>Ga0307517_10000131_pt1 | contig 113233 bp, 104 predicted proteins | sample 23_EM_MG_FD_194515 | JGI IMG/M metagenome (GOLD analysis project Ga0307517, IMG submission 194515) | Populus trichocarpa ectomycorrhiza microbial communities from riparian zone in the Pacific Northwest, United States - 23_EM | ecosystem: Host-associated > Plants > Roots > Unclassified... | reverse complement strand
TGGAACAAGTCGGCCTCGTCGCAGGTCGATTCGCAGCTGCGCGAGCGGCGCCGCAACTTCAGGCGCCGGCGCGAATCGCTGGAGCGCGTGCAGACCGCGGCCAGCGAACTCGAGCTGCGCATCAAGGAGCTCGAGGCGAACGACGAGCGTGTGCAAGGCTTCCTGCGGCGGTCCCGCGAGCTGCTCGATGCGATGCGCGAGCAGGCCCACGCCGGCCCGGTGGCCGGCAGCGACCTGATCTCGCTGCAGATGCCGGACGACGAGTTGCCTGTGCGGCGTGCGCAGAAGGCCTGAGCGCGCCGGGCCGCCCCAAGCGCGAGGCTCCCGCCCGGTGGGACGGCGCGCAGCGACAAGGGTGCCCCAGAAACCGGCCGCGAGTGGCTTTGCTGCAGCGCTGATCGCCTGGCAGCGCACGCACGGCCGGCACACGCTGCCGTGGCAGAACACGCGTGACCCGTACCGCGTGTGGCTTTCCGAGATCATGCTGCAGCAAACGCAGGTGTCCACCGTGCTCGGGTACTACGAACGTTTCCTGGAGCGCTTCCCCGACGTGGCCGCGCTCGCCGCCGCACCGCTCGACGATGTGTTCGCGCTGTGGAGCGGTCTCGGCTACTACAGCCGCGCGCGCAATCTGCACCGCTGCGCGCAGGCCGTCGTCGCCGAGCATGGCGGCCGCTTCCCCGGGCGCAGCGAGCTGCTGATGAGCTTGCCCGGCATCGGCCGCTCGACCGCCGCGGCGATCGCCGCGTTCTGCTTCGGCGAACGCGTCGCCATCCTCGACGGCAACGTCAAGCGCGTGCTGACGCGCGTGCTCGCGTTCGATGGCGATCTGGCCGAGGCCAAGTACGAGCGCGCCCTCTGGCTGGAAGCGACGCGCTTGCTGCCCGAGCACGACATCGAGCGCTACACCCAGGGCCTGATGGATCTGGGCGCGACGCTGTGCACGCAGCGCGCGCCCTCGTGCCTGCTGTGCCCGGTGGAGGCGGACTGCGCGGCGTTGAAAGCCGGCACGCCGACACGCTATCCGGTCAAGACCCGCAAGCTCAAGCGCGGCACGCGCGAACACGTCTGGCTGTGGCTGGAGTGGCGCGACCAGTTTTGGCTTGTCCAGCGGCCCGAGACCGGCGTCTGGGCGGGCCTGTGGAGCCTGCCGGAGTTCGATTCGCAGGTGGCGTTCGATGCCGCGTGCGCCGCGTGGCCGGGCCACGGCGAGAGCTTGCCGAGTTTCACGCACACGCTGACGCACCTGGACTGGACGCTGCACCCGGTGCGCTGGTGCCTGCCCGCCCGAACCGCCGCGTCGACCGTCGCGCGCATCACCGGCGCGTGGCCCGACGGCCGGTGGTTCGAGCTCGGCGACGCGCTCGCCTCCGGCTTGCCGGCGCCGCTGCGCAAACTCCTGGCGATGACTCAGCCGACCACGCCCTTGCCGCGCAAGTAGTCGTCGACCAGCTGCAGGCGTGCCAGCGGGTCCTCCAGCTCCATCAGCCTGAACTTCGCGGCCAGCGGAATCGGGAGAATCTCGCACCAGCGGTTCGAGACCCAGCCGGCGTCGTCGAAGCGGTACGGCGGCAGGAACGGCGCGTGGCCTTGTTCCTTCATCGCGGCAATCGCCTCGGCAAGGCCGCGCACGCTGGCGGTCTGCGACTCGGCCGGGGCGAGCACGGCATCGTCGGCGATGGGTTCGGTCTGCGCCAGCCACAGGCCGTCGGCGTGCTGGTGGCTGGCGAGCACGCGAAAGCGCGACGTGCCGCGGCAGCTCACCTGCAGGATGCCCGGTCGATCGCTGTCCATCGCGGCGATCTCGGCGAGCGTGCCGACGGCTTCGAAGCTCACGGGGCGATCGGGCCGGCGCACCTCGTCGCCGCTGCGCAGCGTGACCACGCCGAACGGCTGCTGCTCGCGCAGGCAGGTGGTCACCAGGTCGAGGTAGCGCGCCTCGAAGACCGTCAGGCCCAGCAGGCCGCCGGGGAACAATACCGCTTGCAATGGAAAAAGCGGCAACTCGTCCCGCTCGTCCGATTCAGTCGCGCGCATCCAGTTCTCGATGCCGGATCAGCGTGGCGGCACGGTCGCGAAAGCGCTCGGCCAGCGTCTCGGCGAAATACACCGAACGGTGCTGGCCGCCGGTGCAGCCGATCGCCACCGTGAGGTAGCTGCGCTGGTCGTCCTCGAAGGCCGGTAGCCAGCGCGCGATGAAGGCCTCGATCTGTCCGAGCATCTCGCCGACCTCGGGCAGCGCACGCAGGAATTCGGCCACCGGGGCATCGCGCCCGGTCAGCGGCCGCAGCTCTTGCACATAGTGCGGGTTGGGCAGCACGCGCACATCGAACACATAGTCGGCATCGAGCGGCACGCCGAACTTGAACGCGAAGCTCTCGAACACGAGTGTCAGCCGGTTGCCGACATCGCGCACCATGTCGCGCACCCAGACGCGCAACTGCGCCGGGCGTAGCTGGCTGGTGTCGACCACCGTCGCGACCTCGCGCAGCTCGGCGAGCAGCTCGCGTTCGAGCTCGATCGCGTCGATCAGCGCGCGCCGGTTGTCGGGCGTCTGCCCGGTTTGCGCCGGCTCAGTCGACAGCGGATGCGGCCGGCGCGTCTCGGAGAACCGCCGCACCAGCGCATCGGTACTCGCGTCGAGAAACACCACCTGCACCGCGACGCCCTCGTGGCGCAGCTGCTCGAGCAGCGGCAGCAGGTGCGGCAGCGAGCTGGCGCTGCGCACGTCGACCGCGATGCCCAGGCGCCGACCGGGGCGCGTGTTCTCGAGCTTCAGGAAGTCGCGCAGCAGCTCGGGCGGCAGGTTGTCGACGCAGAAGAAACCCGCGTCTTCGAGCGCGTGCAGCGCGACCGACTTTCCGGAACCCGAGATGCCGGACACCACCACGACCTCGCGATTCGAGGACGGCGCATTCATGATCGTTTGCGCCCGCGCGCGGCCGAGGAGGCGGTCGTGGCGCCCACCGCGAGCATTTCCTGCGCATGCGCCAGGCTGGTGTTCGACAGGCGTTCGCCGCCCAGCATGCGCGCGACTTCGGCAACGCGCACTTCGCCGCCCACCGCGCGCACGTCGCTCAGCGTCGCGCCATCGCGGGCCTGCTTCGAGACCACGAAATGGTGGTCGGCACACGCGGCCACCTGCGGCAGGTGCGTGACGGCCAGCACCTGCCGGTCGCGGCCGAGCTGCTTCATCAGGCGCCCGACCGTCTCGGCGACCGCGCCGCCGACACCCGCGTCGATCTCGTCGAAGATCAGCGTGCCGGCGCTTTGCAGCTGGCTGGTCGTGACCGCGATCGCGAGCGCGATGCGCGAGAGTTCACCACCCGAGGCGACCTTCGCGAGCGGCCGCGGCGTGCTGCCCGCATGGCCGGCGACGAGGAACTCGGCCGACTCCAGCCCGAAGGATTGCGGCGTGTCCTGCTTCGGCAGCGCGACCTCGAAGCGCCCGCCGGCCATGCCGAGCTGCTGCATCGCTTGCGTGACAACGCCGGCGAGCTTCGGTGCGGCCGCGCGGCGCGCCGCAGAGATGCGCTTCGCCTCCGCGTCGAACGCCGCCAGCGCGTGCGCGAGCTCGCGCTGCAGGGCGTCCAGATCGGCGGCCGCGTCGAGCGCCTTCAACTCGCTTTTCCATTGCGCGAGCAGCTCGGGCAGTTCGGCTGGCGGGCGCCGATAGCGGCGCGCCAGGCCCATCCATGCCGACAGCCGCTCGTCGAGCGCCTGCAGGCGCTGCGGCTCCAGCTCGGTGTGGTGCAGGTAGCTCGAGAGCGTGTGCGCCGCGTCCTGCAACTGCGCCTGCGCGCCTTGCAGCACCTCGATGGTCGCGGCGAGCTGGGCATCGAACTCGGCCACGACGCCGAGCGCGTGCAGCGCGCGGCCGGTCAGCGCGTCGGCGTTGTCGTCGGCCTCCGAGACGGCGGCCAGCGCTTCGCGCGCCGCATCGATCAGCGACTGCGCGTTCGCGAGTTTCTTGTGCTCGGCCTCGAGCTCGGCCCATTCGTCGGCGCCGGGCGCGAGCTTGTCGACCTCGCCGATCTGCCACGCGAGCCGTTCGCGCTCGCGGTCCAGCCCGGCCTGTTGGGTGCCGGCCCGCGCCAGCGCGTCGGCGGCCTGCTTCCATTGCGACCACAGCGCGGCGAGCGGTGCCGCATCGACACCGGCGAAGGCGTCGAGCAGCGCACGCACCGCGGGCCCGCGCGTGAGGCTTTGCCAGGCGTGTTGGCCGTGGATGTCGACGAGGTGGTCGGCGGCTTCGCGCAGCTGCGCGATCGTCGCGGCGCTGCCGTTGATCCAGGCGCGGCTCTTGCCTTGCGCGTCGATCGTGCGGCGCAGCAGCAAGCTGTCGCCGGCCTCGAAACCGGCCTCGTCCAGCCAGGCCGCGATGCTGGCCGGCGCATCGAACTCGGCGCCGATCTCGGCCCGCGTCGCGCCTTCGCGCACCACGCCGGCGTCGCCGCGGCTGCCGAGCGCGAGCTGCAGCGCATCGACCAGGATCGACTTGCCCGCGCCGGTCTCACCGGTCAGCACCGAGAAACCGGCGCCGAACTCGACCTCGAGCCCGGCGACGATCACGAAATCGCGCAATGACAAACGACGCAGCACCTCAGTTGACTCCAGAGTTCCAATGCAGTTTGCGCCGCAACGTGGCGTAGTAGCTCCAGCCGCGCGGGTGCAGGAAGCGAACCTGATTCGGCGACCGTGTCACCTGGATGCGGTCGCCCACCAGCAGGCTGGCGAGCGACTGCATGTCGAAGCTGACGCTGGCATCGCGTGCGGCGACGATCTCGATGTTGATCTCGCCGGTGTCGGGCAGCACGATGGGCCGGTTCGACAGGTCGTGCGGCGCGATCGGCACCAGCACCCAGCCGGCGATGCCCGGGTGCAGGATCGGCCCGCCGGCCGACAGCGCGTAGGCCGTCGAGCCGGTGGGCGAGGCGATGATCAGGCCGTCCGAGCGGAAGTTGGCGACGAACTCCTCGCCGATGTCGACCTTGAGCTCGACCATGCTCGCTGCCGCGCCGCGGCTCACGACCACGTCGTTCATCGCGAAGCCGTCGAAGATGCGTTCGCCGTCGCGTGCCACGAAGCCTTCGAGCATCGTGCGGTGTTCTTCCTCGTAGTCGCCGGCGATCATCGGCGCCAGGGCCTCGGCGAACTGGCCGATGTTGACGTCGGTGATGAAGCCCAGGCGGCCCTGGTTGATGCCGACCAGCGGCGTGCCAAAGCGCGCGAGCTGGCGCGCAATGCCGAGCATCGTGCCGTCGCCGCCGACGACCACCGCGAGGTCGCAATCGCGGCCGAGTTCGGCGACGCTGAGCGCGCCGTGGTCGGTCATGCCGGTGTTCAGCGCCGTCTGCTGTTCAAGCGAGACCTCGAGGCCCTGGCGCAGCAGAAACTGCGCGACTTCTTCAAGCACATCGCGGATGCCCTGAGCCTGGTATTTGCCCACGAGCGCAACGTGTCGAAATCGGCTGGTCATGCGCGGGATTACACCACAGCGACCTCGGCCGGCGCCCGGTGAGAATGCCCCGCAAACTACAATCAGACATGCTGGACGAGCGCGCCAAAACACTGCTGAAAGCCCTGGTCGAACGCTACATCGCGGACGGCCAACCGGTGGGCTCGCGCACGCTGTCGCGCGCCAGCGGCCTGGAGCTTTCGCCGGCGACGATCCGCAACGTGATGGCCGACCTCGAAGAGCTCGGATTGATCGCCAGCCCGCACACCAGCGCCGGTCGCATCCCGACCGCGCGCGGCTACCGCCTCTTCGTCGACACGATGCTGACCGCCCAGCCGCTGGCCAGCGTCTCGAAGATCGAGCCGCACCTGCTGCCCGACCAGCCGCAGCGCGTGATCGCGAACGCGGCGCAGCTGCTGTCGAATCTGTCGAGCTTCGTCGGCGTGATCACGGCGCCGCGCAAGGCCAGCGTGTTCCACCACATCGAGTTCATGCGCCTGTCGGAGAAGCGCGTGCTGGTGATCCTGGTCGCCCCCGACGGCGATGTGCAGAACCGCGTGATCTTCACCGCGCAGGACTACACCCAGTCGCAGCTGATCGAGGCCAGCAACTACCTCACCACGCACTACGCCGGCCGCACGATCGAGGAGGTGCGCGAGCGGCTCAAGACCGAGGTCGACGCCTTGCGCGGCGAGATCGCCACGCTGATGCAGGCAGCGGTGCAGGCCGGCAGCGACGCACACGCCGACAGCCAGGACCAGGTCGTGATCAGCGGCGAGCGCAACCTGCTCACGGTGCAGGATTTCTCGAGCGATATGGGTTCGTTGCGCAAGCTGTTCGACATGTTCGAGCAGAAGACGCAGCTGATGCGCCTGCTCGAAGTCAGCAGCCGCGCCGAAGGCGTGCGCATCTACATCGGCGGCGAGAGCATGGTCGTGCCGTTCGAGGAACTGTCGGTGGTCTCCGCGCCCTACGAAGTCAATGGCCAGGTGGTGGGCACGCTCGGCGTGATCGGGCCGACGCGCATGGCCTACGACCGCATGATCCAGATCGTCGACATCACCTCGCGCCTGGTCAGCAACGCGCTGAGCGCGAAGTAGCGCGCAGGGGCGACGACGCACACGCTGCCTACAATCGCCCGCTGTGGGCCGTTAGCTCAGCTGGTTAGAGCAGAGGACTCATAATCCTTTGGTCGTTGGTTCAAGCCCAACACGGCCTACCAAGTATTCATGCGGGTTTGCGGGCGATATGACCCATCGCCGCGGTACCGAAAGAGGGCTTTCGGTACAGTGCTCAGCTTAGAAGGGGTGAGCACCACTTGGCTTTGGCTCAGTTTGCGGTATCCGCTTTCCTTAGCGCCCATCCGTCGACCAATGCGGCGGATCGCTGGCCAACTTGACGACCCCGTAATCCGCACCCAGCCTGTGCAAGTCGTCGTTGTCGGCGCCGTTGTTGGGCGAGCCGATGCTGACCTTCTTGCCGTCCTTGCCCGCAATCTCCAGCTTGCCCTTCCAGCTGATGTCCATGTCGATGGCCTTGCCTTCTATGTGGCGCGAGGTGAGCGAGGGCTCGAAGCGCAGTCTGAACAGGTCGACCATGGCCTTGGCGGCAGCCTGCGAGGTTTTGTCGTCGCCGTGGTCCCAGACGATGTCGACCTTGCCGTTGGCCGGCACGCGGTCGGGCTTGACCTTGCCGCGCGAGACCTGCCAGCTGTAGTGCATCAGCCAGGCGCGGTCCGCGTTGCGCAGCGTGGACGACACATCGACGCTGGCACCGGCGGCCTTGAGTGCGGCAATGAAGGCCTTGACGTTGGACTGGAAGCTGCTCGCCAGGTCCGATACCTTGTCGCTGTTGGGATAACGGCCTTCGTTGGCGCGCCACCAGACGGCGCCGCTGAGCTTCTTGGGATCGGCAGTCGGGCGCTTCTTGTCGTCCTTGGCTGGTTTGGGATTGGGCACGCTGCCGCAGAGGGCCTTCCAGGTCTTGCCATCGGGCTCGACCAGGCCGTCGGGGCGGATGCCCAGCACCACCTTCTGGAACACAGCGATGGCCTCTTCGGTGCGCTTGCCGCATTTGCCGTCGACCTTGATGTCCAGGTCTCCAGCGTCGGGCAGGCCCGCGAACTTGACCAGCAGCTGCTGGACCTGCCTGACGTCGGCCGCGGCGTTGTCGCCCTTCTTGCCGACTGACCCACTGAGTTTGGCCATGACCTTGCCGCCCTATTCGATGTTGGCGTCAAAACCGGCCAGCGTTTTGCTGGCGGCCTTGTCGTCACGGTACTTTTTCTTCAGCGCGGTCAGCTGAGCGTCGGTGCCGGAGCAGAACTCCTTCAGCTTGGCATCCAGCTCGGCCTGGCGCTTGGGCGTGCCGGCCTCTTCGCCGCGGAAGTGGTCGCACTGACGGCGGCGAGCGACGAAATCGCGCAGATCCTGGCCGGCAGCGGCGCCGCTGGTCGGGGCGCTGGCGGCGGCGGGCTTGGATTCGCCCGCGCTGCAGGCCACGGTTGCCAGGGCCAGGACGCTGAGGGCCAGGAAGCCCACCAGGCGGCGGGCGCTGAAAATGGTCATGAGGCGTCTCCTCTGGGGAGTCAAAATTCTAGCGGGGCGAGGCGCCGATATGGTGCAGTAGTACCCGTGATCTAGCCTGAATCTCTCGGGTGCCCCGCGGCTGATCGAGAACACGTCTTCGCGACCCTTCTGGGCTTTCAACTCAGCCCATGATCGCGCGCTGCACATCGTTCTGCAGGCTGCGCAGATGGGCGCGCATCGCCCCCTTGGCGCCTTCGATGTCCTTCTTGCACAGCGCGTCGATGATCGCGTGGTGCTCGTGGTGGTTCTCTTTCTGGCGGTGCAGCGGGCTGTGCAGACGGAACAGCCGCGCATCGTCACGCAGCCGCTGAATGAGCTGCGGCAGGATCACGTTGCCACTGGCCGTGGCGATGAACAGGTGGAAGCGGTCGTCGAAATGCCAGTGCTCGGTTTCCGCATGCTGCCCGGTGTTGAGCGCCTCGACCTCGGCCGCGAAGGCCGCGAGCTCGCCCTCGTCGATGCGGCCGACCGCCAGCGCGATGGCCTCGCATTCCAGCAGTTCGCGCGTGCGCATCACGTCGAAGTATTCCTTGGTCCCGACGCTGCGCACCGAGTACGAGCGTGCGTCGCGCCGCACCAGCAGGCCCTCGCCGGCCAGGCGCCCCAACGCCTCGCGCATCGGTGTGCGCGAGATGCCCAGCTCGTCGGCGATCTTGCCTTCGAGCAGCGTGCTGCCGGCGGCGATCTGGCGGTCCAGGATCAGCTCTCGCATGCGGGCATAGGCCTGGTTCGACAGGCTGGACGAGCGCACTTCCAGCGCGCCCAGCGGGGGCATGGAGGAGGGCGTTTCCAGAACGCTCGACATGGTGGGCAGCTACCTCATCATCGACCAGGGTGGGCGAGATTATCGGCTCACAGCCATTTGGCCAGCGGGCTGCCGGCGCGCGGTTCGCGCGGGCGCAGGCAGGGCTGGAACTGGCCGTCGCCCGGCTGGGCCGTGAACTGCCCGTTGCGCCACACCGTGCGGCCGCGCGACAGGGTATGGGCCGGCCAGCAGCGCAGCGGCCGACCTTCGTACGGCGTGTAGTCGCAGGCGCTGTGCAGCATCGAATGGCTCAGCACATGCTCCTGGCCGGGCTCGAACATCTGCCAGATCACGAGGTCGGCATCGCTGCCCACCGCGATCGTCCCCTTCTTCGGGTACAGGCCGTACAGGCGCGCCGGGTTGGTGGCCGTGAGCTCGACGAAACGATGGATGTCGATGCGCCCCTCGAGCACGCCCTCGCTCAGCAGCAGCGGCAGGCGCGTCTCGACGCCCGGGATGCCGTTCGGCACCTGGTTGAACGCCGCCTGGTCGCCTGCGATGCGCTTGCCCTCGGTGCCGTGGTAGTTGAACGGCGCATGGTCGGACGACACGATGGTGAAGAGGCCGCTGGCCAGGCCATTCCAGATCGCTTGCTGGTTGCCCTTGTCGCGCGGCGGTGGGCTGCAGATGCAGCGCATGCCGTGCGTGGGGTCGCCGGGCGCGATGCCCAGGTCGTCGGCACTCAGGAACAGGTATTGCGGGCAGGTCTCGGCGTAGATGGGCAAGCCGCGGCCACGGGCCCAGTGGATCTGCTCGACGGCCTCTTGTCCAGAGACGTGCACGATCAGGATCGGCGTGTCCAGCAGTTCCGACAACGCGATGGCCCGGTGTGTGGCCTCGCGCTCGACGACCATCGGCCGCGAGTTGCCGTGGTAGCTGGGCGCGCTGAGCCCGGCGGCCAGCAACTGCTCGGTGAGCCAGCCGATGCAGTCGCTGTTCTCGGCATGGATCATCGTCATCGCGCCGTGCCGGCGCGCGGCGGTCAGCACCTCGATGATCTGGCGGTCGCCCAGCTTCATGTCGTCGTAGGTCATGTAGATCTTGAGCGAGGTGTAGCCCTCCCCGATCAGCTTGGGCAGCTCTTCTTGCACGACCTGGCGCGTGGCGTCCGACACGATCAGGTGGAAGGCGTAGTCGATCACTGCCTTGCCTTGCGCGCGGCGGTGGTAGTCGTCCACCGCGGCTTGCAGCGAACAGCCTTTCTGCTGCGCGGCGAACGGGATCACGGTGGTCGTGCCGCCGCACGCCGCCGATCGGGTACCGGTGAAAAAATCGTCGGAGAACACCGAGCCGTCGCTGGTCGGCTGGTCCAGGTGCACGTGGCCGTCGACGCCACCGGGCGTGACCAGCCGGCCGCGCGCGTCGATGAGCTCGTCGGCCTCGCCGGCCAGCGATTGCGCAATTGCCGCGACGCGGCCGCCGCGGATGCCGATGTCGGCGCGGTAGCGGTCGGCGGCGGTGGCGATGTCGGCGTTCCTGACGATGGTGTCGTAGCGGTGGTTCATGCTAGTGCGCTCAGCGTTGTTCCATCAATTCGGCGGCACGCAGCGGCGCGTGATCCACCGGGCCGTAGCCTCGGCCGTAGTAGCGCTCGATGCGGCGCTGGACCAGGTCCCACAGCGTGGTCAGCAGCAAGTAATAGAGGGCCGCCACCAGGAACAGCTCGAGCACCATGAACTTCTCCTGGATCAGCACCTGGGTGCGGCGCAGCAGTTCTTCCATTGAGATGACCGACGTGATCGAGGTGGTCTTCAGCAGGCCGTTGATGCTGTTGCCCAGCGTCGGCACGATCAGGCGCATGGCCTGCGGCATCACGATGTAGCGCATCGTCTGCGCGTCGGTGAAACCCATCGCGCGCGACGCGTTGACCTGCCCGGCGGGAATCGACTGGATGCCGCCGCGGATGATCTCCGCCAGGTACGCGGCTTCGTTCAGGATCAGCCCCAGCAAGGCCGATTCGATCACGGACAGCTTCAGCCCGAGCTGCGGCAGGCCGGTGTAGATGATGATCAACTGCACCAGCAGCGGCGTGCCGCGGAACAGCCAGATGTAGAAGAAGGCCGGCCCGCTGAGCCAGCGGCGCGGCGACAGGCGGGCCAGTGCCAGGCCGAAGCCCAGCACCAGGCCGCCGGCGATCGCGGCCAGGGTCAGCCAGACCGTGGTGACGGCTCCGCCCAGGATGTACGGGTTGAACAGGTAGGCGGTGAATCCCGGCCAGCTCCAGCCTTGTCCCATGGCGTGACTCCCCTCGATTCGCGGGCGGCCGCGGGGTTAGTTCGCCGGGCCCTTGACGAGCACGGCGCCGTCGATTGCCTTCACGCCATAAGACGCGAACAGCTTCTGGAAGCTGCCGTCGGCCTTCATGTCGTTGAGCACCTTGGCCACGGTCTCGGCCAGCGGCTTGTTCTTCAGCGCCAGCGCCACCGGGGTCGGGAACAGGCCGGAGAGCACGCGCTCGAAGTCGCCGCGCTTCTGGTATTCGGCGCCGGTGGAGTCGATCGACAAGGCCACCTCGACCTGCCCCGCGCGCAGGGCCTGGAAGGCCATCGCGAAGTTCTCGAAGGTGCGGATGTTCATGCCCTTCATGCCCTTGTCGGTGAGCTGCTTGTCGAGTTCGCGTGTCTTGCGTTCCTCGAAGCCGCCGATCTCGACGCCGATGGTCTTGCCCGCCAGATCGTCCGGCTTGGTGATCTTGCCGGGGTTGCCCTTGGCGGTGGAGATGCTGATGGCCTGGTCTTCGTAGGGCAGCATCTGCATCAGCTTGGCGCGCTCTTCGGTGAAGAAGATGCCGGTGTTGATGATGTCCCAGCGGCCCGCCTGCAGGCCGGGGATCATGGCCGAGAACTCGATGCGCACGTACTCGGCTTTCAGGCACAGGCGCTTGGCGATCTCTTCGCCCAGCTCGACCCGCATGCCCTTGAGCGCGCCGGTCTGGTCCACGTACTGCACCGGCGGCAGGGTCGGGTTGACCGACATCGTCAGCGTGCCCTTCTGCACGAGCTGCGAGTCCGGCACGCTGTACTTGCAGGGCTGCTGCGCCAGGGCGCTGGTGGCGCACAGTGCGGCTGCGATCGAGACGAGGGCAGAGGCGAGTTTCATGGACATCCTTCGGGCGGTGGATTGGTGGAGGGCAGGAACGGGATCAGGCGGCAATCGAGTCCAGCAGACCCAGCCGGTCGAGCTCGACGCGCAAGGCGGCGGCGTCGGCTGCGGGCAGCGGCAGGCGCGGCGGGCGCGGCGTGCCCACGGGCAGGCCCATCATCGATAGCGCATCTTTGGACGCGGCGACGTAGCGGTGGCCGCCGACCCACTTCACGATCGGCAGCATCTTCTTGTACAGCGCGAGGGCTTGGTCGACGTCCTTCTCGTCGGCGACCAGCTCGAACAGGCGCGCCGACATGGCGGGGATCAGGTTGGAGCACACCGCCACCCAGCCTTGGGCGCCGAGCCAGAACGACTCGTAGCCCAGGATGCCGGCGAACACCGTCATGCGGTCGCCGCACAGCTCGATGATGTCGCGCACCCGCGTGACTTCGAGCGTGGACTCCTTGATGTAGCGGCAATTGTCGATGCGCGACAGGCGCGCGACGATGCCAGGCGTGAGGTCGACGTTGGCGGTGGCCGGGTTGTTGTAGACCATGATGGGCACGCCGATCGCTTCGCCCACGCGGCGGTAGTGTTCGAAGAGCTCGTCCTCGGTGGGGCAGGAGTAGTAGGGCGGGATGATCATCACGCCGTCGGCGCCCAGCTCCTGCGCTTCCTTGCTCAGCGCCACGCACTCGTCGGTCCATTCGGCGCCGGTGCCGATCAGCACCGGCACGCGCCCGGCGGCGGTCTTCACGCTGGTATCGGTGACGAGCTGCCGCTCCTCGCGCGTCATCGACAGGAACTCGCCGGTGCTGCCGAGCGGAATCAGGCCGTGAATGCCTTGCTCGATCTGCCAGTTCACCAGCGTCTTCAGGGCCGGGACGTCGACGCTCTTGCCGTCCGCCGTGAAGGGTGTGATCAGGACGGTGTACGTTCCGCGGAATGGGGCCATGGGCGCTCTTTCGGTCTGTCGGAAAGGGTTTGTATTTTTATCGTGTACGTTTAGTATACGTATACGTTTGTGGATTTCAAGAACACTTTTCAGCGCACGACAGGCTTTTCGAACCTTGATATGGCAGCGCGTCTGACCCACCCCCGCATCAGCCGCACGGGCCGATCGGTGGTCATTTCCTATGACCGCCAGGCCTTGCCGGCAGTGGAAGGCGAGACGATCGCTGCGGCGCTCGCGGCCGCTGGCATCAAGACCCTGCGCCACACTCGCGACGGACAACGCCGCGGCCTGTACTGCGGCATGGGCGCGTGCCAGGAGTGCCTGGTCACGGTGGACGGCCAGGCGAGCCAGCGCGCCTGCATGACCAAGGTCCGGGAAGGGCAGGTCGTGCGGTCGCTGATGCCCATGGGCACGGCAGACGATCCGCTGGCCCCGCTCACGCCGGCGCCCCACGACGAGCCCGCACGGATAGCCGTCGACGTGCTGGTGGTGGGCGCGGGTCCGGCCGGCTTGTCGGCGGCACTCGCGGCGCGCCGGGCCGGGGCCAGCGTCACGGTGCTGGACGAGCGGCTGCAGCCGGGCGGACAGTTCTACAAACCGCTTGCGCCTTCGCATCGGTCGCCCACCGCCACGGACAAGCAATTTGCCCGCGGGCTCGAACTGATGGAGCAGGTCGGCGCAGCCGGCGTCGACGTCCGTCAGGACGCGCAAGTCTGGGCCGCGCTGTCGCCGAACGAGGTCGGCGCCATCGTGGAAGGCCGCGCCACGGTCTTCGACTGCAGACAACTGATCATCGCCCCCGGTGCCTACGAGCGGCCCACGCCCTTTCCGGGATGGACCCTGCCCGGCGTGATGACCTCGGGCGCGGCGCAGACCTTGGCGCGCGCCTACCGGGTGTCGCCTGGCCAGCGCATCGTGATCGCCGGCAACGGCCCGCTGAACCTGCAACTCGCGGCGGAGCTGGTCGCCGGCAGCGCCTGTGTCGTCGCCGTGCTCGAAAGCGCGGCGCGGCCCGGGTTGCGACAATGGCGCGAACTGTTGCAGGCCGCGCGCACGGCGCCTGATCTGCTGGCCGACGGGGCGAAGTACCTGGCCATCCTTCGCCGCCATCGTGTTCCCGTGTGCTGGGGCCATGCGGTCGTCGCCGCCGATGGCGAAGGCAGTCTGCGAAGTGTGCGCGCCGCCAGGCTGGATGAGGGCGGCAGCGCCGTCCCCGGCAGCGAGCACGTGTTCGAGGCGGACACGCTGTGTGTCGGCTACGGCTTCATTCCCTCGACCGAACTCGCGCGCATGCTCGGCTGCCGGCAGCAGTTCGTGGCGCGCCACCTCGGCTACCTCGCGACCCAGACCGACGACGACGGGCGCACCAGCGTGCCCGGGGTCTTCGTAGTCGGCGACGGCGCCGATCTCGGCGGCTCGCGTGTTGCGCTGGCCCGCGGCACCCTGGCCGGCACGGCCGCCGCCCGCGCGCTGGGGCTGCAGGCGCCGAGCGCGTCTCAAGCCCTCAGGGACTTGCACCGCGCCCAGGCTTTCCAGCGCGCGCTGTGGTCTATTTACCAGGCGCCGCCGCTCGACCTGGCCGAGGTGCCGGATGACACCGTGCTGTGCCGCTGCGAAGACATCCGCTTCGGCACGGTGCGCGCCCAGATCGCTGCCCGGCATGACACGCTGGCGGCGCTCAAGCGCAACACGCGGCTGGGGATGGGCCGCTGCCAAGGACGCTACTGCGCAGTGACGGCGGCGCGCCTGGTCAACGATGCCACGGGTCGCAGCGACAGCGTCGAGCAGTACTTCGCGCCGCGTGCGCCCGTCAAGCCGATGCCAGCGGGCGCCTTGGCCTTCGAGAAGCCCGAGTGGGGCGGTCACCGCCCCGCGATCACGCCCAACCTGGCGCGGCCGGTCGAAACCTCGCCGCTGGCCGAACAGAAGACCGATGTGCTGGTTATCGGCGGCGGCGTGCTCGGCGCCAACCTCGCGTACTTTCTGAGCCGGGAAGGGCAGGACGTGATGGTGGTGGACCGCGACGACATCAACCTGCAGGCGTCGGGCGCCAATGCCGGCAGCTTGCATGTGCAGTTGCTGTCCTTCGACTTCGGCGCCAAGGCGCAGCAAGGCGGCGGCCCGGCCGCCGCCACGCTGCCGCTGGGGCCGCTGTCGGTGAAGCTCTGGCAGCAGATCCAGGATGTCTGCGGCGAAGACCTCGAGTTGAAGATCACCGGCGGGCTGATGGTGGCCGAATCCGCCGCGGGCATGAAGTTCTTGCGGGCCAAGGCCGAGGTCGAGCGCAGCCATGGCATCGAGGTGCACGTGATCGACGGCCCGGCGCTGCGCCGCCTCTCGCCTGCCCTGTCGCCCGCGCTGATCGGTGCCGCATGGTGCCCGATGGAAGGCAAGATCAATCCGCTGCGTGCCACCTACGCGGTGGCCGCCAAGGCGCGCGAGCGCGGTGCGCGCTTCGTGCGCGGCTGCAATGTCGAGCGCGTCGAGCGCCACACCGGCAACGCGGCGGGCTTCACGGTGCACACCTCGCGCGGGCCGGTTCGCGCTGGCCGCATCGTGAATGCCAGCGGCGCCTGGTCCAGCCTGGTGGGCGACATGCTCGGCGTGAAGATCCCCGTCAAGGGCGCGCCACTGCAGATGATCGTGACCGAAGCTGCGCCGCCGCTGGTCAGCCACCTGATCGCCCATGCGGACCGGCACCTCAGCATGAAGCAGGCGGCCAGCGGCGGCTTGATCATCGGTGGCGGCTGGACGGCGGCCTTCGACGAAGGCATGCGCCTGAACCGTGCCGAGCGCGCCAGCATCGAAGGCAACCTGTGGGTGGCGAATCGCGTGCTGCCGGCGGTGGGCGGCCTGCACGTCGTCCGATGCTGGGCCGGCATGAACGTCAACATCGATGGCGCGCCCATCCTCGGCGAGGTGCCAGGCGTGCCTGGCTTCTTCAACGCCGTCACCTCTAACGGCTACACCCTGGCGCCGATTGTCGCCAGCCTGGTCACCGACCTGCTGGTGCGCGGGCGCACCGGGATCGACGTCGCGCCCTTCCGCATCGAGCGCTTCGACTGACTCACGACCTTCCTCAACTTTCCAGTTTCCTCCATGAAGACCCAAGACAAGACCTCTGCCAAGGCCGCGATGCGCGGCTTCATCGACGCCCACTTCGATGAGCAGGTGAGCGTGCTCGCCCGGCTCGTGCAATGCCCTTCCGACAACCCGAACCGGTCGATGCCTTCGTCGCGCCTTGGCAAGCTGGCAGGCGCCGACCGTCGGAAAATGAATTGCCAGCCTGGCGCCTGACTCTCTTGACCCCTTACCAAAGTCCTAACTGACATGACACGAATTCGCATCACCGCCGCCGGTCACACGTTCATCGCGGAGACCCACCCCGACGCACCGCGAACGGTGGCCGCCTTCTTGAAGCTGCTGCCTTACCGGCAACCCCTGATCCACGTGCGCTGGAGCGGCGAGGGCTGCTGGGTCCCGCTGGGCGAGTCCCAATTCGAAGACGACGCAGGGCGCCTCGGCTTTGAGAACCACACCAGCCACCCGTCGGTCGGCGACATCCTTTTCTACCCGGGCGGCTACAGCGAGACCGAGATCATCCTGGCCTACGGCGCCTGCAGCTTCGCAAGCAAGATGGGGCAACTTGCCGGCAACCACTTCCTGACGGTTGTCGAGGGCAAGGAGCACTTGCGGGCTCTCGGGACCAAAGTGCTTTGGCAAGGCGCGCAGGAGGCGCTGTTTGAGCAACTGTAGAGAGCAAGGGTCGGGGATGGCTCAGTCTCAAACGATGTTCATCGGATCAGTGACGATCTGAACGTCTGCTTCATGTGGGCTTGACCGGCGGGATTGGCTCGTCGAGCGTCGGCCGGGACAGGCGACCATAGGCAGCAGTGCGACGTAGAGCGGACCTCTGATCCGGTGACGACAGCAATGGATCGCATGGCCGTCGTTGGTCGTCGGCCGCTCAACGGTCAAGGCCGGCCACAGGACTAAGCCGCTCTCGCGGCAGGCTGCTCTGTGGCTTTGAATCTGTGGTTGCTAGCCATCAATGGGTACGAGAGCCGACGTGTTGGTCCCGCCTCATGGCCTCACTTGATTGGCGACGACTTCAGCAAGCTCACCTGGTGGTCTATCAAGGGATGACGATGGATTCGCCACCACAGAGGGTGAAGCATGAAGATGAACCGAGTGCAATTTCAAGCAGGGCGGGTCTCGACCCCGCGATGCCGTTCGGCACCTGGTTGAACGCCGCCTGTTCGCCCGCGATGCGCTTGCCCACGGTGCCCGTGGTAGTTGAACGACACATGGGTCCGACGACACGATGGTGAATAGGCCGCTGGCCAGGCCGTTCCAGATCGCTTGCTGGTTGCCCCGGTCGCGCGGCGGCGGGCTGCAGATGCAGCGCATGCCGTGCCCGGGGTCGCCGGGCGCCACGCCCAGGTCTTCGGCACTCAGGAACAGGTATTGCGGGCAGGTTTCGGCATAGATGGGCCGGCCACGCTGCTAGAAGCCAACGGCCACCGCGCCGACGAGCGCGTACCGCTGGCCGAACTGAAACAGGCCACGCAGGTCGTGGCCAACGTGCTCTTGGAACTGTTGACGCCGTCTGCGACCGGTTCAGCAACGGGCTGATCGAGGACGTCCCTGCTGGTCGTTACTTTTGCGGGCCGCACACCAGGTTGGCCCACCTGCGTTTCGTTTTGTCCTTGGCCTGGATCGCGTCTGGCACCCAACTCCTCGCATGCGGTTTCAGTCGGACCGCGCGAGCGGCGGCTTTCACGGTCCGATTTCGTTGTTCGAGGTCGCGCGACCGAGAGACCCAGTACCCCTTCCGCAGAAGGACTCAAGGCGGCCTGTCGGGATGCAAATACGCAGTGCCGGGGCCTGATCGCCCCCCACGAAGCTGCCTTGTGAAAAGAACTCGCGCCACCTAGTGTTTTGCAACCCGCGAAGCAAGCGGCGACCAATCAGCCGAAGGAGTTCTCAATGGCGAGCTTTGGAATCGACGCGATCCGCTATTTTGCAAACGCCCGCGCCGCGGGCTTCGACGTACATGACCTGAGCTATACCTTCAACCGTAGCAACGGACTGAGCAGCAAGCTCCGCAACAGCGGCCACCAGTGCAAGTTCTACTGGGGCAACACAGACTGCTGGGAAACCGACCTGCGCGACGCCGACCAGGGCGGCGACGACACCACCTACACCGACAGCGTCGACCTGATGTGGATCGAAACCCACGGCAATCACACCGACAACGGTCAGGCTTACATGGTCTTCGACACGCCTCAGACCGCCTGGGACACCTACTCGGGCCAATGGCAGCTCGGCGAGCTCTACGGCAACGCGGAATGGGTGATGGCCTACTCGTGCAACACCGTCGATCGCAACAACATCCTCGGTCTGCTGAACATCTTCGCGGGGCTGCATATCTACTGCGGCGCCTGGGATTCGATGTACGACGGCACCACCACTGACGAGTGCGGCGAGGACGTCGCCGACAACCTCGTGCACGGACACACCGTCTCGCAGGCCTGGCACGACGGCGTGTCCGACTGGTATGTCGACAACCACCCGATCACCGTCTGCGTTGGTGACGCCGCAACGTGGAACAACGGCGACGTCCGTTGGGATCTGAGCTATTTGAACGCTGATCACCTCTGGGGACATGGCCAAGTGCTGGCCGACCTCCCGATGTATCGCCGCGCCTGCATGCTGTGCCGCTGGACGGAGGGTTGATGATGGACATCCAAGCCGTGATGGACAACTGGTCCGCGTTCAAGCAAGAGGTTCCCGACACGATCGAGGTGTTCGAACTCCGCCGCCTCTCGATCGACGACCTAAAGCGGCGGTTGCGCCGCTTGCTGAAGGGCGGCGGCACCGCCTGCGACAGGCAGTTCGACCACGGCGAATGGACGACCCACGACGACCGCACGTTCGTGCGCCTGCCCGACGGTGCGAGCGGGGTGGTCTACCACGCCTCGGGCGCGATGAAGCTGCACACCGGCCTCGCTCCGATGGCGCACCTGTTCGCCGAACCCGAGGCGCGCGGGGCGCATGTGAAACGCGGCCAGGCGTACCTCGACTCGCTCGACGTGCAGGCGCTGCTCGGCCATGGCGAGACGCTCGCATTCGAGCGGCTTTGGCAGGTCAAGGCGCGTGCGTTCGATCTCGATGGGCGCGGGCTCGAACCGGTGCTGTGCCGTGCCGTGGCGGCGTTCCGCCAGCATGTACGCGGCGTGCCGGTGCTCGGCGCGGCGTCGGTGGCGGTGCAGATGGCGGGCGAGGGCCGGCTCGACACCGTCTCGACCCACTTGCGCGGCAGCGTCGGTGGAACGCTCGACAAGGCGAAGGTGCTGTCGCCCGAACGCGGTGCCCGCGCGCTTGCGCAGCAACTCGCGACACTAATGCATGGCGGCGGCGATGTGGCCCAGATCGAGAGCCGCGACGGCATGCGCTTCGGCTACTTGAGCATGGGCAAACGCAAGTTGCAGCGCCTGCTCGCGCCGGTGTACATGGCAAGTGTCGAGGTGGCGCGCGAGCGCGTGCGCCAGGCCTGCGTGCTGGTGGTCAGCGCAACCGAAAGGAACTACCTGCCGCTGAACCCGCCCGGGCACGAGTACCCGGTCAGCGCGATCGGGAAGCTCGCCTCACGACGCTGCTGTGGTTGACCGAGCAGCCCAGTGACCGGCTCTCGACAAACTTGGGGAAGACGCGGTCACCTCGATAGCCTACGCTGGCACGCCAGTACTTGATCCGACCGGAGGCCATCATGGAAAACTCGCGCACCACACCCGAATCCGCTCCGTATTCCGCCAAGCCGTTGGCGAAGCCGCTGTGCAGCACCGGCCCGCTTCCCAAGCCGAAGTTGGCCGACGCGGTGATGAACAATCCGAACCGGGCGCGGGCCATAGTCAACGGACGCTCAAAATGGGCGAACAAGACCGTGCTTCACTATTGCATGTTCGGCGATGGCTCTCGCTACGCCGTCCCGGCAGTCCAAGCCGAGGCGATTCGCCAGGCTTTCGCGACCTGGAAGGCGGCCGGTATCGGCCTCGTGTTCACGGAAGTCACCGATCTGTCCGAGGCGGAGGTGCGCATCGGCTATTCGACGGCCGACGGTGTTTCGGCGTCAAACGTCGGCCGCGACGTCCTCAGCGTCCCGCTCGGTGAGCCGACCACCGTCTACGGATGGGACCTGACCTCGCCCTACGGCCGAGGCACGGCGCTTCACGAACTCGGACACGTGTTTGGCATGGAGCACGAGCACCAGAATCCGTTTGCCGGCATCGAGTGGCATGAAGAGGCGGTGTACAGATCGCTGGCCGCGCCACCCAACAACTGGTCACGCGAAACGACGTTCCGCAACATCCTCGAGAAGCTCGATCCGCAGGTCGTGCAGGGCTCCTCATGGGATCCTGACTCGATCATGGAATATGAATTCGAGCCCGGCCTGATCGCAACACCTGCCAAGTACGATGCCGAGGGCCTCACGCCGCCGGGCACTCTGTCGAAGGCCGACAAGGACTGGATCCTCAAGTGGTACCCGGGCGAGACCCCTGAGCCCAACGAACTCCAGCCCTTCCAATCGGTGGCAGTGGACCTGAAGGCCGGGCAACAGCTGGACTTCGTCTTTCGTCCCGCACAGTCGCGCAGGTACACCATCGCCACGCAGGGAGCCAGCGACACGCTGCTGACTCTGTTTGAAAGCATCTCGGCCGAGCCGCGTTATCTCGCGGCAGACGACGACAGTGGGGAAGAGCGGAATGCGAGCATCACGTACAAGCTCTTCAAGGGGCGAACCTACTTCGTTCGCCTGCGCCTCTACTACCCCGGGCAGACGGGAACGACATCCGTCATGGTGTCGTAGCCATCGCGGCGCTTCGGATACCTCTCTCCGTCGGTCCGCGTATTCAAGGACCTTCGTGTCGAGTGCTTCGAACGTCGGCCGTTGGCACAAGCACGTGCGTGCGCCGATTTACGCATCCAACCCGTGCCCGGAAAACAGGTCGGCCATCGTGCGCCGCAACCAGATGTTGGCCGCATCGGCGTTGAAGCGCTCGTGCCAATGCTGCTTGACCTTGTAGGCCGGCAATGGCACGGGCGGTTCGAGCAACTGGACACGCTCCTGCGATGCCAGCGTGTTGCCAAGCAGCCTGGGGACGATGACCAGAAGCTCGGTCTGCGCGACGATGCGTGCCACGCCGAGGAAACTGGCGACACGCAGCACGGTGCGGCGTTCGACCTTGTGCTTGGCCAGAACCTTGTCGACGATGGAGTGACCGGTGCCTGCGGCGGTGACGACGATGTGGCCCTCGGCCGAGAATGCACGTCGGCTGAGCTTGGCGCGGATGCGGGGGTGCTCCGCCGACGCCAGGCAGACGAAGTTCTGCGCAAACAGCGCCTGCTGGTAGAAACCCGCCTCCAGCCCGGGCGTGAACCCGACCGCCAGGTCGACGTCGCCTGATTCGAGCCGGCGCCGGCTGTCGGGCGAAATCTTCTCGGCTTCGACGCTGAGCCCCGGTGCCGTCTGCTGCAAGTGGTTGATCAGTGTCGGCAGCAGCACGATCTCGCTGATGTCGGTCATGCAGATTCGAAACTCGCGCCGCACATCGGCCGGCGAGAAGACGCCGCGCGTGCCTCGCGCTTTCTCGATCCGCAACAGCGCCTCTTGAAGCTCGGGATAGATGCGCTGCGCCCTCGGCGTCGGCTCCATGCCCTGCGACGTGCGGCTGAACAGGCGGTCGTCAAAGTGACCCCGAAGCTTGTTCAGCGCAATGCTGGCGCTCGCCTGCGCGATGCCAAGCCGCTGAGCCGCGCGCGACACGCTCTGCGTCTTGTAGACCTCGACGAACACGCCGAGCCAGTCGAGATCGAGTTTGGCCATCGGGGCTGTATATAAAAACGATATTTAGAGTATTCGCTATTGGGTATAGACGCAATAGTGTTGCGCGCCGATAGTTGATCCAGATCAAAGACGTGCGGAGACAGGTGTGACAGGAACTTCCGGAGACAAGTCCCGCGTGCTGGTGGCGGGCGGTGGCATCGGCGGCATTGCCGCAGCACTGGCTCTTGTGCGGCGTGGCTTCTCCGTCAAGGTGCTCGAGCAGGCGGCGCAGCTCGGCGAAATTGGCGCGGGCATCCAGCTCGGACCGAATGGGTTCGCTGCCTTCGACGCGCTCGGCATCGGCGAGATCGCACGCGCCCGGGCGGTCTATACCGACGAGATGGTGATGCACGACGCGCTCGACGAGACGCTGGTCGGCCGCATCCCCACCGGCGCGGCGTTTCGCGAACGCTTCGGCAACCCCTATGCGGTGATCCATCGCGCCGACGTGCATGGTTCGCTGCTCGAAGGGGCGCAGTCCACCGACCGCATCGAGGTCGCGACCGCGACGCAGGTGCACCGGGTCGAGCAGGACGACACCGGCGTCACCGTCGTCGACGCGCGTGGCAACCGGCACCGTGGCATCGCATTGATCGCAGCCGACGGCGTCAAGTCGGCGGTGCGCCAGCAATTCGTCGGCGACGAGGCACGTGTCTCGGGCCACGTCGTCTACCGCGCCGTGGTCGACCGGCACGACTTCCCGCAGGATCTGCAATGGAACGCCGCCAGCATCTGGGTCGGCCCGAGCTGCCATTTGGTGCACTACCCATTGCGCGGCGGCGAGCAGTACAACGTGGTCGTCACCTTCCACAGCCGCGAGACCGAAGCGTGGAGCGTGCGTGAAGGCAGCCGCGCGGAGGTTCGGAGCTACTTCGAAAGCATCTGCCCGCGTGCGCGCCAACTGATCGACCTGCCGAAGGATTGGAAGCGCTGGGCCACCGCCGACCGCGAGCCGATCGCGCAGTGGACTTACGGCCGCGTCACCTTGCTTGGCGACGCGGCGCACCCGACCTTGCAGTACCTGGCCCAGGGCGCATGCATGGCGATGGAAGACGCCGTCACGCTGGGCGAGGCGCTGCGGGTGCATGACAACGATTTCGCTCGCGCCTTCGAGCTGTATCAACGCTCGCGTGTCGCGCGCACCGCACGCGTCGTGCTGTCGGCGCGCGAGATGGGCCGCATCTTCCACGCCAAGGGTGTCGAGCGCCTGGTGCGCAATGACCTCTGGAAGGGCCGTTCGCCCGAACGTTTTTACGACGCGATGGAGTGGCTCTACGGCTGGCGCGTCGACAACTGCCTGGCCACATGAATCCCGGAGAACAAGTGAACCAACTTGGCCGCCTCGAAGACTTGCCTGCCGATTACGTGGAGGCCCTCGCAACCCAGAACCTCGTGCCGCTGTGGCCCAGCCTGCGCGCCTTGCTGCCGCCCGACAAGCCGCAGCCGGCGACCCGCGCCACGCACTGGTCCTACGAAGCGTTGCGCCCGCTGCTGCTGAAGGCCGGCGAGCTGACGCCCATCGAGAAGGCCGAGCGTCGGGTGCTGGTGCTCGCCAATCCGGGCCACGGCCTGGAGAAGATGCAGGCCAGCGCGGCGATGTACCTCGGCATGCAGTTGCTGCTGCCTGGCGAATGGGCGCCTTCGCACCGCCACACGCCGAACGCGGTGCGCATGATCGTCGAGGGCGAAGGTGCCTATACGACGGTCGAAGGCGAGAAGTGCACCATGAGCCGCGGCGACCTGATCCTCACTCCTACCGGCCTGTGGCACGAACATGGCCACGACGGCGACCATCCCGTCGTGTGGCTCGATGTGCTCGACCTGCCGCTGGTGCACTACCTGGAGGCCTCGTACCACGTCGACGGCCCGCGCCAGACGGTCGAACCCGGCCGCGGCGATCGTGTCTACGCACAAGGTGGTGTCGTGCCGACGCCGCTGTTCGAGCGCGCGAACAAGGCCTATCCGATGCTGCGCTATCCATGGGCGCAGACTCGCGCAGCGCTCGCGGCGCTGGCTGCCGACCAGCCCGAGCTCGTGGCGGTGCAGGTCAGCTACGTCAACCCCGCGACGGGTGGCGATGCGCAGAACATCCTCGGCTACTACGCGCTGATGCTGCGCCCGGGGCAGGCGCTGCGCCTTCCGGTGCGGTCTCCGGCGAGCGTGTTCCACCTCATCGAAGGCAGTGTCGACGTCAAGATCGAAGACCAGTCCTTCACGCTCGCCGAGGCCGACACCTGCTGCGCCCCCGGCTACACGGCAGTGGATCTGGCGAACCGCTCGACCGACCAATCCGCCTTCCTCTTCATTGCCGACGAGACACCGCTGCACCGCAAGCTCGGCGTGTTCGAGAACCGCGGCTAAGGATGTTTTCCCCTCGGCTGCGGAATACCGCAGCCGATCCCCCGCGGGGATGCGGGGCCGCTTGGGAGCGGCCCGGCGCTGGCCCCGCCCAACCCGTCAAAGGGAGATCGACATGACCACTATCAACTACCTCTGGACCCCACCGCCCGTGTACTCGCTGCCGGTGCGCGGCAAGGCCGAGCGCCTGCCCATCAACCGCCTGTTCTTCGTCGGCCGCAACTACCACGCACATGCCGTCGAGATGGGCAAACCGGTCGACAAGGCCAGCGAGCGGCCCTTCTACTTCACCAAGGCGCCATCGACGCTGGTCGAGTCCGGCGCCACCGTCGCCTATCCGCCCGAGACCAAGAACTACCACCACGAGATGGAGCTGGTGGTGGCGATCGGCGCCGCGGGATTCCGTGTCGGCGAGAACGATGCCGCCGCGCTCGTCCTTGGCTACGCCTGCGGCCTGGACATGACACGCCGCGACTTGCAACTGGCGGCGCGCGACAAGGGGCGGCCCTGGGATCTGGGCAAGGACGTGGAGCAGTCGTCGGTGGTGTCCGAGATCGTTCCGATGCAAGGCGTCGTGCTCGACCAGGGTGAGCTCGCGATGACCGTCAACGGCCGGCCGCGCCAGAAATCCGACCTGAACATGCTGATCTGGAACATTCGCGAGCTGATCGCCGATCTGTCGAAGTTCTATCACTTGCAGCCCGGCGACCTGATCTTCACCGGAACGCCAGAAGGCGTCGGTGCGGTGGTGGCGGGCGACCGCATCGAAGGCCACATCGCCGGCGTCGGCGAGATCACGCTGCATGTCGGCGCCGCCGAGTAGGGCGACAGCGCCTGCCCGCAGATCGATGCGTTCCGACTCGCCGCGCCGGCGCTTCAACCCGACGCCAACTGATTTCACTTCCCATACGATCCGGAGACAACCATGAACACGACCCCCACGCTGCTGTTGTGCGCAGCGACCGCCTTCGCCGTCAACCTGGCCAACGCCGCCGACGCCTTCCCCTCCAAGCCGGTGACGCTGGTCACCGCGTTCGCCCCCGGCAGCGGCCCCGACGCCGTACTGCGAATCGTCGCCGAAAAGCTCGGCAAGATCTGGAACCAGCGTGTCCTGGTCGAGAACAAGCCGGGCGGCGGCGGCTTCATCGCGATCGACGCCGCCAAGCGGGCCGCGCCCGACGGCCACACGCTGCTGCAGCTCGACAGCGAACACCTGGCGGCGCTGCCCTACCTCTACAAGTCGCGCGGCTTCGAGACGCTGAAGACCTTCGAGCCCGTGGCGACGCTGTTCCGCACGCCGTTCCTGGTGGCGGTGGCGAGTGACTCGAAGCTCAAGTCGATGGCCGACCTGATCGCCGCGGCGAAGGCGCGCCCGGGCCAAATCTCGTTCGGCTCGTGGGGCATCGGCAGCCCGGGCCATCTCGGCGGCGAGCAGCTCGAATCCCTGGCTGGCATCTCGATGCAGCACGTGCCGTACCGCGAGGTGTCGCAGCTGTTCATGTCGGTCGGCTCCAACGACGTCGCATGGAGCTTCGGCAGCATCCCGTCGAGCCAGGGTGCGTTCAAGGCCGGCAAGCTGCGCTACATCGCGGTGGCCGCGCCCAAGCGCATCCCGCAGATGCCCGAGGTGCCCACGGTGACCGAGGCGGGCGGCCCGCCCGGCTTGGAAGTGAATTCCTTCGTCGTGCTCGTCGCACCGCGCGGCCTTCCCGCGGTGCTGCGCGACAAGATCAACGCCGACGTGCAGCAGGCGCTCGCCGAGCCGGACCTGAGGGCGCGCTTCGATACCTTCGCGTTCGAGACCATCGCGTGGTCACCGGCGGAGATCGAGCGCCAGGCGGGGTTGAAGGCGAAGGTCTATGCCGAGCTCGTGCAGCGCAAGAACATCAGCCTGGACTGACGGTCGATCAGCCCTTCGCCTTCGCCACATGCGGCGTACTTCCAATCGACGCCGCAGCCCACCCGCCGATGCACGACACTGCGCACCTGATGAGCAGCAAGTGAGGACAACATGGCTGACGTTCGATCGATGTGCGCGATCGGCCTGAGCGGTCAACTGGGGCTGAACGGTCGTCTCCCGTGGGAGGGCGACCGCCGCCCCGAATTCGAGGCCGACGTGGCGCGGTTCTTCGACATGACCCGCGGCCATGTGCTGATGGCCGGCCCGCGCACCATCGGCGCGGTGCCGCAGTTCGCGCACGCGGACCGCACGCTGGTCACGCTGCGCTCGGGCGACGATCCGCAGGCAATGCTCGACCGCTTTCTCGGCCGCGTCGTCTACATCGGCGGCGGCCCGCCGGTGTGGGACGTCTACGCCCGCTTCATCCGCCACTGGGACATCACGCGGTTGCCGTACGACGGCCCGGCCGATCGCTGGTTCGACCCGCGCTGGCTGCTGGCGGGCGCGCAGGTCCGGTCGCGCTGAGAACGGTCGGCGCTGACGCTCAGGCGACTCGGTCAATGATTGAAGGAGCGCCTCGCGAGGATTTCGCCGCGTAAACTTCACCATGCCTCGATACGTCGCCTTCCTTCGCGGGGTAAGTCCCTCCAATGCAAAGATGCCGGAGTTGAAGCGTTGCTTCGAAGGAGCGGGGTTCACGAACGTAAGAACCGTTCTTTCGAGCGGCAATGTGGTCTTCGATGCGCGCGCGGCATCGGAGGCTTCACTCGAGAAAAAGGCAGAGTCTTCAATGCAAGACTTCCTTGGCCGCAACTTCTACACGATTGTCCGACAAGCAGAGTCTCTGCGCGGTTTGCTCGAGACCGATCCCTATGCTGACTTTGCGCTGCCACCGAACGCCAAGCGCGTCGTCAGCTTCCTGCGTCAGCTGCACGGCGACCAACTCGCCCTGCCGATAGAGGCCGATGGCGCTCGCATCCTGAGCATGGTAGGCCGAGAGGTGTTCACGGCCTATGTCCCCAGCGACAAGGGGCCTGTGTTCATGAACCTGATCCAGAGGGCCTTCGGAGCCGACGTCACGACGCGGACTTGGGAGACCGTCAGGAAATGTGCGAGTGCGTGAAGTGATGGCCGGCCCATGAAAAAATCGATACCGGCGCAGAATCCTGATGCGTACGTCGCCTCGCTCGTCGGCTGGCGGCAGCGCGTTGTGCAGGCCTTGCGCTCAACTGTTGTCGGTACCGCGCCGCTGCAAGAAGCCATCAAGTGGGGTCATTTGGTGTACTTCTCGAATGGGCCAGTCCTTCTGATTCGCGCAGAAGACAAGCGCGTCCTCTTCGGTTTTTGGCGCGGCCAGCGTCTGCGCGGCGTCGAGCCTCGTTTGAGGCCTGGTGGCAAATACGAGATGGCAACGTTGGAGCTCGTCGAGGAAACGCCGCTGGAGCACGCCACGGTGGTTGCGCTGGTCACGCAAGCCGTGGCTCTCAATGCTTCCCACGGCGATCCAACCGATATCCCGTCTCTGCATCTCGGCGGCTCCGCTCCGCCGTAGGTGGCGCTCCCTCTCGGCATTGCACCATCAAAACCGGAGCGTCGCCGTCGCGCTGGCCAGCCAGGTGCGCCCGGGCGCCGGCTCGAAGAACCGGCTGTTGCCCTCGTTGACGATCACCGAGCCGGCGTAGCGGCGCCCGAACAGGTTGTCGCCGCGCACGAAGCCCCCCAGCTCCCATGATCCGAGGTTCAGCAGGTAGCCGACATTGGCGGCGACGACCGCGTAGCGCGGTGCGGCATCGCTGTTCGCGTCGTTGACGAGCACGCCGGTCAGGTAGCGTGCCTCGACGCCGCCGCGCCAGCCGGTCGGGGGTGCCCAGTTCAGCGCGGCGAACAGCGCGCCGCGGGCGATCCCGGGGATGCGGTTGCCGGCCGGGATGCTGACGTTCGCGGCTGCGCACGGTGTCGCCGAGCAGGTGAGAAAGCCGTCACGGTAGGTCGCGTTCAGCAAGGTGGCCGCGAGCTGCGCACGCAAATGCTCGAGGTAGGTGGCCGACCAGCCGAGTTCGAGGCCGGTGCGCCGTGTGGCACCGGCGTTCTGGTAGGTCGAGCGGCCGCCGAGGTTGGTCTGGGTCACGATCTCGTTCTCGGTGTCGGTGCGGAACGCCGCGGCCGTCAACTCGCCCCAGCCCGCGAGCCGCGTCTTCACGCCGGCCTCGACGCTGCTGCTGCGCGCCGCCTGAAGGCCCAGATTCAGGCCGGTGCCGCCGCCGCTGCGGTAGGCCAGCTCGTTCAGCGTCGGGGTTTCGAAGCCGCGGCCGGCGGTTGCGTAGAGGTGCACGGCGTCGGAGACCGCAAACATCGCGCCGAGCACCGGCAAGGTCGCGCTGTAGGCGGCGCGGCCGCTGTCGTCCGGGTTGCTGCCGACGATGTAGGCATCGGTCGACGTGAAGCTCACCCGGCTGTGGCGCACGCCGGCGTTGATCGTCCAGCGCGGCGTGATCTGCCACGCGGCCTGCAGGTACTGGTCGAAGCTGGCCACGTCGTTGACCTCGTCGCGGCGCAACGCGCCCTGCACCCCCAGCGTCGTGTCGATGAAGTTCTGGAAGCCGCGCCGGTGTTCGGCCAGCACGTCGTAGGCCACGCCGCCGACGAGTGTGAGCGGCGCGTCGGCCACGCTCGTCTTGTGGGTCCAGCGCAGGTCCGTGCCTTCGTAGTGGCGCTCGAGCGCGATCACGCCGCCCGGGTGCAGCGGGCTGGCCTGCGGGCCCTTCGGGATAGCCTGGAACTGCTCGGTGCTGCGCTGGCCGCCATAGACCAGCACCTGCGCCGTGTTGGCCGCATCGATGCGGCGCTCGAAGATCAGGCCGAGCTGGGTCTGGTTCACGCTCTTGCGCGTGTTGAAATCGAGCGCCGCGCTGTCGACGCTGCGCGGGTCGGCCTCGAACTGCGCACGCGTCAGCCCCAGCGGGTCCTGGGCCTTCGGCAGCGCCAGGCTGTTGGCGAGCAGTGTGAGCTTGCTGTCGGCGTCGGGCCGCAGCGTCAGCTTGGCGTTGCCCAGCGTGCGCTCGGTGGCGCTGTGATCGCGGTAGCCATCGGTGCGAAAGCGGCTCGCGCTGACGTTGTAGCCGAATCCATCGCCCGACGCGCCGGTGGCCTGCGCACCCAGCCTCAGCATGCCGTCGCTGCCGCCCGCGACACCGAAACTCACGCGCGGCGGGCCCGACCCTTCCTCGGTGAAGACCTGGATCACGCCGCCCGACGAGTTGCCGTACAGCGCCGAGAACGGCCCGCGCAGCACCTCGATGCGGCCGACCGAACCGAGCTCGACGTTCGAGATCTGGCCCTGGCCATCGGGCAGCGTCGCGGGGATGCCATCCACATACAGGCGCACGCCGCGGATGCCGAAGGTCGAGCGCGCGCCGAAGCCGCGCACCGAGATCTGCACATCCTGCGCGTAGTTCTGCCGGTCGCGTGCGAGCAGCCCCGGCACACCGCCCAGGCTCTCGGAGATGTTGACCAGGGCATGGCCGTCGCGCACGTCGCGGCCATCGATGCGGTCGATCGACGCGGGCACGTCGAACGCGCGCGCGTCGGTGCGCGTCGCGGTGACGACCACCGGCGCCAGCTGGGCCGGGTTCGCGGGGCGATCGCCGTCGGTGGCCTGCGCGGCCGTCACCAACGGAAAGGCGACGAAGCCCAGCGCTGCGACCAGGCGTGTCGGAGGATTCAGGGGCATCGGGTCTCCAGGATGCGTCGATTGTGGGCTCGGTCGCGGCGATGCAGAAGCCAGATCGGTTTCGGGTTTGCCCGCAGCAAATGGCGTTCCAAAACGGGACAACGCGAGTAGGCTGGGCGGCGGCGAAGGCCGCGGCATAGCATCGGCGCTCGCGTCGCGACCGGCGCATCAGAAACACCAGGAATACACGAGGAGACTTGCGATGACGATCCGCTTCAATGTGAATGGCAAGGCGGTGGACGTGAAGGCCGAAGCCGACACGCCGCTGCTGTGGGTGATCCGCGACGAGATCGGCCTGACCGGCACCAAGTACGGTTGTGGCATGGCGCTGTGCGGCGCCTGCACGGTGCACCTCGACGGCGTGCCGGTCCGCTCGTGCCAGACGCCGGTGTCGGCGGTCGCGGGCAAGAAGGTCTCGACGATCGAGAGCCTGTCGCCGAACAACAGCCACCCGCTGCAGAAGGCCTGGATCGCGCACGACGTGCCGCAGTGCGGCTACTGCCAGTCCGGCCAGCTGATGAGCGCAGCGGCCTTGCTCAAATCGAACAAGAACCCGAGCGATGCCGACATCGACGCGGCCATGAGCGGCAACATCTGCCGCTGTGGCACCTACGGGCGCATCAAGGCCGCGATCAAGACCGCGGCCGCCGACATGCGCAAGGCGTGAGGAGAGGACAAGCCATGAACCAAGTCAAAGCCAACACCGTGTCCTCCAGCAGCGTCTCGCGCCGCAGCTTCCTGCAGACTTCGACGCTCGCCACCGGCGGGCTGATGCTCGGCGTCGCGCTGCCCGGCCTGGTGGCGTCGACCGGCGCGCAGGCCGCCGGCCTGCTGCACACGCCGAACGCGTGGGTGCACATCGCCGACGACAACACCATCACGCTGCTCTCGGCGCGTTCCGAGATGGGGCAGGGCGTCTACACCTCGATGCCGATGCTGATCGCCGAGGAGCTCAACGTCGACATCCGCAAGATCCAGGTCGCGATCGCGCCGCCCAACGCCAAGCTCTACGGCAACGCGCTGCTCGGCGGGCCGCAGCTCACCGGCGGCTCGAGCTCGGTGCGCGACGGCTGGGAGAAGCTGCGCGTCGCCGGCGCGCAGGTGCGCGAGATGCTGATCAGCGCCGCGGCGTCGAAGTGGAACGTCGACCGCGCGACGCTGAAGGCCGAGAACGGCATGGTGATCGGCGCGGGCGGCAGACGAGCGACCTACGGTGCACTGGCGGCCGACGCGTCGAAGCTGCCGGTGCCCGAAACGGTGGTGCTGAAGGACCCGAAGGACTTCACGATCGTCGGCAAGCGCACGAAGCGTCTGGACACGCCGGCCAAGACCAACGGCACGGCCGAGTTCGGCATCGACGTGAAGCTGCCCGGCATGGTCTACGCCTCGCTGGAGCAGTGCCCGGTGATCGGCGGCACCGTGAAGAGCTTCGATGCCGAGAAAGCCAAGGCGATGCCCGGCGTGATCGACATCGTGCAGATCCCCGACGGCATTGCGATCGTCGCCGACACCTGGTGGCACGCGCGGAAGGCGCGCGAAGGCCTGAGCGTCGTCTGGGACGAAGGCGCGGGCGCGGCGCTGAACGACAAGACCATGCTCGAGGGCCTCCGCGTCGGCGCGCCGGCCGACAAGCTGATCCCGCTGAAGGCGGTCGGCGATGCCGATGCGGTGATCAAGGCCTCGAGCAGGGTCGTGCGGGCCGAGTACGTGATGCCGCTGTTGTCGCATTCGCCGCTGGAGCCGATGAACTTCACCGCGCACTTTCACGACAACAAGGTCGACCTGATCGGCCCGACGCAATGGCAGGACGCGGCCCAGGGCACGGTCGCCAAGGTGCTGGGCGTGAAGCCCGAGGACGTGACCTTGCGCACGACCTTCCTCGGCGGCGGCTTCGGCCGGCGCATCGACATCGACTACATCATCCAGGCGGCGCAGATCTCGAAGGCCGTGAACAAGCCGGTGAAGCTGCTGTGGACGCGCGAAGACGACATGACGCATGACTACTACCGGCCGCAATCGGTGCACACGCTCGCCGCGGCACTCGGCGCCGACGGCAAGCCTACCGCGATGACCTTCAAGATGGTGTCGCAGTCGGTGACCGGACGCGTGTTCGGCCTGCCGATGGAGGTGCAGGACCCGCTGATGACCGAGGCCGCGATCGCCGCGTACGAGATTCCCGCGAGCAAGCACGAGATCGTCAAGCACGATGCCGGGCTGCGCGTCGGCTACTGGCGCTCGGTCAGCCATGCGTTGAACGCGTTCGCGAACGAGAGCTTCATCGACGAATGCGCGGTTGCGGCGGGCAAGGACCCATACGCCTACCGCCTGTCGCTGCTCGAAAAGCAGCCGCGTTTTGCCAACGTGCTGAAGATGGCCGCCGACAAGGCCGGCTGGGGCACGCCGGCCGCGGCGGGGCGCTTCCGCGGCATTGCGCTGATGGAGGGCTACGACACCTACATGGCGCAGGTCGCCGAGATCTCGATGAAGGACGGCCTGCCGGTCGTGCACAAGGTGACGGTGGTGGCCGATCTGGGTCGCATGGTCAACCCGGACACGGTCGAGGCGCAGATCCAGTCGAGCATCATTTTCGGGCTGACGGCGGCGCTGTACGGCGAGATCAATGTCGACAAGGGCCGCGTGCAGCAGAGCAACTACCACCAGTACCAGATGCTGCGCATGAACGAGGCGCCTGCGATCGCGATCACGCTGGTCCCGAGCACCGAGAAGCCCGGCGGCATCGGCGAACCGGCGACGGCGCTGATCGGGCCCGCGGTGTCGAACGCGATGTTCGCGGCGACCGGCAAGCGGCTGCGCCGGATGCCGTTCACCGCAGACAACATCAGAGCCGCGTAATGACAACCCCTCGCCCGGCGCAAGCGCCGGGCGGCGCTCGGCCCGCGCGTTATCAGCGCGTCTCGCCGTCAGCCATGCAGGCGGCTGTGGCGCGGCACGCTGGCGAGCAGGAACTCCATCTGGTCGGCCAGGATGCGGCGGCCGCGCAGGATCATGTCCTCGTGCAGGCTGGGCACGTAGGGCAGGTACATCAGCGACATGTTCGCTTCTTCCGGCATCCGGTTGCCCTTGTGGCCGTTGCAAGGCCGGCACGCGGTGATGCAGTTCATCCAGGTGTCGAAGCCGCCGCGCGAGGTCGGGATGATGTGCTCGCGCGTCAGGTCGTCGATCTGGAAGTGGCCGCCGCAGTACGCGCAGATGCCGCGGTCGCGCGCGAACAGCTTCGGGTTCGACAGCGCGGGCGTCTGGCGCCAGGCCCGGCTCGGCACCGAGCCGCGCACCGCGATGATCGGGTGGACCTCGATGCGCGATTGCAGGCCGGTGCGCTTCTGCGTGCCGCCGCGCAGCACGTAAAAGGCATCGCCCAGCGTCCAGGCGACGCCATCGCTTGCATAAATCACGGCCGCTTCTTTGGCCGAAAGCCAGGCTTGGGGCCGGCCTGACACGTCGAGTTGCAGTACTTCCATGAGGTTGCTAGCGTAATGCAGACGCGAACTTCCCTCAAGTGCCCGCCTTCATGGGCACAACGGCGTCATCACATCGTCATGCGGCGGGCGGATACAGCCCACGCTCGCGCGCCATCAGGCGCGTCAGGCCGAGCAGCGCGTCGATGTTGGGCGTCGGCACGCCCAGGCGCACGCCGATTTCGCGCACCGCAGCGACCAGCGCATCGAGCTCGAGTGCGCGGCCGGCCAGCGCATCCTGCAGCATCGAGGTCTTGAAACTACCGAGTTGGCGCGCAACCGCCATGCGCTCCTCGCCCGACTGCGCGATCGGGCAGCCGATCTGCGCGCCGATGCGTGCCGCTTCTTCCATCGTGCGCAGCATGAAGGCGTGGACGAGCGGGTCGTCGATGATGCGGTCGGACGGCGCGCCGGTGAGCGCCGAGACCGGGTTCATCGTCATGTTGCCCCACAACTTGTACCAGACGTCGTAGCGGATGTCGGTGCTGGCCTCGGCGCTGAAGCCGGCGCCGGCGAGCGCCTCGCAGACGCGCGTGCTGCGCGCCGAGGCGCCCCCGGCGGGTTCGCCGACGATCAGCCGGTCGCCGAAGCCGTGGCGGATCACCCCCGGCTCCGGGCTCGAACAGGTCAGATGCACGACGCAACCGAGCACGCTCTCCAGCGGCAACGCCGCAGCGATGCGGCCATCGGGGTCGATGCTGGCCAGGCGCCGGTCCGCCACGGGCGAGCCCGCCGGCAGGGTCTGCAGAAACCACCACGGCACGCCGTTCATCGCCGGCATCACCACCGTCTGCGGGCCGAGCAGCGGCTGCATCGAGGCGCCGGCGTCGGCCAGCGCGGGGCCTTTGAGGGCGATCACGACGAGGTCCTGGGGGCCCAGCGCGCGGGCGTCGTCGCTCGCGTTCACCGCGGCCGTCGTCTCCTGGCCGGCCGCCACCAGCCGCAGCCCGTGCGCGCGCACCGCGGCGAGCGTCGCGCCGCGGGCCAGCGCCGACACCTGGTGCCCCGCGGCCGCGAGCCGCGCCGCGATCAAGCCCCCCACTGCACCCAAGCCCACCACCGCGATCTTCATGCTGCACCTCGTGTGTCGTCCGCGGGCGATGGTAGCCGGCGCCGAGCCACCCCAGGCGGGCCGAGACCCGGCGGACAAGGCGCTACACCGCCAGCGGGTGCCCCGTCTAGGTTCGAATGCCTAGAAAAAGTCCGGAAATTGTCATGCGGGTCTTGCCGGGTTCATGCCATCATCCACAAAATAGCACGACCGTTCGTTTTATCGAGACTCCCAACCCGCTGAGCACTGTGACCCACGCCTCCTCCACTTCAAGCGAACCCGCCGCCGACCTCGGTGCCGCCCCGGTGCGCCCGCTGATGAAGGGGCGCCAGACGCGTGCGACGATCCTCGATGCCGCACTCTCGCTGGCCTCGCACATGGGGCTCGAGGGCCTGTCGATCGGCGCGCTCGCCGAGGTGACGCAGATGAGCAAGTCGGGCGTGTTCGCGCACTTCGGCTCGCGCGAGGAGTTGCAGATCTCGGTGGTGCGCGAATACCACGCGCAGTTCTCGGCCGAGGTCTTCGAGCCGGCGATGAAGACACCGCGTGGCCTGCCGCGGCTGCGCGCGCTGTTCGACCGCTGGTTCAAGCGCGTCTCGTACGAGATCGACGCCGGCTGCATCTACATCAGCGGCGCGGTCGAGTTCGACGACCGGCCCGGCCCGGTGCGCGATGCGCTCGTGACGATGGTGCAGACCTGGCAGAACGCGCTCGAACGCGCAATCCGCATCGCGATCGACGAGGGCCATCTGCGCGCCGACACAGACCCGAAGCAGATGCTGTTCGAGGTCCACGGCCTGATCCTCGCGCTGCACCACGACGCGCGTTTCCTGCGCCACGCCGGCGCCGACGCGCGCGCCCGCGCCGCGTTCGAGAACGTGCTGTCGCACTACATCGCCCCTGTCGCCGCACCCGCCCGCCGCGCGCGCGCCACCACCAGATCCGCTTGATTTCATCTCAGGAGTTCATTCCATGCCCCAGTACAACCCGCCGCTGCGCGACATGCAGTTCGTGATGCACGAACTGCTCAACGTGGTCGACGAGCTGAAGGCGCTGCCGGCGCATGCCGACATCGACGTCGACACCATCAACGCGGTGATCGAGGAGGGCGGCAAGTTCGCCGCCACCGTGATCGCGCCGATCAACCAGAGCGGCGACGAAGAGGGCTGTGTGCTCGACAAGAGCACGCACGAGGTCAAGGCGCCCACCGGCTTCAAGGCCGCGTACGCGCAGTTCGTCGAAGGCGGCTGGCCGGCGCTGAGCTGCGACCCGGCCTACGGCGGCCAGGGCCTGCCGCACCTGGTGAACCAGTGCATGTACGAGATGATGAACTCGGCGAACCAGGCCTGGACCATGTACCCGGGGCTGTCGCACGGCGCGTACGAAGCGCTGCACGCGCACGGCTCCGACGAGCAGAAGAAGACCTACCTGCCCAAGCTCACCAGCGGCCACTGGACCGGCACGATGTGCCTGACCGAATCGCACTGCGGCACCGACCTCGGGCTGCTGCGCACCAAGGCCGAGCCGCAGGCCGACGGCACGTACAAGCTCACCGGCAACAAGATCTTCATCTCAGCCGGCGAGCACGACCTGGCCGAGAACATCATCCACCTGGTGCTCGCGCGCCTGCCGGACGCCCCGGCCGGCTCGAAAGGCATCTCGCTGTTCGTGGTGCCGAAGTTCAACGTCAACGCCGACGGCTCGCTCGGCGCCCGCAACCCGATCTTCTGCGGCGGCCTCGAGCACAAGATGGGCATCCACGGCAACGCCACCGCGCAACTGAACCTCGACGGCGCCACCGGCACGCTGGTCGGCGAGCCGAACAAGGGCCTGGCGGCGATGTTCGTGATGATGAACGCGGCGCGCCTGGGCGTCGGCATGCAGTCGCTCGGCCTGACCGAAGTGGCCTACCAGAACGCGGTTGCGTATGCGAAGGACCGCATCCAGATGCGCTCGCTGTCGGGTGTGAAGAACCCGGACAAGCCGGCCGACACGATCATCGTGCACCCCGACGTGCGCAAGATGCTGCTGACCGCGCGCGCCTACGCCGAAGGCGCCCGTGCGCTCGCGATGTGGACGACCTTGCAGCTCGACAAGGAGCTCGCCAGCGACGACGCCGACGTGCGTGCCGAATGCGCCGACATGGTCGCGCTCGTCACGCCGATCGTGAAGGCCTTCTTCACCGACAACGCCTGGATCGCGACCTCGCACTGCATGCAGGTGTTCGGTGGCCACGGCTACATCCGCGAATGGGGCATGGAGCAGTTCGTGCGCGACGCGCGCATCAACATGATCTACGAGGGCACGAACACGATCCAGTCACTCGACCTGCTGGGCCGCAAGGTGCTGGGCGACAACGGCGCGAAGCTGAAGAAGTTCGGCAAGCTCGTGCAGCAGTTCGTCGAGGACGAGGGCATCAGCGAAGAAATGCAGGAGTTCGTGAATCCGCTCGCCGACCTCGGCGACAAGGTCACGAAGCTGACGACCGAGATCGGCATGAAGGCCTTCAAGAACCCGGACGAAGCCGGTGCGGCGGCGGTCGACTACCTGCGCGTCTGCGGCCACCTGGTGTTCGCGTACTTCTGGGCCCGCATGGCCAAGGTCGCGCTCGCGAAGGTCGACAGCGGCGATCCGTTCTACAGGGCCAAGCTGATCACCGCGCGCTTCTACTTCGCGAAGCTGCTGCCCGAAACGGCGATGCTGATCCGCACCGCACGGGCCGGTGCCGCGCCGCTGATGGAGATGGAAGAAGCGCTGTTCTGATTCGCTCGAAATCGCAGGAAAGAGGGAGACAAACAATGATTCGAAAGCCCCCCCACCTCGTCGCGGCCTTGAGCCTGGGCCTGTTCGCCGCCATCGCGCACGCGCAGGCGACGCCGGCCGGCCTGTGGAAGTCGATCGACGACGAGTCCAAGAAGGAAAAATCGCTGATCCGCATCACCGAATCCGGCGGCGTGTTCACCGGCAAGCTCGAGAAGCTGCTCGATCCGACGACGAAAGCCGACGCGGTGTGCGACAAGTGCACCGACGAGCGCAAGGACAAGCCCATCGTCGGCATGACGCTGATCAAGGGCGTGAAGCAGAACGCCGATGACAAGGCGAAGTGGGACGGCGGCGAGATCCTCGACCCGAACAACGGCAAGACCTACAAGGTCCGCCTGACGCCGATCGACGGCGGCAAGACGCTCGAAGTGCGCGGCTTCATCGGCCCGTTCTACCGCAACCAGACCTGGACCCGCGTGGAGTAGCGCGTCCGTATTCAAGGAGAGAAGAAGATGAACCGATTCCCCGTGCGCAAGGTGGCCGTGCTCGGCGCCGGCGTGATGGGCGCGCAGATCGCCGCCCACCTCGTCAACTGCAAAGTGCCCGTGATCCTGTTCGACCTGCCGGCCAAGGAAGGCCCGAAGAACGGCATCGTCACGAAGGCCGTCGCGGGCCTCAGCAAGCTCAAGCCCGCGCCGCTCGGCATCCCCGAGGACGCCGCGCTGATCGAGCAGGCGAACTACGAGGAACACCTCGACAAGCTCAAGGATTGCGACCTGATCATCGAGGCCATCGCCGAGCGCATGGACTGGAAGCTCGACCTGTACAAGCGCATCGCGCCGGCCGTCGCCAAGCACGCGATCGTCGCGAGCAACACCTCGGGGCTGTCGATCACGAAGCTGTCCGAAGTGCTGCCAGAAGAGCTCAAGCCACGCTTCTGCGGCATCCACTTCTTCAACCCGCCGCGCTACATGGCGCTGGTCGAACTGATCAACACGCCGACCACGCAGCCCGAGATCCTCGACCAGCTCGAGGCCTTCGTGACCACCGCTTTGGGCAAGAGCGTCGTGCGCGCGATGGACACGCCGAACTTCATCGCGAACCGCGTCGGCATCGCCGGCATGCTGGCGACGATGAAGGAGGCCGAGACCTTCGGCCTGAGCTACGACGTCGTCGACGACCTGACCGGCAAGAAGCTTGGCCGCGCCAGCAGCGGCACCTTCCGCACCGCCGACGTGGTGGGGCTGGACACGATGTCGCACGTCATCAAGACGCTGCAGGACAACCTGAAGGACGATCCGTTCTACGCCAGCTATGCGACGCCGCCGGTGCTGGCCAAGCTGATCGAGCAGGGCGCGCTCGGCCAGAAGAGCGGCGCGGGCTTCTACAAGAAGGTCGGCAAGGACATCCAGCGTCTCGACCCGCTGACCGGCAGCTACGTCGCCGGCGGCGGCAAGGCCGACGAGATCGTCGCGCGCATCCTGAAGAAGGCGCCGGCCGAGCGCTTGAAGCTGCTGCGCGAGTCGAAGAACCCGCAAGCCGCATTCCTGTGGGCGATCCTGCGCGACAGTTTTCACTACGCGGCCGTTCATCTGGCTGACATCGCCGAGAGCGCGCGCGATGTGGACTTCGCGATGCGCTGGGGTTTCGGCGTCAGCCAAGGCCCGTTCGAGCTGTGGCAGGCGGCCGGCTGGACGCAGGTCGCGAACTGGGTCAAGGAAGACATCGATGCAGGCAAGGCGCTGAGCAGCGCGCCGCTGCCGGCCTGGGTGTTCGACGGCCCGCCGGCCGCGCATGGCGGTGTGCACCGCACCGAGGGTTCGTGGAGCGCCGCACATTCGCGCTGGGTCGCACCGAGCACCTTGCCGGTCTACCAGCGCCAGCACTTCCGCGAGACGGTGTTCGGCTCGGGCGACGCGGCGCCGCTGGCGTCCGGCACCGAAGAGTTCAAGAACGACGAAGTGCGCGTCTGGACGCTGGACGGCGAGGTGCTGATCGCCAGCATCACCGCGAAGCTGCACCTGATCAGCCCGCTCGTGACCGAGGGCTTGCTGAAGGCCGTCGAGATCGCCGAAGCCAAGTACAAGGGCCTGGTGATCTGGTCGCCCGACGACGTGTTCTCGGCCGGCGCGAACCTTGAAGCGCTGATGCCGGTGTTCATGAAGAGCGGCGGCAAGGGCATCCTGCCTGAAGAGAAGAAGCTGCAGGACGCGATGCTGCGCATCCGCTACGCCAGCGTGCCGGTCGTCTCGGCGATCCGCGGCATCGCGCTGGGCGGCGGCTGCGAGCTGGCGGTGTACTCGGCCAAGCGCGTCGCGGCGATGGAAAGCTACATGGGCCTGGTCGAGGTCGGTGTCGGCCTGATCCCGGGCGGTGGCGGCCTGACCTACATCGCGCGCCGTGCGGCCGAGATGGCGAGCGCCGGCAATGCCAACGCCGACATCTTCAAGTTCCTGTCCGACGGCTTCACGAGCGCGGCGATGGCCAAGGTCGGCACCAGCGCGATCGAGTCGCGCAAGCTCGGCTACCTGCTGTGGAGCGACGTGATCGTGCCGAACAAGGACGAGCTGCTGTTCGTCGCGTCGCAGCAGGCGAAGGCGATGTACGAGTCGGGCTATCGCGCGCCGGCGCGCACGCTGTTCCCGGTCGCCGGTCGCAACGCGATCGCGACGATCAAGGCGCAGCTCGCCAACATGCGCGACGGCGGCTTCATCAGCAAGCACGACTTCCACATCTCGGCGCTGATTGCCGACGTGGTCTGCGGCGGCGATGTCGATGCCGGTTCGCTGGTCAGCGAGGAATACCTGATGGCGCTCGAACGCAAGCACTTCTGCGGCCTGCTCGACCACGAAAAAACGCAAGAACGAATCATGGGCATGCTGCAGACCGGCAAGCCCGTGCGCAACTGAACGCGAAGGACCAGACCATGAGCATCAAGCAAGTTCAAGAGGCGTACATCGTTGCCGCCACCCGCACGCCGATCGGCCGATCGGGCCGCGGCTATTTCAAGAACACCCGGCCGGACGACCTGCTGGTCGCCGCGATCCGCAGCGCGATGAAGCAGGTGCCGTCGCTCGACCCCACCGCGATCGAGGACGCGATCATCGGCTGCTCGTTCCCCGAAGGCGAGCAGGGCATGAACATGGCGCGCGTCGCGATGGCGCTCGCGTTCTCCAACCCGATCGGCGGCGTCACGGTGAACCGCTTCTGCGCGTCCGGCATCACCGCGATCCAGATGGCGGCCGACCGCATCCGCGTCGGCGAGGCCGACGTGATGATCGCCGGCGGCGCCGAGTCGATGAGCCTGGTGCCGATGGGCGGCAACAAGCCCTCGTTCAACCCCGAGATCTTCGCGCGGGACGAGAACATCGGCATCGCCTACGGCATGGGCATCACGGCCGAGAAGGTCGCGGCGCAATGGAAGGTCTCGCGTGAAGCGCAGGACGCGTTCGCGCTCGAGTCGCACCTGCGTGCGATGAAGGCGCAGGCCGCCGGCGAGTTCACGGACGAGATGACGCCGATCGAGGTGGTCTCGCGCTTCCCGAATTTGGAGTCGGCCGACCAGGGCGTGAAGACGCGCACCGTGAACCTCGACGAAGGCCCGCGTCCCGACACCTCGCTCGAAGGCCTGGCCAAGCTCAAGCCGGTGTTCGCGGCCAAGGGCAGCGTCACCGCCGGCAACAGCTCGCAGACCAGCGATGGCGCCGGTGCGCTGATCCTCGCGAGCGAGAAGGCGGTCAAGCAATTCGGCCTGACGCCGCTCGCCCGTTTCGTCAGCTTCGCCGCGCGCGGCGTGCCGCCCGAGATCATGGGCATCGGCCCGATCGAGGCGATCCCCGCGGCGCTTCGCTATGCGAACCTGAAGCTCGACGACATCGGCTGGATCGAGCTGAACGAGGCCTTCGCGGCGCAGTCGCTCGCGGTCATCAACAGCGTCGGCCTGGACCCGGCCAAGGTCAACCCGATGGGTGGCGCGATCGCGCTCGGCCACCCGCTGGGCGCGACCGGTGCGATCCGCGCCGCGACCGTCGTGCACGCGCTGCGTCGACACAACCTGAAGTACGGCATGGTCACGATGTGCGTCGGCACGGGGCAGGGCGCAGCGGGTATTTTCGAACGTGTCTGATTCAACCACCGCGATGAACGCCGAGCGCCGCAGCACGCTGCGGCGCATCGGCCTCGTCGTCGGCGTCGGCGCCTTTGCCGCGCCGCTGGTGGTGAACGCGGTGCACCCGGCGGCGCTCGCGTCGGCGCGCTTCGCGTCGATCGCCGACGCGCTGAAGACGCTGGAACAGCTCAGGAGCGAGGCGCCGCGCATGTCCGGCGCCTGGGACCTGCCGCACGTGCTGCACCACACGGCACAGAGCATCGAGTATTCGATCAACGGCTTCCCCGAGCCGAAGCCGGCGTGGTTTCGCGCGACGCTGGGCTCGTACGCGTTCGCGCTCTTCAACGCACGCGGGCAGATGACGCACAGCCTGAGCGAGCCGATTCCCGGCGCGCCCGACATCGCACCAGGCCAGCCGCTCGGCCCCGCGATCGACCACGCGATCGCCGCACTGCAGGCCTTCGATCGCCACGCCGGTGCACTCGCACCGCATTTCGCGTACGGCGCGCTGGACAAGCCGGCCTACACGCGTGCCCACCTGATGCATCTGGCCAATCACTGGGCCGAAGCGGTCTGATCACTCTGGAGCGAGTCGCATGGAGACGCTGAGCCTGGATTCGAACGATGGGGCCGCGCTCGCAGCACGGCTCTACCCCTGCGGCGGCGCGATCAAGGGCGCCGTGCTGATCGGTGGCGCGATGGGCGTGCGCCAGGATTACTACGCGCCGTTCGCGCAGTGGCTCGCCACGCAAGGCTTCGCGGTGATGAGCTTCGACTACCGCGGCATGGGCGACTCGCGCGCGCCCGCGCACGCCAAGTCGCTGCGCGGCTTCGATGCCGACCTGTTCAGCTGGGCGCACGACTACGACAGCGCGATCGACGCGCTGCGCAAACGCGCCCCCGGCGTTCCGCTCTACCTGATTGGCCACAGCCTGGGCGCACAACTGCCCGGCCTGCTGCGCAACCGCGCGCATGTCGACGGCCTGCTGTCGGTCGCCGCCGGCAGCGGCTACTGGCGCGACAACGCGCCGCAGCTCAAGCGCACCGTGCTGTACTTCTGGCACGCGCTGGTGCCGGTCGCGACCCGGCTGTTCGGCTACTTCCCCGGCAAGCGGATGCGCAAGGTCGGCGACCTGCCGCGCGGCGTGATCCTGCAATGGCGGCGCTGGTGCCTGGACCCGCGCTACCACGTCGGTGCCGAAGGCGCCGTGGTGCGCGAGCAGTTCGAGCAGGTGCGCTTCCCGGTCGTCGCGCTGTCGATCACCGACGACGAGCTGATGACCGAGCGCGGCACGCAGGTGCTCGTCGATTGTTATGCGAATGCGCCGCGCCGCGTCGAGCGCATCGCGCCGGCGGATGTGAAGGCCCAGCGCATCGGCCACTTCGGATTCTTCCGCGATCAGTTCCAATCGTCCTTGTGGGCGCGCAGTGCCGCGCTGCTGCAAGGATTCACCGCTTTGAAGGAGACCACCGCATGAGCATCAAGACCGCCACGCTGAACGGCGTGGCCACGATCGAAATCGCCCGGCCCGAGAAGAAGAACGCGATCACCGGCGCGATGTACCAGCAGATGGCCGACGCGCTGACCGCGGCCACCGCCGACGGCGCGGTGCGCGCGGTGCTGATCACCGGCCAGCCCGGCATCTTCACCTCGGGCAACGACATCGAGGACTTCATGCAGCGCCCGCCCGGCACGCTCGAGTCGCCGGCCTTCGTGTTCATGAAGGCGCTGCTCGGCTGCGACAAGCCGGTGATCGCTGCGGTGACCGGCGCGGCCATCGGCATCGGCACGACGATGCTGCTGCACTGCGACTTCGTCTATGTCAGCGATGAGGCGCGCTTGGCGATGCCGTTCGTGAGCCTGGGCCTGGTGCCCGAGTTCGCCTCCAGCCTGATCGTGCCGCAGCTGATGGGCAACGCCCGCGCGGCCGAGAAGCTGCTGCTCGGCGACCCGTTCACCGGCGCCGATGCGGTCGAGTGCGGCATCGCGAACGCGGTGCTGCCGGCCGGCGAGGTCGTGAACCACGCACGGCGCGTGGCCGAGCGCTTCAACGCGCTGCCGCCCGGCGCGGTACGCGAGAGCAAGACGCTGATGCGGCGTGCGCGCGTGCAGAGCACGCTCGAGACGATTGCGGTCGAGGGCGAACTGTTTGGCAGGCGATTGCGCAGCCCCGAGGCGCAGGAGGCCTTCAGCGCGTTCTTCCAAAAGCGCAAGCCGGATTTCTCCCAGTTCTGATCGCGCTCCGTGATGTCGCTCGCGCTCAAGCTGATGCTGTCGCCGCTGCTGATCGCACAGGCGGTCGGCACGCGCAAGCGCGCACCGTCGCTGCCTGAAGCGCACGGGCCGCGCGAAGGGCAGCTTGGGTCCGGTGGCGCCGCGCTGCGGCTGCTGATCGCGGGCGACTCGTCGGCCGCCGGTGTCGGCGTGGCCTACCAGGACGAAGCCTTTGTCGGTCACTTCACGCGCGCACTGCACAAGCGCAGCGGGCGGCCGGTGCGCTGGCGCCTGCGGGCGCGCTCGGGCCTGACGACGAAGCAGGTGCACGACATGCTGCTGGGCGAGCCGCCGCCGGTCGCCGACATCGCCGTGGTGCTGACCGGTGTCAACGACGTGATCGAGCTGATCCCGCCGCGCCGTGCCATCGAGCACCGCGCGGCGCTGGCCGACTGGCTGCTGGCGAGCGGGCGCGCGCGGCACGTGGTGTTCGCCGCGCTGCCGCCGATCAACCAGTTCCCGCTGCTGCCGCAGCCGCTGCGCCACGTGATGGCCGACGACGCGCGCCGCCACAACGACGCGATCGCGAGATGGACGGCGACGCGCAGGGATGTGCACTATGTGCCGATCGAGCTGCAACTCTCGCCCGCCGCGATGGCCCGAGACGGTTTTCACCCGGGCGAGCCGATCTACCGCGCGTGCGGCGAGGCGATCGCGCGCTTCGTGGCCGAGCACGTCGTTTCAACGGAGACACGCAAATGAACACGCTCAAGGGCAAGACGCTTTTCATCACCGGCGCGTCGCGCGGCATCGGCCTCGCGATTGCGAAGCGGGCCGCGCGTGATGGCGCCAACATCGTGATCGCGGCGAAGACCGCGGAGGCGAATCCGAAGCTGCCCGGCACGATCTTTTCGGCCGCCGCCGAGATCGAGGCCGCGGGCGGTCAGGCGCTTGCACTGCAGACCGACATCCGCGACGAGGCCAGCGTGCTCGCCGCGGTCGAGCAGGCGGTGGTGCGTTTCGGCGGCATCGACATCCTCGTCAACAACGCGAGCGCGATCAGCCTGACGCCGACCACCGCGACGCCGATGAAGCGCTTCGACCTGATGTTTGGCGTGAACGTGCGCGGCACCTACCTGTGCACGCAGAGCTGCCTGGCCGAGCTGATCAAGTCCGCGAAGGCGGGGCGCAATCCGCATGTGCTGAACATGTCGCCGCCGCTGAGCATGCGCGAGCACTGGTTCGCGCCGCACGTGGCCTACACGATGGCCAAGTACGGCATGAGCGAGTGCACGCTCGGCCACGCGGGCGAGTTCAGGCCCTACGGCATCGGCGTCAACAGCCTGTGGCCGCGCACCGCGATCGCGACCGCGGCCTTGCAGATGATCCCGGGCGTCGACCTGGCGAAGTGCCGCAAGCCGGAGATCCTGTCGGATGCGGCTTACTTCATCCTCACCAGCGATGCGGCGGTGACGACCGGCAACTTCTTCATCGACGACGAACTGCTCGCCAAGCACGGCGTGACCGACCTGGACAAGTACAGCGTCACGCCAGGAACGACCGACTTCATCCCTGACTTCTTCGTCGACTGAACCGCCTCAGCTGGCCGGAATCAGCCGCGGCTTGCCTTCGGCGTCGATCGCCACATAGGTCAGGTTTGCTTCGGTCACCTTGACCACCTGCAGGTTCGCCGGGTTGCGTTCGGCATAGACCTCGACATTGACCGTCACCGAGGTCCTGCCGATGCGCTCGACCTTGGCGTAGAAGCTCAGCAGGTCGCTGACCGACACCGGCTGCTTGAAGATGAACTGGTTCACCGCGACGGTAACGATGCGGCCCTTGGCGATGCGCGCCGGCAGCACCGCACCGGCAATGTCGACCTGCGCCATGATCCAGCCGCCGAAGATGTCGCCGTTGCCGTTGGCGTCGGCCGGCATCGGCATCACGCGCAGCACCAGCTGGCGATCGTCGGGCAGACGAAGCGGTGCGATCGACCCGTCGGCATCGCCGCGGCGGTCGTCCTCACTTGAAATCTCGGGCATATTGCGTCACCTGCAGTGGGTTCGATCGATCGCTGCATTCTTTCATCTTTGTCCCCGGTCTCCGACCCCGCCTCATGCGCCCTGCCTTGCCTGCCGCCCCACCCCCCGCGCCCGGTGTCGCCGTGCCCGCGCCGCGCTCCGACTGGGCGACGCTGCGCAGCCTGCTGCCCTATGTGTGGCAATGGCGCTGGCGCGTGCTGATCGCGCTGAGCTTTCTGGTGGCCGCCAAGCTCGCGAACATCGGCGTGCCGCTGGTCCTGAAGCAGCTCGTCGATGCGCTCGACCTGAAACCCGGCGACCCGCGCGGCGCGCTGGCGGTGCCGATCGCGCTGCTGCTCGCGTATGGCGCGCTGCGCCTGTCGATCACCGCGTTCACCGAACTGCGCGAGTTCCTGTTCTACCCGGTCGCGGCGCGGATCGCGCGGCGCGTCTCGCTCGAGGCCTTCGAGCACCTGCTGGCGCTGAGCCTGCGCTTCCACCTGGAGCGCCAGACCGGCGGCGTCTCGCGCGACATCGAGCGCGGCTCGCGCTCGATCCAGTCGTTGCTGAACTACACGATCTACAACATCCTGCCGACGCTGGTCGAGATCGCGCTGGTGATCAGCCTGCTGTCGGCCAAGTTCGACGGCTGGTTCGCGGCGATCACCTTCGGCGCACTGGTGTGCTACATCGGCTTCACGATCACGGTGACCGAATGGCGCACGCACTTCCGGCGCGCGATGAACGAGCAGGACAGCAAGGCCAACACGCGCGCGGTCGATGCGCTGATCAACTACGAGACGGTCAAGTACTTCTCGAACGAGCATTTCGAGCAGGGCCGCTACGACGAGAACCTGCAGCGCCTGGAGCGCGCATCGATCAAGTCGCAGACCTCGCTGTCGGTGCTCAACCTCGGGCAAAGCCTGATCATCGCCACCGCGGTGACGCTGCTGGTGTGGCGCGCGACGCTCGGCGTCGTGGCCGGCACGATGACGCTGGGCGATCTGGTGCTGGTCAACGCGCTGATGATCCAGCTCTACATCCCGCTGAACTTTCTCGGCGTGATCTACCGCGAGATCAAGCAGTCGATGATCGACATGGAGAAGATGTTCGCGCTGCTGTCGCAGAACCGCGAGATCGCCGATGCGCCGGATGCGAAGCCGCTGGTGACGATGGGCGGCGCGGTGCGCTTCGAGCACGTGCGCTTCGGCTACGACCCGGACCGCACGATCCTGCACGACATCAGCTTCGAGATCCCGGCCGGCAAGACGGTCGCGGTGGTCGGGCCGTCGGGATCGGGCAAGAGCACGCTGGCACGGCTGCTGTTCCGCTTTTATGACGTCAACAGCGGCCGCATCGCGATCGACGGGCAGGACATCCGCGAGGTCACGCAGCAGAGCCTGCGCCAGGCCATCGGCATCGTGCCGCAGGACACGGTGCTGTTCAACGACACGGTCGAATACAACATCGCCTACGGCCGCACCGGCGCGAGCCGCGCCGAGGTCGAGGGCGCGGCGAAGGCCGCGCACATCCACAGCTTTATCGTCTCGACGCCGCGCGGCTACGACACGATGGTCGGCGAGCGCGGCCTCAAGCTCTCGGGCGGCGAGAAGCAGCGCGTCGCGATCGCGCGCACGCTGCTGAAGAACCCGCCGCTGCTGATCTTCGACGAAGCCACCTCGGCGCTCGATTCGGCGAACGAGCGTGCGATCCAGGCGGAGCTGAAGAGCGCGGCGCGCAACAAGACGGCGCTGGTCGTCGCGCACCGGCTGTCCACCGTCGTCGATGCGCACCAGATCCTTGTGATGGAACTCGGCCGCATCCTCGAGCGCGGCACGCACGACGAGCTGCTCGCCCGCGGTGGCCGCTACGCCGACATGTGGCGCCTGCAGCGCAGCAGCGAGGCGACGGCCGCGGCGACGCCCGATCTGACGCTGGCGGTTTGAGGTAAGTCCGTAGGCTTTGCCCCGGCAGGGCGTGGCTACACTGTTTACCGTGGAAACCAAATGGCTTGAAGACTTCGTCAGCCTGGCCGAGACGCGCAGCTTTTCGCGCTCCGCCCAGCTCCGGCACGTGACCCAACCGGCGTTCTCGCGCCGCATCCAGTCGCTCGAGGCCTGGGCCGGGATTGACCTCGTCGATCGTTCGTCCTACCCGACACGGCTCACGCCGGCCGGCGAAACGCTGCACGCGCAGGCGCTCGAGATGCTCGGCTCGCTGCAGGCCACGCGCAACATGATGCGCAGCCACAAGGCGGCCGGCCTCGACATGATCGAGTTCGCGGTGCCGCATTCGCTCGCGTTCACCTTCTTCCCGCACTGGGTGATGGACTTGCGCAAGCGCTTCGGCGCGATGAAGAGCCGGCTGATCGCGCTGAATGTGCACGACGCGGTGCTGCACCTGGTCGAAGGCAGCTGCGACCTGCTGCTCGCGTACCACCACCCGTCGCAGCCCTTGCAGCTGAACCCGGACCGCTACGAGATGCTCAGCCTCGGCCACGAGACGCTGGTGGCGTACGCGAAGGGCGACGCCGACGGCCAGCCGATGTTCAGCCTGCCGGCCGTGCCTGGGCGCACCGTGCCCTACCTGGCCTACGCGCCGGGCGCCTACCTGGGCCGGCTGGTCGAGGTCATCGCGAAGCAGTCGACCGAGCCGCTGCACCTGGAGCCGTTCTACGAGACCGACATGGCCGAGGGCCTGAAGGCGATGGCGATCGAAGGCCACGGCCTGGCCTTCCTGCCCGCGACCTCGGTCAAGAAGGAACTGAAGAGCAAGCGCCTGGTGCGCGCCGCACCCGCCGGCAAGCACGAGCTGGAGATGGACATCCGGATCTACCGCGAGCGCCCCGAAATGGCGCGCCACAGCAAGCCTGGTGCGCTCGCGCTCTGGGATTTCCTCGCGACCGGCTGACCCCCGGCTGCGGCGTACCGCAGCCACCCGCCGCCAGGGTGCCCAGCCGCTTGGGCGTGGCCCGGCGCCGGCCTGAGCCTGCGCTGCATCAGCAGGCATTGATCGCGGGCATCCGGGTTTGCCCGAATCCGCTATGCATCGCATGCATAGCGTTGCGGACATTCAGCATTGGCGCGTCTTTTGCGTCCCCCCTACAGTTCGCCCCGCCGCGCTTGCACGCCGGCCAGATCAACGACCACAGAGGGACTACAGCATGATGAAGAAGTTGCCGCCTGCAGCCTGGATCCTGATCGCGATGGTGATCGGCATCATCCTGGGCTACATGATCTTCACGAGCTTTCCCGACAAGAAGGCCGCGGCGTCGATCGCCGGCTACGTGTCGATCATGTCGGATGTGTTCCTGCGCCTGATCAAGATGCTGATCGGCCCGCTGGTGTTCTCCACGCTGGTCGTCGGCATCGCGCACATGGGCGACGCCGCGTCGGTCGGGCGCGTGTTCGGCAAAGCGCTGGGCTGGTTCGTGACCGCCTCGCTGATCTCGCTGGTCCTCGGCCTGATCATGGCCAACCTGCTGAAGCCGGGCGAGAACCTCGGCCTGCCGCTGCCGGACATCGGCGCGTCGGCGAACCTGGCGACCTCCAAGTTCACGCTGAAGGACTTCGTCAGCCACCTGGTGCCGAAGTCTTTCGCCGAGGCGATGGCGAACAACGAGATCCTGCAGATCGTCGTGTTCTCGATGTTCTTCGGCGTCGCGCTCGCCGCGTTGGGCGAGAAGGCCAAGACCCTGGTCGCCGCGATCGACGAACTCTCGCACGCGATGCTGAAGATCACCGGCTACGTGATGAAGCTTGCGCCGCTCGCCGTGATGGCCGCGATGGCCGCGACCGTCGCGGTCAACGGCCTCGAGATCCTGCTGAAGTTCGCCGTCTTCATGGGCGACTTCTACCTCGGCCTGTTCGTGCTCTGGGCGGTGCTGATCGGTGCCGGCTTCCTGTTCCTCGGGCCGCGCGTGTTCAAGCTGCTGGTGCTGATCAAGGAAGCCTTCCTGCTGTCCTTCGCGACCGCCAGCTCCGAGGCCGCCTACCCGAAGATCCTGGACGCACTCGACCGTTTCGGCGTGAAGCGCAAGATCTCCAGCTTCGTGATGCCGATGGGCTACTCGTTCAACCTCGACGGCTCGATGATGTACTGCACCTTCGCGGTGCTGTTCATCGCCCAGGCCTACGGCATCGTGCTGCCGATCGGCACGCAGATCACGATGCTGCTGATCCTGATGCTGACGTCCAAGGGCATGGCCGGCGTGCCGCGCGCCTCGCTGGTCGTGATCGCCGCGACGCTGAACCAGTTCAACATTCCCGAGGCCGGGCTGCTGCTGATCCTCGGCGTCGACACCTTCCTCGACATGGGCCGCTCGGCGACCAATGCGGTCGGCAACTCGATCGCCACCGCGGTCGTCGCGAAGTGGGAAGGTGAGCTGCTGTCGGAAGACGCGGCGACGGCGAACCTGCGCTCGATCGATGCCGAGGCCGCTGCCGCCGCGCATGCGATTCCGGGTTGAGGCGGGCATGAACACCGTCCTGCTGAAGTTTGCGGCCGCCGGGCTGCTGGCGCTGCTGACCGCCTTGCCGGCCGGCGCGCAGACCGCGCCGGCGCCGGCCCAGCTCACCGGCACACTCGCGAAGGTGCGCGAGTCAGGCTCGATCACGATCGGCCACCGCGAGTCGTCGATCCCGTTCTCGTACCGCTCGGCGCGCGGCGAGCCGATCGGCTACTCGATCGACCTGTGCAAGCTGCTGGTCGATGCGATCAGCGAAGCGGTCGACCGCGAGATCGCGATCAAATGGCTGCCGGTGACCTCCGAGTCGCGCATCCCGGCGGTCGTCGGCGGCCAGGTCGATCTGGAGTGCGGCTCGACGACCAACAACCTCGAGCGCCAGAAGCTCGTGAGTTTTTCGCCGACGATGTTCGTGTCGGGCACCAAGCTGCTGGTCAAGAAGGGGTCGCCGATCAAGTCGTTCCGCGATCTGGCCGGAAAAAAGGTCGTCGTGACCGCCGGCACGACCAACGAGAAGACGATGCGCGAGCTGAGCGCGAAGTTCAAGATCGACATGGGCTTAAGTGCGGCGCCTGACCACGCCGCCTCGTTCGCGCAGCTGCAGGCCGGCCAGGTCGATGCGTTCGCGACCGACGACGTGCTGCTCTATGGCCTGCTGGCGCAGAACAAGGCGCAGGCGGACTATGTCGTGACCGGCGACTTCCTGTCGTACGACCCGTACGGGATCATGTACCGCAAGGGCGACACGCAGCTCGCGCAGCTGATCAACGACACCTTTCACAACCTCGCCGAAGACCGCGAGATCGAGCGCCGCTACACGCGCTGGTTCCTGCGCAAACTGCCCTCGTCGGGCGTGAGCCTGGACCTGCCGATGAGCGCCCAGCTCGAGACCATCATCCAGACCATGGTGGCGCGCACCGAGTGACCGAGTAAGCGAGCACCGAGGCCGCCCGGCGCGGCGGCCGGCTTTCTGCCTTTCTGCTGATCAACCCTCCGAGGAGAGACTCTTCATGTTCACCATCAAGGCCCACGCCCTGATTCGCGGCCTCGTGGCCGTCGCCCTTGCCACCAGCCTGGGTGCGTTCGCGCAGTCCGCGGGCAAGTCCAATGTCGTCGTGCTCGCCACCGGCGGCACGATCGCCGGCGCCGGCGCGAGCGCCGCCAACAGCGCCACCTACCAGGCCGCGAAGGTGCCGGTCGACAAGCTGATCGCCGGCGTGCCCGAGCTCGCCGACATCGCCAACGTGCGCGGCGAGCAGGTGTTCCAGATCGCGTCCGAGAGCTTCACGAACGAGAAGCTGATCACGCTGGCCAAGCGCGTCAGCGCGCTCTCGAAGGATCCGGGCGTCGACGGCATCGTCATCACGCACGGCACCGACACGCTCGAGGAGACCTCGTTCTTCCTGACGCTGACGGTGCACACCGACAAGCCCATCGTTGTCGTCGGCTCGATGCGCCCGGGCACCGCGATGTCGGCCGACGGCACGCTGAACCTGTACGACGCGGTCGTGGTCGCAGCCGACAAGGAGTCGCGCGGCAAGGGCGTGCTGATTGCGATGAACGACGACATCCTGTCGGGTCGCGATTCGGGCAAGCGCATCAACGTCAAGACCAGCGCGTTCGGCAGCCAGTGGGGCGCGCTCGGGCAGGTCGTCGAGGGTAAGACCTACTGGTTCCGCGCGCCGGTGAAGCGCCACACGATGGCGAGCGAGTTCGACATCGAGACGATCAGTGCGCTGCCGATGGTCTCGATCGTCTACGGCTCGGGCGAGATGGGCACGGCGCTGGTCGAGGCCGCCGGCAAGGCCGGCGCGAAGGCGGTGATCCACGCCGGTACCGGCAACGGCTCGGTGCCCGACTACGGTGTCGAGCCGCTGCGCAAGCTGCGCGCGCAGGGCGTGCAGATCATCCGCTCGGCGCGCGTGCCGGACGGCATCGTGCTGCGCAACTCCGAGCAGCCGGACGACAAGTACGACTGGGTCGTCGCGCACGACCTGAACCCGCAGAAGGCGAAGATCCTCGCGGCGTTGGCGCTCACGAAGACCAGCGACGCGAAAGAGCTTCAACGCATCTTCTGGACTTATTGAAAGCACGCCATGAACACCGCAACCACCCGGCGCGAACACGACTTTCTCGGCGACATGGAGATCCCGGTCGACGCCTACTGGGGCGTGCACAGCGCGCGCGCCGTCGCCAACTTCCCGATCAGCGGTCAGACCGTGGCGCAGATGCCCGAGCTGATCCGCGCGCTCGCGTTCGTGAAGAAGGCTGCGGCGCAGACCAATGCCACGCTCGGCGTGATCACGAGCGCGCAGTCGAAGGCGATCGTGCGCGCCTGCGACGACCTGATCGGCGGCGCGCTGCATGAGCAGTTCGTCGTCGACGTGATCCAGGGCGGCGCCGGTACCTCGACCAACATGAACGCGAACGAGGTCATCGCGAACCGCGCGCTCGAGCACATGGGCTTCGAGAAAGGCCGCTACGACGTGCTGCATCCGAACGACCACGTCAACGCGTCGCAGAGCACCAATGACGTCTACCCCACCGCGCTGCGCGTGTCGGCCTGGTTCGGCATCGAAGGGCTGCTCGCGGCGATGGCCGACCTGCGCGGTGCGTTCGAGGCCAAGGCGCTCGAGTTCGGCCAGGTGCTGAAGATCGGCCGCACGCAGCTGCAGGACGCCGTCCCGATGACCTTGGGCCAGGAGTTCCTCGCGTTCGGCATCATGATCGGCGAGGACGAACAGCGCCTGCGCGAAGCGCGCGCACTGATCACCGAGATCAACCTCGGCGCCACTGCGATCGGCACCGGCATCAACGCGCCGCTGGGCTACACCGAGATGGTCATCCCGTTGCTCGCGACCGCCAGCGGCGTGCCGGTGGTGCGCTCCGAGAACCTGGTCGAAGCGACGCAGGACACCGGATCGTTTGTGCAGCTCTCGGGCGTGCTCAAGCGCGTCGCCTGCAAGCTCAGCAAGGTCTGCAACGACTTGCGGCTGCTGTCGAGCGGGCCGCAGGCCGGCTTCGGCGACATCAAGCTGCCGCCGCGCCAGGCGGGTTCGTCGATCATGCCGGGCAAGGTGAACCCGGTGATTCCCGAGGTGATGAACCAGGTCGCGTTCGAGGTCATCGGCAACGACGTGACGATCACGATGGCGTCGGAGGCCGGGCAGCTCCAGCTCAACGCCTTCGAGCCCATCATGGGCTACGCGATCCACAAGAGCGTGCGCCACCTGACGAATGCCTGCAGAACGCTGCAGGTGAACTGCGTGGAAGGCATCCAGGCGAACCACGAACTGCTCGCGAAGCGCGTCGCCGAATCGGTGACCCTGGTGACGGCGCTGAACCCGATCATCGGCTACGAGAAGGCGGCGCTGATCGCGAAGACCGCCCTCGCGAGCGGCGGCACCATCGCCGAGGTCGCCGAAGCACTGGGCATCATGACCCAGGCGGAGATGAACGCGCTGCTGGTGCCCGAACGCTTGACGCAGCCGGTTCGGTTATCGGCATGAAGCTTGCGACGACAATGCCGATCCTATGAAGACGCTCCTCACGATCGCGATCGCTGCCGCGCTGGTGCTCACCGGAGGCTCGGCCTCGGCCGTCGCCGCGCTCGACCGCATCAAGGAGCGCGGCAAGATCGTCATCGCGCACCGCGAGTCGTCGCTGCCGTTCTCGTACGTCGGCACCGACCGCAAGCCGATGGGCTATGCGGTGGACCTGTGCCTGCGCGTCGCCGAAGCGGTGCGCAAGAACCTGCAGCTGAAGGCGCTGCCGGTCGAGTTTCTGCTGGTCACGCCGGCCGACCGCATCGCCGCGGTCGCCGAGGGGCGGGCCGACATGGAATGCGGCTCGACGACCAACAACGCCGAGCGCCGGCAGAAGGTCGCGTTCACGGTGCCGCACTACATCACCGGCGCGCGTTTCATGGTGCGTGCCGATTCGACGGTCGATGCGCTGGCGGGCTTCGAGGGCAAGAAGCTGGTCTCGACCAAGGGCACGACGCCGCTGAAGGCGATCGACGCGGCCAACCGCGACCGCCTGCTGCGCATCCAGATCCTCGAGGCGCCCGACCATGCGCGGGCGCGCGAGATGGTCGAGCGCGGCGAGGCCGACGGCTTCGCGATGGACGACGTGCTGCTGTTCGGGCTGATCGCCGGCAGCGCCGATCCGAGCAAGCTCAAGGTCGTCGGCAAGTTCCTGACCATCGAGCCGCTGTCGATCATGCTGCCCAAGGACGACCCGGCGTTCAAGCGCGTCGTCGACGACGAGATGAAGCGCCTGATCGCGACGCACGAGGCGCACGCGATCTACGAGCGCTGGTTCATGCGTCCGATTCCGCCGAAGAACACGGCGCTGAACCTGCCGATGAACTACCTGCTCAAGGACTTCTGGAAGTACCCGACCGACCAGGTTCCCGACTGAGCGGCCGTCCGGCAAAACCCTTGTTTCGCGGGCAAGTACGCGGTGTCGTGTAGTCCGCGGTCCTTAAAATTTCGTTATGTGTATTTCAACCTCAGTAGGAGCTCGTATGAAGAAATCGATGATCGCCAACACCGTGGCGGCCGCGGCCGCCCTGCTTGCGATCGGCGCCGCGCACGCGCAGGCGAATGACACGCTGAAGAAGATCAAGGACACCGGCAGCGTCACGATGGGCGTGCGCGAATCCTCGGGCGCGTTGTCGTTCACGCTGGGCGATGGCAAGTACACCGGCTTTCACTACGAGGTCTGCCAGAAGGTCTTCGCCGATATCCAGAAGCAGCTCGGCCTGGCCAAGCTCGACATCAAGTACCAGCCGGTGACCTCGCAGAACCGGATTCCGCTGGTGCAGAACGGCACCGTCGACCTGGAGTGCGGCTCGACCACCAACAACGCGACGCGCCAGAAGGACGTGGCCTTCGCACCGACGCTGTACGTCGAGGAAGTGCGCATCGCGGTGAAGGCCAACTCCGGCATCACCAGCATCGCCAACCTGACCGGCAAGACCGTGGCGACGACCACCGGCACGACCTCGGTGCAGCTGCTGCGCAAGCACGAGCGCGCCAACAACGTCGACATCAAGGAACTGATGGGCAAGGACCATTCCGACAGCTTCCTGCTGCTCGAATCGGGCCGCGCCGATGCGTTCGTGATGGACGGCCAGATCCTCGCCGGCCTGATCGCCAAGTCCAAAGCCCCGGCCGAGTACAAGATCGTCGGCGAAGTGATCAGCGTCGAGCCGATCGGCATCATGATGCGCAAGGACGACCCGGCCTTCAAGAAGGCGGTGGACGACAGCGTGAAGGCGATGGTCAAGAGCGGCGACGTGGCCAAGCTCTACGACAAATGGTTCATGCAGCCGATCCCGCCGACCAATACCAAGGTCAACCTGCCGGCCTCCGAGGCCACCAAGGCCGCGTGGGCCAATCCCAGCGACAAGCCGCTGGAAGACTATCTGAAGAAGTGAAGCCGCGCCTGAAGGGCGTGGTCAAGGCCTGAGGTAAGCCCTAGCGCCAGTGGGCGCAAAGATTGCTTACATTGGGCTCGACAGCGCGGCGTGAAGCCTCTTCGCGTCGCGCTTTTCTTTTGCGTGGGTTTTCGGGAGAGCGCATTGGGTAAATGGGACTGGCAGGTGTTCCTGCAGGACACCGGGGGAGGGCGCACCTACCTCGAGTGGTTGATGTCGGCCTGGGGCTGGACCTTGTCGGTGGCGATCATGTCGCTGATCGTCGCGCTCGTCGTCGGCTCGCTGATGGGCATCCTGCGCACGACGCCGAGCAAGACGCTGGTGCTGATCGGCGAGTGTTGGACCGAGCTGTTCCGCAACATTCCGCTGCTGGTCCAGATCTTCCTCTGGTACCACGTGATCCCGTCGATCTTCCTGGTGCTGCGCGGCGTGCCCAGCATCATCCTGGTCGTGTTCGCGCTCGGCTTCTTCACGTCGGCGCGCATCTCCGAGCAGGTCAAGGCCGGCATCCAGGCGCTGCCCAAGGGCCAACGCTACGCGGGCCTCGCAATGGGGCTGACGCTGCCGCAGACCTACCGCTACGTGCTGCTGCCGATGGCGTTTCGCATCGTCATCCCGCCGCTCACGAGCGAGTCGATGAACATCGTGAAGAACTCGTCGGTGGCGTTCGCGGTCAGCATCGCCGAACTGACGATGTTCGCGATGCAGGCGCAGGAAGAAACCTCGCGCGGCATCGAGGTCTACCTCGCGGTGACCGGCCTGTACTTCGTCTCGGCATTCGCGATCAACCGCGTCGCGCTCTTCATCGAAGAGCGCGTGCAGGTGCCCGGCATGATCGGAGGTGGCAAATGATGACCGCCCTCGACTTCACGTTCCTGAACTGGAACGTGATCTCCAACTTCATCCTGAAGGGCCTGATCTTCTCGACCCAGCTGACGCTGGTTGCGATGATCGGCGGCATCGCGCTGGGCACCGCGCTCGCGCTGATGCGCCTGTCGGGCAAGACCTGGCTGGTGATGCCGGCGGCGTTCTACGTCAACACGCTGCGCTCGATCCCGCTGGTGATGGTGATCCTGTGGTTCTTCCTGCTGATCCCGCTGCTGATCGGGCGGCCGATGGGCGCGGAGTTCTCGGCCATCATCACGTTCACGATTTTCGAGGCGGCGTACTACTCCGAGATCATGCGCGCCGGCATCCAGAGCGTGCCCAAGGGCCAGGTCTACGCCGGCTACGCGGTCGGCATGACCTACAAGCAGTGCATGCAGCTGATCATCCTGCCGCAGGCCTTCCGCAACATGCTGCCGGTGCTGCTGACGCAGACCATCATCCTGTTTCAGGACACCTCGCTGGTCTACGCGATTGGTGCCTATGATCTGCTGAAGGGCTTCGAGGTCGCGGGCAAGAACTTCAACCGCCCGGTCGAGACCTACCTGACGGCCGCTGTCGTCTACTTCATCATCTGCTTCAGCCTGTCGATGCTCGTGCGTCAACTGCAGAAGAAGATCGCCATCATTCGCTGAGAGAGGATCAACCCAAATGATCGATATCAAGAACGTTTCCAAGTGGTACGGCAGCTTCCAGGTGCTGACCGACTGCACGACCACGATCAAGAAGGGCGAGGTCGTCGTGGTCTGCGGCCCGTCGGGCTCGGGCAAGTCGACGCTGATCAAGACCGTGAACGCGCTCGAGCCGTTCCAGAAAGGCGACATCGTCGTCGACGGCATCAGCATCGCCGACCCGAAGACCGACCTGCCCAAGCTGCGCGCGCGCGTTGGCATGGTGTTCCAGCATTTCGAGCTGTTTCCGCACCTGACCGTGACCGAGAACCTGACGCTCGCGCAGATCAAGGTGCTGGGCCGCAACGACGCCGACTCGAAGACGCGCGGCCTGAAGATGCTCGACCGCGTCGGCCTGATCGCGCACAAGGATAAGTTTCCGGGGCAGCTCTCGGGCGGCCAGCAGCAGCGGGTCGCGATCGCGCGCGCGCTGAGCATGGACCCGATCGTGATGCTGTTCGACGAACCGACCTCGGCGCTCGACCCGGAGATGGTCGGCGAGGTGCTGGACGTGATGGTCAAGCTGGCCCAAGAGGGCATGACGATGATGGTCGTCACGCACGAAATGGGCTTCGCGAAGAAGGTCAGCCACCGCGTGATCTTCATGGACGCCGGCAAGATCGTCGAGGACTGCAAGCGCGAGGAATTCTTCGGCGACCCGGACGCGCGCTCGCCGCGGGCGAAGGAATTTCTGTCGAAGATCCTGCAGCACTGACGGAGCACGGTGCGGGGTACCGCACCACCCGCCGGGCGGGTCGGGCCTTGCTGGGCCACGCAGGGGCCCTTCGTGGCCCTATGGCGGCCCGGCGCGGCGGCCCCGCGGAGACCGACTCAACAATGGGCGCCTTCGGGCGCCCTTCTTTTTTCGGGGTGCGAGAATCGAACGATGACGCAAGAGATCACGATCACCCGTCCCGACGACTGGCATCTGCATGTGCGCGACGGTGCCGCGCTCGCGGCGGTGCTGCCGGACACGGCGCGCCAGTTCGGCCGCGCGATCATCATGCCGAACCTGAGGCCTCCGGTCACGACGGCGGCACTGGCCGTGGCCTACCGCCGGCGCATCCTCGAGGCCTTGCCGGCTGGCGCGGATTTCGAGCCGCTGATGACCTTGTACCTGACCGACCTGACGCCGCCCGACGAGATCGTGCGGGCCAAGGCCGCCGGGGTGGTCGCCCTCAAGCTCTACCCCGCGGGCGCGACCACGAACAGCGACGCCGGCGTGACCGACATCCGCAAGACCTACCCGACGCTGGAGGCGATGCAGCGCGAGGGCCTGCTGCTGCTGGTGCACGGCGAAGTCACCGATCCGGACGTCGACGTGTTCGACCGCGAAGCCGTGTTCATCGAGCGCGTGATGGCGCCGCTGCGGCGCGATTTCCCGGCGCTCAAGGTCGTGTTCGAGCACGTCACCACACGCGAGGCGGCGCAGTACGTGGCCGAGGCCGACGAGCACACCGCCGCGACGCTGACGGCACACCACCTGCTGTACAACCGCAACGCGCTCTTCATGGGTGGCTTGCGGCCGCACTACTACTGCCTGCCGGTGCTCAAGCGCGAGCTGCACCGGCTCGCGCTGCTGCAGGCGGCGACCTCCGGCCACCCGCGCTTCTTCCTCGGCACCGACAGCGCGCCGCATGCCGCGCACCTGAAGGAACAATCGGTGTGCGGTGCCGGCTGCTACACCGCGCTGGCGGCGCTCGAACTGTATGCCGAGGCCTTCGACAGCGTCGGCGCGCTCGACAAGCTGGAGGCCTTCGCAAGTTTCAACGGCCCGGCGTTCTACGGCCTGCCGCGCAACCGCGGCCACGTCACCTTGCGGCGCCAGGCCTGGACGCTGCCCGAGGCGCTGCCCTTCGGCGACGCCCAGCTCAAGCCTTTGCGCGGCGGCGACAGCCTCGCGTGGCAACTCGTCGGAGCCCGCACATGAACGGCCACAACAACAAGACCTGCGTCGCGCTGCTGATCGACGCCGACAACCTCTCCGGCGACGTCATCGAGCAGGCCATCGCGCACCTGCTGAAGACCTTCGGGTCCATCGACTTCCGGCGCGCCTACAGCAGCCCGCAAAAGGTCATCGAGCACACCGAGCTGTTCCGTCGCCACGCGATCCGGCCGATGGTGAACGTGCCGACCGGCAAGAACTCGACCGACATCGCGTTGGCCGTCGACGCGATCGATCTGGCGATCAGCGAACGCCCCGACGTGGTCGTGATCGCCTCGAGCGATTCCGACTACGCGCCGCTCGCGCAGCGGCTGCGCGAGAAGGGCTGCCGCGTGCTCGGCATCGGCCAGGCCGGCAAGACCGGAGGCGAATCGCCGCTCGCGTACGACGAGTTCATCGACCTCGCGCACCGCAAATCGACCGCGCGGCCGGCCGCACCGGCGCGTGTCGTCGAGCCGGTGGCGGCGCCGGTGCCGCGCGCGCGGACGCGCACGCCGACTGCGCGCGCCAAGGCGCCGGCGGCAGCAACAGCGTTGCCGGCCGACGTGCGGGACATCCTGCAAGCGGCGCCCGCGTTGCGCGCCGGGACCGCGCTGCAACTCGGCGAGGTCGGCGAGGCGCTGCGCCGACACGAGATCCTGAAGAGCAAGAACGCCTCGCCGAGCCGCCATCTGAAGCGGTTCCCCGCGCATTTCGAACTCGCCCCCAGCGACAAGCCGCGCACGGTGCGCTTCCTGGGCGCCGCCTCGGCGTGAGCCGGGCCGCCGCGCTGGGCGAGGTCGATTGGTCGCGCCCCTGGCTCGCGCCCTGGCGCGAACGCGGTGAAGGGCTGGCGCGGCACGCGCGCGAGCACGGGCTGGTCGCGGCGCTGAACGACGCGCTGCCCGACACCGCGGCGCTGCGCTTCGTCGATCAGGCCGAGCTGCCTCCCGGCGAACCCTACGAGGCCTTCATCGCGCGCACCCGCTGCGTGCCGACGCGCGACAACCTGCACGATTTGTTCAATGGCCTGATGTGGCTCGAACAGCCGGCACTCAAGCGCCGCCTCAATGCGCTGCAGGCCGCGCAGATCGCGGCGGCGGTGCCGGGTGGCCGACGCGGTGCGGTGCGCGACGCGCTGACCCTGTTCGACGAAAACGCCGCGCTGCTGCAGGCCCCGCCGGCGCTCGTCGGGGCGCTGCGCGAGCGCGACTGGCACACCTTGTTCGTCACACAGCGCGCGGCCTGGCAGCGCGCCGAGCTCACCCTGTTCGGCCACGCCTTGCTGGACAAGCTGACGCAGCCGCGCAGGGCGATCACCGCGCATGTGTGGGTGCTGGGGCAGCCCTTGGGCGATGGGGCGGCACTGGCCGCGACGCTGACACCGTCGTTGCTGGCCGCCAAGCCGTTCCTGCCCTTGCCAGTGCTGGGCGTGCCCGGCTGGTGGGCCGCGAACGAGGACGCCGCCTTCTACCGCGACGAGGCCGTCTTTCGGATCGCGCAAAAAAACAGCGGCCCGTGGGCCGCTGCGTGATCGAACCTGCGCCGCAAGGCGCGGTTCTCTTTCCGTCGTTCTTCTTACTTCTTCGGAGCGTCTTGACCTTCGCCAGCCGGCGTGGTCTTGCCGGCCTTCACGGCAGCCTTGGTTTCGGCCTTGCGTTCCATGCGATCGGTCTTCGGGCCGGAAGCGGCGTCAGCCTTCGGGCTGGTTTCACCGGCCGGAGCCAGCTTGCCTTCCTTGGCCGCGGCCTTGGTTTCGGCCTTGCGCTCGGCGCGGGTCTTGGTCGACTTGCCGGTGGCCTTTTCGGCCGGGGCAGCGCCCTCGCCAGCCGGGGTCAGCTTGCCGGCCTTTTCGGCGGCCTTGGTTTCGGCCTTGACATCGGCGCGGGAGGCCGGGGCCGAAGCCTGGGCGAACGAAGCTTGAGCGAACATGGCGGCGGCAACAGCGGCCACGATGGTGAGAGCGTTCTTCATTTGCATATCAATCTCCAGTTGGGAACGAGGGGGAAAGGGCAAAACCACTGAGCCAACGCACTCGGAGCGACATGCCCTCTTCAGGTCAGCTTGCTGCCGATCCGCATTGCTGCAGACGGGTGGAGCGCGGCACGTATTAGAACGCGGGATAGCAACTTCGGTTGACGAAAGTACTTGTTTCGGGGCTGTCGCCCGGCGTTGGCCCCCCGATTTGTTGCGCCGATGCCGCATGACGGTGCGCGCGCGGACATAATCGCGCCGGTGAAGCAAGCCAGACCGCCGCTGGTGCGAGACCCGAAAGGGTGCACTGGAGGAAGGTCCGGACTGCACAGGGCGGCGTAGCAGCTAACGACTGTCCACCGCGAGGTGAGGATCAGAGCAACAGAGACGAGCCGATTCAGTTCGGGTGAAACGGGCAATCTCTACGCGCAGCAACACCAAATAGGCCAGCGTGAGCGGCGCGGCACGTCCGCGTTCGTTCGAAGTGTGGCTCCGCACAAGCTGGCGGGTAGGTGGCACCGAGCCGTGCAGCGATGCACGGCCCAGAGGAATGGCGGTCACGGCCGGCGCGTCGCAAGGCGTGCCGGCCGCACAGAATCCGGCCTATCGGCTTGCTTCACACTTTTCGTTCGTCAAGCGCCTTGCGCACGGTCAGGTTGGCATCGCCTTCGGCGGCCACCGTCTCGAAGCCGGCCGCGCGGTACATCGCCAGCGGCCCGTAGTGGTTCTCGGCCGCGCCGGCAGCTTCGGTGCGCGGGTAGGCCTCGGCCCAGTCGAAGCCGCGTTCGCGCAGGCCGTCGCAGGCGGCCGCGAGCAGCCGGGTGGCCACGCCCCGGCCGCGGAACGCGGGCGCGATCACGAAACAGCTGATCGCTCCGATCCGGTCGGCGAGCGGCTCGGGCGCGTCGAACAGCCCCTCGACGAAGCGGCGCGGCCCGGCGTTGCACCAGCCGATCGCCTGGCCACCGGCATACGCCAGCCAGCCGTTCATCGTCCCGGACTCGATGCACGCGCTGCTGGCGGCGCGGTTCTGCTCGCGCGTGCGCTCCTTCCACACGACGGTGGCGTGGTCCGCATGCGGAAAGTGGCAGTAGCACGACCCCCACTTCGGGTTGTCCGGGAATGCGCGGTGGTCGAAGAAATCGAGGAAGTCGCCCAGGCGCTGCGGGCTCAGCGGGTGGATCTCGATGGCGTCAAGGTTCATGGGCACGCTCCGCGGCTCCTGCCGCGATCGGGCCTGCAGCATAAACTCGAACGCCTCGATGAACCCAGACGCCCACACCCTCTGGCGCGCGCCGCGCTGGGCCCTTGCCGTTTTGCTCGCCTGCCTGGGCATGCTCGGGCCGTTCTCGATCGACACCTACCTGCCGGCGTTCACCGGCATCGCCAGCGCGATCGGCGCGACGCCGGTGCAGATGCAGCAGACGCTGTCGGCGTACCTGTTCGGGTTCGCGATCATGAATCTGTTCCACGGCGCGCTGTCCGACAGCTTCGGGCGGCGCCCGGTCGTGCTGACCGGGCTGGTGGTGTTCACGCTCGCGTCGGTCGGCTGCGCGATGGCGCAGCACATCGGCGCGCTCGTGTTCTTCCGCGCCGTGCAGGGCATGTCGGCCGGCGCCGGCATCGTGATCTCGCGCGCAGTGATCCGCGACATGTTCCCACCGGCCGACGCGCAGCGCGTGATGTCGCAGGTCACGATCTACTTCGGCGTCGCGCCGGCGATCGCGCCGATGGTCGGCGGCTTCCTGTTCGTGCACGTCGGCTGGCACGCGATCTTCTGGTTCCTGACCGCCGTCGGCGTGATCCTGTGGGGAGCCAACTACAAGCTGCTGCCCGAGACGCTGCACCTGAGCCACCGCCAATCGTTCGACGCCCGCAACCTGATGCGCGGCTACTGGGAGATGGGCTCGAGCGCGCGCTTCATGATGCTCGCGCTGGCCAGTGGCATCCCGTTCAATGGCATGTTCCTGTACGTGCTGTCGGCGCCGGTGTTTCTCGGCGACCACCTGCACCTCGCGCCGGGTCAGTTCTTCTGGTTTTTCCTGATCACGATCGCCGGCATCATGGGCGGCGCCTGGATGTCGGGCCGGCTGGCCGGGCGCATCAAGCTGCACCACCAGATCCGCCATGGCTTTCTGATCATGCTGCTGGTGGCGATCGTCAATCTCGTGCTCAACCTGCTGTTCACGCCGCAGGTCTGGTGGGCGCTGATCCCGCTGGGCATCTACGCGTTCGGCTGGGCGCTGATGGTGCCGGTCGTCACGCTGATGGTGCTCGACCTGATGCCCGAACGGCGCGGCATGGCCTCGTCGTTCCAGGCCTGCATCGGCAGCCTGGCGAACGGGCTCGTGGCCGGCGTGATCGCGCCGCTGGTGATGCATTCACCGGTCTGGCTCGCGACCGCGTCGCTGCTGATGATGAGCGTGGGCCTGCTGGCCTGGATCTGGGTCAAGCCGCGCGTGACCTGAGCCGGTTCTCAAGTTGCGCTCCGGCGCGTCGATATGGACGCGAGACCTTTCGTTCTCGTGCCGGAGACCCGCCATGCCCGCCTGCTGTTTGATGCTGCGCTCGATTGCGCTGGCGCTGTTCGCGCTGAGCGTGGGTGGCGCCGTCGCCGCTGCGGAGCACGCGCCGGCGCCGAAGGCCGCGGCGTCGACGGCGGAGCGGGGTGAGGCCGCGCCGGTCGTCAAGGCCGCGAAAACCGGGCCGCGCATCGTGCAGGACCCGATGGACATGCTGCGCGAGAAGCTCGCGCAAAAGCTCGGTGCGACCAAGCCGCCGGGTGTCGAGAACCCGAACGTGCTGCGCGTCGTGTCGAAGGCGAGCGCGCCGGCAGCCGACGAGAACGCGCCGGCGGCGGTCCCCGTGCGGCCGGTTCGCCGTCAAGTGCTGGCCGCGAAACCCGCGGCCGCCAGCGCGCACGCCGAGGCACATCCGGCGCACTGGGACTACGCCGGCAGCGGCGGCCCCGAGGCCTGGGGCCGGATGAAGCCCGAGTTCATGACCTGCTCGACCGGCACGCGCCAGAGCCCGATCGACATCCGCGACGGCATCAAGGTCAACCTCGATCCGGTCCAGTTCGACTACAACAAGCCGAGCGGCTTTCGCGTCATCGACAACGGCCACACGGTGCAGGTCAACGTCGCGGCCGGCAACTCGATCGAGGTGATGGGGCGGCGCTACGAGCTGGTGCAGTTCCACTTTCATCGGCCGTCCGAGGAGCGCATCGACGGCCGGCAGTTCGACATGGTCGTGCACCTGGTGCACAAGGACCTCGACGGGCGCCTCGCGGTCGTGGCCGTGTTGCTCGACCGCGGCAGCGCGCAGCCCATCGTGCAAAGCGTCTGGAACAACCTGCCGCTCGAAAAGGGCGAAGAACTCGCCGCGCGCAGCACGATCAACCTGAACGAGCTGCTGCCCGCCGAGCGCAGCTACTTCACCTACATGGGCTCGCTGACGACGCCGCCGTGCAGCGAAGGCGTGCTGTGGATGGTGATGAAGCAGCCGGTGCCGATCTCGGGCGACCAGATCGACATCTTCGCGCGGCTGTACCCGATGAACGCGCGGCCGATTCAGTCGGCGGCAGGGCGCTTGATCAAGGAATCGAACTAGGGTTGCAGCGCTCGGCCCTAGACTGCGCGCTTCGACAAGGAGCGCGTCATGGGACTGTTCATCGCCGGGCTGGTGATCTTCTTGGGCGTCCATTCGGTCGCGATCGTCGCGCCCGAATGGCGCGAGGCGCAGATCGCGCGTCGGGGTGACAAGGCCTGGAAGGGCCTGTATTCCGTGGTCTCGATCGTCGGCTTCGCGCTGCTGATCTACGGCTACGGCGTCGCGCGCCAGACGCCTGTCGTGCTCTACACGCCGCCGACCGCGCTGCGCCACATCGCGCTCGTGTTGATGCTGCCGGTGTTTCCGTTGCTGCTGGCGGCGTACCTGCCGGGCCGCATCAAGACCGCCGCGAAGCACCCGATGCTGCTGGCCGTGAAGATCTGGGCCACCGCGCACCTGCTGGCCAATGGCATGCTGGTCGACGTGCTGCTGTTCGGCTCGTTCCTGGTGTGGGCGGTGCTGGACCGCATCGCGGCGAAGCGCCGCGCCGTGCAGCGCAGCGTGCCGGGCGCACCGCCATCGCCGGTCAACGACGCGATCGCGCTGGTCGGCGGGCTGGCGCTGTACGCGGCCTTCATGATGGCGCTGCACCTGTGGATGATCGGGGTGTCGCCGCTGCACTAGGTCAACAGCGCGCGATCGACCTCGCGACCGGTCGCGACCCAGGCGTCATAGCCGCCGGCCAGCGGCCGCACGTTGCGGAAGCCGCGCTCGAGCAGCTTGCGCGCCGCGATCACCGCCGACGCGTCGTTCGGGCAGGCGCAGTAGACGATGATCAACCCATCCTTAGGGTGCACACTGAGTTCGGGTGCCTCGGCATCGCCCTGTACCGTCACTGCGCCGGGGATGCGGCCCTCGTCGATCGACGCCTTTGAGCGCACGTCGACGATCAGCGGCCGCTCCCCGTTATCGAGCAGCTCCGCAAGCGTGGAGACCGAGACTCGGGCCATGCGCAATTGCATGTTGAAGCGATGGCGCTGCCACCATTTGGCGGCGACGAACAACGCCAGCGCGAGCGCGACCAGCATCAGGCCCCAGCGGCCGAGCTGCTCGAGCGTGTCCAGGATGTCGTCGATCGCAGGCGAGAACAGCCAGCCGAGCGTCAGCGCGACGCTCACCCACAGCGTCGCGCCGACCGCGTCGAACAGCAGGAAGGCCGTGCGTCGGATGTGCATCGCGCCGGCCAGCGCGGTCGCCACCGAGGCAAAGCCCGGCACGAATTTCGCCACCATCAGCGAGGACGGGCCGAAACGCGTGAACACCGACTCGGTCTGGCGCACGCAGCCGTCCGGCGAGAGCGAGATCTGGCACAGCACGCGCAGCACGCGCCGGCCCAGCGCGCCGCCGATCTGGTACCAGACGGTGTCGGCGATCAGGCAGGCGACCACCGCGGTGCCGAGCAGCGCGAACACATTGAACTGGCCGCGCGACGCGAGTGCACTGGTGAGCATCAGCAGCGGGTAGGCCGGCAGCGGCACGCCGAGCTGCTCGACCAGCACGGCGGCGAACACGAGCAGCAGCCCGTACTCGGTGATCAGGCGCAGCAGCAGGTCCAACGCTTACTTCTCGACGAACGCACGTTCGATCACATAGTGCCCGGCCTGGCCGATGCCCTTCGAGATCTCGAAGCCTTGCGCGTCGAGCACGACGCGCAAGTCCTTCAGCATCGCCGGGCCGCCGCAGATCATCGCGCGGTCGGTGGCCGGATCGAGCGGCGGCAGGCCGATGTCGCTGCAGAGCTTGCCGTTTTCGATCAAGGTCGTCAGGCGCCCCTGGTTGCGGAAGGCCTCGCGCGTCACGGTCGGGTAGTAGATGAGTTTCTCGCGCACCTGCTCGCCGAGGTAGTCGTGGTGCGGCAGTTCGGACTCGATGAACTTCGCATACGCCAGCTCGCTGCCGACGCGCACGCCGTGCACGAGCACGACCTTCTCGAAGCGCTCGTAGGTGTCCGGGTCGCGGATGATGCTCAGGAACGGCGCCAGGCCGGTGCCGGTCGCGAACAGGTAAAGGCGCCGGCCGGGCAGCAGGTCGGAGAGCACCAGCGTGCCGGTCGGCTTGCGCCCGATCAGCACCTCGTCACCGACGTTCAGGTGCTGCAGCCTCGAGGTCAGCGGGCCTTCGGCGACCTTGATGCTGAAGAACTCGAGCGTCTCCTCGTAGTGCGCGCTGGCGATGCTGTAGGCGCGCATCAGCGGCTTGCCATCGACCATCAGGCCGACCATCACGAAGTGGCCGCTCTCGAAGCGCAGGCTGGCCGCGCGGGTGCAGGTGAACGTGAACAGCGACTCGTTCCAGTGGTGAACGCTGAGCACGCGCTCGGTTTCGAAGGCGGCCATGGGGCGGGGATCCAGGGATGTGTTGACTGACGTGCATTTTCGCCGCATTGTGGAAAGACCCGGCGACGGCCGGGCGATCGACGAATCAACCTCGAGGAGCGCGTCATGAGAGTCCTGCTGCCGGTCGACGGGTCCGAGGGTGCGCTGGCGGCGGTGCGCCATGCGCTGCGCCTGGTGCACAGCGGCTTGCGGGCGAGCTTTGTGCTCGCCAACGTGCAGGAACCCGCCTCGCTGTACGAGGTCGTCGTCGCGCACGACGCGCAGGTGATCGAGGACGTCAGCACCGCCGCCGCGGTGCATTCGCTCGAAGCGGCGCAGGGGCTGCTGCGGTCGTCGGACGTCGAGTTCGAGATCGAGATCGCGCTCGGCGACCCGGGCCACACGCTGATCGACATCGCCGAACGCTTCGAGTGCGACCTGATAGTGATGGGGGCGCATGGCGTCGGCGCGGCGCTGCACGGGACGCACTTCGGTTCGGTCGCGAACGCGCTGCTGCGCGCGGCGAGCGTGCCGGTGACGATCGTGCGCGGCGAGGATCAGCCGCGCGGGTGACTCAGGTCGCCTTCCTCCGGCTCACTCTCGCCTGCGTGGCCGCGACCACCAGCGCCTCGCCGGTGGCGGCCGTCTGCGGGTAGACCGCGACACCGGTGCGGGCCGAGATCACGATCTGCAGCGCGCCGATGCCATAGGGCTGCGAGAGCGCGCTGGAGAGCCTGGCGTCGACGATTGCCGCGGCCAGCCCCGCCGCATCGGGCAGCACGGCGCCGAACTCGGCTCCGCCGACGCGCACGGCGCGGTCCGACGCGCGCAGGTGGTTCCGGATCCGGTTCCAAGCGGCCTGCAGCACCTGGTGCTCGACCGCCTGCCCGTGTCGCTGCGCGACCGACTCGAGACCGGCCAGCTCGATGGACAGCACGACCAGCGGCGTTCCACTCCGGCGGCAGGCGGCCAGCTCGCGGTCGACGACCGGGCCGAGCGGCGTCCCGTCGGGCAGGCCGGTGGCGGGCACGGCGCTTGCCTTGGCTGAGAATCTCAGCGGCGCACTGACGGGCAACGTGTGATCGGTCATGGGCGTCGTTCAACGGGTTGATGTCATGGGCCACAAGGGGCTGCAGGCGTGCGTTGGGGCGCTGCGTTTCACCCCTCCATGTTGAAATACGGAATGCGCACACCCAACCCGACATTCGCGCGCGATTCGCCCGACATTCGACCGTGAGGCTGGTGTGCCGATCACCAGACCCAGAGCCCCATGACCGAGATCACGACGCTTTTGCACGCTGCCAATGCCGGGGACAGCCACGCTGCCAACCAGGTGGTTTCGTTGCTGTACGGCGAGCTGCACCGCCTCGCGCGCAGCCGCCTGCGGCGCGCGGGGGAGCTGACGCTGCTCGACACGACGGCGCTGGTGCACGAGTCGTATCTGCGCATCCAGCAGGCGGGCAAGCTCGACTTCGCGGACCGCAGGCACTTTCTCGCCTACGCCGCGAAGGCGATGCGCACGATCGCGATCGACATCGCGCGGGCGCGTCAGGCCGAGCGGCGCGGTGGCGAGGCCCTGCACGTGACGCTCGACACCGAGCTCGGCGATTCGGTCGCGTCGCAGGAGGACGAGATGCTGCGTGTGCACGAAGCGCTGGACGAACTGATGGACGTCGACGAACGGCTTGGCCAGGTCGTCGAAATGCGCTACTTCGGCGGCCTGACGGAAGCCGAGATTGCCGAGTGCCTGGGGGTGACCGAACGCACCGTGCAACGCGATTGGCAGAAGGCGCGCCTGTTCCTGTCGATGGCGTTGCGTTGACGACCGCATCCGGTGCCTGCGTGTCGGGTTTCGGTCCGGAAACCCGTTCTATGAAGCAGAGGCCGATCTCGGCCGCTCCCACACGAGAAACAAACACCATGCGACAACCGCGCCAGCACATGAGCCAAACGGCGACACGCTGATGCCCCCCGTCGACAAGGCCCGGTGGCTGCGCTTGAGCCCGCTGCTGGACGAGATCCTGGACGACGACTACGCCGCGCGCACCCAGCGCCTGGCGGCTCTGCGCGACCAGGATCCGACGCTGGCGGACGACATCGAGGCCATGCTCGATCAGCTCGCCGAGATGGATCGTGACGCCTTTCTCGAACGCCCGGCCGTATTGCACGAAGCGAGCCTGGTCGGCCAGACCGTCGGCGCCTACACGGTCGAACGCGAGCTCGGCCAGGGCGGCATGGGCAGCGTCTGGCTCGCGCGCCGCACCGACGGCCGCTTCGAAGGCTTTGTCGCGATCAAATTCCTCAATGCCGGGCTCGCGGCGCGCGGTGGCCCCGAGCGCTTCGCGCGCGAGGGCAGCATCCTGGCGCGGCTGGCGCACCCGAACATTGCGCGCCTGCTCGATGCCGGCGTGGCCGGCGGGGGCACGCAGCCCTACCTCGTGCTCGAATACATCGACGGCCTGCCGATCGACCGCCACTGCGAAGACCACGCGCTCGATCTCGCGGCCCGCGTGCGGCTGTTCCTCGATGTGCTGGCCGCGGTGGCGCATGCCCACAACCGCCTGATCCTGCACCGCGACCTGAAGCCGTCGAACATCCTCGTCACCGCCGCCGGCGAGGTCAAGCTGCTGGACTTCGGCATCGCGAAGCTGCTCGACGACGCCATCGCGCCGGCCGCCGCCGGCGAGCTGACGCAGGCGGCCGGTCGTGCGTTCACGCTGCAGTACGCCGCGCCGGAGCAGCTGCAGGGCGGCGACGTCACGACGGCGACCGATGTCTACGCGCTGGGCGTGCTGCTGTACGTCTTGCTGGGCGGCGCGCATCCAACCACGGGCAGCAGCACCACCGCACCGCTCGACCAGATGCGTGCGGTGATCGAGACCGAGCCGAGGCGGCTGTCGGAGACCGTGCTGCGCAGCAGCGGCCCCGTCGGCTCGGCGGCGGCCAAGCTCAGGCGCGCGCGCGCGCTGCGCGGCGACCTCGACAACATCGTGATCCGGGCGCTGAAGAAGTCGCCGACCGAGCGCTACGCCAACGCGGCGCTGCTGGCCGACGACCTGCGGCGCTACCTGAACAACGAGCCGGTCACGGCGCGGCCCGATGCGCTCGGCTACCGGGTCGCCAAGTTCGTCCGGCGCCACCGGCTGAGCGTGGCGGCGGGCGCGATCGTCGCCACCGCGCTGACCGTCGGCATCGGCGTCGCGCTGTGGGAGGCCGACGAGGCCAAGCGCCAGCGCGTGCAGGCCGAGGGCCTGATCGAGTTCATGCTCGGCGATCTGCGCAAGAAGCTGCAGCCGGTGGGCCGGCTCGATGTGCTGGACGCGGTCGGCGCGAAGGCGCTGGAGTACTACGCCGCTCAGGACACGGGCCGGCTCGATGCCGATTCGCTGGGCCGCCGCGCCCGCGCGCTGCACCTGATCGGCGAGATCGCCGAACGGCGCGGCAGCCTTGACGAGGCGCTGCGCGTGTTCCAGCGCGCGGCCGACAGCACTGGCGAGCTGATGGGGCGCTACCCGCGTGACGGGCAGCGCATCTTCGATCATGCGCAAAGCGTGTATTGGGTCGGCTACATCGCGCGGCAGCGCGGGCAGTTGGCACAGGCCGAGGCGTCGTTTCAAAAGTACCTGGCGCTGGCGCAGCAGCTGACGCGGCTGGATCCTTCTCGTGTGGATTGGCGCATCGAGCAGGCACACGCGGGCCTGAACCTCGGTGTCATTTATCTCGAAAGCGCGCGCTCGTCGCAGGCGCTGAAGGCGTTCGTCGACGCGCGCGATGCCTGGTTGGGCATCGTCGCCGTGCAGCCCGAGCTTGGCATCGAGCTCGCCAACACCTGGGGGTGGATCGCCAAGGCCCGCGAAGCCCTGGGCGACTTCGACGCGGCGGTCGCCGCACAGCGCACCAAGATCGATGTCTTGGGCAAGCTGCCGGGTGCAGCCAAGAACCGACACGTGCAGCTGCTGAGTGCGAATGCCAGCTACGAAGTCGGTCAGGTGGAACTGGCCCTCGGCCACTACGCACGGGCAGCGCAGTCGGCGCGGGACGCCGTGACTCAGTGCGAAGCGCTGGTTGCCGCGGACGGCGCCAACATCGAGTGGCTGGCGCACCTGACGTTCGCGCGCATGAGCCTGGCCGAGATCCAGCTCGCCAACGGCGATCGCGACGCTGCACAGGCCAATCTCGAACGCGCCGCGGTCGATGCGGCGCGAATGCTCGCGACCGACGGCACGCGGAACAAATGGAACATCGCGCTGGCTGGCAACCTGCTGTTGCACCGGATGGCGGCGGCGGGGCCGCTCGCCCCACGGCGCGCCGAGCTCGAGACCTACCTGTCGACCGTCAAGAACACGGAGTCCGACGGCAAGCCGCTGGATGCCGAACAAACGCGCATTGCGTCGGCCGTCGAGCTCGCGTGGGGTGACCTGCTGACCCGCGACGCACAGCCTGCGGCAGCACGCGAGCACTGGCAGGCGGCGGTCGAGCGCCTGCGCGCCGCTGCAGCCGGGAGCGAGGTGCGCGCGATGACGCTGCTGGCACAGGCCCAGCTGCGGCTGGGGGCGATCGACGACGCCCGTTCGCTCGCCCAACGCATCGGAGCTTCTCCCTATCGGCACCCCGCATACGCCGATCTTCGCCAACGACTGGCTACCGCAGCAGGGGCGGTGCCAGCCCACCCATAACCACGGACAACCAACCACCCATGAACATGATTGCCAGCGACCCCCATCAAGTGATCGTCACGGTCGACGCCGCCGGAACCGTCGTCTGCACCCCGGAACAAGTGACCGTTTGGGATTGCGACACGGTGCTGAAGTTCTTGCTGAAGACCGACGGCTATGTCTTTCCCAAGGACGACGCGGTGGTCGTGACCAACCCCGGCACGCAGTTCCCGTTTCCATCGCGAACGCTGCCGAAGCAGCCGACGAAGGCCACGCTGTACGACCACAACTCGGCGGCCGGCGATTTCAAATACACGGTGTACGTGCAAGACATTGCCACCGGAAAGATCCTGGAACTCGACCCGTCGATCCAGAACGGGCCGTAAGGCTTCGCTCCAAGCTGCCGCTTCGGGCGCCCGGAGCGCTTTCGCCTCCGGGAATTTTCGAGTATGGGGTGCTGACTTTTCCGATTTCAGCGGCAACGTCAGCACCGCTTACGCACCGTCACAGAGCGCCTCCAGCTCACGCACTACTTTCAGTGCCTTTCGCAAGTCCTTATTTTTGAACGCATTTCTCGAAAGAAGGCGTTCAAAAGTCGTCGCTAAGTCGTTGATTCCATTGATTTTTCTTTTGAAAGTTGGTTGACCGGGCCTGAATTTCCGTTAAAGTGGCGCAAAGTGCACTTTTTTAGGTATTCGTGGCAAACATCGTATTCCAAGGGCCTGCGGCTCTGACGTTGGACGGCAAGGGGCGTCTCGCCGTGCCGGCGCGTCACCGCGAGCTGCTGACGGCGATGGGTGTCAACCAGCTGACGATCACCAAGCAGCCGGGAGGCTCGCTGCTGATTTTTCCGCGCCCGGCATGGGAGGCGTTCCGCGATCGGGTCGCCGCGTTGCCGATGGAGGCGGCGGGCTGGAAGCGTGTGTTTCTCGGCAACGCGATGGACGTCGACATCGACGCCTCGTCACGCGTGCTGATCGCCCCCGAGCTGCGCCTGTCGGCTGGCTTGGTACGCGACGTGATGCTGCTCGGCATGGGCAGCCACTTCGAGCTGTGGGATGCGAAGGCCTATGCCGAGCACGAAGCGGCCGTGATGCAGTCGGACATGCCCGAGTCGCTGAAGCACTTCAGCTTCTGAGCCCCGGCACAGCCCTTTCTTCGCGCGCCCCTCTCATGGATTCCTGGCAGCACACGACCGTCCTGCTCAATGAAGCGGTGGATGCACTCGTGACCTCGCCGGACGGCACCTACCTCGACGGCACGTATGGTCGCGGCGGGCATTCGCGGCTGCTGTTGCAGCGGCTGTCGCCTCACGGAAGGCTGGTGGCCATCGACCGGGATGTGCAGGCCGTAGCGGCCGCCTCCACCAACGATGCAACGCGGGTCACCGACCCGCGTTTTTCCATTCATCACACCAGCTTTGCGCACATGGCGGACACGCTGGCGTCACAAGGCGTGAGCAAGGTCCACGGGCTGTTGCTGGATCTGGGCGTCTCGTCGCCGCAGATCGACGACCCCACGCGCGGGTTCAGCTTCCGTTTCGACGGGCCGCTGGACATGCGCATGGACACGACCCGCGGCGAGAGCGCGGCGGACTTTCTGGCCCGCGCCGATGAGCGCCAACTGACGGAGGTGATTCGTGACTATGGGGAAGAACGGTTTGCTCTACAGGTTGCAAAGGCGCTTGTTGCTCGGCGCGAAAGCGGGAACCCTGTTCGAACCACAGGGGAGCTTTCCGACGTCGTGGCTCGTGCGGTCAAAACCCGCGAGGCGGGCCAGAACCCTGCAACGCGCACATTTCAAGCTCTTCGGATTTTCGTCAACGCCGAGCTTGCGGAGCTCGAACAGGGCCTGAACGCTGCGCTCGACCTGCTGCTGCCCGGCGGGCGGCTGGTCGTGATCAGCTTTCATTCGCTCGAGGACCGCATCGTCAAGACCTTCATCGCGCGCGAAAGCAAGCACGTGTTTGACCGCCGCGCGCCGTTCGCCGAGCCGAAGCCGATGCGGCTGCGCGCGATCGCGCGCGTCAAGCCGGGTGACGAGGAAGTGCGCGCGAATCCGCGCGCGCGCTCGGCGGTGATGCGGGTGGCCGAGCGTACCGAGGTGGCGGCATGACGCGCCTCAACGTGTTGCTGCTGATCGGGCTGATCTTCAGCGCGATCTACCTCGTGCGCGTGTCGCACGAGTCGCGTCGCCTGTTCGCCGATCTGGACAAGGCGCGCAACGAAGAGCGCTTGCTCGCCAGCGAATTCGAGCGCCTGAAGTCCGACAAGCAATCGCAGGCCACGCCGCTGCGCGTGGAAAAGGCCGCGCGCGACAAGCTCGCGATGCGCAGCGCGACGCCGGCCGTGACGCAATACGTGAACGCTGCGCGCGGCGCCGTCGCGGCGAGTGGGAGCACGCCATGAGCTGGCTGGACAAGATCAAGGGGATCAACGGCGCGGGCAACGGCCGACGCACCGGCGGCCGGGCAGCCGGCCGCAGCCCAGGCGCGAGCTCGCGCGCCGTCAACTACTCGACCAGCCCGCTGCTGGCGTCGAAGACGCCGCCGTGGCGCTCGAAGTTTCTGGTCGCGCTCGTCGGCCTCGCGTTCTGCGGCCTGCTCGGCCGCGCGCTCTATGTGCAGGTGATCGGCACCGATTTCTTCCAGCGCCAGGGCGAGATCCGCTACGCGCGCACGCTGGAGCTGCCGGCGAGCCGCGGCCGCATCCTCGATCGCAACGGCCTGATCCTCGCGTCGAGCATTCCGGCGCCGTCGCTGTGGGCGATCCCGAAGGACTTCGATGCCGATCCGGCGCAGCGCAAGCAGCTCGCCAAGCTGATCGGCATGACGGGCAAGGAGCTCGCCGACCGCCTCGACGACAACCCGAACTTCGTCTGGCTGCGTCGCCAGGCCGACGACCAGGTCGCCAAGGACGTGCTCGCGCTCGGCATCAAGGGCGTGCACCAGGTGCGCGAATACAAGCGCAAGTACCCCGAGGGCGAGGCGGCGACCCATGTGGTCGGCTTCACCAACGTCGAGGACAAGGGCCAGGACGGCATCGAGCTGGCGCACCAGAAGGACCTGGCCGGCCGCGACGGCACGCGCCGCGTGATCAAGGACCGGCTCGGCCGCGTCGTCGAGGACATCGGCGACAGCGTCGCGCCGGTCGACGGCCGCGACGTCGAGCTGAGCATCGACTCGAAGGTGCAGTTCTTCGCCTACCAGCGCATCCGCGACGCGGTCGCCGAGAACAAGGCGCAGGCCGGCAGCGTCGTCGTGCTGGACGCGCGCAGCGGCGAGCTGCTCGCGCTCGCGAACTACCCGAGCTATTCCCCCGGCGACCGCCGCAACCTGAGCGGCGAGCAGCTGCGCAACCGCGCGCTGACCGACACCTTCGAGCCCGGCTCCACCGTCAAGCCCTTCATCGCCGCGTGGGCGCTCGAGACCGGTCGCGTCAAGCCCGACACCGTGATTCACACCGCGCCCGGCAAGGTCTCGATGGGCGGCTTCGTGATCAGCGACTCGCACCCGCACGGCGACCTGACCGTGTCCGAGGTGATCCAGAAGTCGAGCAACATCGGCTCGATGCGCATGGGCCTGATGTTCCAGCCGCGCGAGATGTGGGAGCTGTACACGCAGGTCGGCTTCGGCCAGAAGCCGCAGCTCGGCTTCCCCGGCGCGGTGACGGGGCGGCTGCGCCCGTTCAAGACCTGGAAGCCGGTCGAGCAGGCGACGATGAGCTACGGCTACGGCCTGTCGGCCTCGCTGCTGCAGATCGCACACGCGTACACCGTGTTCGCGCACGACGGCGAGTTCATCCCGGTCACGCTGACGAAGAGCACGGCGCAGGGCGATGACGCCAAGGTCGGCGGTTTGCGCGTGATCTCGCCCGCCACCGCGAAGACGGTGCGCGAGATGCTGAGCCGCGTGACCGCGCCCGGCGGCACCGCGCCGAAGGCCCAGACCATCGGCTACTCGGTCGGCGGCAAGTCGGGCACCGCGTACAAGCAGGAGGGCAAGGGTTACTCGGTCAAGAAATACCGCTCCTGGTTCGTCGGCATCGCGCCGATCAGCGATCCGCGCATCATCGTCGCGGTGATGGTGGACACACCGACCGCCGGCAAGTGGTACGGTGGCGATGTGGCGGCACCGGTCTTCAGCGACCTGGTGCAGCAGACGCTGCGCACCCTCGGCGTGCAGCCCGATCTGGACGTGAAGACGCAGATCGTCACGCGCGAAGTGCCGGCCGAGGACGAGAGTTTTTGATGGCCTTGCAACACCTCGCCTCGGTGGACGCTGCCCTCGGCTGGCTGGCGCAGCGCGGCGCGCGCGCGCTCAGCACCGACAGCCGGCGCATCGCGCCCGGCGATGCGTTCATCGCGTGGCCCGGCTACGCGGTCGATGGCCGGCAATTCGTGTCGCAGGCGCGGGCGGCGGGGGCGAGCGCGTGCCTGGTCGAGGCCGCCGGCGTCGAGGCGTTTTCCTTTGACGCCGCCGACGACGGCGTCGCCGCGCTGCCCGACCTGAAGGCGCGCACCGGTGCGCTCGCGAGCGGCTTCATGGGTTCTCCGAGCCAGCGGCTGAATGCCGTGATCGCCGTCACCGGCACGAACGGCAAGACCTCGACGACGTGGTGGGTCGCGCAGGCGCTGGCCGCGCTCGGGCGGCGCTGCGGCGTGATCGGCACCCTGGGCGTCGGCGAACCGCCGAGTGCGGATCAGGCGTCCGCGATCACGTTCACCGGCATGACGACGCCCGACCCGGTCACGGTGCAGGCCGGCTTCAAGCGCTTCGCCGATGCAGGCTTCGACGCCTGCGCGATCGAGGCGACCTCGATCGGCATCGAGGAGCAGCGCCTCGCCGGATCGAAGATCGACGTCGCGCTGTTCACCAACTTCACGCTCGACCACCTCGACTACCACGGCTCGATGGAAGCGTATTGGCAGGCGAAGGCGCGCTTGTTCGCGTGGCCGGGCCTGCGCGCTGCAGTGATCAACATCGACGACGCGCAGGGCGCGACGCTCGTGCCGGCCTTGCCCGCTGCGCTGGACGTGTGGACGTACTCGACCACCAGCGCCGCGCGCCTGCGCGCCGGCAACCTGCGCTACGACGAAGGCGGCCTGCGCTTCGACCTGCGCGAAGGCGATGCGCAGGTCGATGTGCGCACGCGCCTGATCGGCGAGTACAACGTGTCGAACCTGCTCGCGACCATCGGCGGGCTGCGCGCGTCGGGCGTGGCGCTTGCCGACGCGGCGCGCGTCTGCGCCGGCCTGACCCCGGTGCCCGGCCGCATGGACCGGGTCGCGTCCGCCGCCGATACCCCGCAAGTCGTCGTCGACTACGCCCACACGCCCGATGCCCTCGACAAGGCGCTGCGCGCGCTGCAGCCGTTCGCCGCGCAGCGGGGCGGTGCGCTGTGGTGCGTGTTCGGCTGCGGCGGCAACCGCGACCAGGGCAAGCGCCCGTTGATGGGCGCGCTCGCCCAGGCCCTCGCGCAGCGCGTCGTGATCACCAGCGACAACCCGCGCAACGAAGCGCCAGGCTTCATCCTGCTGCAGATCGTCGCCGGGCTGAAAGGCAGCCAGGAGCGCGTCAACGTGATCGAGGACCGACGCGCCGCGATCGTGCACGCCGTGCGCCACGCCGACGCGCGCGACGTGATCCTGATCGCCGGCAAGGGCCACGAGGACTACCAGGAAATCAATGGCGTGAAGCAGCATTTCTCCGACCTCGAAGAAGCCGCTGCCGCACTCTCGCAGCGTGGGAGGACCACGTGATGACGATGATGATGACGCTCGCACAAGCCCACGCGCTGCTGCCCGGTTCGGTGCTCGTCGGCGACGGCGCGACCGAGGTGCTGCGCGTGCACAGCGACACGCGCAGCCTGCAGGCCGGCGACCTGTTCGTCGCGCTGAAGGGCGAGCGTTTCGATGCGCACGACTTCCTGGCGCAGGCCAAGGCCAGCGGCGCGGTCGCGGCGCTCGCGGAGCGCGGGCTCGACGCCGCCGGTCTCGCGGGCCTGCAAGTCGCCGACACCCAGCACGCGCTGACCACGCTCGCGCGAGGCTGGCGCCAGCGCTTCCAGCTGCCGCTGATCGCGGTCACCGGCAGCAACGGCAAGACCACGGTGACGCAGATGGTGGCCAGCATCCTGCGTGCGTGGCTCGCCGAAGGCGCGTTCGCGACCACCGGCAACCTGAACAACCACATCGGCGTGCCGCTGACGCTGCTGCGTCTGCGCCAGGACGACACGGCCTGGCACCGCGCCGGCGTCGTCGAGCTCGGCATGAACCACCCAGGCGAGATCGCCGAACTGGCGGCCATCGCCGCGCCGACCGTTGCGCTCGTCAACAACGCGCAGCGCGAGCACCAGGAGTTCATGGCCAGCGTCGAGGCGGTCGCGCACGAGAACGGCGCGGTGATCTCGGCGCTCGGCCCGGCGGGCGTCGCGGTGTTCCCCGCCGACGAGGAACATGCGCCGATCTGGCACACGCTCGCCGGCAACCGGCCGACGCTGACCTTTGCGCTCTCGGGGCCGGCCGATGTGACCTGCCACGCCGAGTGGACGCAAGACCATTGGGCCGTGCTGCTCGAAACGCCAGCGGGCGCGGTGACTTTGCAACTGCAGGTCGCGGGCTGGCACAACGTCAAGAACGCGCTCGCCGCCACCGCCTGCGCGCTCGCGGCCGGCTGCCCGCTCGACGCGATCGGGCGCGGGCTCGAGAGTTTCGCGCCGGTCAAAGGGCGTTCGCAGGTCAAGCGCATCGAGCGCCCAGGCGGCGCTGACGCGACCTTGATCGACGACAGCTACAACGCCAACCCGGATTCGGTGCGCGCCGCGATCGAGGTGCTCGCGTCGCTGCCCGCCCCGCGCTGGCTGGTGCTGGGCGACATGGGCGAGGTCGGCGACCAGGGGCCGGCGTTCCACCGCGAGGTCGGCGCCTTCGCGAAGGCGCGCGGCATCGACGCACTGTGGACGCTGGGCGCGGCGAGTGCGCACGCCGCGGCGGCGTTCGGCGGGGCCCGTCATTTCGATTCGATGGCCGCGTTGATCAAAGCGCTGCCGCAGGCGCCCGCGTTCAATGCGGTGGTCGTGAAGGGTTCTCGCTTCATGAAGATGGAACAGGTCGTCGCCGCGCTGCTGGCTGACGGCACGACGAACAAGGGGCCAGCCGATGCTGCTTAGCCTGGCCAACTGGTTGCAGACGCTGTCGCCGGAATTCGGCTTCTTCCGCGTGTTCCAGTACCTCACGTTCCGCGCCGTGATGGCGGCGCTGACCTCGCTGCTGATCGGCCTCGCGTTCGGGCCGTGGGTGATCCGCCGCCTGACCGCCTTGAAGATCGGTCAGCCGGTGCGCGCCTATGGCGTCGAGTCGCACATCGCCAAGGGCGGCACGCCGACGATGGGCGGCGTGCTGATCCTGATCGGCATCGGCGTCTCGACCTTGCTGTGGTTCGACTGGAGCAACCGCTTCGTCTGGATCGTGATGCTGGTGACGATCGGCTTCGGTGCGATCGGCTGGGTCGACGACTGGCGCAAGGTCGTGCACAAGAACCCCGAAGGCATGCCCTCGGGCGAAAAATACTTCTGGCAATCGGTGATCGGCCTGGTGGCCGCGCTCTACCTCGCATTCAGCGTCAGCGAGACCTCGAACCTGCGCGTGCTCGAGCTCTTCATCCGCTGGGTGCAGAGCGGCTTCGCGAACGAGCTGCCGCCCAAGGCCGACCTGATGGTGCCGTTCTTCAAGACCATCAGCTACCCGCTTGGCGTGTTCGGCTTCATCGCGCTGACCTACTTCGTGATCGTCGGGGCGAGCAACGCGGTGAACCTGACCGACGGGCTCGATGGCCTGGCGATCATGCCGGTCGTGATGGTCGGCTCGGCCTTGGGCATCTTCGCCTACATCACCGGCAGTTCGGTCTACAGCAAGTACCTGATCTTCCCGTACATCCCGGGCGCCGGCGAGCTGCTGATCTTCTGCGCCGCGATGGCCGGCGCGGGCCTCGCGTTCCTGTGGTTCAACACCCATCCCGCCCAGGTGTTCATGGGCGACGTCGGCGCGCTGTCGCTCGGCGGCGCGCTCGGCACGATCGCGGTGATCACGCGCCAGGAGATCGTGCTCGGGATCATGGGCGGCGTGTTCGTCGCCGAGGCGCTGTCGGTGATGGTGCAGGTGGCGTGGTTCAAGTACACGAAGCGGAAGTACGGCGAGGGCCGGCGCATCCTGAAGATGGCACCGCTGCACCACCATTTCGAGAAGTCGGGCTGGAAGGAAACGCAGGTCGTCGTGCGTTTCTGGATCGTCACGATGCTGCTGTGCCTGATCGGCCTGGCGAGCCTGAAGCTGCGTTGATGACGACGATGAGCTACTTGAACGACATGACGGTGCTGGTGCTCGGGCTCGGAGAGTCCGGTCTCGCGATGGCGCGCTGGTGCGCCGCTGCGGGCGCGGTCGTGCGCGTGTGGGATTCGCGCGAGGCGCCGCCGCTCGCCGCAGGGCTGGCCGAGCATGTACCGAATGCGCAATGGCGGCGTGGCGCATTGACCGACGACGCACTCGATGGCGTGAAGCTCGTGCTGAAGAGCCCGGGTCTGTCGCCGTTCGACGAACGCATCTCCGGCGTGCTGCAACGCGCTGCGGCCATCGGCCTGCCGGTGCAGGGCGAGCTCGATCTGTTTGCGCGTGCGCTGGTCGACCTGAAGGCCGAACGCGGTTATGCGCCGAAAGTGCTCGCGATCACCGGCACCAACGGCAAGACGACGACGACCGCGATGACCGCGCAGCTCGTCGAGCGCACCGGCAAGCGTGTCGCGGTCGCCGGCAACATCGGCCCGACGATGCTGCAGACGCTGGCCGATGCGCTCGCGCTCGAGCCGGTCCGCGAGCTGCCGGCGGCGGAACCCGCGGCAGACGAGGTGCACGAACCGACGCCCGACACGCCCGAGGTCGAACTCGAGGACATCGCCGACCTGCAAGCCCTGGATGGCGCGCCGGCCAACGAGCCGCTGCTCGACGACGATGCCGCGCCGCTGGTCGAGCTCGCGCCGCCGCCACCGGCCCTGCCGGTGTTCGAGGTGCTGCCCGAGGTCTGGGTGCTCGAGCTCTCGAGCTTCCAGCTCGATGGCGTCGCGCAGTTCGAACCGGATGCGAGCGCGGTGCTCAACATCACGCAGGATCATCTCGACTGGCATGGCTCGATGGCGCACTACAGCGCCGCGAAGGCACGTGTCTTCGGCCGCCACGCGGTGCTGGTGGTGAACCGCGACGACGCGCTGGTCGAGGCGCTGGTGCCGCCGCCCGAGGTCGTGAAGGCCGCGGTCAAGGGGCGCAAGTCGACGACCGTCGAGCGCAGCGTCGTGCGCTTCGGGCTCGGTGCGCCGCAGCGCCCTGGTGACTTCGGCCTGATCGAAGAGAACGGCATGGCGTGGCTGGTGCGCGCGCGCGAACTCGACGAGACGCTCAAGCGCAGCAAGGGCGGCAAGGGAACGCTTGCGGAGCCCGAGGACCTGCTGATCCAGCGCCTGATGCCGGCCGATGCGCTGCGCGTGCGCGGCCGTCACAACGCCGCGAACGCGCTCGCCGCACTCGCGCTTGCGACCGCGATCGACTGCCCGCTCGCGCCGATGCTGCATGGCCTGCGCGAATACGCCGGCGAACCGCACCGCGTGCAGTACATCGCGACGCTGGACGGCGTCGACGCGTTCGACGACAGCAAGGGCACGAACGTCGGTGCCACCGTCGCGGCGCTCGAGGGGCTGGCGGCCGACAAGTCGCCGGGCAAGCTCGTCGTGGTCCTCGGCGGCGACGGCAAGGGCCAGGACTTCGCGCCGCTGATCGAGCCGGTGCGGCGCCACGCGCGCGCGGTCGCGACGATCGGTCGCGACGCCGGCCGCATCGAGGAAGCGCTGATCGGCACCGGCGTCTCGATGCAACGCCATGACACGCTGCAGGCCGCGACGCGCTGGTGTTTCGAGCAGGCCCAGGCCGGCGACGCGGTGCTGCTCAGCCCGGCCTGCGCGAGCCTGGACATGTTCCGCAACTACGCGCATCGCGCCGAGGTGTTCGTCGCCGAGGTGCACGCGATCGTCGCCGATCGCGGGGGGGTGGCCGCATGAGTGCAATGCACATGAGCACCCTCGGAACGCGCCTGCTCGGCCTGATCCCTGGCCGCAAGGATGACAAGGCAGACGGCAAGAAGTCGTCGATTCCCGTGCGCGACTGGATCAACGTCGGCAACGGCGGCGCGCAGCCGAAGTTCCTCGGCTTCGACCAGGCCTTGGTATGCGTCGTGATCGGCCTGCTCGCGTGCGGGCTGGTGATGGTCTACAGCGCGACCGTCGCGCTGCCCGACAGCCCGAAGTTCGCACGCTACGTGCCGACCTATTTCATGACACGCCAGCTGCTGTTCATCGCGACCTCGCTGGTCGCCGCGCTGGTCGCGGTGCAGATCCCGGTGGCGTTCTGGGAGAAGGCCTCGCCGTGGGTGTTCGTCGCGTCGTTGCTGCTGCTGGTCGTCGTGCTCGTTCCTGGCATCGGCAAGGGCGTGAACGGCGCGAAGCGCTGGATCCCGCTGGGCCTGCTGAACTTCCAGCCGTCCGAGCTGGCGAAGGTGGCGATCGCGATGTACGCGGCCAGCTACATGGTGCGCAAGATGGACATCAAGCAGAACTTCGTGCGCGCGGTCACGCCGATGGCGGTCGCGCTCGGCGTGATCGGCCTGTTGCTGCTGGCCGAGCCCGACATGGGCGCGTTCATGGTGATCGCGGTGATCGCGATGGGCATCCTGTTCCTCGGCGGCGTGAACGGGCGCATGTTCTTCCTGAGCATCGCGGTGCTGGTCGGAGCCTTCGTGTTGATGATCCTCAGCAGCCCGTGGCGCGCCGAGCGCATCCTCGCGTTCCTGAAGCCCTGGGATCCGATGTATGCGCAGGGCAAGGGCTACCAGCTGACGCACTCGCTGATCGCGCTCGGCCGCGGCGAGATCTTCGGCCAGGGCCTGGGCGCGAGTGTCGAGAAGCTGCACTACCTGCCCGAGGCGCACACCGACTTCCTGCTCGCGGTGATCGGCGAAGAGCTCGGCTTCGTCGGTGTCGCGATCGTGATCTTCGCGTTCTTCTGGATCTCGCGCCGGCTCTTCCACATCGGCCGCCAGGCGATCGCGCTGGACCGCGTGTTCGCGGGCCTGTACGCGCAAGGCATCGGCATCTGGATGGGCGGCCAGGCCTTCATCAACATGGGTGTGAACCTGGGCGTGCTGCCGACCAAGGGCCTGACCTTGCCGCTGATGAGCTACGGCGGCTCGGCGATCGTGATGAACGTGATCGCGCTCGCGATCGTGCTGCGCATCGATATTGAAAACAGACAGCTCATGCGCGGAGGCCGCGCATGAAGCACCTGGTCGTGATGGCCGCGGGCACCGGCGGGCATGTGATCCCGGGCCTCGCGGTCGCGCGCGAGATGCAGGCGCGCGGCTGGGGCATCAGCTGGCTCGGCACGCCGGCGGGCATGGAGAACAAGCTCGTGCCGCCGAGTGGCATCCCGATCGACACGATCGCGTTCAGCGGCCTGCGCGGCAAGGGCCTGCTGCACACGCTGACCGGTGGGCTGCGCTTGCTGATCGCGTTCTGGAGCTGCCTGCGGATCATGCGCCAACGCCGGACCACCGCGGTGTTGGGCATGGGCGGCTATGTGTGCTTTCCCGGCGGGTTGATGGCCGCGCTGCTCGGCAAACCGCTGCTGCTGGTCAACGCCGATGCGTCGCTGCTGATGAGCAACCGGGCGCTGCTGCCGTTCGCCGACCGCGTCGCGTTCGGCTTCGATGGCGCTGCGGCGCACAAGGTCAAACACGCCGTCGTCACCGGCAACCCGGTGCGCACCGAGATCGAGGCCTTGTCGCCTCCGGCGCAGCGCTTCGCCGGCCGCAGCGGCGTGCTGCGCGTATTGGTCGTCGGCGGCAGCCTGGGCGCGAAGGCGCTCAACGAGTGCGTGCCGCAGGCACTGGCGCTGATCGATGAAGCGCGGCGCCCCAGGGTCACGCATCAGACCGGTGCGGCAAACCACGCTGGGGTGCGGGCCGGCTACGACCAGGCGAAGGTGCAGGCCGAGGTGCTGCCCTTCATCGATGACATGGCCGCGCGCCTGGCCGACTGCGACGTGATCGTCTGCCGCGCCGGCGCGGTGACCGTCAGCGAGCTCTGCGCGGCCGGCGTCGCGTCGGTGCTGGTGCCGCTGATCGTCAGCACGACCTCGCACCAGCGCGACAACGCGCAGTGGCTGGCCGGGCAGGGCGCGGGCATCCATCTGCCGCAGGCCGAGCTCACGCCGCGCACGCTGGCGGACCTGCTGGCCGGTTTGACGCGCGACGCGCTGCTCGCGATGGCGACGAAGGCGCGCGCACTCGCGCGGCCATTGGCCGCCGCGCGCGTCGCCGATGAGATCGAAGGACTGGTGGTGGCCACATGAAGCACGCGGTGAAGCACATCCACTTCGTCGGGGTGGGCGGCGCCGGCATGAGCGGCATCGCCGAGATCCTGCACAACCTCGGCTACACCGTCTCGGGCTCGGACCAGAGCGACAGCCCGACGACGCAGCGCCTGGCGTCGCTGGGCATCCGCGTCCACACCGGCCACGCCGCCGCAAACATCGCCGGCGCCGAGGCCGTGGTCACGTCGACCGCGGTGCGCCCCGACAACCCCGAGGTGATCGCGGCGCGCGCCAAACGCGTGCCGGTCGTGCCGCGTGCGGTGATGCTGGCCGAGCTGATGCGCCTCAAGCAAGGCATCGCGATCGCCGGCACCCACGGCAAGACGACGACGACCAGCCTGGTCACCAGCGTGCTCGCCGAAGCCGGGGTCGATCCGACCTTCGTGATCGGCGGCAAGCTGAACGCGGCCGGTGCGAACTCGCGCCTCGGCTCGGGCGACTACATCGTCGTCGAGGCCGACGAATCGGATGCGTCGTTCCTGAACCTGCTGCCGGTGATGGCCGTCGTCACGAACATCGACGCCGACCACATGGACACCTACGGCCACGACTTCGCGAAGCTGAAGGCGGCCTTCGTCGAGTTCATCCACCGCATGCCGTTCTACGGCGCGGCGATCCTGTGCTCGGACGACGCCGGCGTGCGCTCGATCATGCCGATGATCTCGCGGCCGGTGGTCACCTACGGCTTCGGGCCCGACGCGATGATTCGCGCCGTCGATGTGCAGGCGGATGCCGGCACGATGCAGTTCACGGTGCAGCGCCGCAACGGCGTGAAGATGCCGGATCTGCAGGTCACGCTGAACCTGCCCGGCGACCACAACGTGCTGAACGCGCTCGCGGCGATCGCGGTCGCGACCGAGCTCGAGTTGCCCGACGCGCCGGTGGTCAAGGGCCTGGCCGAATTCCACGGGGTCGGCCGGCGCTTCCAGCGCTACGGCGAGCTGCCGACCAGTGACGGCGGCACGTTCACGTTGATCGACGACTACGGCCACCACCCCGTGGAAATGGCGGCCACGCTCGCCGCGGCGCGCGGCGCGTTCCCGGGCCGGCGTCTGGTGCTTGCGTTTCAGCCGCACCGCTACACCCGCACACGTGACTGCTTCGAAGACTTCGTGAAGGTGATCGGCAGCGCCGACCTGGTGTTGCTCGCCGAGGTCTACGCCGCCGGCGAAGCGCCGATCGTCGCGGCCGATGGCCGGTCGCTGGCGCGTGCGTTGCGTGTCGCCGGCAAGGTCGATCCGGTGTTCGTCGACGCGATCACGGCGCTGCCGGCGGTGATCGCCGAACAGGTGCGCGCCGGCGATGTGGTGATCTCGATGGGCGCCGGAACGATCGGTAACGTGCCGGCGCAAGTCGTCGAGATGCTGAGTCAAAAGGGGGCGACATGACAGTCGATGTGAAGGCCCTGGGCAAGGTCGCGGTGCTGATGGGCGGCAGCTCGGCCGAGCGCCAGATCTCGATCATGTCCGGCACCGGCGTGCTCGCGGCGCTGCAATCGCAAGGCGTCGATGCGCACGCGTTCGATCCGGCCGAGCGCGAGCTGTTCGAGCTGAAGCGCGATGGCTTCAATCGCTGCTTTATCGCGCTGCACGGCCGCTTCGGCGAGGACGGCAGCGTGCAGGGCGCGCTCGAGCTGCTGCGCATCCCGTACACCGGGTCCGGCGTGCTCGCCTCGGCGATCGCGATGGACAAGGTCATGACCAAGCGCGTCTGGATCGCCGAAGGCCTGCCGACACCGCGCTACCAGTGGCTCGCGCCCGAGCAGCGCACGCGCGAGCACATCCGCAGCGTGCCCGACAGCTTGGGCCTGCCGCTGATCGTGAAGCCGCCGCGTGAGGGCTCGTCGATCGGCATCACCAAGGTCGCGGGTTATTCGCAGATGCAGGGCGCGGTCGAGCTCGCCGCGAAATACGACGCCGATGTGCTGTGCGAAGAATTCATCGAGGGCGAGGAAGTGACCTGTCCGGTGATCGGCGCCGGCCCCGACGCGCGGGCCTTGCCGGTCGTCAAGATCATGGCGCCCGAAGGGGCCTACGACTACCAGAACAAGTACTTCACCGACGACGTCAAGTACCAGTGCCCGAGCGGGTTGCCCGAGGCCGAGGAACGCGAGATCCAGCGCATCGTCGTGCAGGCCTACCGCACCTTGGGCTGCCGCGGCTGGGGCCGTGCCGACCTGATCGTGCGTGCCAGCGACCGCAAGGCCTTCCTGCTCGAGATGAACACCTCGCCCGGCATGACGACGCACTCGCTGGTGCCCATGTCGGCGAAGGCCGCCGGCATCACGTACGAAGCCCTGTGCGTGCACCTCCTCAGTCTCGCGACGCTCGACGCCGCGCCCTCGGTCAACCCCTGATCCATGGCCAAGATCGCCCCCGCTCCCGCGACCCCATTGCCGGCCGACATCCGGCTGATGAACCTGACCGCGATCCTCTTCGCGGTGCTGGGCTCGGTCGCGCTCGTCGTGGTGGTGTTGCTGTGGGTCGCGAAGCAGCCGGTGTTCGCGGTGCGCGGCATCAAGATCGAAGGCGACATGGCGCACAACAGCGTGCTGACGATCCGCGCCAATGCCGCGCCCAAGCTCGCCGGCAACTTCTTCACGATCGATCTCGGCGTCGCGCGCCACGCGTTCGAGGCCGTGCCGTGGGTGCGCCAGGCGGTGGTGCGGCGCGTCTGGCCGAACCGGCTGTCGGTGCAGCTCGAAGAGCACCGCGCGGTTGCGCTGTGGGTCAATGCGGCGAGCGGCGACGACGCGGCCGACAAGCTCGTCAACAGCTTCGGCGAGGTGTTCGAGGCCAATCTCGGCGATGTCGAGGACGACGCGCTGCCGACGCTGCGCGGGCCTGAGGGCACGTCGGGCGCGATGCTCGCGCTGTTCAAGCGCCTGCAGCCGGTGTTCGCGACGATGGACGCGCATGTCGACACGCTGGCGCTGTCGGGCCGCGGCTCGTGGCGCGTCGAGCTCGACACCGGCGCGGAGATTGAGCTCGGCCGCAGCACCGACGATGAAGTGCTGGAGCGCACGCAATCCTTCATCGCGACGCTGCCGCAGGTTACCGGCCATTTCCAGCGCGCGCTGCAGTACGCCGACCTGCGCCACCACGACGGCTATGCGGTGAAGCTCAAGGGCATCACGACGACCGCGCTCGACGCCGCCGGCAAGCCACAGAAGAAATAGAGGGATTACGCAATGGCCAAGGAATACAAGGACCTCGTCGTCGGGCTCGATATCGGCACCGCCAAGATCATGGTGGTGGTTGCCGAGGTGATGGCCGACGGCGAGCTGCGCATCGCCGGGCTCGGCAGCGCGCCGACGCACGGGCTGAAGCGCGGCGTGGTCGTGAACATCGACGCGACCGTGCAAAGCATCCAGCAGGCGCTGAAAGAGGCCGAGATGATGGCCGACTGCAAGATCACGCGCGTCTACACCGGCATCACCGGCAGCCACATTCGCGGCCAGAACAGCACCGGCATGGTGATCGTGCGCGACAAGGAGGTGACGCCGGTCGACGTGGCGCGCGTCGTCGAGACTGCGAAGGCGATCAACATCCCGAACGACCAGCGCCTGCTGCTGGTCGAGCCGCAGGAGTTCGTGATCGACGGCCACGAGGTCAAGGAGCCGATCGGCATGAGCGGCGGCCGGCTCGAAGTGAAAGTGCACATCGTCACCGGCGCCCAGAGCGCGGCCGAGAACATCGTCAAGTGCGTGCGGCGCTGCGGGCTCGAGGTGGACCAACTGGTGCTGAACCCTTCAGCATCCAGCCACGCGGTGCTGACCGACGACGAGAAGGACCTCGGTGTCGCGCTCGTCGACATCGGCGCCGGTACGACCGACGTCGCGATCTTCACCGACGGGGCGATCCGCCATACCGCGGTGATCCCGATCGCCGGCGACCTGATCACCAGCGACATCGCGATGGCGCTGCGCACGCCCACCAAGGACGCCGAGGAGATCAAGGTCGAGTACGGCGTCGCCAAGCAGCTGCTCGCGGACCCGAGCGACCAGCTCGAGGTACCGGGGCTGGGCGACCGTGCGCCGCGCATGCTCAGCCGCCAGGCGCTGGCCGGTGTGATCGAGCCGCGCATCGAGGAGATCTATTCGCTGGTGCACCAGGTGATCCGCGAGAGCGGTTACGAAGAGCTGCTCTCGAGCGGCATCGTCATCACCGGCGGCGCGGCGGTCATGCCGGGCATGGTCGAGCTCGGCGAGGACATCTTCCTGAAGCCCGTGCGCAAAGGCGTGCCGACGTACCACGGCGCGCTCTACGACATGGTCAGCAACCCGCGCTCGGCGACGGTGATGGGCTTGCTTGAGGAAGCGCGCATCGCGCGCTCGCGCGGCATGCGCGCGGCGCAGCAGGCCGGGTCGGTGAAGACCTTGTTCGGGCGCGCGAAAGACTGGTTTCTGGGCAACTTCTGAGCAGGGGTGACGACCATGACGACGAACATGCACGCAAGGCTCCGCTCCTATCCCTGCCATGCACTGGACCCACCGCGCTTCCCTCACGAACGACCTCGGACCCCGGGCGCTGCCCGGGTCACTGCGGCGATCACAGCGTTAGGAGATTGACATGACAAACGGCAACTGCATCAATGAATTGGAGAATCAAATGGCCATCGAAATGATTGAAGAGTTCAGCACGGGGACGCAGATCAAGGTGATCGGCGTGGGCGGCGGCGGCGGCAACGCGGTCGAGCACATGATCGCGCAAGGCGTGCAGGGCGTTCAGTTCGTCTGCGCCAACACCGATGCGCAGGCGCTGAACCGCTCGGCCGCGCACGACCTGATCCAGCTCGGCACCACCGGCCTGGGCGCGGGCGCGAAGCCCGAGGCCGGCAAGGCCGCGGCCGAAGAAGCGGTCGACCGCATCCGCCAGGCGATCGACGGCGCGCACATGCTGTTCATCACCGCCGGCATGGGCGGCGGCACCGGCACCGGCGCCGCGCCGGTGATCGCGCGTGTCGCGAAGGAAATGGGCATCCTGACGGTCGGCGTCGTGACCAAGCCCTTCGAGTTCGAAGGCAACCGCCGCATGAAGGCCGCCGATTCGGGCCTGGCCGAACTCGAGGCGAACGTCGATTCGCTGATCGTGATCCTGAACGACAAGCTGCTCGACGTGCTCGGCGACGACATCACGCAGGACCAGGCCTTCGGCCACGCCAACGACGTGCTGAAGAACGCGGTCGGCGGGATCAGCGACATCATCCACATGCCCGGCCTCGTGAACGTCGACTTCGAGGACGTGAAAACGGTGATGAGCGAGCCCGGCAAGGCGATGATGGGCACCGCGCAGGCGAGCGGCCCGGACCGTGCGATCAAGGCGGCGGAAGCGGCGGTGGCTTGCCCGCTGCTCGAAGGCATCGACCTGTCGGGCGCGCGCGGCGTGCTGGTGCTGATCGCGGCGAACCGCAACACCTTCAAGCTGGCCGAGAGCCGCAACGCGATGAACTGCATCCGCCGCTACGCGGCCGACGATGCGCACGTGATCTACGGCACCGCGTACGACGAAAGCCTGGGCGACCAGCTGCGCGTGACGGTGATCGCGACCGGTCTGAGCCCGGCGCGGCGTCAGCAGACGCCGATCAGCGTCGTGCACAGCCAGCCGATGCAGCGCACCGGCACGCACGACCTGCCGATCCTGCAGAACGCGCTCGCGACACCGCCGCAAGGCATGGCGCCGGCGCACGACTACAGCGCGCTGACGACGCCGAGCGTGTGGCGCAACGGCCGCACCGCGGCGGCCAAGGTCGATGCGCTGGCGAGCAACGGCATGGATGAGATCGAGATCCCGGCCTTCTTGCGCAAGCAGGCTGATTGAGCCCGAGCAGCGGCCTTCGGGCCGCTGCTCGGGTCAACCGATGCGCAGCTGGTCGGCCAGCGCCGGCCCGTACATCGCCGGGTCGCTGAACGACGGGTGACCGGTTTCGAGCCGGCCGGCGAAGCGGCGGCTGAAACCCGACAGGCCGCGCACGGTGACGGTGAAGTCGTACCAGTAGCCGGTGCTGCGCAGCGGCAGCCGGATCACGTTCTCGCTGCGCGCGACGACCGTGTACTGCGCCGAGCCGGTGTAGTACTGGTTGGGCTTGAGCTCGAAGGTGCAGGGTTCACCGCCCTCGTTGAAGAACTTCAGTTCGAGGTCGCCGGTGTCGCAGTCGCCGCTGACGCGCACCTCCGGATTCGGCTGGCGTTCCGCGACCGCGCGCAGCGCATTGCCGGTGAAGTGGCGGTGAAAGCCGTTCGGCCCCAGCACCCACAGGTCGTAGGCGCCGGTCGCGGTCGGGGTCCAGGTGTCGCTCAGGTGCTTGCCGCGCTCGACGGTGTAGCGGCGCGGCAGGTCGGCCAGACGCAGGCGGTCGTACACATGGAACACGGCCCCCTGGCGGCCGTCGTTGTGGAAGCCGAGCTGGATGCGCGGCGTGGCGGCGCCATGGTGGCGCTCGCCTGGTTTCACCTTGCAGTCGACGTGCAGGTCGTAGGGCAGTGCGCGCGACGGACGCACGCCATCGGCCTGCACCGGCAATGTGCTCACCGCCGGTGTCGTCGGCACGGTGCGGCCGGGCAGCGCGCGCGCCTTGTTCGCCAGCGCCAAGGTCGTCGGCAGGTTCGCGAAGAAGGCCTCGTCGTTCGGGTCGGCGAAGTTGAACGCGCTCGTCAGGTCGCCGCAGACGGCACGGCGCCAGGCCGAGATGTTGGGTTCCTTCACGCCGAAGCGCGCCTCGATGAAGCGGATCACCGAGGTGTGGTCGAACACCTGCGAATCGACCCAGCCGCCACGGCTCCACGGCGAGATCACATACATCGGCACGCGCGGGCCCAGGCCATACGGGCGGTGCAGCAAGGCCTGCTGCGTGGCGTCGTTGTGGTAGCTGACGAGCACCTCGTGGTACTCGCCGGTGGTGTCCACCGTCGAGGCGCCGGCGAGCACGGCCTGCGCGGGATTCGCGTCCCAGCGCTGGTACGACGGTGCGGCCGGCGGCGGCATGTGGTCGAAGAAGCCGTCGTTCTCGTCGAAGTTCAGGATCAGCACGGTGCGGGCCCAGACCTCCGGGTTCGCGGTGAGCGCGTCCAGCACCTTCGCGGTGTAATCGGCGCCTTGCGCCGGGCTGGACGGGCCGGGGTGCTCGGAGCCTTCGGCGGTGGCGACGATCCACGACACGCTTGGCAGCTTGTTGGCCAGCACATCGGCCTTGAGCGTGTCGAGGTCGCGCGTGCTGACCCCGCGCTGGCGCAGCGCTTCGGAGTAGCCGGGCTTCTGGTAGTAGGCCTTGCGGAAGTTCTGGAAGCCGGCGAGCGGGTTGTCGGTGAAGTTGTCCTCCATGTTCTCGTAGACCTGCCAGCTCACGCCGGCCGCTTCGAGGCGCTCGGTGTAGGTCGTCCACGAATAGCCGCCGTCGCCGTAGTCGGCCTCGAACCAGTCGTAGTCGTTGTAGGTGGCCGGGCCGTTGCCCTTCGCGAGCGGGTCGTTGGTGCCGGTCCAGAGGAACAGCCGGTTCGTGTTGGTGCCCGTTTGCGTGGCGCAGTGGTAGGCGTCGCAGATCGTGAACGCGTTCGCCAGCGCCCACTGGAAGGGCAGGTCGTCCTTCGCGTAGTAGCCCATCGCGTGGTTGTACTTGGCGCGCGGCCACGCGTTCATGCGGCCCTGGTCCCAGGCGTACTGGGCGTCGGTCCACGAGTGCGGCGTGCCCTCGACGCGCATCACCGCGAACTGCTGCACGGTGTTGAGCCGGAACGGCGCGATCGCGGCGGGCGCGCCGGCGGGGTTCTGGTTCGGCTGGATCCAGACGTTCTTGCCGACGATGCCGGCCGAGTCGGCCACGGGAATAGGGAAGCGGTCGGCGAAGCCGCGCACGCCGTTGAGCGTGCCGAAGTAGTGGTCGAACGAGCGGTTCTCCTGCGTCAGGATGACGATGTGCTCGACGTCGCGGATCGTGCCGGTGCGGCGCGCCGCCGGGATCGACAAGGCGCGCGCGATCGCGGGCGGGAAGGTGGTCAGCGCGGCGGTGGCACCGGCGGCGGTGCCGACGGCGCGGAGAAATCCACGGCGGTTCGATTCGGTCATGTCAGGTTGCTCCGGGTCTTGTTGAACGGGCGGGTGCGGGCTCCGCGGTGGCGCGCGAGTGGCTGATCCCCGGCGCGACGCTAACGGGCGGCCGTGACGGCGACATGACTGAAACAAATCGGCACGAGAGGCGGCCGATGCAGCGCTCCGACCCGCGTATGGTCGCGACCACATCATCCGCCCGCCCGATGACGCCGGGTCATTGGGCGGGCCTGTTTTTCCGCGACAATCAGGGCCGATGCTTGCTCAACGCACCCTCAAATCCATGACCCGCGCGGTCGGCGTGGGTCTGCACGGCGGCCAGCGCGTCGAGCTGAGCCTGCGGCCCGCACCGGTGGACACCGGCTTCGTGTTTCGCCGTGTCGACCTGGCCACGCCGGTGGACATCCATGTCAGCCCGCTGGCGATCACCGACACGCGCCTGAACACCACGCTGTCGGCCAACGGCGACCCGGGCGCGCCCAAGGTCCGCACCATCGAGCACCTGCTGTCGGCGTGCGCAGGCCTGGGGCTGGACAACCTGATCATCGACATCAACGGCGAAGAGGTGCCCATCCTCGACGGCTCGGCGGCGAGCTTCGTGTTCCTGCTGCAGAGCGCGGGCATCGAGCTGCAGGACAAGCCCAAGCGCTTCGTGCGCATCAAGAAAGCGGTCGAGGTGCGTGTCGGCGAAGGGGCCGCCCTGAAGTGGGCGCGGCTCGAACCCTACGAGGGCTATCGACTGACCTTCGAGATCGACTTCGATCACCCGGCCGTGAACCAGACCGGTCAGCGCGTCACCTTCGACATGGGCTCGGGCCGCTACAAGCAGGAGATCGCGCGCGCCCGCACGCTCGGCTTCACGAAGGACGTCGAGATGATGCGCGCACGCGGCCTCGCGCTCGGCGGCAGCATGGACAACGCGCTCGTGATCGACGACTACAAGGTGCTCAACGGCGACGGCCTGCGCTACGACGACGAGATCGCCAAGCACAAGATGCTCGACGCGATCGGCGACATGCTGGTGATCGGCCATCCGCTGATCGGCGAGTACAACGGCTTCCGCTCCGGCCACGAGCTCAACAACAAGCTGCTGCGCGCGGTGCTGGCCGATCCGTCATCGTTCGAGTACGTCAGCTTCGACGACGCGTCCAAGGCGCCGGCCGGCTTGGCCGAGCTCGCGCCCGCATGGTGATGCGCGACGCCGAACGATGCTGATCTTCCGCTGGATCGTTCTGCTGTTGCTGGTCGCGGGGCTGGTGAGCATGGCGATGTACGTCGGCACGCGCCAGGTGCGCTACCGGACGCTGGCCATCCGCATCGTCAAATGGACGCTGATCGCCGGCCTCGGATTTTTCGCCGTGCTCATTCTCGAGCGGCTGGCGATGGTGGTGTGACCAAAGGACCTCGATGACCGTCTTCCGCTGGATCATGGGTGTGCTGCTCGGCATGACGGCCGGCGGCGCGGTGCTGTGCTTCGTGCTCTTCATGGCCTTCGACATCAACGTCTGGCTCGAGCGTGCCCGCTCGCTGCGGCGCGGCGCCTACATGGCGATGCTGTTCTGGTTCAACGTCGAGGTCTGGGGCCGGGTGGTCTACACCTTGGTCCACTGGTGAAGGCCGACGCCTAAACGCTGAGGCCCAGAAAAGCGGTGATCTCGGGCAGGTGCGCATCGAAGTCGCTGAGGGCGTGGTCGCCGCCCTCGAGCAGCTTGATGCGGCAGCCGCGGTAGCGCTCGCTCATCTCGACCCAGCTCAGCAGCTCGTCGCCCTTCGCGATCACCGCGAAGTAGCGGTCGAGCCGCGTCAACACCGCGGGTGAGATTGCGCGCAGTTCTTTGATGAATTCGGCTCGGAAGAAGAAGTGCTCGTCGCTGTGCCACGCGGTCAGCTCGCCGACATAGCGCGCCAGGTCGCGAGCCGGGTCGACGGCCGGGTTCAGCAGCACGGCGCGGCAGCCGAGACGCTCTGCCACGGCTGTCGCATAGAAGCCGCCGAGCGAGCTGCCGACCACGCCGGTGCTGGCCGCGGGCCAGCCTGCCGTGCGCTCGTCCAGCAGCGCCATCGCATCGCGCGGCGACGGCGGCAACTGCGGGCAGCACCAGTGCACCTCGGGCCGATGTGCCTGCATCCACGCCGCCATCCGCCGCGCCTTGGCCGACTGCGGCGACGAGCGAAAGCCGTGCAGGTACAGCAGGTGGGTGACGGAGCTCGGGCTGGGCGCCGCCATCAGCGTCGTGCGAGCGCGTCCAGCAGCTTGGCATGGATGCCGCCGAAGCCGCCGTTGCTCATGCACAGCACGTGGTCGCCGCGGCGCGCGACCGCGACGACGCGCTGCACGAGTTCGTCGATGTTGTCGGACACGACCGCCTGGGCGCCCATCGGCGCGAGCGCCTGGGCGGCGTCCCAGCCCAGGCCGCCGCCGTGGCAGAACGCGAGGTCGGCCTCTTCGAGCGACCAGGGCAGCTGCGCCTTCATCGGGCCCAGCTTCATCGTATTGGAGCGCGGCTCGAAGACCGCCAGGATGCGCTCGCCGCCGACCTTGCGCCGCAGGCCGTTGATGGTGGTGCGGATCGCGGTCGGGTGGTGCGCAAAGTCGTCGTAGACCTTCACGCCACCGACCTCGCCGCGCAGCTCTAGGCGGCGCCGCACGTTCTCGAAGCTGGCCAGCGCCTTCGCGGCGAGCTCCGGCGCGACGCCGGCGTGCTCGGCCGCCGCGATCGCGGCGAGCGCGTTCAGCTGGTTGTGTTCGCCGAGCAGCGGCCAGTCGACGCGCGCGACCTTCAGGCTGCCGCGCAACACGTCGAAGCCGTGCGGCTCGCCACGGGCGCGCAGCGCGCCGGGTTCTTCCTTGCGCGCGCCGAAGCGCGTGACCTCGCTCCAGCAGCCCATCGCGAGCACCCGGCGCAAGCTTTCCTCGCGCGCATTCACGACCAGGCGTCCGCTCGCCGGCACCGTGCGCACGAGGTGATGGAACTGGCGCTCGATCGCGGCCAGGTCATCGAAGATGTCGGCGTGATCGAACTCGAGGTTGTTCAGCACCGCGGTGCGCGGCCGGTAGTGCACGAACTTGCTGCGCTTGTCGAAGAACGCGGTGTCGTACTCGTCGGCCTCGATCACGAACGCGCCGGTGCCGAGCCGCGCCGAGACACCGAAGTTCATCGGCACACCGCCGATCAGGAACCCGGGCTTCAGGTCGGCGTGTTCGAGGATCCAGGCGAGCATCGAGCTCGTGCTGGTCTTGCCGTGCGTGCCGGCGACCGCGAGCACGTGCCGGCCGGCGAGCACATGCTCGGCCAGCCACTGCGGGCCGCTGGTGTACGGCAGGCCGGCGTCGAGGATGGCCTCCATCAGCGGGTTGCCGCGCGTGACGACGTTGCCGACCACGAACAGGTCGGGCCGGAGCGAGAGCTGGTCCGCGTCGAACCCTTCGATCAGATCGATGCCGAGGCCGCGCAGCTGGTCGCTCATCGGCGGGTAGACGTTCGCGTCGCAGCCGGTGACGGTGTGACCGCCTTCGCGGGCGAGCGCGGCGATGCCACCCATGAAGGTGCCGCAGATGCCGAGGATGTGGATGTGCATGGGCAGATTCTAGGCAAGCGTGGTCGTGATACGTCCGCATGCAGAATCGGTGCCCATGTTCGGCTGGATCGCCTCCAACCCCGTCGCCTACCCGATGCTGGAGATCGTGCACATCGTCGGCATCGCGCTGCTGCTCGGCAACCTGGTGCTGTTCGAGTTGCGCACCTGGGGCATCGGTCCGGCCTTGCCGGTCGCACCGCTGGCGCGGCTGGCGCTGACGCTCTCGCTCAGCGGCTTTGCGCTCGCGGCGGCGAGCGGCTCGCTGATGTTCGCGAGCCAGCCGCTGGAGCTGCTCGCGAATCGCGCCTTCACGCTCAAGATGGGGTTGCTGGTGCTGGCGGGCAGCAACGCCGCGCTGTTCCATGCGCGCGGCGGCCTGAACAAGCTCGACCGCCTGGCGCGGGCGCAGACCGCACTGTCGCTGGGGCTATGGCTCGCCGTCATCGTCTGCGGCCGCTGGATCGCCTACCGTTGACGCCCCCGGTCGACGAGGAGACAAGCCATGCAACGCCGCACGCTGATCGCCTTCGGTGCCACCGCGCTGGCGCTGCCCGAGGCCTTTGCCCATCATGGCTGGAGCAGCTTCGACCAGGATCGGCCGATCTATCTCGAAGGCAAGGTGCTCAAGGTCAGCTGGCGCAACCCGCATGCCGAACTGGAGATCGAGATTCCGCCCGACCTGAAGCTGCCCGCCGATCTGGCCCGGCGCCCGATCCCGGTGCAGTCGGCCTCGGTCGACGGGTCGCGCCTGCTCGCCGGGGCGATGCTGCCGACGCGGCGCGACAAGGTCTGGGAGATCGAACTCGCACCGTTGACGCGCATGGAAGCCTGGAAGGTGCCCGAGATCAAGGTCGGCGAGTCCATCTCGGTGCTCGGCTTCACGCTGATCGGCGAGAAGGGCGATGCGGTACTGCGCGCCGAATACCTGTTCGCGGGCGGCAAGGCTTATGGCTTGAGGTCGTCGCCCGTCTGAGCGCAGGCGGCGCCGAACCACGCGCGGCTGTGCTCGCAGGCGGCGTCCAGCGTGCCCAGCACCGCGACGGCGCGTGCTTGCCAGGCCGGCTCCGGCGGTTTCAGATCGGGCACGACGACGACGCCCAGACCGGCGGCCAGCGCTGCGAGCGCGCCATGCCCCGAATCCTCGAAGGCCAGGCTGCGCGCCGCCGAGGCGCCCAGCCGTTCGACCGCGAGCAGGTAGATGTCGGGCTCGGGTTTGCCGCGCTCGACCTCGTCGCCGCCGCAAACCGCCGCGAAGAAGTCGATCAGCCCGGCGCGGGCGAGCCGGCGCCGGACTTCCGCGTGCGCCGTCGATGAAGCGACCGCGCAGGGGATGCGCGCATCCCGCAGGCCCTGCAGCAAGCGGTGCGCGCCCGGTTTCACATCGAACGGCCGGGTGCCGAAACGCGCGGCCAGTGCGAGGTCGACGCGCCGACGAGCGTCGGCCAGCAGCGCGTCGTCGTCGAAGATCGCGCGCAGCCGCAGGCTGCTGTCGCGGTGGTTGCGGCCGATCAGGTCGAGGTAGCCGGCCGGGGTCAGCGCCACGCCGAGCTCGGCGGCCACCTGCAGCCAGGCATCGCGCACCGGCCGCTCGGAGTCGAGCAGCAGGCCGTCCATGTCGAACACCGCCGCCGCGTAGGCGGCCCCCACCGACGCCATCGGCTCAGCGAAGCGCCTGGAGCGCGGCGGCGGCGGTGGCGCGCAGGTCGTCCGGCGTGTGCGCCGCGCTGACGAAGCCGGCTTCGTACATCGCCGGTGCGAAGTACACGCCGCGGTCCAGCATTGCGTGGAAGAAGCGGTTGAAGCGCTCCTTGTCGGTTGCCATGACTTCGCCGTAGGTCGTCGGCAAGCCGGCATCGAAAGAGCGGGCGAAGAAGAAGCCGAACATGCCGCCTTCGCAATCGCCGACCATCGGCACGCCGGCTTCGCGTGCGGCGCCGAGCAGGCCGTCGAGCAGCGTGCGCGTGCTCGCCGAGAGCGCCTCGAAGAAGCCGGGCTTGCGGATCTCACGCAGCGTGGCCAGGCCGCAGGCGGTCGCGACCGGGTTGCCCGACAAGGTGCCGGCCTGGTAGACCGGGCCGAGCGGCGCGAGCTGCTGCATCACCGCGCGTTTGGCACCGAAGGCCGCCAGCGGCATGCCGCCGCCGATGACCTTGCCGAACACGCTGATGTCGGGCTCGAAGCCGGGGATTGCTTTGGCGTACAGGCTTTGCGCACCGCCGAGGGCGACGCGAAAACCCGTCATCACCTCGTCGAACACCAGCAGCGCGCCATGCTGCGAGCAGAGCTCGCGCAGGCGCTTGATGAACGGCACGCTGGCGCGCACGAAGTTCATGTTGCCGGCGATCGGCTCGATCACGACGCAGGCGATGCCGTCGCCCTGCAGCCGGAACGCCTCTTCGATCTGCTCCACGTTGTTGTACTCGAGCACCAGCGTGTGTTGCACCACTTCGGCAGGCACGCCGGCGCTGGTCGGGTGGCCGAAGGTCGCCAGGCCCGAGCCGGCCTTGACGAGCAGCGCGTCGGCATGGCCGTGGTAGCAGCCCTCGAACTTGATGATCTTGCTGCGTCCGGTGGCGCCGCGCGCCAGCCGCAGCGCGCTCATCGCGGCCTCGGTGCCGGAGCTGACGAGCCGGATCTGATCCATGCTGGGCACCAGGCTCAGGATTTCTTCGGCCAGTTCGACTTCGCGCTCGGTCGGCGCGCCGAACGAGAAGCCGTCGACCGCCGCTTTTTGCACCGCCTCGAGCACGGCCGGGTGGCCGTGGCCGAGGATCATCGGACCCCAGGAGCCGATGTAGTCGATGTAGCGGGTGCCTTCGGCGTCGAAGATGTACGGCCCCTGCGCGCGCGCGATGAACCTCGGCGTGCCGCCGACGGCGCGGAACGCCCGCACCGGCGAGTTGACGCCGCCGGGGATGACTTTCTGAGCGCGTTCGAAGAGTCGGGCGTTGCTTGACGAGCTAGTGGACATGGCGCGGGTTCTTCGGTGGCGGGCTGTCGTCCGCCTTGGTGTCGGTGCCGGGTTCTTCGTCGCCTTCTTCGCCGGGCGGCAAGGCCCAGAAGAAGCGGTCCGGGATCACGTTGCCCATGCCGGGCCGGAAGCCGGCGTCGAGCGCCTGGTCGAGAAACGCGAGCGCCTCGCCGACCGCGGCGGTCAGCTCGGCGCCGGCGGCCAGCAGTGCGGCCAATGCCGCCGACAGCGTATCGCCCGCGCCCACGAAGCTGACCTCGAAGCGCTCGAACTTCTCGCCCGTGATCGCGCCCTGCGGCGAGGCCAGCACGTTGTCCATGAACTGGTCGTTCGGCTTCGCGCCGGGGATCAGCACGCTGGTCACGAGCACGAAGCGCGTGCCGTGCTCGCCGGCCGCGACCGCGAGCTCGCGCGGCGAGGCCGGGCGCTCGTTGTCCCAGTCGGGCAGCAGGAAGTCGGTCAGTGCCTGGTGGCTGCCGACCAGCACCTCGGTCTGCGGCAGCACCAGCTCGCGGAAGGCGTCGAGGTAGCTTTGCTGCGCGTCCTCCTCCAGCCACGACAGGTTGGGCATGTAGGCGACCAGCGGTACGTCGGGGTAGTCGGAGAGGATCTCGGCGACCGTGCTGACGTTCTCGGTCGAGCCGAGGAAGCCGACCTTCCAGCCGGAGATGGTGACGTCCTCGAGGATGCTGCGCGCCTGCTCGGCGACGACGTCGGCGTCGATCTCGTGATGATCGAAGACCTCGTGGGTGTCGCGCATCACGATGCTGGTGACGATCGGCAGCGCGTGCGCGCCCATCGCGGCGATCGTCGCGACGTCGCCGGCCACGCCGCCGGCGCCGCTCGGGTCGCTGGCATTGAAACTCATCACGCAGGCGGGCGCGGCTTGCTCTTCGGTGGCTTCGGCGTCCGCGCTCGGAAGATCGGTGGGGGTGTCAGTGGTCATCGAAAAGGCCCGAAGCGGTGGATTGGGAGAGACGACCAGACCTCTAGGCGAACGTGAAGAATGTTGCGTATGTACCTACAGGCATTTGAGTTTTTAACAGATCGCGTGGCTACAATCTGTTTGCATTGTAGTGAAGCGAAGCGCGGAATCAGGCGCTCGGAGCAAAGTGAGCGAACCCAAAACCTGGATGTGCCTGATCTGCGGCTGGATCTACGACGAAGCGGCGGGCGATGCCGAACATGGCATCGCTCCCGGTACCGCGTGGGAGGCCGTGCCAATGAACTGGACCTGTCCGGAATGTGGTGCTCGCAAAGAAGACTTCGAGATGGTTCAGATCTGAAGGTCTGAGCCGACCGGATCAGCACCCCCTGGGCAGGTTTACCGCCCGTCACACCCCTTGTCGTTGAGGAGAATGCTGGTTGAGCAATCAGGCCCCCGCCGACCCTGCAGGCATCAAGGTGCTCGTCATTGACGACAGCAACACGATCCGCCGCAGCGCCGAGATTTTCCTCAAGCAGGGCGGCCACAACGTGCTGCTGGCCGAAGACGGCTTCGATGCGCTGTCGAAGGTCAACGACCACGATCCCGACCTGATCTTCTGCGACATCCTGATGCCGCGGCTCGACGGTTACCAGACCTGCGCGATCATCAAACGCAACGCCAAGTTCGCCGGCGTGCCGGTGATCATGCTGTCGTCGAAAGACGGCCTGTTCGACAAGGCGCGTGGCCGCATGGTCGGCTCCGAGGCCTACCTGACCAAACCATTCACCAAGGACCAGCTTCTGCAAGCGGTGGAGCAGCATCGCCGCATCGTTTGATGCGGTGATCTTTTGAGGGCGCGGTACCACCGCGACGGAGGGAACGACATGACGATCAAGAAAATCCTGCTGGTCGACGATTCGAAGACCGAGCTTCACTACCTGTCCGATCTGCTGGGCAAGCGTGGTTACACGGTGCGCACGGCCGAGAACGGCGAGGAGGCGATGCGCCGCCTCGGCGAGGAAACACCTGACCTGATCCTGATGGACGTGGTGATGCCGGGCCAGAACGGCTTCCAGCTCACGCGGGCGATCACTCGCGACCCGCGCTTCGTCGACGTGCCGGTGATCATGTGCACCAGCAAGAACCAGGAAACCGACAAGGTCTGGGGTATGCGTCAGGGCGCGCGTGACTACATCGTCAAGCCGGTCAACGCGGACGAATTGATCGCGAAGATCCACGCCTTCGACTAAAACAAAACGACGCACTCACTGAATGGCGAACAAGCAAGCATTGCGCGAACTCCAGACCCGCCTGGCCGAACGGCTGCAGGCGGCGCGCACGCAGGTGCGTGGCCAGTCGTGGCTGGCGGTCGAGTGCAGCGGACGCGGTTTTCTGCTGCCGCTGCGCGAGGCCGGCGAGATTTTCGCGCTCGCGCCGGTGCTCGCGGTGCCGTACAGCCACCGCTGGTTTCTCGGGGTGGCCAACCTGCGCGGCCACCTGCACGGGGTGGTCGACCTGGCCGGCTTCCTCGGTGTGAAGACGACCGAAATCGGCCGCGACCAGTCGCGGCTGGTGGGGTTCAACCAGGCGCTCGACCTCAACTGCGTGCTGCTCGTGGACAAGCTCTCGGGCCTGCGCAGCGACGAAGAGCTCACGGTCGAGGCCGATGAAGCGGCGGCCCGGCCGGCGTTCGTCGGCGCGCGCCTGCGCGACGCGTCGGGCCGGGTCTGGCAGGAGCTGGTGTTGTCAGCACTCGCCAGCGATGAAGCATTTCTGAAGATTGTGGGTTGAGCGCCGCCGGCACTCACTCAGCTGGACACCGTACGCAAGAGGGCTATATGAGCTTCCTGAACAAGATCAAAGGTTGGAGTGGAAAAGAAGAGTCGGCACTGGGCGGTGATGTCGCCGTCGCCGTACCGACCTTCGACGAGCTGCGCGCCGGCAGGGCCGGACACGCGAGCGAGCACCACGCCACCGACGTGACCGCCGCCGCCGTCTACGACGTGCCGACGCAGCAGCAGCCGATCGATCAGGACACGTCGATCATCTCGGAGGCGGCGCCCTCGGAGATGGCCGACTTTTCGGAGACGCGTCTGCAGGACAACGAGCGGGCGCTCGCGGCCGCCGGCACCGGCCTGCCGCTGATCGGCCAGCGGCCGGTCGCCGAGCAGCAGCGCATCCTGATCGGGATGGCGCTGCTCGGTCTGCTCGGGCTGGTCGTCATGACCTTCATGTCGCTGCTCGCCGCGAACCGCGGCTCGGCCCAGGTGGCGGCCAGCGGCCAGGCGCTGATGCAGTCGCAGCGGCTCGCGAAGTCGGTGTCGCAGGCGCTGGTGGGCAGCCCGGCGGCCTTCCCCGAGGTCAAGGAGAGCGCCGACGTGCTGGTGAAGAACGTGCGCAGCCTGCGCACCGGCGAGGGCGCCGTCGTCGCCGCGCCGTCCAGCGTGCAGGACGCGATCGAACCGATGCTGCCGCTGGTCGACCGAGCCGAGAAGAACGCCGCCACTGTGCTGGGGCAGCAGAAGGTGCTGACCGAGGTCGGCAAGGCGCTGCGCGCGATCAACCGCCAGTCGTCCGATCTGCTCGAGACCGCCGAAACCGTCTCGTCGCTGAAACTGCAGCAGGACGCCTCGCCGGCCGAGCTGTCGGCGGTCGGCCAGCTCGTGATGCTGACGCAGCGCATCGGCAAGTCGGCCAACGAATTCCTGACGATGGAAGGCGTGAGCCCCGAGGCCGTGTTCCTGCTCGGCAAGGACCTGAACTCGTTCCGCGAGATCGCGCAAGGCCTCACCGACGGCAACGCCGAGCTGCGCCTGCCTGCCACGCGCGATCCGCAGACCAAGGAGCGTCTGGGCGCGCTGATGAAGCAATACGAAGAAACGCGCACCCAAGCCGGCGCGATTCTGGGCAACCTGCAAGGGCTGGTGTCGGCGCGCGAAGCGCAGGCCAACATCATTGCCGACAGCGAACCGCTGCGCAAAGGCCTGGAGACGGTGCAGGATCGTTTGGGCGTCGCGACCGGTTTCAGCGCACTGAACCTGACCCTGCTGCTGGTCGCGGCGGCGGTGATGCTGCTGGGCGGCGCCGGCCTGCTGCGCTTGTATGTGCGAGACCAGGCCGAACGTGCCGAAGCCGCCGAAGGCCAGCGCCAGAACGCCGAACGCGAACAGCAGGAATCCAAGCGCGTCAACGACGCGAACCAGGCCGCGATTTTGCGGTTGATGAACGAACTGCAGGCGGTCGCCGAGGGCGATCTGACGCAGCAGGCGACGGTGACCGAAGACATCACCGGCGCGATCGCCGACTCGGTGAACTACACGGTTGAAGAGTTGCGCACACTGGTGTCGCAGGTGACGGGCACCGCAGGCCGCGTGACCGACACGACGCAGCAGGTCGAGGCCACGTCCACCGAACTGCTCGCCGCATCGAGCGAGCAGCTGCGCGAGATTCGCGACACCGGCGAGTCGGTGTTGCAGATGGCGGGTCGAATCAACGACGTGTCGGGCCAGGCGCAGGAAACCGCCACGGTGGCGCGCCAGTCACTGGAAGCCGCTGAGTCGGGTCTGCGTGCGGTGCAGAACACCATCGGCGGCATGAACTCGATCCGCGACCAGATCCAGGAAACCTCCAAGCGCATCAAGCGGCTCGGCGAATCGTCGCAGGAGATCGGCGAAATCACCGAGCTGATCTCGGACATTACCGAGCAGACCAACGTGCTGGCGCTGAACGCCGCGATCCAGGCCGCCTCGGCCGGTGAAGCGGGTCGCGGCTTCTCGGTCGTGGCCGAGGAAGTGCAGCGCCTGGCGGAACGTTCCGGCGACGCGACGCGCCAGATCGCGGCACTCGTCAAGACGATTCAGACCGACACCCAGGACGCGGTCGGCGCGATGGAGCGCAGCACCCAGGGCGTGGTCGAAGGAGCGCGACTGTCCGATGCGGCCGGTACCGCACTGGGCGAAATCGACCGGGTCTCGCGCCAGCTCGCGGAGCTGATCGGGCAGATCTCGAACCAGGCGCTCAGCGAAGCGCAATCGGCCAACGTCGTGGCCGCCAACATCCAGCACATTTTCGCCGTGACCGAGCAGACCGGCGAAGGCACGCGCTCGACCGCGCAGATGGTGCGCGAGCTGTCGCGCGCCGCTGAAGAGCTGAAGCAGTCGGTGGCACGGTTCAAGATTGAGTGAGCTTCCGATGGACGCATCCATGAGCAACAGCGATGACCTGAGCGCCCTGGCCTGGGTGCACGACGAGTTGCGTCGCTCGCTCGAAGCGGCGCACAAAGCCCTGCGTCGCTTCGTCAAGGAGACCGAATCGCTCACGGGCTCCGACGTGGATGCGGTCGACCCGGTCGTGCTGCGCAATGCGCGCACGCAGATCCACCAGGGCGTGGGTGCGCTCGAGCTCGTCGGCCAACCGGCCGCCGCGATGGTGCTTCGCGCCAGCGAGGCGGCGGTGCAGCGCTTCGTGACCAAGCCGCACAAGCTCACCAATTCGGTCGTCGATGACCTGGAGCGCGCGTCGTTCGCGTTGCTCGATTACCTGACGCGCCTGCTCGCGAGCAAGCCGGTCTCGACGCTGTCGCTGTTCCCGCAGTACCGTGCCGTGCAGGAAGCGGCGGGCGCCGATCGGGTGCACCCAGCCGACCTGTGGGTCAGCGACTGGCAGTGGCGCGACCTGCCGGCCGACCTGTCGGCGACGCCGCATCCGCACGACGCGACGATGCACGCGGCGCTTGAATCGCAGCTGCTGCCGCTGATGCGTGCCGCCGACCCGCTGCCGATGGCCGCGCGCATGAGCGAGCTCACCGCCGCGCTCGGTGCCGGCGCCGCGCAAAGCCATGTCGCGACGCTGTGGAAGCTCGCGTCGGCCGTGTTCGAGGCCCAGGCCCACGGGCTGCTCGGCTTTGACGTGTTCAGCAAGCGCGTGGCCTCGCGCCTGCTCGCCCAGTTCCGCATCCTCGAGCGCGGCGAGACCGAGGTCTCGGAGCGGCTGGCCCAGGATCTGCTGTTCTTCTGCGCACAAAGCGCGACGCCCGCCGACGGCCGCAGCACGCCGCGCCTGGCCGCGGTGCGTCAGGCCTATGGCCTCGCGTCGAGCACGCCGGTCGACTACGCGGTCAGCGTGCTCGGCCGCTTCGATCCGGCCGTGATCGCCCAGGCGCGCAAGCGCGTCACCGCCGCGAAGGATGCGTGGTCGTCGGTCGCCGGTGGCGAGATGCACCGCATGACCGGCTTGTCGGAACAGTTCGCGCTGGTCGGCGAGTCGTTGAAGAAGCTGTTTCCGCACGGCGAGAGCTTTGCCAGCGAGCTGCAGCAAGCGATTGCGCAGACCCAAGGCAGCAATGCGGCCCCGCCCGCGCCGCTGGCGATGGAAGTCGCCACCAGCCTGTTGTACATCGAGGCCGCGCTCGAAGACGCGGACTTCGATCACCCCGACCAGGCCGGCCGCGTCAAGCGCCTCGCCGAGCGCCTCGCCGCCGTGCGCAGCGGCCGCACGCCCGAGCCGCTCGAGGCCTGGATGGAGGAGCTGTACCGCCGCGTCTCCGACCGCCAGACCATGGGCAGCGTGGTGCAGGAGTTGCGCGCCAGCCTGTCCGAATCCGAGAAGCTGATCGACCAGTATTTCCGCAACCCGGCCGACCGTGAGGTGCTGATCTCGGTGCCGAACCAGCTTTCGGCGATGCGCGGCGTGCTGTCCGTGCTCGGCATGGACCACGCCTGCGCGGCGCTGCTGCGCATGCGCGACGAGGTCGACGAACTGGCCGCGACCGAGATCGATCCGCACCGCGAGGCCCACACCGGCATCTTCGATCGTCTCGCCAGCAACCTCGGTGCGCTCGGCTTCCTGATCGACATGCTCAGCGTGCAGCCGCAGATGGCCAAATCGCTGTTCACCTTTGACGCGGCCAGCGGCACGCTGAACCCGGTGATGGGGCGCAACGCGGTGCATGCGCCGCCGATCGCGCAGCCGCCTGTGCCCGCGCCGGTCGAGCAGCGCCTGATCGAACAGGCCCAGATGCTCGCGTTCAGCTCGGTGCGCGACGACGTGCCGGTGGCCGATGTCTCGCGCGATCTGGAGCGCCTGGCCGAAGAAGCCCAGGCCGCCGACCAGCCCGCGCTGGCCGCGACCGTGCACAAGGCGCAGGAGGCCTTGCACCAAGCGGACGGCCCGGCGGACGTTGCGCTGGCACGCGGCGAATTGTCCGAAGCGCTGGTCGATTTCGTTTCGACCGCTTCCGACCCGGTCGGTCTGGAGCCGATCGCCGAGCGCGCGGCGTCGCGCGTCAGCACGCCGATGCGGCTCGACTTCGCGCCCTCGACCGCCAGCGCCGAATTGGAGCAGGACGACGAGATGCGCGAGGTCTTCCTCGAGGAAGCGCGCGAGGTGCTCGAAACCGCCGCGAGCGCGCGCAGCGAACTCGCGAATGCGCCCGACGATCTGGAATCGATGACGACGCTGCGGCGCGCCTTCCACACGCTCAAGGGCAGCTCGCGCATGGTCGGGCTGAAGGAGTTCGGCGAGGCCGCCTGGTCCTGCGAGCAGCTCTACAACACCCACCTGGCCGATCAGCGCGCTGCGCCCGAATCGCTGCTGGCGTTCACCGGCTGGTGCCTGGACTATCTGTCGGGCTGGATCGACGACATCAGCGCCCGCCGCAAGCCGACGCATGACGCCGCGACCGTCATCGCCGCCGCGCAGGTCGCCGGTGGGCCTGCGGCCGCGCCGGTGGTGCTGGAGTCGGTGTCGGCGCCGGCCCCGCTGGGGCTGCCCGGCGATCTGCCGAGCGCTGACGACCTGGACCTGCGCGCGGTTCCTGCGGCGCCGGCCGTCGAAACGCCGTTCCCGACCTTCCCGGCGTTTGCGACCGCGTTTTCCGACGCGCTCGACGCTCCCGTCGAGCCGGCGGCCGCGCTGCCTGAACTCTCGTTCGAGCTCGACCTGGCCGATCTCGACGCCGCTACCACGCCGATCCCGCAGCCCGTGGTCAGCGAGCACGGCGCGCTCGACATGACGGCGCCGGCACTGCACGACTTGTTCGAAAGCCAGCCCACCGAACCGCTGCCGCTGGCCGAGGTCATCGAGCCGACCGCCGATGACGCGATCGATCTCGACCTCGAGCTCGAATTCGGCGATGCCGCGCCGGCATCCGCCGCCATGCCCGATTCGGCGCTGGACGTGATGCTCGATCTCGACGCGCCGATGGCACCGCCTGAGGCCGACACCGTCGCCGCGAACGACAGCGTCGATGACGAGCACGTCAAGCTGGTCGGCTCGCTGCGCATCGGCATTCCGCTGTTCAACATCTACCTCAACGAGGCCGACGAACTCTCGCGCCGGCTGACGACCGAGGTCGCCGAATGGGCGATGGAGCTGCATCGGCCGATCGGGGAAACGCCGATCGCGCTCGCGCATTCGCTCGCCGGCAGCTCGGCGACCGTCGGTTTTGCCGACCTGTCGCAGCTCGCCCGTTCGCTCGAGCACGCGCAGGCGCGTTCGCTCGCGATCGGCCATGGCACGCCCGAGGAGGCACGCCTGTTCGTCGACGCGGCCGAAGAGATCCGCCGCCTGCTGCACCAGTTCGCCGCCGGGTTCCTGAAGGAGCCGGCGCCCGAACTGCTCGAGCGCCTGGCCCAGCATGAGTTCAGCTCGGTGCGCCGGCTCGAGGCCGCGGCGGCCGAGGAAGAACTGCATCCCGCCTCCGAACCATTGGTGTCCGACGAGGTGGTTGTCGTCGAGCCGCAGCCGGAGGTGCACGCCGGACTCGACGTGATTCCAGCGCCTGCGCCGGAGCCGATCGCCGAACCGGAACCGGCGGTCGAGGCCGTCACCGACACGGCGCCCGGCCCGCTGGCCGAACCCGAGGCCGAGCCGCCGGCGTTCATCGACTCGACCTACGCCCAGCACGGTGCGCGCTTCGATCCGCTTGGCCTGCCCGAGCTCAAGCCGCTCGGCGACGTGCCAGTCGAGCCGCATCGCAGCGCCGCGGTCAGCCATGGCCTGGTCGATGCGGACGAGGTGATCGATGCCGTCGACGCGATCGATGCCGACCTGTTCCCGATCTTCGACGAAGAGGCCGAGGAACTGCTGCCGCAACTCACCAGCCGCCTGCGCGACTGGGCCAAGAAACCCGGCGAGGCCGCGCACCCAGCGGCCTGCATGCGCACGCTGCACACACTCAAGGGTGGTGCACGGCTGGCGGGGGCGATGCGCCTGGGCGAAATGGCGCACCGGCTCGAGACCCGCATCGAACGTCTGCTTGCCGAACCCCCGGTCAGCGCGGCCGAGGTCGAAGCCTTGCAGGCGCATGGCGACGCGCTCGCGCAGACGCTCGATGTGCTGCGTTCCGGCGGCACGCCCGAGGAGTTGGCGCCAGTGCCGGCCGCGCCCGAGGTGCACGCACCGATCGCCGCGGCCGCTGTGCCCGAACTGGCGGTGCTGCTTGAATCCGCGCCGCCCGAAGCGGTCGAATCCGCGGCCGCGCCGCTGGCCGTGCTGCTTGCTGTCGAAGCGCCGTCGCATCCGGCCGTGCCCGAAGTCGCGACCTCAGCAGCGCCCGAGCTCGGCGCCGCCGACGTCGCCGCGCCTGGCACCGCGTTGGCCGAGATCGACTGGTCGCGCTTCGCCGTTGCCGACGGCAGCAGCACGGCGCGCAAGCCGGCGGATCGTTCGCAGGCCACGCAGTCGTCGGTGCGCGTGCGTGCGCCGCTGCTCGACCGGCTGGTGAATCAGGCCGGCGAGGTCAGCATCACGCGTTCGCGCATCGAGACCGGGGTCTCGCAGATCAAGACCTCGCTCGGCGACCTGACCGAAAACCTGGAGCGGCTGCGAGCGCAGCTGCGCGACATCGAGTTCCACGGCGAAGTCCAGATGACCTCGCGGCTCGAGGCTGCGAAGGCCGCGTCGCAGTCGTTCGACCCGCTCGAGTTCGACCGCTTCACGCGCTTCCAGGAACTGACGCGCATGATGGCCGAGTCGGTCAACGACGTCGGCACGGTGCAGCGCGCGCTGCAGCGCTCGCTCGAAGTCACCGAAGACGAACTGGTGGCGCAAGCGCGCATGACGCGCGACCTTCAGGACGACTTGCTGCGCACGCGCATGGTCGAGTTCGAAGGCCTGTCGGATCGCCTGTACCGCGTCGTGCGCCAGGCCGCGAAGGAAACCGGCAAGTCGGTGCGGCTCGACATCGTCGGCGGCTCGATCGAAGTCGACCGCGGTGTGCTCGATCGCATGACGGGTTCGTTTGAACACCTGCTGCGCAACTGCGTCAGCCACGGCATCGAATCACCCGAGGCGCGCAGCCAGGCGGGCAAGGACAGCACCGGCACCATCATCGTCGCGCTGTCGCAAGAGGCGAACGAAGTCGGCGTCGAGTTCCGCGACGATGGCGCGGGCCTGAACCTGGCGCGCATTCGCGCCAAGGGCGAAGCACTCGGCCTGATCGCGCCCGACGCGCAGCCCAGCGATGCGGAGCTCGCCAACCTGATCTTCTCGCCCGGATTCTCGACCGCCGACGAAATCACCGAGCTCTCGGGCCGTGGTGTCGGGATGGACGTCGTGCGCTCCGAAGTCAACGCGATGGGTGGTCGGGTCGAGACGGCGACGGCGGCCGGCCAGGGCACCTCGTTCAAGCTGATCCTGCCGCTGACCACGGCCGTGACGCAGGTCGTGATGCTGCGCTGCGGCGACACGCATGTGGCGGTGCCGTCGACGCTGGTCGAGATCGTGCGGCGCGCCACGAAGGCCGAGATCGACGAGGCCTACGCAAGCTCGACGTACACCGTCGCCGAGCGTCCGCTGCAGTTCTTCTGGCTCGGCGCGCTGCTGCAGATCAGCGCGCGGCCGGCCGAAAGCAGCGCGCGCACCCGCGCCGTCGTCGTGATTCGCAGCGCGCAGCAGCGTGTCGCGCTGCACGTCGACGAAGTGCTGGGCAACCAGGAAGTGGTCGTGAAGCACCTCGGGCCGCAGCTCTCGCGCCTGCCGGGGCTCGCCGGTATCACGCTGCTGGCATCGGGTGCGGTGGCGTTGATCTACAACCCGGTTGCGCTGGCCACGCTCTACGGTGATAGCGCACGCGCCGCCACGCAGGCGGCGATGCGCTCGCCGGGCGCCGGCGCCGCGCAGCCGATGATGACCGAACCCGAGGTCGCCGAGGCGCCGCTGGTGATGGTCGTCGACGATTCGCTCACGGTGCGGCGCGTGACGCAGCGCCTGCTGCTGCGCGAGGGCTACCGCGTCGTGCTCGCGAAGGACGGTCTGGATGCGCTCGAGCGCCTCGCCGAAGGCGTGCCGGCGATCGTGCTGTCGGACATCGAGATGCCGCGCATGGACGGCTTCGACTTGGTGCGCAACATGCGCGCCGATGCGCGCTTGCGCGATTTGCCGGTGATCATGATCACCTCGCGCATCGCGCAGAAGCACCGGGACTACGCGGCCGAGCTCGGCGTCGACCACTACCTCGGCAAACCCTACTCCGAAGAGGACTTGCTGGCGTTGATCGGCCGGTATACTTCGTCCAAGGTTGCGGCATAGCTGGTGAGCGCCGACTTCGCCGAGCGCTGAACCCGTTGCGCCGACCTACAGGGACAAGCCGTGTCCGAACTGGTAGACCACCTTGCCGAGTTGACCGGTCATCGCGACCGGGACGTCCTCGATGTGACGCTGGTCGGCGCCTTGCGCGACATGCTGGGCACCTTGTCGGTGTCCATCTACCGCAGCGTCGGCGAACCCGGGCAAGAGCGCTGGCTGACGCGTGCGCGTCTGGTGGCGTGCGAAGCGGCGGCGCAGGCCGACCCGGCCTGGTCCGACCTCACTGACTTGCCGCTGCTGGCCGATCATCCCTCGCGCCTCGCAGCGATGCGCGGCGAACGCATGATCGAAGTCCCAGGTGCGACCCATCTGAGCCTGTTCCCGGTCGCGACCGACCGCGAGGTCATCGGCGTGCTCGAGATCGAGACCGCCAGCGGGCTCGACGTGCAGCAGCAGCGCATGGTCGCGAGCATCCTGCGCATCTTCCGCAACTTCCAGGGCCTGCTCGACTACAGCGAGCGCGACTCGCTGACCGGTCTGCTCAACCGCAAGACTTTCGACGAGAGCTTCCTGAAGGCGTCGGCCGAGAGCGGCCTGGCGTCGGGCGACCATGCCGACGGCCGGCGCACCATTGGCGATGCGTGCACTTATTGGCTGGGCGTGATCGACATCGATCACTTCAAGAACGTCAACGACAACTACGGCCACCTGATTGGTGACGAGGTACTGCTGCTGCTGGCCCGCCTGATGCGCGGCAGCCTGCGCACGCGGGATCGGCTGTACCGCTTCGGCGGCGAGGAGTTCGTCGCGCTGATGCGGTGCCATGGCTCCGAATCGGCGGCGCTCGCGTTCGAGCGGCTGCGTGCCAACACCGAACTCTATGCATTCCCGCAGGTCGAGCGCATCACGGTGAGCGTCGGCTTCACCGAGGTCAGGGCCGGCGATTCGCCCAGCGGCGCGTTCGAGCGCGCGGACAAGGCGGTGTACTACGCCAAGTCGCACGGACGCAACCAGGTGCAGTACCACGAGGCCCTGGTGGCGGGCGGTGAGCTCGACGACGCGTCGAAGGTCAGCGACGTCGAGCTGTTCTGAAATCTCATCAGCGCACCGGCTCGCCAGACCAATGCACGGTCGATCGAAGGGATCATGGGGCCCGAGTCCGCCGCGGGATTAAAATTTCGCCATGGCACGCGCTCCGGTCAACTTCACCAACCAGTTTCTGATCGCGATGCCCAGCCTTCGCGAGGGCACCTTCGCCGGCACCGTGGTCTATCTGTGCGAGCACACCGACAAGGGTGCGCTCGGGCTGGTGATCAACAAACCGATCGACATCACGCTGAAAAACCTGTTCGAGAAGGTCGAGCTCTCGCTGGACCGGCCCGATCTGGCCGAATCGCCGGTCTACTTCGGCGGGCCGGTGCAGACCGAACGCGGCTTCGTGCTGCACGAGTCGCTGGACGGCGATGACGGCGAAGGCGGCCACTACAACTCATCGCTGCGCATCCCCGGCGGGCTCGAGATGACGACCAGCAAGGACGTGCTGGAGGCGCTCTCCAACGGCGCCGGTCCGAAGAAGGTCCTCGTGACCCTGGGCTACAGCGGCTGGGGTGCCGGCCAGCTCGAGGACGAGATGAGCCGCAACGGCTGGATCAACGTCAGCGCGGAGCGCGACATCATCTTCGACACGCCGGTCGAGCAACGCTACGACAAGGCGCTGTCGCTGCTGGGCATCGACGCGGGCATGTTGAGCGGGGAGGCGGGGCACGCATGAACCGGACTTGCGACCGTGCCTGCGCACGGGCGAACGCCTGTGAATGGGCGGAGCGTCTCGCGACGCGTGTGCTGCAAGCATGAGCTCTGAGAGCCTCACGCCGACCGCCACTTCACCGCTGCTTTCGTTTCTCGCTTTCGACTTCGGCAGCAAACGTGTCGGTGTGGCCACCGGCAACACGCTGACACGCAGCGCGACGCCGCTGCGCACCGTGGCGGTCGAGGGCGAGCCGCGTTTCGCCGCGATCGCCGCGTTGATCAAGGAATGGCAGCCCGACGCGCTCGTCGTCGGCGTGCCGTTTCACCCCGATGGCGCGCCCCACGACAATACAGCGCGGGCGCGCCGCTTTGCACGCCAGTTGCATGGTCGATTCCAGTTGCCCGTGCACGAAGTCGACGAGCGCTATTCGACGACCGAGGCGGCGAGCGGCGGCGCGTGCGACCTCGACGCGGCCTCCGCCGCGATCATCCTGAACCAATTCCTGAGCACACTCGAATGAGCAGCCTGAACCTCGACGCGGAAGCGCTGTACGCCGATCTGCTGGCCGGCGTGCGCGGCCTGATGCAGCCCGATTCCGTTCTCGTCGGCATCTGGTCCGGCGGGGCCTGGCTGGCCGAACGCCTGCAACGCGATCTGAATCGCTCCGGCGAACACGGCGTGATCTCCAGCGCGCTGCACCGCGACGACTTCGGCTCGCGCGGGCTGACCGCCGGCGCGGACCACACGAAGCTGCCGTTCGAGGTCGACGGCAAGCCGATCGTGCTGATCGACGACGTGCTCTACACCGGCCGCACGATCCGCGCGGTGATCAACGAGCTGTACGACTTCGGCCGCCCGGCGAGTGTCACGCTCGCGGTGCTGGTCGACCGCGGCGGACGCGAGTTGCCGATCCATGCCGCGGTCTCGGCCGCGCGCATCACGCTGCCGCGCGGCCAACGCCTGTCGCTCGCGAAGGACGATGCCGGCCGCTTCAGCTTCGACATCAAGGAAGGTGCCTGATGCGCAACCCGCAACTCAACGCACATGGCGAGCTGATCCACCTGCTGTCGATCGAAGGCTTGCCGCCCGCAGTGCTGCACCACATCCTCGACACCGCCGGCACCTTCCTGAGCGTGAACGACCGCGAGGTCAAGAAGGTGCCGCTGCTGCGGGGAAAGAGCGTGTTCAACCTGTTCTTCGAGAACAGCACGCGCACCCGCACGACCTTCGAGATCGCGGCCAAGCGCCTGAGCGCCGACGTGATCAACCTCGACATCGCGCGCTCGAGTGCCGCGAAAGGCGAGAGCCTGCTCGACACGATCGCCAACCTCTCGGCGATGCACGCCGACATGTTCGTGGTGCGCCACAGCGAGAGCGGTGCGCCCTACCTGATCGCGCAGCACTGCGCGCCGCACGTGCACGTCGTCAACGCCGGCGATGGCCGCCATGCGCACCCGACGCAGGGCCTGCTCGACATGTACACGATCCGGCACTACAAGCAGGACTTCACGAAGCTCACGGTCGCGATCGTCGGCGACATCGTGCACTCGCGCGTCGCGCGCTCCGACATCCACGCGCTGACCACGCTCGGCGTGCCCGAGATCCGCGCGGTCGGCCCGAAGACG
>Ga0307517_10000130_pt1 | contig 113503 bp, 116 predicted proteins | sample 23_EM_MG_FD_194515 | JGI IMG/M metagenome (GOLD analysis project Ga0307517, IMG submission 194515) | Populus trichocarpa ectomycorrhiza microbial communities from riparian zone in the Pacific Northwest, United States - 23_EM | ecosystem: Host-associated > Plants > Roots > Unclassified... | reverse complement strand
CCCCCCCCCCCCCCCCCCCCCCCCCCCCCCCCCCCCCCCCCCCCCCCCCCCCCCCCCCCCCCCCCCCCCCCCCCCCCAGCTGGGCAATTGAGAGCCAGGTGAGATTGAGTTGAATTGGGATGGCACGATTTTACTATTCTGTGCTACGCTGGCGGGATGAAAGTGCGCGATGTGGGGAGCAAACTTCAGACGAAGGGGGCGAGCGAACGAATGAAAGAACGAAGAAGAAGGAGGAGGGAAGGAAGGGGTAGGTTTACTAGTACACCACGTGATGGTGATCTTCTGAAGTGCTCGAGTACCGGTAAGTGCGCGAGTAGATAAGGAGGGGGGTTAGTTTAAACTGGGAAGAGGTGGTCTAACAAAGTAGCCCACTAACTCACTAAACTAAACTAAGCTGTACGAGTACTAAAGGAACTCTTGTGGTTTTGGCAATTGCATGGTGTGGTTTACCTTTCCCATTGCATTTTTTTATTTTTTTATTTCGTGAATCTCGGACCTCCCCTCCTCCTCCCCGCACCCCTTCTTCCCCTCTACTTTCCCTTATCTCTTATCGATAAAGGGGGGGGGGTCTAGCGGAACCGGTCACAAGAAGAGGAAAGCCCCCCTTTCCTTTAGATGCGAAGGCGGGACTGTACTCGTACATAGGCTGTTTTGGGCCTTGTCCTTTTCTTTTTTGCTCGCCTTCCGCTGAACTGACCTGAACCGACCGCCCCGAAAAGGTGAAATGTGCGATTTGGGTCGGCGCGATGATGATGATGCTGATGATGGGCTGGGCAGAGGCTCAGGTGTGGTCACTGGTGGGGTGTTTTTTGAGTTGCTTTTTTTGTATTTTCTTTTACTTTTTTGGGAAGTGGAAGTGGGTGAGTGAGTGAGTGAGTGAGTGAGTGAATGTGAGCGACCGTCTTGGATTATGGGATGATTATTATTTTTCCTTTGCTTTTTATTTTGGTCTTGAGGAGGAGCCCGAGGTGAAGAGGAATCGAGGTATGATAGAATACGACGCGATACGATATAGATAGGTATCATAGGCTATCTAGTTGGTTTTTTTTCCGGGTTCAATGTTGTTGTTGGTGATGGTGATGATAGTGTTGGTGGAGGAGAGGAAGGGTCCTCCTTGGAAGGGGACCCATGGACACCGAGTAAACCGGAAACCGGAATTGAGGCTTGGGGAATTAAATTTTGGGATGCAGCGTAGGCAAATATCTGCCCAAAAAAATTTGATGGAGATAGAGGAAGGAGAGCAGCTGGACAGAATCCCGGTTTGTACTACGGTATCGATACCGGTACGACAGATGCTCGCCTATTCTGCTGAAGAATCCCTCTCCCTCCCCCTCTCCCGGCCTGCAAAAAGAGACACACGGTGGGGTTGCAACCTGTTGCATTGTGCTCGAGTACAAAGGCAGCTGTCCTGTGCCAAAATTTCTGGCCTGGCACATTACTAACGAGTAATAAGCAAGCATGCTGGTGTCAATGAGGCCCTCCCATGTCTGTCGTGCCCTGTCGGCTAAAATATGAGATGTACTCCACACTCGGCAGCTACCGTAGTCAGGAGGATCAAGCCGACTAAAGGGTTACGTGACGGCTGGAACAGCAGGCCGGGATCAAAAAAGTTGCATCCGCGCGATATTATGCTCTTCCCTTGTCTAAACCTTCGTCATCGTGCAGCCCGAAAATCCCCTACCACCAGCATGACTACTCGCAGGAAGGAAGGTGGAAGGAAGGTGGAGAGGGGAGAGAGAGAGAGAGCAGGGGAAAATGTAAGAACCTCGACTTCATGCTAAAATATCAGAAGTGCATAGGATTTATGCATCGTACTGGAATTGTACGGTATTGCTGCCGTAATGCAGCCTTTTCTTCGTGGCCGTCGTAGTCTTCCAGCCTCGGCTCGCATAGGAGGTATTTCCTCCCACCCCCTCGCTCCTCCTCCTCCTCGCCAATATTTATTTCTGTATCCCACTTTCGGTGCCGGTATTCGCATACTGACGCCAGTTCCAGTGTCCCGCTTTTTTGGTTGAGATGGAGCGGGTTGAGGTTGGATCGGGAGGGGTGGATGGCTTGGTGGAGGAGTGAGATGGGGAAGGTCGAGGCAATGTTTCTTACAGATAACCTTTAAGATACCGGCATCGGGCTCCTGGAGGTGGGGGGGTTCTTCATTCGGCTAACTAGCCATCTGTGGGGTGGTGTTTCGGTCGTATTCTTACTCGATTGGGTTGTGGAGGCGGAAGGGAGGGAAGGTTGTCTTTATTTACTTATTTCTTCACTGGTGAATTCCGCTTTAACTCGAATTGAGTTGTTAGTAGGAAGGTGGACGAGCTGAAGTCCTGAAGGTTGGGCCCAAACTTAACGCCTAAACTTAAGCCCTGGGCAAATGCAGTACAGTGCAATTCAGTACGGTATAGAAACCTGTGGTGTGGTATGATACAATTGCAGAGCTACGGCATCAGCCAACCCACAGCTGCTATCCGGCGATTGATAACCCAGAGTATTATCGGGTCCGATGGAGGTCAAGCTACCGGTAACCATTGCAGATTACATTTGAGCACGGTAGCCATAGTTATGATACCGTACCTACCGTAGCTGAACGCTTGACTATATATATATATATATACCGATTCACCGGCAACACCCCCAAGTGCAAAATCATCCACTCACACAATCAGTGATTCGCAAGACATAATCAAGATCGCCAATACAGTTGTTGCCGGGATGGGGTGTTTGAGGATAAGGTGGTTTCAATCGATTGTATGGATAGCATTGAATTGTGGAGAAATCGCGAGGGGAAAAGGGGGGAAGGAAGGGGGCGATGTCGAAGGGGAAAAGAGAAAAGCTGAAACAAACCAAAAACCTGCACCCACAAGTGAAGCAGGATCCTGGAAAATAACCCCGTTCGCTCGCTCAGCTTGAACTTGAGGCGAAAGAGAAGGAGCTCGTACCTACAGCACCGGGCCCTGGCTGTCTCCATTTGATCCCATCCCAAGCAAGTCGTGTGATGCACCGATCCGTCCATCCGCAGCATGCAAGGGATCCATCCACTCAGAGACTGTTCGGAAAAAGGAAGAAACCATTTCTGTGGTTCTCATTTCTGGGTGAGAAATGCAGGGGGTGGTTTTTATTTTATTTTTTCTGCTCGACTGATGCTGTGCTCCTGCTTTGCTTTGCCTCGCTTTCTGATGGACGAACGAGGTGTGAGCCAAATTTTGAATGAGATCGTGGATGTCATTACCGCACGCTATTTTTTTTGTGCGTGGAGAGAGGTCAAGTGTGGAAGGAGGGGTTGGAGGGGGGGGATAAGCTCTTGTGTGTGAGGGATGGAAGGCGGCACATGCTAACACGAACTCCTCTTTTTTCTTTTTCTTCCCTTTTCTCTCTTCTTTCCCTGGTCTTTCTGATCCATTTGGCCACTTTTTTTTCCATTTGGATAATCCCTTTCTCATGCAGCGTACGGTATCCAGTTCCCTTCTCGTTCTCCCATCTCTTCCCCCCCCCTCTCCAAAGCCGGGTCAATACCGGTGGCTTTGCGGGTAGGAGGAAAGGCGACAAGGTTCCAGTGCCCAGGAGAGACGAGAGGCTGATGGCATGTCGGCGGCATCCACCCGCCTGCATGGTGAAATTCGGATCCCTTCCTCGTTCACCTCTCTCTGCTCTGCTTTCGTACGTCGTCATGAATGCACAGCCACGAAAGTGAAGGAATTGGTAGGAAGATGCCATGCAATTCTGCGTTCCCATTCCCCTAGCAGCACAGCACCAAATGGCCCTTTATTTTTATTATTTTCTTTTCCTTCCCCATTCAATCAACCAGTCAGTCAATCAGTCAGTCAGTCAGTCAGTCAATCAATCAATCACTCGCATACATGCGCAATCCATTCCGCTGCTCTACATGATGCCAATGAGTAATTTCCCGATCGATCTAGAGATTTGAGTTGAGCCGCGTCATGTCGGTGGTTGTCGTCGTTTATGCTTTCTGTCCTTTTCTGTGTTGCAACGACGACGACGACGCGACGACGACAACCGTCAAACAGTCGACGCGACACAATTGACACCTACACCCGGACACTCTGCTGTACCGGTTCAGTGCCTGCTATCATTCCTTACCGTGCACACTACCTAAGGGGCTCACCCACCTACCATCTACCTACCACTTTGCACAAGAGGAAAAAAAGAGGTGGTGCGCAGCAATTCCTGAGTTTCTGTCACTCTCCGGCTCCGGACAGTTCCGGTGTATCCTTCTAAGGCTCAGATTATATGCAATTGATTAGGAACTGTGTGTTTCTCTGCCATACCATTTTTATATTTTAATTTTTTTCTATGATACATCTTCCTCCACGTCCAGCCCTCATCTACACACCCACACACGCTCACATCGTCTCCACCCCACCCCATGATTCCTCCTTCCTCCGGCCCGGAGAGTTTTAAAGTCCGCCGTGAGCGGGACTAAATTGCTGTATTTTACGAAGAAAAGGGTACCGCAGCAATGGAGGAGGGCAGAGTACCGGTGGAAGGGGGGGAAAAAAGTGTAATGCATACCCGAAAGGACGATGATGACGATATGCTTGGAAGAAGGGTCATGCGTGACATTTTTGGTAAGGAATGGACACAAAGTCCGGACGAAAAGTCTTGATTTTGTGAGGTGTCGTTTTTTCCTTTTTTGGGGGGCGTCTTCCTGACATCCCCATCTGAGCTTCAGGAGCTTCATAGGAATCCTTCTGATTATTTATTTATTCTTCTTGATGCATTGTGGTAAAAAAAAAGAGAGAGAGTAGTAGTCTAATTTAGCCCTCTAATCATCACTTTCTTGCAACCTTGTTCTTGCAGAGAAGCACTCTAAAACATTTGGCCGCTCGCCGCCGTCACCGCGTTTCAAATCAAAGCCTTGTTTCCTGACCACCGTGTTCTAATTATTTCATTTTCCCTCCCTTCACTTCATGGAGAACCTTGTGACGATTATTTTTTATTTTTTACTTGTGTTCCGGCTACAATCGTCCGAATCCCCTACCATCTATCAGTGCCTTGGTGGTTTAGATACGTTGAACACTGGGAATACTGCAATTGAGTGAAAATTCCAAGGCTGTTTGTGTCGGAAGCCTCATCATCTGTTACCCCGCTCTCTCCTTTCTCTCTGTCTCTGTCTCTGTCTCTCCTCAGACCTTCAATTCCCAGCGCGTGTCCTGTCTGCCACATAGCCCCCCCATTGTCGAGTTGTTGAGGCGAGGTGGGAGGGAGTGAAAAGAAAAAAAAGTCTCCCCGCCGAACAACGATTGCTGGCTCGCTTCTGACGTTTCAATTGAGGTTTATTTGCAATTGAGTTTTTGCGCATGCGGCAGCCTTGCCGCTATGACTTGTCCGCTATTGCTGATCCATTCTGCCTTGATTCTCCCGCAATTTCCATAAGGTATGGCCACAGCAGGCTTTACCCTCCCCCTTAGGAGATGATTTGTGCTTTAGGGGAGTGAGGGGAAGGGGGGGGGGCAAGTACGTGTATGTAGAATCATCAACGATGAAGATGAAGATGTGAGAGTGAAAGTGAAAGGGGGGAAAGATGGCAGGGATGGAGGGGGTGTAAAAGTTGAAGGGGAAGTGAACCTTGGGAGCCAGTCAGTCCCTTGCCGATTGCTCATACAGCAAGCAGTTACCGGCCCTGCAGAGGAACCATGTAAATCCGTCGAACAAGATTCCTGCAAATGGGCGTTCCTTTCAGCACAGCAGAGTTGGATGCGTTAGTCACCTGTCACTAACCAGTAGGGCTTCTCCAAGTGACTCTTAGTCTTATTACTCTGTTCGCGTGCCCTGGGGGTCCCGACTAAGCCCCGTGCTAGTCCCGTTACGGATATGGCAGCCTCAATTGCCTGTCATCCTGCTGCGAAGCTCGCTAGTCATCCGCCGCGAACTCTGATCCCTCCATCAACTGTTTTTTCTGGGCGGGCTGTGAAAGTATTTCTTGTCCATTACTATCACTCTCGCTGTTGGGATGGGAGTAACGCGAGAGAGAGTGTGTGAGAGAGAGTCTCTGTGTGTGGAAATGAAGTCAATGGGTGAAAGAACGGGGAATGGAAAGGGAGGAGCTTCATTTGCTTGCTTGCCATCATAGCTACAGTAGTAAATGTATGGTACCCGTACCCATTACATGTACCACCCCTCACCCCTGTTCCCTTCCTCGCACTCGCGCCCTCTCATCCACCCCCCCCAATACCCGTAACCCCATACCCCCCTGTTCCTGTTCAACTCGAGGCTATCGAGTCTCTCCCTTCATCATCTACGGCTGCCATCTCACGCGCTCCTGTCACTCGCTGGAACAGTTTCCAAACCTGATCCCATTTCCTATCTGCTCACAGATCACACCCACAATCACAGCTCACAGGACATGTATCACTGCACTCGAGTAGTTTCCATCGCCTTCTGGAGCTTGAGTACGCGGTTGCCTAAAGCTACCCATTGTTACGTGCTTCGGGGTACCCTGCTCTAGGTGTATTCTGGAGTATGTATGTATGTATGGTTGTTGCCTGTCTTCAGCCTTTCACTCATGTCTTTGCCCAGACAGGAAAATATTGTGCAGGGCTTCCTCATATTTTACTCAGATTATTTCGGTCGCTTTCGGCGTTCTTCCTTCTTACTCTAACCTCGTATGTGGCGAACCAATTTGGATCGCTTGATCACCATCGGTCACGGTTGGGCGGGAAAAAGAGTAAACGACCAAAGGGTTGTGGTCGCCATCAGAGATCCGGATCACAAATTCACATACAGTACCTCATTCAGTGGAATACGGTGTTTGTGACTTACTAGTGTCTGATGGCTGCTACCTTTCTGTGCCCTCCACCAGAATGGCCGGCCGGTGTGAGCGCTTGGGAAGGGAAGCATAGAAGGTGTGGTATTCTATTTCAGGTCACTCCCTCCCCCACCCCCCTTCTCTTTGTTCGGCGGCGACGGTCCTTGTGTCCTGCCTCGCTCCACACGCAAGCTTAAACACCCACCCTTCCACACTGCCTTGGAGACCTGAAATCGTTCATAACGCCGACCACCCCCCCCGTCGCCCCATTCCTTCTCCCTTCTTCTTTCTCCTTACATCCTTCAAATCATTCGTCAAATACACAATCACCAACCCTACCGATAGCTCACGAACCAGCAATCCCCTTCAGAGCTTTGTCATTATAGCTTGCCTGCCATTGGAACTCACTACTGGTCAGAACTTGCTTAGGCCATCAATTGAGTTCGCCGTCCTGAAGCTTACTTTACCCTTCACTATATAAGCAACTCAATCTCTTCTGTTGCACGTCTTTAACACCGAATAAATCTACAACTACAAGCTACCAGGTGGACCTGTTAGCTCTCCCTAACCTCATCCCTTACATCCTGTGACGTTATAAGCTATGGAGACAACTCCCACGAGCTCGTCAAAGAACACATCAAGCATCATCAACAGATTTTTAGCTTCGCCCCCAGAGTTCCAAAGCTCCCACTTCAGGCTCCCTTCGCCAACACCACCGGATCAACCACACATGCCAATTCCCGGCATTCGATTGCAAGGCGTTCACAAGATGTCGATCGCTGCTGCCACAAATCCACCGCCATTGCTGTCACCCCCCCCCTCGCCAGCTGTTCGACGCCTGTCCTCCCCACCGACCTCGAGCCCTCCTTCAATTGTAGATAGACCGCTCTTCCCTACCCAGACTGACTCTTCCATCTCGCTAGAGACCCCACTCTTCCAAGTTTCTGAAAGGTACGAGCCTATGATTCAGGATGCTATTGCGAACGCCGATCATACCTTCCGTCGTGGTGTCCAGAGAAAGATAAAGGTCGAGCCGACAGCGGAGGAATACAACATTTTCGTCTCGTCAGCATGGCGACTTTGCCAGAGTGGACCTAAGGAGTGGCTCAGACAGGAGAACGAGTACTTGAGACGCATTGACGGGGCAAGGAAGAAGGCTGCCGCAAACAGGGTTCAGAAAACAGGTGCGCTAGGTTCAAGGCAACGCCTCGCACTTGCCTCTCGCTCGCCTCATAACTCTCAGTCTTCTGTGATCAAGCCACGTACCCATACCCGCCGGCCCAGGACTCCAAGGCCTTCCTCGAATGCAATTGATGGTTTTGCCTCGCCCGATGGTCGCTTCCCTACTCCTACCAGTCAGACTTCTGGATCTGCTCCTACCCGTGCTAGAGCCGTGGCACCAAGGGAGGATACTGACTTTGAGTCAATCCCTGACATGTCTCCCCCAATCGAGACTTTGGACCACTTGATGAAGCCCCTTAAGGCAGACTGGAAAGGGACAGCACTCGACCTATCGAACGACCCTCACCTAAACTTGCTTCACCCAGCCGAGATAGGCCTCGCGTCAACTCTCCGTCTCTCGTGCGCTTCTTACCTTACATCCAAGCGGAGGATCTTCCAGGATAAGGTTGAGAGAGCCAAACAGCACAAAGAATTCCGTAAGACGGACGCCCAGAAGGCCTGTCGTATCGATGTCAATAAGGCTTCGAAACTCTGGGCTGCATATGATAAAGTTGGCTGGCTCGACACGAAGCACATTATGAAGTACATCTGTTAGAGGGTGCCGGTCACCAACGGGTTGATATTGGGGGCGGGGGAGATCCTAATGTCGTGATGGTTGGAATGGATTGTGGACATTTTTATGATCTTACGAATATGGGTTTTTCATCATCTGTACATGTTGGTGCCTGGATGGTTTATGTTTTCGCTTCTCACTTTATTTTTGTTTCCTTTTTCCATTTCTCCTTCTCTTCCTACATATTACATGAACCCTTTTCCTGTTTGGTTTCTTTTCGGTGTTATTTTCGGGGTACATTTTCAGGCTTCCTGGGTTTTCTTGGTGGGCGGCCGGTTTGGTTTATTCTGCTTTTCTCTTTGTTAAACGGTTTCGGGCATCTGACTGGATAAGCGACCGGAGTATCAAGACAATTAGTTTCTCATTTTTCATTTTTTATCCCCCTTCATTCTATATATCCACTTCTTTATCATAACCTTCTGTATCCTTTCCCTTTGTTGTACTGCACTGCAATATCGGCGGCGTTCAAGTTTATGTCATCGACCCAGAGAGATTCTGTCGGGTCTTTTTTTTTTCTGTCCACGTCTCTCTAGACTCCATGTACCAAGTTAGTTAGCCCATTCAGGCGCCTTTATCTGATGTATTTTCGAGGGGGGGTTTTCTCTATGGAGTTGTTTTGTCTTTAATCCTACTGCTTTGGTCTTCTTTATCCTCTGGCATTCACAGAATACATGATCTCCGACTCTACTTTCAAGCAAGTGTCCCTTATAATATGTTGAATTTTAATCGCGCTGTGCATTTGTTGTTGATTTCGATGTATCTACTGGTTACGTATCACTGCACGATACAAGAACGCCATAGCGATGCGCCTAATAATAATAATAACCGTGCAGTACTTGGAGGGTGCATGAATAAGAGAAGAAGAAGAAACGATCAGCCTCAGGAGCACCCCATCATGCCCTTTATTTCATCTTCATCGCCGCACCTTGCGCCTTTTTTTCTTTCCCCTTCCTTTCTCCCCTTCACCCGCTTCCCCCGCCTTCGCGATTCCGATAAGTGGAACACCGATTGCAAGAAAAGAAAAAGAAAAAGAAAAGAAAACCCATCTCGGCCCCCCTTTCCCTCCTTTCCCTTTCTATCTCTCCCAATCCATTTTGTATCCCTTTGATTGGAGCCACCGTATCGCATCGCACTATAAGTATATAGTGTAGATAGATAATAATACAAAGCACGATACGGTACCGGTACCACCGCCGGTAACGCTTACGATGGATGCGGTGTGCGATACGATACGATACGATTATATCCGTGCCCGCTTGCTTGCTTAGTGGCGGTGGTACCAAGTTTATCATGCCTGTGGTAGAACTGCACGAGAAGGTATTATGCTAGTACGGAAGAGTATTATGATTGATGATGGGTGGTGGTGGTGGTGGGGAGGGAAGGGGAAGGAAGGGGAAGGAGAAATGAAATTGGCGCATGAATGGTTGGTTGGTTGGTTGGGTAGATGGATGATCTGGGATTGAATTGGAGAGTACCCGGCGATAAGTTGGTACCGTACGGTAGGTGGGTAGGTAAATACTGTACGGTAGGGCGGGGGGTTTTGTGCTGCCTGCTGTAATTATCTCCTAGGCTTCCCCTCCTCCTCCTCCTCCTCCTCCTCCTCCTTCTTCTCCTTCCCCTCCGTCCTACTGCGCTTTGGTCTAAGGAGCTCTAGGGCATTGAGGAAGACGGAAGGGAAGTTTCACTCGGTTTCTTTTCTTTCCAATTTTTGTTTTTTGTTTTGTTTAGTTTAGTTTGGTCCGGTTGGTTGGTTGGTTGGTTGGGGGTTTGCTTTTCCTTCTTTCCTTCCTTCTTTCTTTCTTTCTCCCCCTCCCCTCTCCCTCTTTCTGGTAGGTTCTATCTATCTATCTCCCAGAAGGAGGGGATGCTGAGTGATCTGGTGGGGGGAAGCAATTGAGAATTAGGAATTGGGAATTGAGATTGGTAAGTGCACCTTCCATAGCGAAAACATGGATTAGTCAATAGTTGCCGCAGTTAACGGAGCGAAAGTTAGCTGGTTGGGCAAGCGGGCGGGGGGGAGGGGGACGGGGTTTAGTTCCATTAGTCTTAGGTCCGGGTGTGATGGTACAGTGGGAGTTAATAGGAAAAAAACAAAACAATACATCTGCTAATATGTAAGTAATTTGTGAGAGTTAGGATTAGTTTGAGTTAGACTTGATTGACTTTACCTACTCACTCGCTCACCCACTCACCCACTCACTTACCGGTACCGGTAGCGGTAACTGTACGGCCCCAATGTCTACTATACCTGCCTACACTAACTCGCACTCTACCCGGCGCCCTTTCGTCGCAGCATAGCTCGCAGTACCGCACTTTTGCATCGACTATGATACCATAATAATAATAATAATCCCCGGGTGCGATTCTATTCTTACCTCCTTCACCCACTCCACTCCGCTCCACCACTGACTTACTTTACGGTATGTATGATATGCAAGCACACTTTCTGCCTGTGCCTGCCGGATTATAATAATAATAATGATAATAATAATAACAATAATAATACGGGATATTATAATACTCGTCGCTATGGGATGTGCGTGTGCAACAACAGGAACAAAAACTTCAATGGGTTGCTGTATTTGATTATTTATTTTATTTTTCTCTCTCTTCCATTCCCCTTCCCCTTCTTCCCTTTTCCGCCCTCCCTCCCTCCCAGCGAAAATTTCCTTTTAACATGTACGATAACTCGCCGACGGTGAGGGCGCAGTTTCAGTTGATGCACGAAGCTTCTGAACCAAACCGAGATTCGGATCTGCACTGTACTGTAACAGGTGCTTGGTTGATTGTTTATTTATTTATTTATTCATTCATTTTACTCGGGAGGAGGAGAAAGAGGAGGAGGAGGAGGAGGACGGGGCCAATTGACTTTACTGAAATGATGGTCCAGGTTTTTTTTGTCCTCTATTTCTATTCTATTGTCTTGACCTGATTTTGAATTACCCTCTCCCCTCCTCTTCTTCTTCCTCCTTCATCCACCCCACCTCCCTCTTCCCACCTCCCCCCTCCCCCACGCGTCAATTTGGCGCTCATACAATTACGATGGCAATAACCCTCAGGGCGCTGAAACTTGATTCCAATTGTCGTCCTACGGTACGCTTTGCTCGCTCGATTGCAATTGCGATTCGCAATTTGGCAATTTGGCAGGCAGGTCAAGTCAAGCAAGCGCTGTTTATCTGCCTGTCGGGATGTTGTTGTCATCGTTGTTTTTGTTTTTTCTCCCTCTCTCCTCTCTCTATTTCTCTCGACTCGCCCTCGATTCGATTGATTGATTGATTGATTGGATTGGATGATTAGGCATGGTTTCGATTTTTTTCATTCCCGGGTGGAAAGAAAGAGGAAGAGGGGTGCGTGCAGTTCTGTCCTGTAAGGTGTGTGTGTTTGTGAATATTTCAAGGTACGGGTTTGTTATAATAGGTTATAGTCATCGATGGGCAGTGTTACATGTTTTTTTTGTTTTTTTAAGCAAAACGTAGCAGTCAATGCCGACTGAAGGGAAACGAATGAGCCAACCAACGACAGATATGGGGAACTTGGTTCCAAGCCCCCTCCCCCCCCCTCCCCCCTGGTCGGTTGCCTTGCTGCAGGTCATGTTCTGACTGCATGTTCGAAATATTGTGAGTGGGCGGTGATGGATGCTTGGGTGATCATGTCAGTTTCTCGCCTTTTCTCTACCTAACCATTGTGAGTGAGTGAGTGCGTGCGTGTGTGGATGGATGGATGTGTGAAAGTGTGCCTGTGGAGCGTGTGAATTGGGGATGAATGAGCGGTGTGCGAGTTACAGCATGTTTTACGTCGGTTCTTTCCCTTCCCTTTTTCCTTCAGATGGAGGCATACTCGAGCACATTTCTGTATCTCGGCATGTCCGGTATGGGGTAATCGTATGTGGGCTTTTGCAAGACAGTAGCATTCCACATTTGAATCAGGGCAAGGAGGGAAAAGGGAAGGACAAGAAAGAAAAAAAAGAAAGGTGTGTGTGTGTGTGTGTGTGTGGGAAAGCAGGATACCGGTATGGAGGAATTGAGGGAAGAAGGGCAGAGAGGGGGATTGGTCTACAGAAGAAGAAGAAAAGAAAAGAAGGCTTCTAGAGCGCTTCCATTCTATTTTCAGGGCTGCGCTGGGGATGACGGGGAGATCGACAGGAGGGTCAGATCGGGCTTTCGGGATTTTTTTAGGAGGGTGAGAGGGTTGGATGTGAGATGTGCGTGTGTGGATGTCGATGTGGAATGTAATGTATGTATGATAATAGGAAAAGAGTTATTTTATTTTTTTGGGTTTGGATTGGGTGCATTTTGAACCGTGTGGGGGGGGGGGGGGGGGAATGGGAGAAAGAAGAAAAAATGAGAAGAGAAGGGAAGGAAGAATTCCTGAAACGATGCAGGGTCCGGCCAAGACTTGGTTACAGAAGATGGAGCGGAGGGGGAGCTCTCTCTCCCAGCCCCTTTGACGTTGCCGAAACGAAACGGAGCTCTCGTTTCTATCCGGCTGTCTGGCTGTCTGGTTGTCCATCTGTCTGTCCATCTGTCTGTCCAACTCGGCTGGTTAGCCAGCAAGCTGGTACTGCGCGGATACGGGACAGCGGTTTTGGTTCCGGCACGGTATCTTGGGGTCTGCCTTTCTCTTTTGTTTGGCTTGTGTGCTTGATTGCTGGTCTCACTATCTCTGTGCCAGCTAAACTTACCCTAACCGACCATCTTCATACTTGTATGGGCAAAGGAAAATGAAATCAGTGGTGAAAATAGAAATAAAATAAAAAATAATTAGGAAATCATCTTGCAGCAGATCAGTGTTGGGTCCGATAGCCACGATCGTCCTTTGAAAGCTTCCCTCTGCTCGCTGTACACGAATCTGTTGGAACACATCTCTCCCCTTACCCCTGGTTGTGTTCTTCATCTCGACCGGTACATCGCCATCTTGAGGCTCCATCACCACCAAACCACGATATCCGACACGGGTCCTCTGCTTTCTTCTCCATCATCCTATCATCATCATCACCTCCTTGCACCTTATCTCACATACTCTACGTGCACATCGATCCATCCCGCCAACACGGCTCCCCACCCCCTCTCCCTGGCCTCATAGTTCTCCTGCCTACTTTATAATACTAGCTGATTTCCAATTTATTGGCGGTTGCTTCACGTGTGGACGCAGAGGGGACCAAGCAGGGCGAAACGAGAAGAAAAAACAAAAAGCCAACATAGCGAAGAATAAAACCTAAAGAGAATGAGCCTTGCAGACCTAATTCCGGGTCTTCACCGAGCACTGGAGGAGCTCACCGAAAATCCTCCGTCGCCAGTGCCTTCGCCCAGGGAGACACCGAAACGCGCGTCTGTAGCGTTGGTGGTACGGGTAGGATATTTCCTCCCTGCTGATGTGTGCTTCCGTGTTAGAAGCTTCTTCCCCTACTACGCCTCCTTATCCCTACCTTCTCCGGAAAGTGAGGGCGGGGCGGGCAGGATTGCTCAATTGACCAATAGCTGATCGTTATCTTCCTAGATCCAACCACACCCCTCACACCTCCCCTCTTCTATTGATAACTATCATGTTAGCGGCCTGTCAAGATTTTTCGAACAGTCTTGGGTGAAACGTGGGGATCCCGAGTGCTTGTTCATTAAGCGGGCTGCCAGGAGAGGCGATCGCTGGACCAGCCATGTGGCGCTACCGGGTGGAAAGCGGGATGAGGAAGATGAGGATGATCACAGGGCAGCCGTTAGAGAATGCCTGGAGGAGGTTGGACTCGATCTTGATAATGGGATGATTGTTGATTGTGGGAAGTTACCGGATAGGGTGTAAGTCTTTGATTTTTTCCCCTTTCTCTTATCGTACCTTTTTCCTTCCGCCATTGAGGCTCTTGGTAAAGATTAATTGGTCGTGATAACTGATTTGCTTGATCTCGGTGGTTTATTAGGGTTACGACCTCTTGGGGTACAGTTCCGTGAGTACGCCCTACTAATTTGTCTGAACATGTGTAGACCATCACACATGAAATAATATCTGATGGAGAGGGTAAATTACAGACTCATGGTTCTTTGCCCATTCGTTTTTCTCTACACTTCCCCTACTGCTCCTTCGTTTACTCTGCAGCCAACAGAAGTCGCCTCGGCTCACTGGGTGCCAATTCGAACATTGATTTCACCAACATTTAGAACCGTGCAGACATGCGACGTCTCCGACCGTCTCTCCTGTCGGTTCTCTGGTCCGTTGGAACCGATTGTGAGATGGGGCTTACGAGCAAACCTTGGGCAGATGGAGTTCTCGGCGGTGAGATTGTGGCCGAGCATCAGCGTTTTTTCGAGTTTTAGTGGTGACTTCCTGGACAGGACTGAGGCTGGCGGTAGGAGTTGGGATAGGCCACTGCTTTTGTGGGGGCTGACCTTGGGGGTTGTGACGGACTTTCTGGAAATGCTACCACGCGGAGAAGGGGCCGCTGGATGGAAGTATCCTACATTTACTAGCTGGGATGTTAGAGGCGTTGTATGGTTGATGACCCGAGAGCTTAGAAAGAGGAATTGGGAGGCTGCGAGAAGAGGCAGTCTGGGGGAAGCGCTTTGCGAGCGTGAGGATACGGAGGGCAGTCTCGTCCTCGTCGAGGAAAGTAGCAATGGCCCTGCTGGGACCTTGAGAGGTGAACCCACCAGCACCGTGAAGGTTCTTCTGGAGGGGTACTATGATGTCGTGCGAAAGGCTGTATGGGTCACTCTTTGCGGAAGGGCCGTAATCGCATCGGCCGCTGTGGGGGCTGTGGCATGGAGGTACACTCGACGTTAGTGTATCGTTCATGACTTGCCTTCGCTCTTTAGCGACGTTTCATATTCCTTGGACACAGGCAGACAAACAACCAGGGGGAGCAGTGTGAACTGGGGGCGGCACTTTGGGTCTGGGGCACGGTACTAGTGCAAACGACCTGAACCATCTTTTTGTAACGCATAACGATTCGGGAAAATAGAATTATGGCATTTAACTTCCTTTTTTCGTTCTCTCGTGTTTTGTTGGTTTGGGGCGAAATTGGCGGTGCCTTGTGAGTCGTGAGTCCCTGCGCGTATGCAGGTTCGCTCCTAGTCTAATTTAGCTACAATACTGGTTATGGGCAGTCAATCGGGAGGGTTGATTGGACGGGCGGAGCATGATGGTTAGGTTCCGATTGTCGTCATATACCTAGGATACCGGTAATCGGATGGATATGTTTGGCCTTATCGATTGTGGTATTCCTGTTCGTATTGTGTCGTATTGCACCGCACCATATCATACCATCGGGACTTAAATAGAAGAAGGATGTGCTAGGACGTTGTAGTTGCCTCTCCTAGTAAGGCGCTATGCGTGTGATATTCCTTTTGTTTTGTCTCAACTGAGGGCTGAACTTTGCAGTGTTTTTCCCCTCGCGTAAGTTAGCAAGTCCTAGCATACCGGCACCGCATTCTTCTTCTCTCCGAGTTTTCTTGGGGTATCGTAAATATAGCCCATCCAAGTCTACCCGTGCTTCACAGAGCTCAATTTGTTACTGTACCTGTGTAGTTACTCTTTCTCTTCTTACGCGACACTAGAAACAGGGAATTGAAAGAAAGAAAGAAAGGATGGATGAAGGAGGCAAGCAAGCACATGACCTGACCTTTCCTGCAGGTGCTAAGCTAAGCGCGGAGCGGTGTCTGACTGGCTGCCTGGGCGGGTGGGAATTCTCCGTGTGGGAATGGGTAGTACAGCACTGTACTTGTATAATATGATACTGTGCAACTGGGTACGGGTATTTGGAATCATCATCTTCCTTGGGGCGAGTGCAATTCAGTTCAGTAATAATAATAATAAAAAATTAGGTTTGTGGTGGTGGTGGTGCTGGTAGTCAGTGATGTTGGATAACCGGCTGCCGGTATGCCGGCGGTGATCACTGCATAGAGCTAGCGCTACAGGAGCTACGATATTATTACATTTATCTACTGTACTCGAGTACGGTGGATAATGTTTCTCCCTACATTCATAGCGAGCTTCCGGCATTGGCTGGTTTTTATTGGGTTGTGCTAGCAGCTTTTTAAGGCATAATTGGAAGGTTTTTGTTTGTTGCATAAGCTTGTGCTCACTACTTATGTACTCGAGTATGTAGGGAGATGTTTGCTCCGTGCTTGGGTTTTCACTCCGTTTGGTTTGTCTCCGATTGTGTGGGTGTGTTAGTCTATATGTGGTGGCGGTGGTGGTGGTGGTGGTGGTGTTGGGTGGGATTGGTTGATTGATTGATTGCGCTGGGTGCGGCTATCGCGCTGGGATTGTGGGATTGTGATGGGGTGGTCTGTGGAAGGGAAGGAGGGCGAGGCATTGTGTGCGGTAGAGGGTTCTGGTTTTATCGCTGCTTTCTTGGTGGTTTGTCGGTGGCTTAGTGTATTTTGGTTCTCTTTTTCTTTTTGTGTTTCTAGTGTTGGTTGGTATGATAGCGGTACAGGTATTATATCATACCGTAGACTGCTGGAATTGGCTTGGCTTGGATGGTGGTTTGTAGTGGTCGTGATCATGGGGGCTCACTCGGTGACGTAGCGGTTTCTCTGGGGTGGGTGAGGGCTGGCAGTGGCAACCGTGGTATCAGCAGTGTAGCTTTCGGTGGTATTGTGGGCGCCGTGGTGGGCTGTTGGGAAGGGGTGGAATGGGGATTTGAGTCTGTGATGTTCTGGCTGGGGTGGCTTGGTCGTGAAGTGGTTTTGGTTTGGGGCAGTATGATGTCTCGTAGGGAGGTTTATGGTGTTTTTTTCCCTTTCCTTTCCTCGCTGGGGCTTGTTCTCCTAGAGGTCCCTACCCGCGTGCGTTGAGTTTGGGCTTGGGTGAGGTAAAGCTTGACTCGGATGGTTGGTGTGATTGGCTTGTTGTTTGGGTGGACCGGTCTGTCGGGCTTGCTGCTTCGTGGTTTGGCCGTTGGTATCGGATCGGGAATTATTGGGGGACATCACTTGGAGGATGCAAGTGCTAGTTCGACTTCAATTTCTGGTAGAGTTTGGGTGGAATGAATGAATTATAGTAGATGGGGAATGCCAGCTTTTAGTGTCGCTGATCGGCATTGGCCAACTGCAGGTCAGGAGGAGGTAATGGGTACCGGTATGGGATGTAATGCAAGTAATGAGCATTTAGGAGGAGGATTTTAGGCTGGTAACCTGCTAAGAACCATTCAAGCTCGAATTCTCCAAATCACTTGCTTGCGCAGAAATAGTTGGTCTTTAGATGATATGCCCGGGGGGCTGTTTTCATTTTTTTCATTTCCCCCTTGTTCTTTGTATTGCAGCGGTATCGTTTAACTTGTTATGTGCTGTATGACAGCTAAGTAGATAACTTCCCCCTTCCTCCTATTACGTCGGCTAACTTCCCACTTCCATAGCATACCGGAACTTCCTCTCAGTGTACCTACAGTACACCTCCTCTCCTTTAAAATCTCCCCTTTTCTTCCGCTTTCTCTGCCTCCTTAACCCTTACCACCGCCTACCCCTCTTGCTCATTAGATTCCACCACGCCAGCGCTAACAACCATAATAAATACCATCTGAATTCCCCCGCCATTGTTTATTTCTGTCCCGCCTCTCCCCGGGACTCCCCCCTCCTCAACCCTTTCATGTCCCATATCCAAAGGGACGTACTCAACCTGCCTAGTCACGAGGGGATCGCTGAACCTAACATTCCTCATACTGTTAGTAATATTCTCGGTGGTCATCTTACCTATAATATATGTTGAGTGAGCTTTTTGTTGGTTCCGAGTGATGATTGATGGTGGGCGGGGGGTTGGGGGATGTTGGGTTGGATTGAGAATCTTGGTCTGTGAATGGGATATATATATGGTTTACAGTATTCAAGCGGTGAAGTGTCCTTAAGCTGCGGGGGCTGTGTGACACGTATTGAATTACAAGATGCAAAGTTAGGATTATTTGAATTTTTCTCTCTCTCAAGCGGTGGGTTTGTGACTGTACTCTTGCCGAATTTGGAGGAGGGAGGTTGAGGCGGTAGACAGGTTTGGTTAGTTTGAAAAATATTTGGTAGGGAGAGATATTAGCGTGTGACTTCTAACTAGTGGGAGTTGTTTTGTCGTGGGTGAAATGATGCGTATCCGCGAACTCAGGTATTGGTGGTGATTTCTTCTTCTTCTGATAACAGGTGCTGTGCCTGCGTCATAAATCTAGCTTATCGTTTCTCTATGCCATGAGGGGGTTCTAATGGTGTGCTCTTGTATTGAAGAAGGATTTGTGGACCACTTCCCCTTGCTCCTTCTAACCTCTTATGGGATCAATGGTACCAGTATATCAACTGGCCACCGTGTTCCTAAACGGTGAGGAGGCTAACCGGTACCAAAACTTATGGGGAGGGTTAAGAGTCCGCTCCTAGTCGGGGGTAGCATGGGCTTGAGAAGAGAGGGTAAGCGCTGGTGGATCAACCTTTTGCTATCGGGTTTGCCAGTGTTTTTCTGGATGTAGTTTCAGGAGAACTGCAATGGCTGAGCACAGTAAGGAAGCAAGGGGCAGTTCTATTCTGAAGGCAGCTCTGTTCTATGACTTCACCGTTTATGGCAGGGTCGGGTTTCCCTTTAATCTTCTTGGCACAGTATGGCTAGAGGATCTACAGAGCATTCAGAGTTTGCAGTTGCCCCCCCAAATCGAATAGAGCAACTTTTTTTACATGAAAAAAATCATTTTTTTTGTTTTTGTTCTGCTACACCGCCGATCGCGGACCTTGACCTTACGGGTACTGTCTAGAGTCGGATTCTACCTCCTCGTAGCAGGTCTGATTTGCGCTACAGCCCTATTGAATAGGGCCAAAGGTCTTCAGTCTCCCAGTTCCTGTAGGGCACTTCTACCCTACGTGACGGATTGTTCAGTAATAACTCAATTTGAGGAGGATTGAGCGCCTGAGTTCCTGCTAAGTGCACAGGAGGTTATTAGTTTCTTGGCATGTTAACCACTGCGCCAGCTAGATATTTTCACATCACGTCACTATCGGAACTGATACTTATCCTGCTGACTTAATTTTTTTCGCCCGGGGTTGAGGACAACGATGTTATGATAGCATTCATTAAGTATTTAATGGATTGTATATAGGAACGGACACATCTTGAGAGGAAGAAAATTATAAATGTTAATCACTCAGCAAATGGCAGGGCTCCTTCCTGTGCAAAGAGGCAGCTATGGCGAGATTATCGGTGGGAGAGAAAAGGTGGGTTTGGCTATTATGAGGGCAGGATCTGGAGAGAGCTACAGGTTACAGATGTATAGCTGAAGGCTGTCCGGCATGCTAGGATTGATGAATGTATGGTGCGTGGACAAAATTAACTGCGCAAAGACGATTGATAGCAAAGCACCACCCCTGATCACCCTGCACTTTCTTACCACCTAAAGCAATTTCTCTGGATCAAATATAAGTTTCTACTATGTATTCTGCTGTGAATTTACATCCCTAATTGGTTCTCATGATCATGATATTGGGGTTGGTGGGGGAGTGTTGTTTTCATGGCTGGAGTTTTTCGTGTTGATGCTCGGTTAATTTTGGCTACGGACAATATAACGAGTAAGTGCAATGACGCCAAATCCATAACTTATTATCCCCTGCAGTGTTGATGGTGCCAGATTTCCCTACATCACGCTAAAATGCAAACTAAAAAACTAGCTCCCCACTTTTCTAGATATATGAATCGAGTGATATCAAAATAATTTCAGGAAAAGTTATGCTGCAGATCTTTTTCCATCAACGGGAGTACTAAACCTTATATGAGAGTGGCGCTAGCCATAGTTGTGAGGTAATGCACCCGTTGATATTTGCTAACCAACATCCCGAGTCATGTGATAGCTTTACACCTCTATGAGATTGAATCTACCAATCAAAGAGTTCCACTAATCTTGCTAGTTCTTTAGCACGATGCAGGGAGGTTCGGCACTGTCAACACTGCAGGGGATAGTCATATTCAGGGCATAACGTTCAGGTCGCGTGTCATGAGTGCCTCAGTTTATGTTGCCGGGTCGGGCAGCAGACGGGTGGGGAGTCTGGGATGGATGGATCAGTGCGAGTGATATATGGTGACAGGCACTTGGCGGAATCGCATAGCAATTCTTTCCTCGGGATAATAAAACATTCCTGGGTGATATAACAAACTATTAAAGGGCCCCTGCGTATCTTATCAGCCAATGCGAGTTTCACAGCCTGTATTGTCAATTGATAGATAATTTAGGGGCTTTTGGTGCGGGGCGATTATGGTCTGAGGACGCGATGGATGGTTGATTTTAGATCCCGTGTTAAACCATGAACTATAATACTCTCGAGTCGTTATTTGAAATCGCGCCGTGCCAAATAGTCTATGATTTTGGTTGTGATTTTGGTTGTGATTTTGGTTCTTTGTCTTGATTAGGATTAAACCTTTGAGGAGTATCGTTCACATTGTATGATAGTTCGATTGCAGTCTGATAAGGTGTTTCTCCAGTAATAAACTGAAAGAGTTTGCCAGTTTTGGAGATGAGATTTCCCTTGTTGCCTAAACTAGATCTCGAGGACTTAAAACAGAGTCTCCGAGTAGGGTGTGGTTTTAAGTTGTGATTTGAAGTTCGTGGACCTGGCACCCCCTGAGTTTGGCACCCCCTAGTTCGTTATAGGGTCATTGAGTTTCTCAAAAAGCTTGTTAGATACAATGGCTAATTAGCGGAGTCTTTGTATCTAGCAAAACATAGGGTGTTTGTTATTTCTTGCTTTGGGATCTCTAATACCACAGAAGCAAGACTAAATCACTGCAATTGTGCTCAAAAAAGGTTCAAGTTTAAAGTGTATATTTCCTCCCATATCTATCCACTAGATAATTAATCTAATACCGGTAATGATCTTACCAATGAATGTGGTGAATGTGATGAATGCCAATAAAACAACCCGCTACCATGCAATGTAATGCTTAATAGAAAGAAAGTAGAAGAGGTAAAGAAAGAGAGCAAAAGTATGAGAACTACAGTGCAAGCCAAAGCTCACCCAGCAACCACCTCACCCTTACAAAACATTAATTTTCAATCCAGCTGAAGGCGCATCCCAGAGAACCTCATTACTATCCCCGACAGAAACAACCTCATATGCTTTAGCCCCTTTAGCTGGGCAATCGAAAGTCAATCCCGAACCATCAACAACCGTCGCCTCATCCCACTCGACGCGGAAAGTTCCCTTAAACTGGTCTCTGAAGGGCCTCTTATTGAATGTCGCGTTTTCAATGTTCGCATCGCCAATGGCGAAAACTTGGATCTCTCGGCTACCAGCAAACTGCGATGGGTGGGCGAATGCCAATTGGCACTTGGATCCTGTGAGGCCATCGGGGAAATCGAATTTGACGAGGGCTTGGAAGTTGTGCTTGTTATCTGTACGGGAAACAATTCCCCTACCATTGCCGTTGAATGGGACATCGGGGGTGTCTTCGCGGATGTTGGCCACGGCGCTGGAGCTGATTACTTGCTTAACATGATTGCGGGCAATGAGGTTATCGGCAGTCTCTGCTGGAGCAGCTGTAGGGAGGGCAGTGGCTAATGTAGCGAAGATAGCGATGGCGGAGGAGAAGATAGTAGACTTCATTTTGATATCTGGTTTGGATTGTATTCGATTGTTTGGATTTGAAAGTTGGTATTAGAAGTGGAAGGTTGAGAAGATTGTGAGAAGAGGAATGTAGCTTTGTAGTATTGGTGAGTGATGTCCGAGAGGATGATTTCTTCTATTATAGATTTTGGGATCTTGAAGGGTATTTATGTCACTCATGTTGCCATATAGCACTCAAGTTCAAGCCGACGAGCCAATCATGGTGATGCGTTATCGATGCCACCAGGCAATACCTGCACAGCTAAGGATGACTGTGGTCAGTACTCATCCACCATTCCTAATAAGCATCGCAAAAACCTAAGGCTTTCGATGAGCTTTAAGTAGGTTGAGGCTGTGATCGTAACCTTACGGTACGGGCTTCCGTGATGAATTTTTCCATGTTAGCTGCTGTGGCCCAGGATCCAATCTTATGATACCTTTGTGTGCCTACGCTCCCTCACTTCCTATACTGTATTTCTTGCAAAGATAACGTTCAGGTCTAGATATCATAACAACCTACAAGTATGCCAGGAGTGAGGGTGATATCTGCATGGGGTCACTGTGGACTGTGGCTGGGGGACTTACGTTGGACAAACTTATTTTTGTCTAACCGCCTCTGGAAACCCCAACCCTAGTCGCAATGCTTGGTATCATACTGCCTGGCGATTCATCGAGGGTTCGGATAATTGGCGCTAAGACCGAGTGTTTACTCGTAGCCGAAGCTGGGACATCTTGGCGCCAGTTCATCCGAATACTTTATCAAGCATAGAGGCTACACCCCAACTTCTTGGAGGCTGGGGACTTAAGGTGAATGTGGTCAGTGGCTCAGGTGCCGCAGTGCATTTGTGGCCCTTCCGATAGGCCTCGGTTGCACTGCGACAAGGAGATTCAGTAAGACTGACAATGGCGTAGAATAGTGGACTGAACTTAAGACTGATGTTAGAATGAAGTTAGACCAAGGCAATACCGGTAGACACTTACAAGTAGATAGTATTGTTAATAGGAAAGGTTGGTCTAGCAGTCATACAAGGGAACCCGAATGTGTTTTCGTAGAAGACAGGGATTATTTAGCTAGTTAACTATCCCTGTTGTGTACGAAAATAGATCCCCGGGTACCTGCAGGTGTCCTTTTTCTCTCCTTTCAGCTTATACCGTAGTCGAAGGGTCCCAGAGTTAGCCATGAGCTTAGAGGGAAGTACTAGTAGAAGCGCGTTTGGTAACTGACAGCTTCTTCGCGAGCTGAATTGAGCGAGGTTGGGATATGTCGAGGATGGTGGAATGCGCGATAACCTTTTGGGCATGCCGGAATGTTGAATTCACCATCAGCAACGCCCTTATAATATCAAAGCACTGAATTGCAGGTCCACTTTTTTTTTTTATAAAAAAAAAGCAATTTTGTGAATTCCTCAATGATTTCCTTATAGGCCACCCAGCCAATCTCCCACTGAGCACAAAATCCGATAAGAATAACGGATTCGATCGCCCTCTGATAGATGTTTTTTTCCTCTCGTACTAGGCCGAACGAGTTTGCCCGTTTTAGAACTAAGATTTCCCCCGCTGCTTAAACTAGGTCTCGAGAGCCTGCCTAAAACAAATTCTCCGAGTAGTACTGAGGTTTTAAATTATCATTTGAAGTTCATAGACCATGCTCCCCCTGAGCTTCGCTCCCTCTAGTTCGTCGTCGGGTTATTGAGTTTCTCAAAAAGCCTGTTGGATACAATGGCCAATCGGGGGAGTCTTCGTATCCAGCAGAGCAGGGTTTGTTGTTACATATATCTTGCTTTGAGATATCTAGTACTACAGAAGCAAGACCAAATCACTTCGATTGTGCTCAACAAGGTTCAAGTTTAAAGTGTATATTTTCTCCCGTATATATCCACTAGATGATTAATTTAATACTGGTACTGATCGTACTAATGAATGTGGCGAATGTGATGAATGCCAAAAAAAACCAACTCCACTGCCATGCTATGTAATGCTTAAAAGAAAGAAAGTAGAGAAAGCGAAGAAAGAGTACAATATGAGAACCACAGCGCAAGCCAGAGCTCGCCCAGAAACCACCTCACCCTTACAAAACATTAATTTTCAATCCAGCTGAAGGCGCATCCCAGAGAACCTCATTACTATCCCCGACAGAAACAACCTCATATGCTTTAGCCCCCTTAGCTGGGCAATCGAAAGTCAATCCCGAACCATCAACAACCGTCGCCTCATCCCACTCGACGCGGAAAGTTCCCTTAAACTGGTCTCTGAAGGGCCTCTTATTGAATGTCGCGTTTTCAATGTTCGCATCGCCAATTGAGAAAACTTGGATCTCTCGGGTACCAGCGAACTGCGATGGGTGGGCGAATGCCAATTGGCACTTGGATCCTGTGAGGCCATCAGGGAAATCGAATTTGACGAGGGCTTGGAAGTTGTGCTTGTTATCTGTACGGGAAACAATTCCCCTACCATTGCCGTTGAATGGGACATCGGGGGTGTCTTCGCGGATGTTGGCCACCGCGCTGGAGCTAATCACTTGCTTAATGTGATCGCGGGCAATGAGGTTATCGACAGTCTCTGCTGGAGCAGCTGTAGGGAGGGCAGTGGCCAAGGTAGCGAAGATAGCGATGGCGGAGGAGAAGATAGCAGACTTCATTTTGATGTTTGGTTTGATTTGGTTTGCTTCGTTTGGATTGGTATTAGAAGTGGAAGGTTGAGAAGATTGTAAGGAGAGGAATGTAGCTTTATAGTACTGTTGAGAGATGCCCGAGAGGATGGTTTTTCCAGATTGTGGGATCTTGAAGAGTATTTATGTCACTCATGCTGGAATATAGCACTCAAGTTCTAGCCGTTGGGCCAATCATGGTGATGCTGTTATCGATGCCACCAGGCAATACCTGCACAGCTAAGGATGACTGTGGTCAGTACTCATCCACCCTTCCTAATGAGCATCGCAAAAACCTAGGGTTTTTGGGGAGCTTAAGGCAGGTTGAGGCTGTGATCGTAGCCTTACGGTACGGTCTTTCGCGATAGTTTTCTCTTTGTCAGCTGTTGTAGCCCAGGATCCAGTCTTCTTACCTTTGTGTACCTATGCTCCCTCACTTCCTATTGTATTTCATGACAAGATAACGTCCAGATCTGGATATCATAGCAGCCCACAAGTATACCAGGGTTGAGAGTGATATTTCCATGGGGGCTCACTGTGGACTGTGGCTTGGGGCTTACGTTGGACAAGCTTATTTTTGTTTAACCCAGTGTTTGGAAACCCCAACCCTAGCCGTGATGCTTAATTTACTACTTGGTGATTCGTCAAGTATTCGGATAATTGACGCCAAGATTCGAGTGTTTGGGCCGAAACTGGCACAGTGGTCACACCCCAGCTACTTGGGCCTAAGCACCTAAGGTGAATGTGGTCAGTGGCTTAGGTACCGCGGTCACTTCTGATAAGCCCGGGCGCATCGCGGCAAGGAGATTCAGTAAGACTGACAATGGCGTAAAATAGTATGTATCCTGGACTGAAGTTAGACTGGAGTCAGACTGAAGTCAGACTGAAGTCAGACCAAGGTATTACCGGTGGATACTTAGATAGCATCGTTAATAGGAAAATTGGTCCAGCGGCCATACAAGTACACCCGAATGTGTTTTCGTTCAAGACAGGGATTATTTGGCTGGTTAACTATCTCTGTCGTTTTTTACTAAATCATATCCCAGGGTATGGTACTTGAATGTGCCATTTTTCGGCCCTTTCCGCCTGCACCGTAGCCGAAGGGTTGCAGCGTTATCTATGGATTTAGGGGGAAGTACTAGTAGAAGTGCTGTTAGTCATTGACAGCTTCGCGAGCTGAATTGAGATGTTGGAATATGAGTGCGAGGATTGTGAAATGCGCAATTAACATTTTGGGCTCACCGGAATGTTGAATTCACCACCAGCCACGGCCTTGTGGTATCCAGCCTAATTAAGGCACTGAATTGTCGGCCCACATTTTTAAAACAACTAATTTATGTGAATTCCTCAATGATTTCCATAGGCCACCCCGGCCGCGAAAGCCCACACTGCCGATCTCCCACAGAGCAAAAAATCCATATGGAATAACGGGTTCGCTGGAAGAAAACCCCGACTCCCTCTGCATCTTACTAAGCGTAGAGCGAAAAGAGTAAAAAGATAAACTTAGTATCATAACAATCCTAATTGGCCGCTCTTCAGGGCTAATCTCCCGAAAGGGTTGATTATTATCGGTCAGTCCCAACCACCCAAGTGCTGAGAAAGCAGAAACTATAGAACGGCAGGAAAAAAGTTAGCGCAACTGAAATTACGTTCGAGAGGTACATGTCACTAGCATAGTAAAAGGGAAGGAATTAGTGAAAGGGAGAAAGAAGGAAAGACAAAATCCTAGGAAACTACCTACTTGCTCTCTAGATAGCCAGATATGATGCTAAAGTTAAAGGCTTTCTCACTCGCGCTATATATCCTTCAAAAATCCTGTTTTTTCCTACTGGTGACCATCTATGCCTTTAGATATCTAGAGTCTCTAGGGTTTCGGATTACATTCTTTTTAGTCCCACTCGACCCCCTGCTCCGGGGGGGGGAATACTTCAAAAAACCAATTCACCCTCACATTCTAGAGTTGGTATGATCTATAATAACCACTGCATTTTGAGTCAACTACATAGGCTAACAGCCGCAAGTTGTATTTAGTTCTATCATACCCCAGTTTCTCTTCTCTATACTTACATCCAACAAATAATGCCGTCTTTTTCTTCCTATGGCACTCTTCCCTCTGAGCCCTCGCGGGGGCTTCAAGGTGGCTCCTCCCTCACCACCCGATATTCTGCCTGTGCCTTATCCGTTCACTATCACAGAACTATTCATAATATCGCCTCACCAGCCCTTCATGGTCAACCCCGTCGCACCTACCCAACAAGCTCTCCCCCCATTAAGAAAGACTAGTAGAACACTCCTCCATTTCCCAACCCAATTCCATGTATGAGGAACCAAGAATGGAACTGTTTTGTCGTATAGTTACGAGGTGAGAGGGGGGATAGCAATTGGGCCTGGCCGACGCCCAAGGGAAACGGACTACACCTGCTGTAAGTAATAGAGGTTAGGGAAAGCCCTGGAAATTTAGCGTGCCCGAACATGGAGCATTGCTAGAGCAGTTGGTGATGGAATCTGTGCTGATAAGAACCATACTTGAGGATCCATCACCAGGGAGGACTGTACGAATATGAAGTTCGTTCGTGTCAGAGGCCACACGGAAGAGGCCGAAGTCGAAGGGTCAAGTAATGGGACCGATTTATGCGAGAAAGAGAGAAGGGATTGCTATCTTGCTTGCTCGTCTATATAGAAGCCCCTAGGACTGCCCTACTTATAACAATCCGTAGCGTGAGTATACATCAATACGACTCAAATCATTTCTAGATCCTCACTTTCTATGTAGCCTGACAACTGGCCCAACATATCCGCACCTGCTATCACATTGAGGTCATACTTCCAACCGTTCATTGTGGATTTCAAGTCGAGTGACCTCCTATGACCGAGAATGAACATGATAACGACAGCGGTAAATGCCAAATCGGCGCCCACGGCTGAGGCACCTATCTCCGTTGGTAGTGCGATGTAAAAAAGAAACACATCTTCAAGCTCTCAAGCTCTCCAACGCCGCTGCTACAAATGAACAAGGTTTCCCGGGTTGGGCTAGAGGCGGAATCTTGTCTTGCAACTTTCGTATACTGCTTCATAATGGTAATTTCTAGTTATTCTAATAGAGTCTCCCGGATTGGCTATCCTAAGAGGACCTTTACATAAGAGAAGTCCCTTTATAATTCTAGTCCATAAAGGCATCATATCTTGTTACCAACCGCATCAAAGATAATTAAGCGCACTCCGGTAGCAGCCGGAAGACTATAGGGTCTTCTAACAGGCAACCACTACCGGCATGGGCAGGGATCTCTCCAGCAAACGGGGGCTAGCAAGCAAGGAAACTGTAAGGGATTTCGGCTGATCCATCAACCCCTGCTCTACGACTCGGAAAGAAAATCAAAAAATCAGAGATTAACTACAAAGATATGCGAAACGTATCATTCACCGGTACCCAGAATTTTTTCCAGCTGCCGCCTGGGGGAGTTGAGTTACTTTTGATAGGTGGTAAACTCGTGCCAGCCGGGTAGGTCGCTATACGGTGAGGAGCTGGACCGGAATGGCAATATGCCGCTGTAGCCTCGGAACTACAGTAGTGCAGAAACCCAAGGGAAAGACCTTTTCTGCCCCACCGTAGCTTGATCCTCACGACCACAGTAGCATCAGCTAAATATCGGCGTTGCATTTTGCTATGACGATATTAGCAATAGACTATCATAGATTAGCTTACATTCAGGTCCAGTCCTCCCGATAACGCACTCAAGCACTTAATACCAACGCGGCCCCAGAACTGGAAATGAAAATGAACTAAAAGAAAAAACAAATATTATTAAACACTATGTAACTTATGCCCCAGCAAGCTGCGGTGGTGTGAAAGCCCACGATAGTGCAAGAACTCCACAATGCGCCCAGGTAGAACGATACGGAATAACGGCCCATGGACCGTCCCTATGTATTGACCAGTAATCGCTCATATAACCCCCTCTAATTCGCATTGTGATGACTTCAATAGGATCAGAAAATGAAATAACCCCCCTTATTCTCCTCCCTGCTCCCGTTGGTCCGGAAATCGATAGATAGTTATCACCAGACGGAAGCGTTCCACATGGCCGATATATTAATGATTGGCAGCAGGATTGGCGTTATGAATGCTACGTAGTGGTGGCGGCCTAATGGCGGAGGAATGACGTTAATAAAGATGGGGGGAAGCTTATTTCTTTTCCAGAAGGGGGGAGCACATACTTTTCTTCCAAGGGGATAATCCGCTTCCACCACGCCTTCCTGAATTTCTTACCCTGACGCTGCATCTCGACAACTATTTCTCTACAAAAATCTCGTATGGCGGAACTGATGCTGTTGCTGGCAGACGTGATACCGTCGACGACAGGCATGATGCCATCAGTAGTAGACTTAATGCCTTCAGTAGCAGACTTGATGGCGTCGGTATCAGATTTGATGCCGTCAGTAGCAGACTTGATGCCGTCAGTAGCAGACCTAATGTCATCGGCAATAGACTTAATGCCGTTGGTAGCAGCTGCCACTTCCCCCAAGCGCTGGGCCATACCCTGGGATGTTTTCACGGCCGAAAGCTGGCAGAACTGTCGGGTATGACTAGTTAGCACAAGGATCAGACAGAAATTGTTAGGTAGCAGAGGCATCCATTACCGATTTCTCCACCACTTTGACCTCCGAGAAAATCTCGTTGACCTCATCCAAAAAGGTTTGTCGCTCCTCAAGCAGGCAATTAAGTTTCCCGGGAAACCCCTTCAGCTTTTCACTCCACACACCAGATAGCCGCAGCGAACCTTTAGGATCTTCGGGAGTGCTCAAACTTGTTAAGAACTCTTTAAGGTCCTTGATGTAACGCTTTTGTGACTTGGCTACATCAATCACAGCTGATAATTCGCCAGAGAGTGTAGCAGAAGTTGATATTAGCGCGTTTTCATCGCGCTCGGGGGCGTTTGGCTTCTTGGCGAACTTTTGGAAGCCCAGTGACTGCCGAATGTTAACTCAATACTTGGTTGAATCTAGGTTAAGGGAGCGAGGGTCGGAAAACACACATAATTGAACGCTTTGCAGCGAAGATTCTTAAGAACAGCTCGCTCGGAGGATATTAGAGTGTTCGATAATACGTTGAGAAAGGCATCGAGAGCGTATGTACTCTTCTGATGAGGGAGTAGAGGCACACGGCCTGAGTTTTTATCGTCACAGGATCTGAAAATTGCTAGTCTCTCTATCGCCAGGCAAGGGTTAATAAGGAATTAGACCAAAAAAAGGGTAATAACTCCACACCTCTGTTATTGCTATGGTCCACATCGCTAGTATTTAAAAGAATGATGCCTGCGTGGTGCACCAAAATGAATTCTTCACCCACACTGTTGCCCTGCGGCTCATCATCATCAAGACTCCGGTATCTATTTTGGTTTAATGTTAAACTCTCTCGCGGCCATGAAAGGCGTTGACCTTTCCGGAAGTCCGTAAGCTCTTCCAATCTTTTCAGTCCTTCCAAACCAAACCCATCCCGCCCACCAGACGTGGCACCCGACAGCCCCACGGGCACATTAGCCTCGCTAAGCTCCTGGTCACTCCGAGTCTGTGAGTCAATGCTTTTTTCCACCCCTAGGTATGGAATGGATATCGCTACAGTAAAGTGATCTGAACCCAGGGCAAGCTGGAATGAAACCCCAGGGCGCAAAACGTCCCCCCGGCCCCGGAGATCCCAAATGTGTTGGGAAGAGAAAGCTTCCAAAAAGTCCTGAAAAATAAACTTAACACCGGTACCCTTTCTCCAAAAAGAGCAGGACCACATACCATTGCGTAGTAGCAAGTCGGAAATTCCCTTGTTTATTCCCAATGTTAGTCTAAACTGATTAGGTCATGATATAGGAAAGACTTACATGATCCGTAGGGGCTGTTCGTTAAGCAGGGACTGTTCGGCCAGCTCATCCGGTGCACCCTGGCAAGAGAGTGAAGGTGGGTCAATAGGAGGAAACAATTCCGGAGCCATCACTCGCCCATAATCCTTATATAGATATTGTAGCGGTATTGCTTCATGTTCGAACGCTCCGCTGCCCCAAGGATAACGATAGAAGGTAACCGGTACCTCACCTTCCAGTCTCATAGATCGGTCCGCATCCGATACATCAATGTCATCTTGGTGAGCCCGAATATTTTTCGGGATCCAAAGATTGCGATTGAAGAAGGATTCCTCGCTAACATTTTGTATGTTAGGCATATCACCTATGGTGGGTACTCGTCCAGCTATAGTTCATGTTAGCAGGTATCACTAAGTTCGCACTCAAGCTACCGGTAGTTCTTACCATTGTGATGCTTCAACACGCGCCTTATACACTCATCAAGCTCAGTTCGATAAGCATGGGTGTGCTCGTGGGTTCCGCGCAGTATACTCCCCTCTTCGTGCGCAGCTTCCGCCATGATTGTGAATGGAGTGGGAAATCCCAGGGGCGCTCTAAACTTTATAGCCAGAGTACTTGAGGCGCCTAAAAATATTGTCCTTCGATTTCCAGGAAATAAGTACAATACAAGTAAGACATGTTTTCTGAGGAATTTAACAGGGCGGGAATAAAGGAGAGAGAAGCGACGTGTATGCATGTTCAGCTTGGTTCAGGTTGGTGGTCCACGGGCAATATCACAGCTTGCCATCAATATCTGCGAGCAATTTCTCGGGTATCTCCCTCCTCTTGCACTTTCGTCGCCACGGCTTGAGACATACATGACAGCACTATACTGACTGAGTGAAATGTCTCGGAGAGATGGTGACCCATACCACACGTTTAGGTATTTCTTTCAAAGCCCCATAGACTACAGACAGTGAATTGAGTACGCTCGTCCTGGAAGGGGCGGACTCTCAGCCCGGAGAGCTCCCCAGGTCGTGAATGTGCTCATTTTTATGATCTAAAGTCCTCAGCTGCTGTAGCAGTGAAGTCTCCCGGGGGGGTTGTGACCAATGTTATTCCAGCAGAGCAGTTCTCCGGCCCAGGCCCTAATTCTCGACTCCGAGAGTAGACAGGTAAACGACCTACGGTATTCTACTCAAGTATTTCACTGCGACTGCAGCCTATGGCGTAACACATCCACAAGTTCGAGCGCAAGCTTGGCAGCATGGCTGAAGTCCAGGAGAGCGTCAGAATACTGGTATGGTATTCGTAACTAATTTCTATCCAAAGCGCGTGTCCACGCTATGCCCAGATGCCAGCGCCATTCGTAGGACTTCACATGGTGGTAGTATCAAGGGCCAAAGCCCAATTTGGAGTCGATAGCTACCCAATGGTGAAGGATTTACGGGTTATCGTAGATTGGTATAGTAACCTAGTGTCCAATTATAGGAGCGAATTTCTGTTCCAAAATTAGCGATAACTATGATTACAAACCAAGTATCATACACCCCCTTCCTCGCAGATATGGGTGTAGGAGAGCTGCGGAGTGTTTGACAGGTCTCAGAGGGAGCTATTGGTCCCGGCAAAACACTGCCTTAACATTCACGGCCCTCAATTTATTGATGTATCGCAAGCCAGCTAGCAATCGTATAAAGCCTTGATGTAGAAAGAAGATTGGCATTGTCTAACTGGAGTAAATTTGTATCTCCCCGTGCCCAACATCGATTTAGCAGACGGTGTTGTTGCGGTTTCCAAAGCACTTGAGAAACCGAACCCAAGAGAAGAAAAAACAAATACCCCAGATAGCTTGAGTCATCAGAAGAATAATAGGAGCTAACAAGCCTTCTTGGAGTAATTTATTGGCTGTCAGGACGCTCTAGACATCATTATGCTGGCAAACAAAATATCGTCATGAAGCTGTTGGAAAGTGTCCCAGAAGTTGTCTAAGACATTCGAGTCTTTTTTTCGAGTCCGTTCAGTTTCTTAAGTGTCTTGGAAACGCGATAATGATCAACTTTGGATGAGTGGTTGGATTAGGCTCTGCGCACAAGATGTTTTTGGCTAGTGCCGATCTGCAACCTTCCCATTTTAGAGCAAAAAAAAAGAAAGGCTGATGGTGATCAAAAGCCATCCGGGCACTCCACAGCTTGGGCTCCCTGCTCCGACAGAGCTAAGGTTCGCCTATCATGACCTGGCGCTTGGTGAGTAAACCGCACGCCGTAAATCACAACAAAAATGCTATTACACAAGTGCTGTGCCGTAAAAAAACTCTTGCGATTCGCTATCTCTGGTAGGCCTCTCATCTCCGGATTCGGAGACGAAAATTTATTGAGAAGGACCAGTGCTTTCCTGACACGGCATAGCCTGGACTCTGGACACGCCGGATCCTATTAACTCGAGTATAGTAGTTCCGCAATTCTGTTAGCTTGCCAAACGAAACCTATCGCGGGCTGATTCAGGGATTTCCACTGATAACCCGCCAGCGAATCGCAAGAGTTTTTATACTACGGGCGCGCACACCACAAAACAAGGTGCTTCGGTGTGAATACCGAAATGTTTCGTACCGCCTTAACGACATGTATTCTTTGCTGTTCTCTTGGGATCAGTATATCCAATTGCAACCATGCCGTGCCCAACTGATCCCCTACGGCCTTAACACTCTTTCAGGACCCGGCCTTGGTTCTGGGCATTATATTGGCGCTTTAATTTATCTCCACATTAGCTATAAGGAGGTTCGATTATTATTCCCCACAGATCGCAATATTCAATTGGAGCAATTTCAAAAAACTTGATTGTCCTTGGGTAGAGCTCAGGCCAACTAAAATTATGACCACATCATCTTTAAGAGGGGAGCAAACTCAGCTCCAAATTATATCTTGTTCCCCCCGCCGAACCATTGCCCCTAAGATCCCGCTGGCCCAGAGCTATATGCTGCAAGGGAAAAACAGAAATTGGAACCTTCGACTTTGATATACACCAAGAGCATCCAAACCTGGACAATTGGAGCATGTTTGCCTTAAGGGTATATACCTAGTCCCTCTTAAACCAGTGAGGTTCGAGGGATGATTTGATCGGTCAATCTAAATTCGACACCACCATAGCATGGCGCCGACAAACACCAAGGTTTTAACGAACACCAAAGTTTTAAAGAAGTAAGAAGTCATAGAGGGAAGACAGAGCGATAACATAATATAAACTTCCCCTTTCCTATACTACCCTAGCTGGCTTAGCACTGCACAGTCTTCCCAGACCCTACAGTGCTGCCATGTGGGGATGGTACCCGAGTACCGGTATTCAGAGTAAGACTGGCGACATACTCGAGTACCGTATATTAATAATAGGTTTTTGGATGTGCTTGGTTTTGTTGCAGGAGTGTGATGGGTCGTTCAGGAGATGTGCAGGTGGTTGGGATACAAGAGATTGTTTAACAATAGATTATGCCGACATGTCTTTCCTTTGTCATCACGGGAGTGTACGATGGAATAAGGGCATGTGGGGAAATACAGAGATAGGTGTGGTGATCCACGGAAGGATCGGGAAGTGGTATTTGTGGTTTACGTATACCTGTCTTTACCATTAGTCTGGTTTTAGAGGTAGTGAACGAGCGAGCAAGCGAACGAAATGCGAGTGGCGGAGGCTGTATTTCATATCCTTCCTGCAAAGTGCCTAAGTTCCGTGTGAATTCTCTTAGTCTATCGCCTACTTCCATGCGACCCTCATATCCCCCATATTGACATAGGTGAGTCCCAATACAACCTTAATTAAAGAGCCATGCGTATGCTACACGCCGTGCTAGCGCCATAAGGAAGCCATTTATATTTATGCGCCCGATAACTACTAGCACTGGTACTATGGTAGTAAAGACCCCGAATACCGGAAGGATGCAGTGACCCTAAAAAGGCCTCTGTAAGGTACATCACTTGCACCAACGAGTTAGTTAGTTATGCAAACACTGAAATCATCTGTCCTAATGCCATGTCTTACTACTATTAGATCAGCAGGAAAGCTTTTCATTAGACTGAAGATATTATACTTCCAGAGCTATACCTCCAGCGCTACCGGTACAGCACACCAGCCATTATGCTATGAGCACTCACACCCGTACACCACTCTGTAATTAATGCAAAAACTCATACAAGTAATGATTTAAGTTTTATTCCGCTAAACTACTCCTAGAATAAGTCCGCACAGTACCGAATTTGCAGCTCCCAAGTTCCATCCGAGAATCCTTCAGCTTATTAATCTCCCCTTTTGTTCGGAAAAACATTTGGAGGAAATACCCCCAAGGTACATTACCAGAAAGAGCCAAGACCAGATTCGGTCACCAGACTAGTAAATACTAAACCAGGCCAATCCCTCCTGCATGCACCCCGAACATTTTGAAACAACCAAACTCTTCAATTTACCAAGAATTACTTATCCTCTCAAGGCCGTAGTACAGTGCGCGCTGAGTTGTTAAGATGCACTGGCTCGATCACCCGCATTCTGTTCCAAATTGTTTGACACTTGCTTGATGGTAGTACCATCCGGTTGAGGTCATTCGCCTGTGTCTGACGTCCGTCGCTTGAATGCTGCGCGATGCGTGGGGGTTTTCTCAGTGCTTGAGTACAGTGCCTATTGAAAGTAGTGGGGTTAATAGCGGGGAAGCAATGTGCTATGGCCACATAGTAAAGGTTCACACTTTCCTATTCTGATAAAACGCAAGGTAATACCAACATTTTCATGCTAGTCTTATTACATAAAAGCCCTAAGGCCATTCTTTGGTATCACTGTCGGTACCCAAGTGCGGTATTCACTAGCCCACATCGTACACCGGCAGTACCAGTACTCAGGGCCTACCCTACTTTCCAGTTCAATAATATGGCAGTACTCGACGTCATATCAACAATAGGATATGCTACAAAATACGCTCCTCGACTCGTGCGTGCATGCTAGTATCAACTTATCTGTGACGCCATTGAGCCTCGAATCCACCCTCCATCTAACATATGAGAAATTATATCTAATCCCAGTTCGACCACCCAGAAAAATACAGCACTCCCATAATATTGAAGTACGGAGAACTCAAATATTTAGGGCCTGGCTGGAATTGTGCTGCATTTACTCGATACTGGTTGGTGGGACGCAAATCAGAAGTGCACTAACTCACCTACCGTAATATCTCGCCATCAACGAACTGGCCTGGGCCAGCTCTTTTCGAAATCTCAGGTACTGTCAAAACTAAGCTTTTGAGGATTTTGGAAGAGACGAGATATTTGGCCTATCATAAATTTCAGAAACTTCGTCGATTGTAAACTGTCCTAGTCCAGGCCAGTTCGTTAAAAGCGAGATTTTACGGCATATCTAGAATTAAGAAAATCTGATAATTCCTAAGCATCGGTATACCCCGCAATTACACACCCGCACTCATTAGGGAGAGGAAGAAAAAAAATGAAACGTCATTGCGCTGTGTATGAGTCCCTGAGCAAGTTGAATATGAACATGTGTCCGGAATATCTGAGTTCGTTCATTATTGTGTCTTCGTCTGCAGTTACGCATGCAGAACACCTCAAATCGTATTCATATATTAGCCAACCTGCCAATCGAAGCTCCTTTACAGCCATCGATAAACCACACCGTGTTTATTGGTGCCTTGTTCCTTTCCATTGCGCATGTTTTATCATGCGCAGCCCTCTTGGGTTATGGGGTAAGGCGCCATCAAAGGTCCTGTCTGGCGGGTTGACATGGTATCAAGGACACACCGCAATAGCTTAAAACCCATCATTTCTCGCAAAGAAAAGGAGGAGTAAGAAACCCGCCTTCGTACAATAGCACCCCATTGCGTACTTGAAACTCTCCACCATGTCCGAAAGAGCATTGTTACGATATTCTTCCCTCGAAAGCTGCCGCGAGCGTCTAGAATTCTTCCTGAAAAGGCAGAAAAGGGGTGTCGCCCACTTCTACAAAAACGACCAGGACCCGAACACTTTCAACCTAGATGATGCGAGTGCTAGAGCTTCCCGTCTAGTTAAAAGTGTGGTACAAGAAAAATTGCTCGGAGATGATCCTCAGATCAAGGAGCTCGCGAAGGATTTGGCAGTGCTGGCTCTCTACGATCTGGCCATATTGATAGGTGGTCCCTTCCTCTCCCTTCTCCTTCTAGGGTAATTATACACAGGGTTACTTATCACACTATATACTTTAGACGATAGTGAATCCATGTCATATGAAGAGGATGGTACCCGGATAGGAATCTTAAAAGGTGTCTTGAGCATTATCAACAACATATACGGCCTTGCTGCCGAGCCCAAGACTGGGATAAGGGCAATTCGTTTTATAAACAATTATGATGACCAAGACTACTTTCTTGAGGAGCCAAGTGAGCTTATCGCGGGTCACTATTTTGGGGGTACCACCAAGATAGGCACGGAACTCCATAAGAGGATTTTAAAACAACTAGTGCTGGGGGAAACACCCATGAAAAAACCACTTCTAATTATGGTCATCACTGATGGAGCAGTAAGTCATCTCAATTTAGCACCCCTGCCTGAATCTATGAGAGATACTAAGAATTCAATAGATCGAAGGCGAAAAGAAAGGCCTCCTAGAGAAAGTGATCATAAACTGCATAAACAGGCTTGACAGAGCCAGAGAGCATGGGGCCGACTGTAAGTCTAGGACATTCTTTGGAACTAGTATCCTTAGCTAATTTGTTTCTTTCAAGCGGTCGCTTTCCAATTTTCTTGTATTGGGAACGATGAAGGGGCCCGAAAGGTGCTACAGGACTTAGATAATCACGACGCGGTCCGTGATTATGTGAATTGTCAGAAAGGTGTGCCTTTGTCATGATAACTCTCCTGCCTAAGGGTAGCTTTAACATTCTATGCAAAAACTTTAGCAGCTCAAAGCCTAGACCTCGATGATAACAGGCCATTAACGGTATTACTAGCCAGAGTCTACGGATCTCCCTGAATCCCCTGCTATATCAGTTTATACTAATTCATCATCTTGGTTAGGTGACAAAACTACTCCTCGGGGCAATACTTAAGGCTGTAAGTTTCCATAGATACGATTCATGAAATCGATCCTTTTATTTACTGGTGGCGTAGTATGATACACAAGAGGACGATGATGAATTGGACGACATCTTTGACAGCACCGAGACAGGACACGGCGGGAGCGCAGGCGGGCTTGACTCCCCCCACACTCAACCCGGCGACACCAGAAGAAATTCGGGAACTAGTAATGGTGGTAGCAGCCATAACATACACATTCCTCAAGGGCGGGGCCGTGAACAGGGCCGTGAATATGGAGTCGCTCCGGAAGACCAATTCAACAATCATTATAAACCTGCCCCCCCAGCCCAGTACCCGGGAGCGCCATACCCGCAAGGCAATGGTGCGGGCTTTCCCTATCGACCAGAAGCGAATTCAAACCCCGGAATATTCGGTCCGGACCACTCACAGCAGCACTTTCCAGAGAACGCTTCGGGGTATCCTCCCGGAAACCCGAACCCGAACCAAGGCCCCCACCCAGGCCAAGCCTATCCCGGATTGGACGAAGCTCAGGGAGCACGGATGGATGGGCAGAATATAGCTCGAGAGGCCCGAGAAGAAGCTCGAAGGGCAGTCGAACAGGGCAGAAGGATAGCGGAAGAAGAAATCCGCACATCGTTCCCAGGATTGAGCGAGGGGATGCCATCAACCATGAGCCAGGAGGAAATTGATATGATGGAGCAAGAGCGTAGAGAAGAAATGGAAGATGCAGCAGCCGACGGAGGGGAACCTGTAGTGTGGCATAACCCTGATATCGATTGATGCTAGAGCCAAATTATGGGGTCGGGGGAGACGCTTTGGTACCTGCCCATTGTTTCTCACAGGGTTTGCGGTCTTTTATCCTTGGAAGTGCTCCTGGGGAGCGGTATCTCTATAGGAAGAGATTGGAGTCTTTGTCTTCTTTTTTTATTTTATTACTCAAATACACAATCTACACATATATGCTCTTACAGAAAGCCCCCACCCCCGCCCAGTTGTGTTCATGAAATTGGTGCAAGAAAATGATTTCCTAGTGATACTATCTACCATCAATTACCGGTCCCCGACGAAGCGGTATGAGATCGTATAGGAGTTCAACAAACCTTTAATAAAAACAATCCCCTCCTCCCTCCACTGTGATCCAGGACCCTAAGAAAGCTCCGCCTTCACACTTCAGTCCTACTATCTTTAGTCCCAAGACCCTTCCATCCCAAAGCCCTCAAGTTCTGAGAAACCGAGTGATCCCCATGACCCATCTAATCAGATAATCAATCAACCAACGGATCCACCCCACCAACCCATACCTACCGGAAACTTACAATGGAAACGGGAATGAAAGACAAACCAACCTCACCCTCCCGCTACAGCCAACCATCAACCGCCAACAAACCAGCCAACCAACCAACCAGCCATGATAACAAAATACCTAACAACTGTGAGCGTCGCCTTCAACCCCTTCTCCAAAGCCGGTCGCACGGCGCGCATATTCATGGCTCTACTAGGCCCCGACGCGCGCAACACCATGAAGATCAAGACTGCAGTGCTTGGCCGGGATAGTGAGGTCGGGGGGAGGGTTGAGGTTGGGTTTAGTATATTCCCTTCCCTTCTCTTTTTCTATGTGGGGGCTAATTGGGAGGGGGTTGATTGAGTAGAGGACGGGAAAGAGATTCAGATGGATACTTCGAAAATGACGATTGCGGATATTGTAGAAGAGGTAGATCGGCATTCGAGGGGATTGAAAAGGGTGGATGATTTGGCGGGGTAGGGGTTTGGCGCGGGGTGGGCTGTATATTACGAGTTTGGGTGGGGGGTGGTCTGGTGTTAGACTTTGCAAGTATTGGTGTCCTTTGTCACCGAAAATACCAGAATCACGAGGGCAGAGCGCCGGGCAAGAGATACGTCGGGATACTTAGGACGATATAGGGGGAAATTTCTACAAAGGGCTCAAGGTAGGATATTCCAAAGCAGCATTAATGATACATAAATCTCCTTCCCTCCCACTCCACTCCACCCCCGCCCAATCCGTTTGTTTGTCTCATTTGCCCAGGCAGAATTCTCCAATCTAGTTCGCCAGCCCAAATCCCAAACGTCTATACAATTAAGAGAGGAAGAGAAAAGAGAAAAGAGAAGGAAGTAGGCTCATCTAATTTTTCTTCCCTTTCCCGCCTGGTGCAGCACTGCCGGCAGCCGGCGAGGAAGTTCCAGCAAGAAAGGATGCGACGTCAAAGTTGGCCACAGGGTTTGCTCCGCCTTTGCGCTGCTGTGCTTCTAGCTCCGCCTTAAATTCCGGGTCCACTGGGGATCATTAGTTTGGTCCTGACGGGAGGGGGGTCAAGGGGAGGGGGTGGAGGGGCAAACTTTGGTCCATGAGTTTGGGCAGCATGACAATCATGACTAGACTGAAGAGGGCGATAAGAATCATTGGTGATCCGAGGAGCTTTGTAGGATTGACTAAGGCAAGATTATTAGTCTAAAGTTTAAAACCTCAGTAGAAGTTGGAAACCCACAGCCTTCACGAATGATGTAGTAGTCAATAGGGCGAACTGGTTGGATTTCCTATATTTCTCAAAAGAAAACAACAACCCCAGGTCAGCCACGGTCCAAACTGTAGATAGGGCAACAACGAGATAACTAGTGGTCGACGAACTATGGGGTAACTCTTCTCTTCTCCTTTATTCCTCCATTCGTTGCCGCGGAATGTCTGGTGCACAACCACTTCCCCTTGCCCGTTGACGTCTACCCGTAAAGGCGCAAACTGATAAGTCTGGCATTGCACATCGAGCAGATATGATCCCTCGGGCACATCACTAAAGCTGAAGGTATTATCGCGCCGTATTAGGGTTCGCTTTGCGATCCCGGCAGTGGTGAGTGTGAGCGAGGTTGAAGGCGGAAGGGTGGACGGATCGGGCAGGAGAGGAGAGGGTGCAAAGGTGCCCTGAACGTCCAAGGCTGAGATGATGGCTGGTAGAAACGGTAGAAGCACGAGGAGTTTCATGGTGAGCTCTTTTGGTGGAGGGTTTGTTGCTGGCTGTGGTCGCTGGTTGCTAGAGTTGGGGGGGATATTTGCCCGAATTCTGGCCAGCTTTCTTTCCCATAAGTTTATTTTAGTTGTGGAACGATGAGTAAGGAGTTGAGGCTGACCATAAGACATCACTCGTTTGGCGGAATCCGCTTCTGATGCTTACTCATGCGGCAAAGCAAAGGATTCTTATCATACTGTTGTTTATCTGATCATGCATTCACAACCAGCGTGGGCCCTGCCCAGCCTGATCTGATCAAGGCAAGCCCCGAAAAAAAGTGTCATAAGAGAAACATCGCTCCAAAACTGCTTATTCGGCGCACCTGAAAGCCTGGAACACCTCCATCACTCCTTATCAACTTTCCTTTTCATCTATATCATACATTGGTTATTTCATACTCTCGACCCAGCAGTATCATATAGCTTCAACTTTCGATTAATACAACATGGACCGTGACCGTGAGAGGGATCGTGAGCGGGAGCGGGATCGTGAAAGGGATAGAGACCGTGAAAGAGACCGCGATCGAGATCGAGATAGGAGGTACTGGTGCCCGCAATTACTTTTTTATTCCCTGACCCCGTTCCCGTTCCTGCCCCGCTGAACCAAGAGTCAAAAGATTCCATGTCGAGATTCCCTGCTCGCTCTCCATCCTTCTCGGATGTCTTCGCTGACGATAGCAATCCCCAATATTTTCCAGATTCCGCGATTTTCGTGATCCTTCTCCTCCACGGGGTTTAGATTCCTATGTTCCTTCTTCGGGTAGGCGGCGGCCCCCATCTCGTTCTCCTGTAAGAGGAGATAGTTGGGTGCCAACGCGTCATGTCCGTAGAATGGGCTCAAGATCACCCCCGTTTCCGGATAGAGGAGGCCGCTCTCGTACTCCTCCCCGCCGGCCATTACAGTCCCCATCGAGATCTCCACCTCCCCGCGATAGGGAACGGGATAGAGGAAGATCTCGGTCTCCACCCCGGCGAAGAGACAGAAGTCGTTCGCTTACGCCCATACGTAGAGGTAATGGTAGAGGGAGGAGCCCACCTTCGAGATCTCCACGTCATGTACGTAGGCGACGCACGCCAACACCAAACCTTACCCGCCGCGACAGGTCTAGGGACCGTACCCCACCACCACGGAGAGAGAGGACACCTCTACCTCGTAGGGGCCGTTCGAGAGACAAAAGTCCTAGATCCACAAACAAACGAATTCCTTCCCGACACTCACCTATTCCACCTCGTCTTAGATCTCGCTCTCCGATACATCCACCATCCCGTCGTCGTTCTATCTCCTCCAGGTCACCACCCATCCGTCGGCGAGACCGCTCCCGCTCACCAAGGAGGTATCCACGGTCAAGATCTCCAATGCCTCGTGATAGAAATAATTTTCGCAGAGCCGATCGCAGAGATAGATCGCTCATCCGTGCTCGCTCTCCGCCTCATCGCTACTCCCGTTCGCCAATGAGGTCTCCCGCAATTCGAAGGCGCTCGGGATCTCCCTGGCGTTATCGTTCCCCACCTCGCCGTAGGGATTCAATTTCGCCTCGCCCAAAATCTCCTCGAAGCCCAGGTTCTCCTCCAAGAAAGAGGGGAAGAATTAATTCCCCTCCTAGTCGAGGCTCAGGCGGACCTTTCTCCCCCCCAACCGTACCGAGTAGGCAACGCTCTCGCACACCAGTTCGCGAATCTGTCCAAGCATCACCGAGAAGTCAGAACGGCCGCCCCGCTAGCAGACGTTTTGATTCTTCTCCTGCATTGTCTGGGGAAGCTCAGAGTAGGGGGAGAGTTTCTCCGGCTCCCCCGTCTCGTCCTCGCTCTCCTCCTTCAAGGGCTATGTCTCCGCCCCGCGGGCCTCGTGCCGGTGTTTCTCCTCATCGCCCTTCGGAACCGCCGACTGGGCCCGCGAACCAGACCGAGAGACAATATGTTCCCAATGGTGGTGGATACGGAGGCCCTCCTCCTCGCGGGCCCTCTGGGGGCTCTCGCTCAATTCCTCCACGTGGACCAAGCTCTTTCCGTCCTAGTCGTCCCATGAATAACGAGCCACCGCAACCCAATTCGGGTCCCCGCCGTCGGTCTAGCCAGTCACCGTCTTACCATTCACCACGCCCACCTCCAACCAACCCCGCCACTCAACCTCGTGGCCCCGTTGGCGGTCCACCTCCTAGCGGACCTCGTAGGATGTCGACTGTACCATCCCGCAGTGGGTCTACCCCTCCTGCTGCAACTGTCCCACTGAGCAATCAACCAGTTGCGCCTCCAGCGGGTGGCATCCCGACAGGCCCTCGGGCCGGGAATTTTCCTTATAGGAGTAGCATCCCCCCAACCCACCACGTCGTTCACCACCATCCTCCCGCTCCCCGCCCACCACCCGGCCCCGGCGCTCTTATTCCTGGTGGTCGCCTTCTCCCTCCTATCGATAAAGCCGCAGAGGATCGTCTCGGTCGTCTGCAGCTCGACCAGGCAAAACTCGATGAAGAGGATAAGATCATCCAGGAACGCAAACGCAAGTCGCTTTACGGCTGGGAAAAAGCGCATCGCGAGTCAGAGAGAGAGGCATACAAGGTTGAACTAGCGGATAAGCAATTGATCAACGGAGCATTGATGGATTGAAACGAGTGAGATGGTATGATTCATGATATTCCTCTATCTGTTTACCATTTCTTGGTGCTCTCTTTTACTTCTTTTTGTATCTTTGAATTACTCTTTTTCCTTTTTCCTCTTTCGAAGTAAAATTTACCCATAATCTACTCGCTTTGTCCGGGTTACCTGTCTTATAATTCCAGGCGATAACCTGCACCTTTTTTTCTCGGCTTTTTTTCTTACTCGTTTTTCTTCCCCCCTCCTTTTTTCATTTCCATTTTACTTTTTACCCCCCTTTCTTTTTATTTCGCAAAATGGGATGATGGATGGGTTTATCGATTTAGTCTGTGCAAGTTTTTTTCATTCTTTCATTCCTTCACTCTACTTTAGTCTTATTCCTTCCTGCTTTTCCCCCATACAACTTTATTCTCTTCCGCACAGGCGCTTGCCCGCGTACAGGGAAATGGCTGGTTGGGGACGAACTGGATAGCATGCGGTACGATAATAGAAAGGCTTGGCCGGCACCGGCGTTCAGTATCTGACACATATACCGTCCCATGTGATAGATGCAGCGTAGTGCTGTGCGATGCTATTTTGTTATTCTTTTCGAATTTGACGCGAGACTTACCTAACTTGATGCCATAACTTACCGTATCATACCGGCGCCCATCACTCGGCTGTTCTGGTCAACGTGCGAGCAGGCGAGCTAGGCTGGCCATAAAAGTAGGCTCTTATGTGCAATAACTCTCTACACCCAGACCCTTACGACCATGATACCGGCAAGCTGCCGCTACGGTATGATCACATGTCGCATGTTCAGGTCCTAAACCCCTTCTAACCAAAATAGTCTTGAATAGTATCGTTCAGTGTAGTGCACATATACCAACCTCCCTCCACTCCCTTCCTGCTCCTACTGTGCTGGTGTTGTATCAGTATTATACCTTATCTGTATAAGCGGCCGCTAGAGGGGACCTCACTATACATACTTCCCATATATTTTACTTGCTGCTGAAATTCGCACTTTCTGTGCTTCACTCCTCAGGCCTACACGAACCACCCCGACGGGGGCACCGAATCCTTAGGTGAGGTCACGGAAATTGAGGTTGAAGTCTCCATCCTTCGACCGGCCACGCCCTGAGCAGCAGGGGAGGGGATAGGGAGTCATTACTACCCCAGAGTGAACGAAGACCTCGATACTGAATCTCGCTGGGGCCTCTGAACTGCTAAAGCAATTTTCCATTGCGAAGACACTCACAGACTTCAATTTAAGTTCACTTGTGGAGTCTAAATTCATACTAGTACTCGAGTATGATATCGTGGATTTTCCGGTCAGATTGGAGGTTTTCCCCTCCCTTTCACAACATTACGCTCTAATTCATGATCCTCCAAAATTGTGGCTCCAACCCACTTTCCTTATATACCACCGATGATTTCCGCATTTTCTCCCTCATTTGCCACTTTATTCTGTGGATGCTTGGAGATTGTTTTTCCTTCTTCGGGTTTTATGGGATATGCTTTTAGGCCGCCTGCTGTGGATTTCCCTATTTTTGGAATAAATCCTGGATTTAATGGAAAAAAAGGTGGGGAGGGGGGGGGGGGGAAAGGGCAAGACTCCATCATATAATACATTGACGCACACCATCTCCGCGCATAATCCGGAAGGATGGGGGGGCCTGATGAAGATATAATACCTGTATCATACTCACTTGGTGAAGTTTCATCGGGTCTTAGCGGCCGAAGGGCTTATTGGGTTGTAGCGTGGTGTAGCCTTGGCTGGCTTGGCTTTATGATGGAAAGGGCGATCAGTTTACATTGCTAGAAGTTGCACCCGGGTCTCGATTCGGTTGTTGTTTTGGTTTGGGTAGGGGGGTTGTGATGAGTTAACGTATTCTCCGATGGTTCGTTGATGTTCCACGATGCGTACTTGTATCATAGGGGGTATCATAGCTGCTTTAGTTTGTGCTGTAAAAGGGTTCCAAGCTTGGATCTGAAGTATTTTGTGCGGAGTGCTCTTTTTTTTTTCCGGGGAGCAGTAGGATGAGGCTCTGGGGTTGCAGCTTGATTGAAGAGGTCTAGGCAGCTAATGTGTCTGCGAGTGATAATCTGTGTTCGCAAGAATCAAGGGGGGGGTCATGATTTCGAAATCGCATGCTAGACCCCTGGAACCAGACAAGACTAAAAACACGGTTTCGAAATTAGATGTGAGCCAAACCCCTCTGGGTTTTTGTAAATTAGAAAAAATTATTTTTAATTCCCCCACTTCTTATACACATCTAAAATTACTAAGCTGCAAAAAAAGATCATAAATCCGGAATATTCCCGGTATCGTATCTGATTTGCAAAGCAAGCCAAACACTTTCTTATTTCGAAATCGGCTCGGTACGGGAACCTTATTTCAGAATCAAAGTCATGGCCAGACATCCCCTAAGCGAGTGGTATTCGGGAGGTCATAATCATAATTGAGAAGCTATATCCCAAAAGGGATCGAAAACTAAAGCCAAAACTAGAAACAAAATGAATGTAGTATAAGAAAGAAAAAGAAAACACAACTTAAAGCAAATCGTTCATGTCGTTTTTTTCCCCCGTATCGCTAGGCTTGCCAGCACAATCACTAGGCAAAGCTCTGGTGAAATAAAGCTTCCCTTTGCCATTTAGCGGTCTCCCTCCCCACACAGACTATCAATTGCACGTACCCTTCTTCCCCTTATAGTAGCACTGTAACCTTCGGCAAAGTGAAACCTCCTCCCGCCAAGACTTTTGTCTAGTGACTGTACACTCTATCAACCCATCACTCGCACAGTCAAGCTCGGGCGGTCACAGTCCTGACAAACGCCAATCCAGAAATATCAACCGCACACTTCCCGGCCCAAGCATTGGCCAACCTACTAGCCAGCCTGGCAGTCCTCAACCCGGCAAGCACACTCTCACCCAAGCCCGACCCGCCACTCTTGAAGAACAAAGAACCATCCCCTTCCTTCTCATCCTCGCTGGAATAGTAATACTTCCCCTCAACCTTCATCTCCCTTAGCCCGGGCAATTTGAGTGGTAGCATGGCAAGCCACTCCCTGTCCATCCTTGTCCTGACTCTAAGCTCACTGAGATGTAAAACCTCCAACTTCCCCATTACCCCCCCTCCTCCTCCCTCCCCCCCCTCCGTCAAGAAGAGCATCTGTGCCACCCCAGAGGAAACGCCACTACGGACGTACTCCCCCCCACCTGGCACTTCGTATTCATACCCATGCGGGTCGAAAGTGGAGAAATTAGGCTTCGCGCGGATGTTTCGTGGGAGAGAACCCAGGTTTAGTTCCAATCTGCGGAGGCTGTAGTCCCGGCAGAGCACTTGGAGCGTACTTGCTAGATGCAAGATTTCCAAATGCACGGGGCGAAAGTAGGGCAGGACCGCGGGGCTGTTGTTCCAGTTCTTGAAGGTTGACAGGTTTGTTGCGCGGGAGAGGAACCCGACGAGCCAACTTGCCCACGCCCGGTGGATTTCTGCCATAGCTTTGGCGACAGAGTCTTCGCTTGGGGTCTGCGCTGGGGAGAACTTCTTGTCGAAAAGGCGGAGTTCTAGGGATGTAAGGACCTCTGCCAGCTCACTAAATATCTCTGTACTACCGGCTGCCGCAAGAGTAGGAGGTTCTTCGCATTGGTATAGGAGGCGTTTGTGTTGGTATGTTGAGAGTTGGTCAGCCAGGAGAGACTTTATGCGGGTTATGTCTTGAAGGCGCTGTTGCTGGGCTGCTGGGCCAGAGAATCCGGTTGCCCAGTTTACGTCTATGGTTGTTGGGTGGCCATTGGCCAAAGATTCCATTATGGGAACGCAGTGTGCTAAGCCTTCCGGTACCGCTTCGTAATTTTGTAAGGCCTCACCGCGGAGGATGGGCCCCCCAGCCGCGGAATTGAAGAATTTCCAGTGGGAGGTGGTGCACAGTTGGATGATTCCCCGGAGGTCTTGCCAGTCGTCGGAGAAGCCTAGTGGCCAGGTCACCGATTGCAGTTGAGGGAAGTGCTCTTTGGAACCTAGCAGTTGCGAATCAGAAAAACCGTGACCGAAGGGTGGAATCTCCAACGTCAACGATTTGAGCTTGCTGCCCAACGTCTTTGAGATTATTTCGAAGAGATTCCCGGGGACGGCGTAGTGCATTAGATAGTGGTAGCAGATCTTGACATGTTCCACCGAGTCCAGATGTCCAAGGAAGTACTCAAGCACTCTTCCAGGAGCCATGTTGATCCTCACGGTCTTTAGACGACCGAGAGACTCACGGGAGGATTTGGTAAGGTACTGGAGCACCTCACTGGGGCTCCTATCTTCGAACGGGGACATGTTACGACCTAGACTATTGGTCAAATTCGATATATTCCCGTTGAAGTATCTCAAAGAGAATGATAAGAAGCTCACCACTAGAACCCGACCTTTCTATCTCGTGGTTCTTCAAGAATTCGCTAATGTCCAAATATTCTACCTGGAAACACTTCTGCAATATATCTCTGGCGTCCATAACGTCTATATTGTAGTGGAGCACTAGCGTCGTCACCACCGACAGTGTCTCCTTCGACATACTCCGGATATGCTCGATTCCTAGGCGCCGGAGGGCGTTGAAATCACCTGTGGTGCTCCTATATAGGAGTCGGCGAGAAGAGAAATAAAAGCCTTGAGAGGTGCAACATAACTGTGCCAAGTCTTTTGGGGAGAGCCATTGGATAATCTCGAGTTGAAGCTCGATGGTAAGGTTTAAGAAGGTAGACTTTACAGTAATAAGTTAGCATTGATCCTTGAAACGTTTGCTTTATAGAGAGTATTTAGAGTCTTCTCCGGAGGACCCTAGGCAAAATCAGTTGCCACTCTGGCATCCACAGAGCGTTTCCAGTAGCGATAGTATATGGCAAGTTAACCAATTGTAACCGGCATGTGGTGATATCGCTTCACTTAGTGATGCTCAATAGGACACTAGTAGCCACGTTGGACACCCCATGCAGAGAGTAAAGGGAAGTTTACCATTGATTATATGCCGGAACAAAGGCCCAAAAATGAAAGTTTGAAGGACGTATAAGGAGTAGCACAGGGCAACTTAATAGTAGCAGTGGCAGTAGTAGTTGCGGTAGTAACAATAGTGGATATATGTAGAAGATAAATCTATGATAATGATACTGAACTTCTGAGTCCGTCCTGGCCTTCCAATTTCAATATCTTCAAACGGGCCCGTCCATACCACTCATTAAGTATTCAGTCCATCGGTACTCCTGTTGAACGAGATGAGGTGAGGTCTAACCAGGCCCTAACCAAAACCCACGAGATAGGCAGACCTAAGTCTATCAAAACGATAGGTGCTCTCAGGTAGCATAACCACCATCATCCTCCTCAAGGCCTGATATTCTTTCGAAATAGAAACTGTATTCCAAAGCACAAACGGTCCGGACGTCTGATAACGCCCAGACCAGCGCCCCCCCCCCCCCCGCCCACACCTTCCTGCCCGCCAAAATACCTAGCTCCCGTATCGTGTGCTCGCTAGGCAAGTAGGGCTATCAGCCTAAGTCTCAATCCAAAATAACATAAGCCTATGTGCAGAAAGAGGACAAAAAAAAAAGCCACTGTCTCCCTAAAAGTCAACCAATGAGCTATGAGTTATCCCTTCCCAGAGGATCATCCAATAGCTCTCCTCTTCATGCATTAGACTTCTTTTCTTTTTTTTCCTCGTTCAGATTATAAAGCTTATTTAGCTTTTAGGAGGTAGACATCCGGGATTTGCTCTTCCCAATGCCTAGTAGGAGGGGGGGGGGGGGGTGAGGAGAGAGCCGGCAAATTGTCGACCGAATTCGGTTCTATACGGTAATAAAAATACCTAAAAGTTTTGTATTGGCCAGGAAGGAATTTAGAGCGCCAGACCGTGTGGTATACAGTCGAGCAGAAAACTCGACCGAGTTGAAAACGCCTGAGTTATCAGCACCAGGGAAGAGAATATAGAAGGCTCAGCCATCAGTGGCCGAGTGACTTCGCCTCAGTCCGCAGTCGGTCAATCACACTCCCCTTTTGCCAAGAAAGGATCTCAAGTCATGCTGAGCAACTAGCAACAGTGTTAACGAGGGAAAAAGAGCAAGCGCTATGGCTAGCCATAAGGCTTAGGATGAAAAGATTCCCGCTTATGGTGTTTTTCACCTGAAATAAGAGCCAAGGAGAAATAATCTCAAGGACAATTTTGAGCCCATCCTGCTTACCCGGGCGATCTATTGGCAAGCGCAGGCCCTTTTCTCTTGCGGGAATGAGATGGTGAGGTCCATAGGGAGCTGGAAGCTACAACGTAACTTACTGCGCAGTATGCTCACACTTGTTTGGTTACCGATGCTAAGGTTCCAACCAAAAGGCTACTGGGTTCTCGATCCCGTAATCACTAGGGGCCAATCATCACTGGCACAGCTGAGCACCAACTTGGCGATTAGGAAAAACCGTAGCTCGCCTAGACCTAGATCGAATCCGTTACCGGTGCTGCATCTGTGTCAAAAACCAACCAAACTAACCTGGCCAGGCGAGTTTCATCGTTGTCATCTACCATCACTCAAGGGCTCCATGCCCTATCATTGGTAACTTACCTGCCAAGCTCCAGCTGGGGAATCCGGGAAAATAATTAACACAAGGCCCTAACCCAGGTCTTATTCAGCAGAGCCTGTGACTCTGAAGATTGTCAAGTTGCTATCTGACGGTCAGAGTAGGCGTAGTAGAAGCTTTGTAGATTTCTAATAAATAAAGTAGTGGAATTACGTCTGGACCACACCCGAGTCTGTAGACTTCCTCTTTCCTCCTCCAGCCGACTTTCCGTTTACCTATTTTCCGCATATTTCGAGAGGAGGCTCCTCATGGCAGACACCGCCCCACCAATATAACCTCCAGCGAACAAGGCATGATGATTCAGCTGATGATACCTAAGCAAATATCCAGGTCACGTGTTAGTGAAAACACAACATGACTGAACCTGGGGATGAGCGCTGAAGCACAAGGGCGCAAAAATGCATCTTCTATACTTACAATTGATAAAGCTTCAGACGATCCTCATAGTCTTCTATTGGTTCGGATTTTGGAATAATTTTATGATACTCGTTAAAGAAAGCAGTCCCGAACCCACCAAACATCCTCATGATTCCCATTTCGTATTCATTATGAGCATAGCACGCCTTACCAGTGCCACAGATCAATATCGTTTTAGATAATTGTGCTCTAAAGGTATGTATTAATAACTCACCGAAGGATCGTAAATAACATCCTCAATCGGGCCACCGTCCTGCGTTCCTCCAATAATCCCTCTAGAGGCGTTCCCGCTCCACAGGTCCCCATGAACAAGTGAAGGTTTGACGTCCCCCAAGTTACCCAGTAACCTTGGAACAACTATCTCCACCGTCCGCTCGACATACCGCCTCAATTCTGAGTTGGGACCATTCTTACGTTCGCTCTCCTCTAGTATCATCATAAGGCGTCGTTTCCCAAAGAAATCAGCCCAGGTGTCCTCCCAGGTGTTATCCTGAACTGTGGAACCACAGCAAGTAGGAACAGGGAAGCCAAACTTTCCCGAATACTTTTCTGGGACAGGTGCACTGTGCAGTCTCGCAATCTTGGAAGCTAGAGTTTCACCCTTGGAGGACCTTGAGGGGAAGAGGTCCAGGAAATCCGTCGCCAGATAAAATCGATCCGAACCTTCACCCAGAGGCCCATGCGAGAATGCCCCAGGGCATAAATTTGGCACAGCTTCATGGATTGCATTCAACGATTCATACTCCCCTATCGTAATGCATGACCGGTTAGCACAACGCACTAAACATAATTGGTAAAACGAGATTTCTATAACAGCAAACCTCGAAACATAATCTCCGCACTCCTACCAGTGCCCGTCTTCACAAAGACCATCTCTTTCCTTCCATCCTTAGTCTCTGTTTCTACCTTGAACGTAGACGCAAACCCGCTGCCTCCATGAGATTTCACGGTCGAGGTACCGGGGTTAAGCGATAAGGCAGCAAGGAGCGTTGGGGCAATGTTTGTCCTTAGCATCCTAGGTTGATCACCTATATCTTTGAAGGTTTCGTACAGTAGTTGGTGTTGAGGCTGCTCAGAGGCCGTAATACGGTGATGTCATAATGTTACCCCCCAATGTTGCCGGTTTTGTGTAAACTACCGCCAAGGTGGTGAGATCACGTGATAGCCGGAATTTGCTCTCATACAAAATCCAATGAGAATACCAACACAAGTGAGGATTAGGACACAGTCTATCGTGCAGTGCATAGCAGGACAACGAGGCAATACTGCGTCTCCACGATCATAAGAACTGATAGTGAGTTAATGAGTAAGCGGGGCACTCAGCCGGGGTTTGCCATGCCCGACATTGCCCTACCCGTCCGGGGCAATGTCCAGTCGCATTCTGCACTCGTGTGGCCAAGCTAAAGCCGGATACAGTACTTCGTACGGAAATTCCCACCTTTGATGTCCGGCTTCAACTCGTGTGGGTGCAGTAGGCTCCACACCCAGCCTCCAATAACTTATCCCATTCCCATGGTCCAGGTCGAGGTACCATATTGTAGTGGTGAATAACTACTTCACAATCAGAGCCGCAGCCCGGCTTGAACAACCTACCTATGGTGGGCTGACCCGTGGTATCAAATTCCATCCCCCGAACAAAAAGTCGTTAAAGTCGCATTTATACAGCAGCACCACAACACATGACGAAGGAATATTTCAACCGAAGCACCTCCCATCTGAAACAATCCCCATCTTCAAACTACCGTACTAAGATTCCTCAACATTTTTCAGATGGCCAATAAATACCTATTGGCTCAACAGCAACTTCTATTTCTGTTTTCTCCCCATTCCCCGATGGACAGCAAGCTGGAGATTCAACAAATAGGAAATCGTCCCGAAAATATGAACCCTTGAGTGGGCCACAGGGGCCCAAAGTTGGGTGTATCGAACAAGCACCCGAGGGCATGGTTTCGTGCAAGAGGGATAGTCAACCCACCGGATAATCCCTGTCTCGTGCATGTACGGAGACGTCTCTTTGAGCACAGTACTTGTGCTGGCACTCAAGAGCTGCACTGGCAATCAGCTATTGGAATTACCTACCCAGAGGTAGGCAACTAACATTCATTACTGAACAAAATGAGTGTCGTTGCCAGTGCTCGGGTCTAAGCTTCCCTCTGCCAGATAGCAGACAAGAGATCTCTCAAACTCAAACTCCGCAGCCAGCGCAGCCCGATAGAGACGACTTACCAGAAATCCAATATGCGGTACCTGGGCAAAAGTAGGGATAAATGTGATACGGAGCGGAGGTGTTGATGTGGAAACGGAAACCTTCCGTGGCTCAACGAAGGTCTCGAGAGAGTTATTTTTGATAGATGCATTGAACTAGAGCCCAGGTATGATACCTCATCCATCAATTATATCACAGTTCTCTAAAGCTGGCCGAGGTAAGAGGGAACATAGATCCTTCGTGGATGATGCCCCAGGTGCATACTGCCGCTAAAATTTTAGTTGTGCACCGTACCATCATTTTATCCCCAGCCCCTGTACCCCAACCCCGAGGGTACCTCGTCCATGATACGGAATGGAATCCGTATCTCTAAACGATCGTAGGTCATCACCTTCTATAGGTCATCTCAAGCTTACCCACACACCCGCGCCAACCTACACAATACCGGACGACACCAGTGGAGAGTCTTTGGCAGGGCAGCTGTCACTTTTCTTTTTACTAGCACTCGCGCCGGGGTTGAGGGTAAATGAGGCGAAGGGGGAGTGCAATTGACTCGTAGATCGCTTCGGCCACCCGGAGAGCAGCATATGGAGATGCCGTTGTGGCAAGGGTCGAAGGTTCGTCTGACTTTCCTCCATCCCCAAAAACAAAAAGCCCGGACTAAAGTTATCCCTTATTCTGGTTACACTCTCCAACTTTTTAACAGCAAAATCCGAAATCACCTCACTTATACTCGCCCTATCCCCTACCGGTAGACCTACAAGGTGGTAAAAATCTCGTGCTAACCTTGTTAGCTTCTAAGACGCAAATGACTCAGGAGAGCTTGACCTTTCCACTTCGGTGCGGCCACGTCCCTAAAGTCCTCACACCCTTCTCTCTATCTCAAGAGTGATGCCTATTAACAGTAACGGAACAGCAACAGCCTTTTAGAAAACCGTTCTCGGATATGCCTCTAGGGACACTTTAAACTTTTACTACGAACAGTTCTACTAAGCAATAGAAGAGGGGACTAACGAAGTGCCTCTAGGCACTAGTACTTGGAAGAGTGCTCGAGCATCGGAACGTAGCTGTGCAGTACCGGAGTAGTCTTGAACGGGGGAGGGACGAAGACCGGCGGGTAACGAACAGAAGTATTTAGCAAGCAAAAAAGCGAATTCTTCAAAGCGGGACAACAAAAAAAGTACCTGCTATCACCGATTTTCGTTGTGCCCCCGTTGGGGATTGTGCCGGTTCCCTAGTTATAGTCTGAAGTCTACTCATCTGCAAAATCCCGGTTATTGACAAGTTGCTCATTAGTCTCTATCTAGGGGCGGCATGGAATCCCCCGCCTCCGCCAGTCCGGGATACTGCAATAGCACTGGAAGCTAAGTTTCAAAGTCCCCGACCCACCCCATGACGGATGAGACATGCGGATTCCCCGCCTTCCTAGCCCGAGAGCGGCCCAGTAGCTGCCTGCCAAAGATCATAAAATATCAATGATTGTTTTGTGGAAAAGTCGCCGAACCACGCATAGACTTACCGTGCACGGAAGGCAAGGAATTTGCGTGCCTCACCAGTCCACAGGGCATCGACAACTTATTACCGACTGGTATGGTGGTAGTATCTTAGAACCTACCCCCATAACAACCGACATCGACCAATATTTCAACCTGCAACAGCACCTACAGATGGAAATCCTAAAATCCCTTCTGTAAAACTTTCCTAATCAGTTATTGCAACATATTCATAGAGGGATTCCCTTTCTAGTCTTCTAGCTGGGGCTGTAGAGGCGTTCAAAGTTTGTATCCCTTAGTCCGTCGGGGCGCCCAAGATATCGATGGCTTATGTCTCAGTTGGAAACGCCAAGATGTTTATTCCCTGTTAAGGAAAACTCCCCTCCAAATGCCATTAATCCATTTTCGATTAAGGAAAGATAATTTCCAGATCCCGTCGTTTTCTTAATGAGATCTCTTGGGCGCATCCTACAGACTATGGGATAGGAAGGAGGATAGAAAGACTCGCATGAAGGAAGAGGTTTTGCTGAATAATTAGCCAAGAAAACGCCCAACTAGGTATAGTATACTGCCACATTGTGACTAGCATTCTTGATTTGGCATGGGACCCAAGGCTAGTTCCATGGCACCATACGAGAGATGTTTTCTCACAAGACAAGGATTATTCCGCGGGTTAACCTAAATTAATTGTCCACTATCATACCCGCAACTCTCCACCGGGCACTTGTACTCGAGTAGGTACTCGAGTAACACCGTCTACCGTTAAGTTACCCCATGCGCGCAACTCCGGGGATCGACCATTCAACCGGCGCCCTCCTCGTCCCCTCCAGCACATGAGGTTACGGTAAGTTACAAACCACCTCCACCACCCGTACCCCGTCAAGGAATCCGCTGCGATTTGGTAAGCACTCTAATTTGCTCGGAAGACAACAAAAAATCGGAAAACATCAGGAGATCCGTGTGGTATCGGCAGAAATAGTTCTTTGGATTTTTACTAACCCCCCCGACCACCGGTAAGTTCGAGTACTCGTACCGTAGTGCCGCGACAGATAGCTCCCGCCAAGTAAAACAAGAAAAAAAAGGAAGGAAATAAGCCTCTCCCGACTTGGTCGGTCACTTTTGTTGTCGCTCCCGAGCCCATATCAAATCAAACCAATCCTAACGAGCAGACGAAATCCTTATCCTATGAGTCTTCCCACCCAAGAGGAGCATCTACTACAACACAATACGATTCCATATCGCGCTCGGGAGCCTTACCTAACTCATTGTGGTATTCTCGAAAAACCCCTCATCAACTCCTAACCCAACGATTCCGCCATGAGTGGCGGCTCCGAGCTGCGGCATACCAGTAGTGTACTGACACCGGTACGGGCACTGTATCGTACCTTTCCTTCGTCGTCAACTAGTCCGCGTGTTCCAATTGCCGCAAAGCAAGGACTTTTATGCGAATTCATGGATAGAACACCCCCTTAGTGTACTGGTAATAACAATGTGTTCATCGGCATTACCACCGTGTCTGCCTGCCCGGTCAGTACGGGGGACTCGGGAGAGGGGCACGCTACTGGATTATAGGAAACGGCACAAGAAGCAGAAACACAATCCGCTCCACCAGCCCAAGCGAAGAGCGAAATTTTGTGATGCTAGGGAAAATGTTACGCATGTTCAGAGAGCCCGTAGGAGCGAAAAGAGGTGCGTTTTTTAGTTTTTATCTCTTACCCTAGCTCCTGTAGTGCAGCGAAGCAAAAGCTTAACCTTACTGGACGGAGAATTATCCACGTCTGGAAAGCTTGGAGAAGGGAAAAGGGAAGGTATGTTTTTACCCCAACTCCTGCAGTGCGGGGAAGCGGGCTCTCTAACGTCAGAAGTACTCGTACAGTACTAGTACCTGCCAAGATTGCCGTCCCATAACCGTGGGGAACAATACATCACCTATAACCCCCCCCCCCTCCCCATCCAATTCAAACAAACACAGCCACATCTCCGCAATATCCAGTCAAAGAAAGAAGAAAAAAACTTGGGGAAACCCCGTACGACACCATACGCTACCCCCGCATCCAATACAAACGTGCGATGCCACTCTTGTAACACGCCTCCACCCGTCAGTCCATCCGTCCTCGTAACTAATCAACCTCGCACCAATCAGCGACCCCCCCCCCATCCTCGTCCTGCTCCCCCTCCCCGAAAGAAAGAAGAAAAAATCCCCGATCTCCATGCGCGCGCTTCAATTCCCTATGGTACATAAGATCTTACCCGCCCCCCCCGCCCCCCCTATTACGATTCCACGTTCCCACACGATTGGCCATTAAACATCGAGTGAAAGCTCATGAATGACCCTGCCGAAGCTGGATGCCTAGGATATCCCAGGGTCGGCGTTTACACCACCACCATACACACGAGTACGTATATATATATCATATGATAACGCACTTAGTTACTAAGCGTTAAACGTAACGAGCAAAGAACGGAGAATACACCGGTACGTAGGCGGGGCCCCGCGGAAAAGCTAACCGGCTGTGACACGATACAAGTGCGGAGGTGGATTTAGGTAAGTCATGTTGTATCGTAGCGTATCGTATCGTATTGTGTGCCCCTTGTGGACAGGCGGGCAGGCGCAAGTACTGTATCCAGCAAGTAGGTACCGGTGGTGCTCGAACACAGGGGTTAAAAATTTGTACCCGAGTATGGCGGATTGTCTGTGCGGATCTGAGCGCTCATGCTAAATTCAGGCGCGGATGTTCATCGTTCAGGTAATTCTGGCTGGATAGCCGCAGGTTCGCGGATAATCTAGTCCTATTGCTGCCGCATGCGGCGTAATGCGGCGGTTCCGTTTTCATGGTATCGAACGGGATGGGATGAGGGTGGCTTGAACCCTCACAGATGTTTTTTTGTTAGTTGCGGGGTACCGCGCGGGGGGACCATTTTTCGCACGTTAGCGAGTGATTCTTTGTGATTAGAGTCTTGCCTTGCGGCGGTGGGGAGCTCATGAGTAATCGCTGTGAATAAGTCAAGATAAAAATTTAATAAAATAATAAAAAAAATTAAATTCACATGTATCTCGGGTAAGTGTTACATTGTGCGCTTAGCGGTGCCTTGCGCAGTAAGTTAGGGGACGAACTAATGAAATCCATTACCATCACCATCATCGCCGATCGCGCTACTCTAATCCGAGGACGATTCCAGATCCTCAAACGTCTTTGCTCTTTTTCCCAAACATGAACTCCTGAGCCTGAACAAAAAATGGACTAAGCCACACAAGATAATAACGAGAAGAGTCCAAGGAAGCATAAACATCGTGTCCTGTTTTTCGGCCAAGGGGGCTCTTCTTTATATATGGATTGTCACCTGCTCATCTCGCCTTCCTCGTCTGCTGAAGATGAAGCGCCCAGCTGACGCTCAGATGGTGTTGAGGTGGAGCTTGGTCCAGGAGGAGCGTCGCTCGCCTCATGGTCGCCAACCGAGGCCACCGAGATTGCGTATCTCGATTGACACCTGCCGACCAGGCTTCGATAGTACTCGTCCAGAACCTCTCCCTTCGGAACAATCCTCCACCCCACCCTTACCAAAAACTCCAATTCCAACAAGTTAAGTTCCATTAGACTAACACCCCCAACCTTGGCGTAGAATCCATTGGTCAAAAATGAGTCGCACAGACCCTTGGTTGCTACTGTCGCAGCTGTGATGAGAAATCGATGGACCGTTAGTGAGGAGACAACAAATGGAGGGTAATGTGTTGAGAGTATATCAATGTAGTAGACCATCGATAGAAGTATTGATGGCTGGAGTGAGGCGTGGTGGGCTAAACGAGAGAGGTAGTCGGGAATTGAGATAGTCGGGGGCGCTCTATCACATACACAAATCAGCGAGGGATTTTCGTGGAAAGTTCTACAAAGTCAGACCGTACCGGGAGTGAAATCTAGTCAAACCAGCACCGGAGAGTGGGATTTTGTCATTCAAGCCGACCAATTCAAGGAGCATATCGCTTATAAGGTAAACGAGGTCTTGGGTGGGACAGTGCTGGTATAGTGATGGTAAATATTTGACTAAAGGATCTGAATGCCGGGCACGTTTGGGGGGAGATGAGGATTCAGTGTGGCTCTCGGTAGGAGTGGAAGAGGGAGTAGGTGTTTTGGCTGTTGGGGATGGGGTAGGCTGGGTAGCCACTGGAGTGGCTGGGGGGTTCATAGAGGAGTGGTTGTTAGAAATCCTTGAAGCCGCGGGAGACGAGGAGGGGGATGGTAGCCTCGGGGTTTGTGGCCTCGACGAACGACGTTTCGGATTTGCTGACGGTGCGTTGCTTGTTGTCTTTGACGCCGCCCGTCCACCGCTCAGTGACCAGGCGCTGAGAGAGGGAGATTTGACATATTGCGGGTACGAGGGCGATTTGAAATCGGCGGGGGAAAGCGATTTGCTTGAGGAGGAGGGGCGGGTGATAGTCTCCGAGGAAGTTATGGTGGACGAGGAAGAGGGTCCTTGGAGGGCAGCCGGGGAGGGGTTCATGGCGTAGAAGCCGGGAGTAGCGGGGTAGAGGGAACGTCTGCGGAAGTGCGGGGGAGTATAAGCAGAGAGATCCAAAGCAAGGAGGAGAGAGGATTAGGGGAAAAAATGGAGGGATAGAACGGACAGTAATACTGAAGACATCCGGGAGGAGAAACCGGGGGGGGGGGGTTAGAAGAGAGCTATGAGATAGGAGCGGTCCCAATGCGTTTTTGGAGGGTAATTCTGCGGCCGAAATTTCTGTGAGCCGCACGTTGCTGTATCGTCAGCGTGATTGGCTGAGCGAATAGGAAGAGGTGAGTATGAAGACCGGCGAAAATGGCAAAGGGGGGGAGAAGCAAAGGCGACAGGATCACACAGCACTCAGCAGAACTTGGGATAGGGGAGGAGGCTCAAGTAGTAATAGGTTGGAACTGGTAGGAGTACAAAGGTGCGCAGATTCAAGTAAAATGGGTTAGTTTTATTTATACATTCGGTTTCCTTCGTTCCAATGGAAATATATATACTCGAGTACACGTTCGACATTGTTACCCTAAAGTTGTATTGCCTCGCTGGCGAGGAATCATTTTTTGAGGGAATTAGCTAGGGGGGAAATGAAGAAGGAATGGTCGGAGACCTTGACCTAGTAGACACTGCACGATGCATTGGAAAACTCTTTAGTGCACTAAAGTAAGGTATGGTAGAGCGGTAGTGTGGGACCGGCACACATACCGGGGTTTCCACGATACCTATATCAATAATGGCCTCTCGGATTTCTCCGCGAATTGAATGGGGCCCTTCCAGGCAGCTGTACCGGTGAGACAGGTACCGTGCAGTAAGACTTTTAGTTGGTCAGGGGAAAAGTAGAAAAGGAGTTGAAGAAAATAAATAAAACCCTTTCGGACGCAGTCGATGGTAGGTGGGGAGAGCACAGCAACAGCTATCGTGTCTTGTAACACTGTAAATCCCGTCGGGATGGTTAGTGGAACGAGCAGATCGCAACGGTGGTATGGGGAAGAGGTGGGAAATATCCCGATCCGCGGCGATTGGCCCCTCTTGGACCAGTATTCAACCCTACGAGCGCGAGTGATGGGGAGTACCCAAACAGCTACTAATTTAGGGAATGAGTTGTTGTACTCGAGTATACTCCGCCAGTGACCAATACACTTGGTGCTGTGCCGTATTTTCGGTTTCGGGGATTTCATTCCTGCTAATCATCACACATACTGCACCTGCTCATAGCCAGCTTGCCGTAGACTATTCAAATGCGGATCCATATGTGTGAACTGGGTGTCAGATTCATTGAACGAGCGATGGATGCAAGTGTAACAGTGTTGGGGATGGAGGGTGCGCTGTTACTGCGAGATTGGGGGCACGGCAGCAAACACAGGGCTGTCATGTCTCTGAATCCGATTTCATTCTTCCTCAACCTTGTCCCCCGAGCCCCATACCCCGACCTCCGCAGAAAGCTTGCCTGTGCGCGTGCGGTGTGCTCCCCCAAGAGCTTGCATCTCCGCCCACTCCTCGCCAACCATCATCATCACCCATCGTCATCATCATCACTTTTTCTTCAATATCGCTGACCAACGAGATTCCTTTAGCCCCGCCATCGCTCTTTCCGGGAGTAACCAGCCCCACCTCACCAGTCACTTCCCCTTCATCCATTTCATCTATCCATTCATCTATCCATTCATCTATCCATTCATCTATCCATCCATCCATCCATCCATCAACCCCGTCTACTCCAAACCTTTCCAACTGTTGGTGGCCACGCATACATCGTCAATTTTTTCCTCAAAGCTTTAACATCAGTGCTCCTTGACCGCACACGACCCCTTTGCCAAGGTTGCAGCTGCGACTGCCCCCCGAAATCTCAACGAAACGGATTCATTCAACACCATCATGACCCATTCCGAGGAGGAGTCTACCGCTTTGTTGCTTTTATCACAGTTGACCGTGTCGCCGTTCAGTCAACCGCAGAATACACTTTCTGCACTCAAACGACTCAAACATGAGCTCATCGGCCATGAACAGAAGAAAGAATTGTTTGTGCGCCTAGGAATTGTGCCTCCTCTTGTTAGGATTCTAGAGGGTAGCGGTAACGCGGATGAGGTTTGGAGCAATGCTAGATTGGAAGCTGGAATTGCGGTTGGGAGCCTGGCTTATGGTATCACCCCTTCAAGATACACGTTTAGATGATCCGGATATCCGTGGCTATTTTACTTTTTCTGGAAATGTCATTAACCACTGAGTGGCATTGTATAGGCGGTGAAAAATATATTTCGCATCTGTTCGATTCACGGGCTTTGCCTCCGCTAATAGCTTCTCTCGATCCTTCATCATCTCCATCGAAACTCGTTCTATCGTCCCTTCGCACATTGAATACGATCTTAGACACTTCAGCATTTTCTGCGACGTGTCCTTCGTACACAATTGCTACGGCGCTTTATACTCCTGAGGTTCTGAGCAGTCTCTACAAAATCCTTTCGCAGCAGTCTCCCACTGCCTTGGTCCAACAGCAGATTTCACTCACAGCATCCCTTATTGCTAAATCATGTGGCCGGTATGCCCCCGGTAGTTCGGATAATAGTGGATGCCATTCAACCCATCAAAAGCTACTAGTGGAGGCTGGGGTCCTTGGAGCCCTGAGTGCCAGATTAGGGGGCCATATTGTAGCCGAGAAATCCATTCCTAAAAACCCTAAAAATACTCATAGCAGTGACATACCTCCCCCTGCTCCTCCGGGTGCAAAATTGGCTCCGATTCTTGACGCCATTTCTGTTATCATCAAGGATTCTAGACTCCGATCTCTGGAGTTTCTGTTTTCCCCTTCAATCATAGCAATCTTTCCTCTCCCTACCAATGAACCCTCTTCACCCGATGCCCCATCTTCATCGTCTAACAAGCCAGGCGAGGGAACGGTAGGCTCAACTTCCTCAATAAATCTGCCTCAGCCCAGGTTAGCGAGCAACTCGATAATACAACCCCCGAATTTACTCATAACACCATCTGCTTTTCCCCCGCTCTCAGCATCAGCTGCGATCTCACCGACCACTTCAAGTCACATAACGGAAGGATCAATACACGGCGGCAGCAGCTTTCCAGCATCAAGTCCTTTCTACAATCCCCTGACGGGAGCCACCGAGTCTCAGGCCGCGCTTCTTGGCGGCGGTCCTGCTGGGGATGATTCCGAATCTTCCACCGGTGGCGATACTCCTCTACGCCAGAGGGCGGAGATTGCCGATCTAGAGGACCGTATACTTCGTTCGGCCGCACTGGCCGCAACTGAGGGTGGATCCAACCGTCCCGAAATCGATCTCGAGGTTGAGGAGTCCCCCATTTTGCCGTGGCTAATATCGCAAGTTCGTTCTGGGGACTCTATTACGAGATTGATGGCAATAAGTGTTTTGACGAATTTGTTCAAAGTGGACCTTGTGAGCAAGAAACTTGTACAATTGCTGATATTGCTGGTTTTGCCGGTTTTGGTCCGACTTTTGACTGAGGAGGGTAAAGAGAATCGGGTAAATGCAGGAGTCGGTAGCGTTGACACAGACACATGGGCGAGCTGGACGATTCAGGAAAAGGCGCCAGCGATTCTGGCCAGATTGGTAATGGACAGCACTGAGATGCAAAAGGCTGCTGTGGATGCTGGAGCAATTAAGAAACTAGCTGCAATGTTGAAGAGAGCAAATGAGTTACCATCTCCTGCAATTAACGGTCACCAAAACGGAAATTCCCATGACTCCAACCACACAGGGGAGCCAGGAAGTAATCTTGAGGTTACCCATAAGATGAAGGTTAAAGAAGGCGGTTTGAAATGTCTGGCAAGCCTCGCATTATTCAAAGATGAATATCGGAAGGCGATCATTGAAACGGGGGTGGTCCCGGTCCTTGTGTCTTCGATGAAACCGCTCGAACCTATCCCAATACCCGTACCCCAGCACAACACGGTTGGGCAAGGAAACCCTCCTGCCGTACTCACTGCCGCATGCGGCGCTATTAGGGCACTATCTCGCTCTGTCTCCATTTTAAGAACCTCCTTGATTGATGCCGGAATCGCTCTACCATTGTTTGCTCTCCTTCGCCATGACGATATCGAGGTACGTATAGCTTCGACGGCAGCTGTTTGCAATCTCGTTCTGGACTTCTCCCCAATGCGAAGGCCAATACTAGAGGCCGGGGTTCTTGATGTCCTCTGCTCCCATGCGAAGAGCGAAAATGCTGCACTGCGGCTAAATGCGCTTTGGGCTTTGAAGCATTTGGTTCTGGAGGCCGAGACTGAGGTAAAGAGGAAATGCTTTGAGGGGCTAGGAGTAGACTGGCTCCTCGGGGTTATTAGTCGAGACCTATATGGGGATGAGGATGGCGAGGATGACGAGATGGCGGAGAGTGAAGATGGCGATGGGGACGACACAGAAGGCGGTATGGAGGACAGTATTGGTGATCTCAGGAGATTGGGTGCTGGGCGGACGGGTGACGAGGAATATTTTGATGCACCGGAAGAGAGGGCTAGGTCATGGGCAAGAAGGTTCCCCCCAAAGGCAACTGCTGTGATGGCACAGTTAGAGAAAAGAGAGGGAGACGACTCCTTGAGGAGGAGGAAGGAGGACATTGCTTTGCAGGAGCAAGGTCTAGACTTCTTACGGAACTGGATTAGCGGCAAGGATCGGAATCTCATGATCGACCACCTTTTCGAGAGCGTGGGGAAAGATCGGGTCTTTGAGATTCTGGAGGACAAACTTAAACCAAAGCGTTATGTGAAAGGGGAGCTCGTCTCTGAGTCTCCACCTGGTGAAATTGTGACTTCCGTTGTCTATATCCTTGTTCACCTTGCCACAGGTACACTTCCTCACAAGAGAGCCTTGATTCAACGCGTGGATCTTCTCAGGACTCTATCTGCCCTTTGGAATCACCGACTTCCCCCTGTCAGGAGTGGCCTCGCATGGGTTGTCATCAATCTCACCTGGCGCGAAGAGCATGAGGATCTTGATGAGGTTCACACTCGAGCTAAGGAGCTAATTAGGCTAGGATTTGACAAAAGCTTAGAAAGCATGTCTCAGGATTCCGAACTGGATATTAGAGAGAGAGTCAAGACTGCCAGGCATCAATTGGGCACTGTCGGGCCTACGGATTAGTTGTCGCCCCTACCTACCTATAATTCCAACCGCGAATATATGTGTACTACTACTGGGCTCTGGGCCTCTTTGTCTTTCTACTCTTTATATCAGTCACCTGTCTTTTTCTTTCTCCCCTCCCTGCTCGAGGAATGGAGGCGAAGTATACGGGTGGGGTTGCTTTTTTTTGATGTTGGTTTTTCTTGCTTCTGCGCATTTTCATAGCTTTGATTTGCGAAGGATTCATTCATCACGATGCTATGCGGCGAGAGAGAAAAGCGTTATTGGGGGGCTATTTGGCTATGGAGTCTTTTTCTATGTTTGGGAAGGGATGATTGGTGGATCTGAGGGAGTTTCATTCGGAATTGAAAATAGCGGGCACTTTTGTTTCTTCATTTTTCATTTTTTGTCGGTGTAGTTGGTGTCTTCAAAAGCCACGGGATGGTGGTTGGATTGGTTAAGTCAAGGGCGTATTGCAAGGGTTCCTTTCCTTTTATGGTCTTATGAAGACAAAAAGTTTCTTTCATGATAAAAAGTCAATGTTAAGCTGCTATGTATGGCTCGGTATTAAGCGTAAAAACTCGTTGAAATGAAGTGATCATACTCTGACAAGGCTGAGGAGTCTCGGAAATTGTCCTGAGTAACGATAATAACAAACCCCTAGGGATGTTTGGCGCAAGTGCAAATAGTAAGTCGCAACGACTATTTGAAAACCGACCAATAACATCTCCCGAAACTCGCTCACATAATCCTTTTTCAAGGGCCATGATTGGTCACTTTACAATCGTCTTTACAACTTACGGCTTGGGGTTGTGCCAAACACCCCCTTAATTGTATTTGAAATCGTTGGCGATATACGATAGTATCATACCTGGGGGTGGATATGTTTCTCTTACACTTAGGGGCGAGACGTACTCTAGAGGGCACGAAAGCATCTCCCCTAGCACCATCTAAGACGTGCACTTTATTGTATGATAACATCACTCCACGCTTCGGGAAGTTAACGTATGTATCATAAGGTGCCGTATTTACTACCTTGGGTCAAACCATTTCGTTAGATGGGCTTTTTATACCAAAAGCACACATTTTCACCTACCCCTCACCCATTCCGACAACATCAACTCCTACGATATGAGGATCCATCATACCAAGATTCCATACGGTAGTAGTCTATTATTAAACCCATGGCCGTAGATGACTTAAAGGGGCTTTTTGCAGAACTCCTATATAAAAACTGTAAAAAGCTGTGGAGAAAAAATCTGAAGTTAAGTGGGAGTGTCTTATATACGCACTGTATGGTGGAAAGGGGGAATGTATATAATAGCCATCCGGAAGATCTAATCAGATTCGTTCGTTGCGCTCCTTTCTTTTGCCCTATCATCTCCTGTCTTCCGGAAGAGGAGTATATAAAATATCATAGCTGGAAGGCCGGGCTAGGCGGATGGGAGGAAGGGGGAACGGAAGGAGCAAAAATGGAGTCAGCGAGTGCTGATACTTGACTTGGTGGCAAGTACAAAAGGGAGCTTTCTGCCAGATTTCGGCATCTCCGGAGATGGGTGCTATTGGGGGAATGATTGCTTGGCTAGGTGCGGGATCCGTCTGTTGATTTGGTGTTGGTAGACATGGGATCACATGACGTCACTCGACAAGTGTGGACTCTCTGTTAGTCGAGCGTGATAATAACGAAGACACCGTACTAAATTCTATGTGCAGGTTCCTAATCGCTTATGGGTAGCGTATCCTGGACCAAAAATGCAGGTCCCTATAGCTTTACAACAGAAGCAGGAGTCGCTCAATAAGATCCGCCTCTCTCTGAATAAAAGTTTTAAAAAATCGCAACAAAGCCACTAAGGTTCAAAAAATAATAATTGCTGCTGAGGGCTTATCTGTGGTAAACTTCTGAAACCACCAACTTTCAAAAAGAAAAAAGAAAAAAAAGGAGTATCATATCATACCCCTTTACTCGAGTACACAAGTTTCCACGCTAATACTCGTGGCATTCCATAAATAAGGCGCGCGCCTTGTTCATCATCTATGTTGGGAGGAATGGTAGCCTGCGGATTCAACCGAGGATCGTCGGTCATCACCCGATGGGTAGGTGCGCCCAACTTTGGAATGAGCCTTACTTACGGAATTCTACAGTATCGTACTGGTACTGGCACTATCTACAAGTAGGTTAGATTTATTGAATTAGCCCCTCCGGGACTGGAAGGAAAAGTCTGCATCCACCCTAAACCTCATAAACCGCTGTCGCAACAAACTGACCCTAACTCAAAGATATCATAGAAAAAAGAGAATATATTTCCTATGCTAGACTTACCACCATTGTTATTTAGAGATCCTATAATAGCAGAAGTTCAAGTTGCATCGTATAAGTGGTTTGAATCGTTGTCGCGGGGGTTTACTTTATGATCCGGGGAGAAAGGAAAGCCCAACGCCCTAGCACACGGTTCAATTATTCAAGTTTTTATAGGTAGACCTCAGTAGCACCACACATGCCGGTACACTGGACTTCTTTAGAGGGGAAGAACCGATCATGCTCGCTAATACAAATGGGGAAGCCAAATTTTGGCGTAGAAGCATGGGCACATTGGCGGCAGAGGAGACGCAACTAGGATCCGACTGCTCTAGCAGACAGCCGACTTCACGATTGGTATACTGTATTTTACTAGTACGGTAGTCGAGGGAGGTTGAGCGCCCTGCAATAATTAAACTGGGGGGTTATTATAGTTTCTGATGGGACAACCCCATGCCCTCCCCGCACAGGTAGGCGATGATTCAATCTTAAAATTGACACTGATGCTCGGGTGAAGGCGCAATCCATGTCGCAAGCGCTGCACGAAATGTCCAAGAATCTATCATGTAGATCCTATCGCAATGAACCTTGCATTATTTATTGTGTTCTCTGATGTTGAACTCATACTGGTGTTTTACAGCAACCGATGTGCTGGTGTTTACTCAGCGAGAGATGATTGGATAATGGTTTAAGCAGTTGGAGCCGCCCCCTTTTTTTATGGCCAGCTGGTCCAAATTCTACAAAACCTCCAGTATCGCTACTATAGCTATCTATAGCATATCTACGCTCGACCAGGACTTCGGACACACCATGGACCACACAGCATATTCGTACTCGACCTCATTTGGTAACCGTAACGTCAACTGCAATAACGTAACGAATAACAAGATTGTCAATGTGAACAAAGTCATAGCCGATGAGAACCCAGAAATTATGCAGTGGCTCTCGCCACTAGACCCCAGGGGAAGGCATCAGGATGTGCGTACCAACAGGCTCGATGGTGTGGGGAACTGGCTTTTAGAAACAAAGGAGTTTGGGGAGTGGCGGAGTGGTGAGGGTGGAGCAGACAGGGCTGTCCTATTTTGCTACGGGGATCCGGGGGTGGGGAAAACATATCTAAGGTAAGTGTCTGGTTCACCTAGAAGGAGTAAGAATTACCGCCGACGGCAAGCAATATTAGTTCGCTAGTGATCGACGCCCTATGCGATGAACCTAGCGAGGAAGACATTGCAATCGCGATGTTCTACTGCGACTTCCGCGACCAACAGAAGCAGACTACTACCAATATCATAGGCGCCATCCTTAAGCAGCTGTTGGTTAGGGGCGAGGTGCTCGAGGACGTACAAAAGGCGTTTCAAAAGGCGAAAAAAGAGGTCGGGGGTCGAGGTCTGCGACTTCCAGACATGGTGCAGATGCTAGAGCAGGCCATTGCCACATTACCCCAAGTGTTTATCTGTATTGACGCATTGGATGAGTGCATACCTAAGCATCTACTGGAGCTTCTGATGTCACTGAAGGATATCATTCGGAAGGCCCCAAGGATGCGAATATTTGTCACTGGGAGACCTCAGGTTGAGGCCGAGATTATAAGGCAGTTCGCCAATGGTGTTATAGTACCCATTAGTCCGAAGACGCACGACATAAAAAGATATTTGGAGAATAAGTTAGAGATGGACACAGAGCACTATGCGATGTCTGATGGTCTACGAACGGATATCCTAACAACTATTCCGGAGCGAATCTCGGGAATGTGCGTAGGAGCATCCATAGTTCCCACTTCATTATGCATGGTCTTGTATTGACTCGTTATGGTCTGTAGATTCCTCCTTGTTTCGTTAGTCATCGACGTTATCCTTGGAGAGGTTACCATCTCTGCGAGAAGGCAAAAGTTGAGCGAGATGACCAAGGGCAATCATTTGGGGGATGCATATGCGACAACCCTGGACCGAATGAAGACGCAGAGCGGAGGTAGATCCAGACTTGGAATGGAAGCCTTGATGTGGGTATCGAACTCGGAGCGACCATTACAGACTAGCGAGTTGTGCCATGCTCTAGGAGTAAAGAAAGGATCGACAGATCTGGACCATGAGAACATTCCTGAAATTCGAGCTATCCTCGGATGTTCCTTGGGGCTTATTATGGTCGAGGCATCCACCTCTACGGTCCGGCTTGTCCACTTCACCTTGCAAGAGTATTTATCCGATAATCCAAGCCTATTCCAAAGCCCACACTTGATGATAGCGGAGATTTGCTTGACATACCTCAATTTTCACTGTGTCCGGGGACTTTCGTCAACGCTTTGCTCTGCCCCGCCGACATTACCCCTTGTTGAATATGCTTCTTTCTACTGGGGAAAGCACATAGGAAGGGGGAAGGCGTCGAGTGTGACACCCCTTGCACTGGAGCTTTTAATCGGATTCGAAGAGCATATATCCTCTCAGCTGCTCTGGCTGCAGTACGGTAAGAATAGGTGGTGGGAGCCGCATTTTGATAAGAATAGCTCCCCTAATGGGTTTACAGGCCTCCATGGAGCCGCATTTCTCGGGCTTGGGGAGATAGTTGCTGCTTTATTGGCAAAGAAGGAATGGGATGTTAATGTAGTCGATGCCGTAGGCAGAACGGCGCTTGCATGGGCAGCTGCAGAAAGTCATGAGGATGTCGTGAAGGTACTATTACAGCGGAAGGATGTCAATCCCAACATTACAGATGCCAGAGATGTGACACCCCTCGAGTGGGCTGCGCAGCGTGGGTATGAGGGAATAGTAAAACTGCTATTGGAGCGAGAGGACATCAATCCCAACACTGCGGACACCGAATATGGTCGGACACCCCTCTGGTGGGCTGCGCAGCGTGGGCATGAGGGGATAGTAAAATTGCTATTGGAGCGAGAGGATATTAACCCCAACACTGCAGACACTAGTACACCTAGATATGGTCGAACGCCACTCTTGTGGGCCGCGAAGGGCGGGCATGAGGGAATAGCAAAGCTGCTACTGGAACGAGAGGACACCAACCCTAACACTGCAGACACCGGATATGGTCGAACACCGCTCGGATGGGCTGCGGAGGGTAGGCATGTGGGGGTAGCAAAGTTGCTACTAGAACGAGAGGATACCAACCCCAACACTGCAGACACCGAACGCGGCCGAACGCCACTCTTGTGGGCTGCGGAGGGTGGACACGTGGAGGTAGCAAAGTTGCTACTAGCACGAGAGGATATCAATCCCAACACTGCAGACACCGAACGCGGCCGAACGCCACTCTTGTGGGCTGCGGTCGGTGGACACGATGCAATAGTAAAGATGCTATTGGAACGAGAGGATCTCAATCCCGACATACCAGACCTCACCGGCGAAACCGCCCTTGAGCTAGCTACGTCCTGGGGACATGTAGGAGTTGTGCAATTACTCTCCGAGCCTAAATTCTCCCCTCCCATTCCAATAGGTACTGAAAAAGTCCTAGACCGCTTCTCACCTGAGCCGTCGACCTGCCTTTCACCACCGAAGCCCCTCCCCCCCGCTACACGACCCCTCCTCGCAATAGCAATTCCTTCCTTTGTCCTCATTTCCTCAATTTTTCTCTTCTATCTTCTCGCTCCCCCCGGTTCTTCCTTATCAGCCCTCTCATTGCAATCGCTTTATAAATAATTACTATATTATACATGCGGAGCGGATGGGGGCGGAAATGGTACTGCTCTTTATTTAACACATAATATTATAGACTCGAGCTCATACACGAGCATGAGTGTAAATCAACCCTGGGAGTCTCATGGTGGTTTATGGCGCATCATCTGCATTCCCCTCTTCTCATTTGGCTGTTTCTCGTATTATTTTTCTTCGTCTTTCACTTGCACTGCTCAACACCATTTGTCTTTTATTATTTGGCGACTCGTCCTTCGGGGGGGTTTTTTTATTTGACTTTTTAGAATGCTATATCATTGCAATGTATTATACCTTTCTTCGCCTTCGGTAGTCTGCCGCTCACAGTGCGATGATGGCTTCTGGATAATAATGTGACTTATGGGGTGCCCCGCTGGAAATTCAGCAATCTTACCAGCCTCCCACATAGCTTCCATAAACGAAGCAACGATGAGTGGCCTAGTTAACGGGCGCATTCTCTACCAGGCACTGTTGTACGTCGCTTAACAGTTGCACGTTCTGCTTGTACGAGCGCGAGGACTAGTGGCGTACCTCTCTTTCCCCGGAGACTTTGCGAATAGAAGTGTGCGCTCTTGGTTTTCCACCTTTTTTCCTCTTCACTTCTTTGGAGCCACTTCTCACCCTCTACTGTACTTCCACTTAATCCATAAAATAAATTCGTAGTTCTCTTCCGGGGCTCTTCCTCATACCTTCTATATCCATATTTTTTATATTACATTATTCTCACGTTGTTGTCGTTCAAGTCTTTCTCTCCTCCCTTGTCATTACCATACCTTGGCGGTAGGTTTCACTGTCTGGAACCATACCCGTGGAATTGCATGAATAAGGGGCGCGCCTTGTTCATCATCTATGTTGGGAGGAATGGTAGGCTGCGGATTCAACTGAGGATCGTCGGCCATCACTCGGTGAGTAGGTGCGCCTAACTTTGGAATGGGCCTTACGGAATTCTACAGTACTGGTACTAGTACTATAGCTACAAGTAGGTTAAATTTATTGAATTAACCCGGGACTGAAAGGAAAAGTCCGCACCCACCCTAAACCTCATAAACCGCTGTCGCAACAAACTGACCCTAACTCAAAGATAGAAAAAAGAGAATATATTTCCTACAGTAGACTTACCACCAGTGTTATTTAGAGATCCTATAGTCTAATATCAGAAGTCCAAGTTGCATCGTATAAGTGGTGTGAATCGTTGTCACGGAGGTTTACTTTATGCTCTGGGAGAAAGCCCAACGCGCCTGCCACACGGTTCAATTATTCAAGTTTTTATGTAGGTACGAGTAGACCTCCCACTTGTCTAATATGTACTGGGCAGTGTTATCTCAAACTAGGATCTGATCTAATCCAAAAAGACTATCTGATTATCGCATAGATCTCTCAGTGCTGGTGTGTACCCCACATGGTATTTGTTATCATGATCATATGCTGCAACGCACAAACTCTTGATACAACGCCCCTTGTGAAAACTTTCTTCCCTTGGTTACAACACGCTTATACTTTCTCTCTTCACTCAACACTAACCTTTCCGTCCACTAACCTCAACGCTCACCTCACACGCTTCTGTGATATCTTCCCTCGACACCCACGCCTCCCACTGGGATCATGGTCGCTCGAGCACTAATTCTCCTTTCATCAAGCCAATCGTGGCAGAAGTTACAACCACTCTGGGGCACTTGTAGAGAGGGTCGTGAGGAAGTGGTGAAACAACTACTCGCGAGGGACGAGGTCAATCCTGACAAGCCAGACAACAAAGAGGACAACACCACTCTGGAGCACTGCTGGCAATTGGCATGAGGGGTTGTGAAACGACTACGCGAGCAGAACGATGTCAATCCCGACAAACGAGACAACAATGCTAAAACGCCACTTTGGAGGGCTGCTTGGGATAGGCATGAGAGGGTAGTGAACCTACTATTCGGGCGGGATGATGTCAATCCTGACAAGCCGGACACCGATGGTGGAACACCAGTCTTGTGGGCTTCTTAGAATGGGCATGAGGGGGTGGCGAGACAACTACTAGCACTAGACGGTATCAAACCCGACAAGTTAGACCAGTATGATAGGACATTACTCTGGTGGGCTTCCCTCAATGGCCATGAGGGGGTGGCGGGACTACTACTTGCACGGCACAATATCAATCCCGTCATGCCGGACAATGACCGTAAAACACGACTCTGGAGCGCTGCTTGCCTTGGTCATAAGGTGGTGAGACTACTACTCGCACTGGACGATCTCAACCCCAACAAGCCTAACAACGATGGCCAAATACCAATCTTGGCAGCTTCCATCCAGTACCTGCTCCAGCTGCCCGTATCAACCCACAAATTCAAGCGCAAAGTAGTATACCACATGCAGAGGTACCACCTATCCGCTCTGTCAGGAATGTCCTTCAATAGGGAATTTGTTCCATAGCTAATGTTAGCATTTGCTAATATTTATAGACTGCCGGAAAATCTTCAAGCGACCTAGCATGACCAGTGTTCCCAACCGTCCTATAGGGCAGTCCATCCCGGGCAGGGTGGCTAAAGCGGGCCGGGCCCGGCATCCGTCTTTTGTAAACACCGCAGGACAGTAGGTTGACAGGCGGGCCCTACTGTTCATTTTGAAAATGCTAACTTCCAGTAGGCACCTACCGTCCTGACGGGCGTCACCTGTAGGTTACCTACTGTCCTGAGTAAGAACAGGTGAACTGTAGGTTACCTATATCATTATGAGTTCAGCCGTGAGCATGTGGTGAAACTACTACTCGGGCGGAATGACCTCAATCCTGACAAGCCAGACAATAATGGTAAAACACCAGTCTGGAGCGCTTCTAGCAATGGGCATGAGGGGGTGGTCAACCTACTATTCGCACGGGACGATGTCAATCCTGACAAGCCGGACACCAATAGTGGAACACCACTCTTGTGGGCTTCTTAGAATGGGCATGAGGGGGTGGCGAGACTACTACTCGCGCGAGATGGCGTCAACCCCGACCGGCTAGACCACTATGGTAGAACATTACGCTGGTGGGGTTCTATCAATGGGCATGAGGGGGTGGCGGGACTACTACTTGAACGGCACGATGTCAATCCTGTCAAGCCGGACACCGACGGTAAAACACCACTCTGGAGCACTGCTTGCGGTGGGCATGAGGGCGTGATGTGACTATTACGCCAGACTGCCAGACCTGGGATTAATGTTTTTTTCTCCTGCTCAGACTTGGTTCGCTTTCACTTTCAACTATGATCTCATTTGTTAGGGGAATAGTTGAGGTCCTGAGCCACCAAAACCCACGAAACCCTCGAAGAGCTCTGCAAAAGACTCTGCAAACCCAATGTAGAGAAATGGAACAGATTCTGTAGAAAGACCAGCAAAACAGCCTTCACCAAACAACCCTGCAATCACCAAAGCCACAAACCTTCACACAACCGCCCTCCTCCACAAACATTGCGAATTTTCACTCTCTACTTATCTGCATACACAATCTCTCGCTCCCTTTCCTTCTGCGCCGAAGTTTCTGCCCATGGACCGGGCCTTAGGAATGTTGATCTCATAATCCAGTTCGACCCTCTGTTCGCCCGCAATGACCAGCACCGCGGGATGGGCTCTAGGGCGCGTGCACGATGTGCTAAGCAGGCCATAATGTCCCTAATGCTGGGGCCAGACGTATAATATGTTGAGAGTGTGCTAAAGAAGTGTGGGAACCCCATACAGGTGGACGTTGACAAGGTATTCAAGAAGGCCTTCAGAGAGGAATGAACCACCAGAAGCGGGAGTGGGAAGATAAAACTAGAGAATGATAGTTGAGAGTGGAGAGTTGGGCATTGGTAAATAATGTGGTGGTAGACAAAGCTAACATAGCCTGGGGAGGTCATACCTGTGCGTATACCACTAAGGTTGTCCTAGAAAAGGCGATGTCCAACTATAAAGCACTAAATTACCGATATTTAGTCAAGAGTTCATGGATTAGGGATGTCCCAGGGAGTAGTAGAGTTCCCAGAGGTTGTGCAACAGTTGGCGGGAAATGGAGGTGTAACACCAGGGGTTCGGTGCCCATGCAGTAATTACCACTGCCAAAGTGGGTGTGAAAAGAAGCTTGGATGAGGAGGACACCAGGCGATGCTGGCCTAGAAGCAGTGAGAAAGATGCGAAAGCTTTCTTCTGGCATGCAGATGAGGAAGAGGATGGCTTCAGAGTTTAATATTGAATGAGAAAAGCCCGAGTTAGTGTCACATCCCCTTACCCGTCACGCAACAGGACAGGGAAGAAACTCTTTGTTCAAGTTGACTCAGAGAGTCAAGCAGAGTGAAAGCGGTACCCATAGTTTTAATTATCAAGACATCGCCGGACATTCTACTGCACAATATACCCTTCAATAATCAACATATCAACAATGTCCCAACCATAATTACATCAATCTCCACCTACCTGCCCAGCCAGCTCGCCCCTCTCCAAGAAGGCCACAACTACCACAGCAGTAACAACAGCAACACCAGCAGTTGCAGCAAGAACAATCATACCACTACACCTCTCTGTCAGACAATATTCTTACTAATAGAAGACATGCATATTCGCCTACTCAAAGCCTTACACAATCACCCAACTGTTCCCGGCTGCTCTCATTCAAGCATCCGGTCAAACAGGCTCTTGTAGTCGACAAGGATGACTGCTCAGACTCCTCTCCTGTCTTCGATGCAGCATGTTCAACTGATCGGGAGGGGCAGAGTGTATCTGTTTGTTAACTGTATGCTAGATTCTATGAGACCTGTGTCGAGTTCAATGGGGAATGCTGGAAAATGTATATAGCATAAGGAAGGTTGTGACACAAGTAATGACAATTGCGTGGGCCTGTGAGACTGTTGACGGTAATACCGTAACTGGCATAACGGGCAATAATTGTATTCAAGCTCTTGCATACTATCAAATAGTAAATATATTAAACTAAAGACTTGACCAGTCAGTCAAGTGGCTGCTCATTCAATTATTAGTGACAATATATCACAATGTTGTACTTTAACATAAAAGCAAATAGTAAACATCAAGGTATAAGCTTGACCGGTCGGTTGAGGGGCAGCTAGTCATATATGTACTGAGCAGTTTATCAATTTGGAGATCAATGTCCTATCTGATCTGACGTGCTGGGGTGTACTGTGTGCCGTATTTGTGGGTCTGGCATGTGACGCAACCACGATTCCACAATGTACACCTGTGACGCAGCCCACAATGCCGCGCCAAATGCGAAAATTTTCTCCCCTTTAATATGCTAAAACCTTTTCTCTGTCTCCTCACATCATCCTCGCCTCCTCCTCTCACCTCAACACACTCACCCACACCACCTCACATATGCACCACCCTCCACCACTGAGACGACTCATCATACCACATCTCCCGGAGCATACCTCTCACCGCACAACAGAGAGTACTCACACAACCACCATCCAGACAGCGGGACCACACCACACCAGAGACAGTACACGATTCTGAGCATACACACCAACCCACCCCTTTCACTATACACGACAGTATGCAAGCGAGAGCACACACAGTACCACCCTGGGCTTAGTGCTCACAACGGGATACACAGCGGAGAGCCCCTCACACCACACCACTTCGAGAACTCTATCCTTTCCCTGCCCCTAGGCCTGACAAGGCAACATCCCCTCCGGTCAATCCCAACCAATCAACAATGCCACGTTGTAGCGGCTGTCGAAGGGATAAACCCATTGAGGACTTTGACGCTGATAGTCAAGGTGCCTTACGCCAGACCTGCCGTCCATGTCTGGTAAGTTTTGGGATATCATATTCCATCCTCCAATAGTGTAGGATCGTATGCTAATATATGATTCAAACCACAAAAAGGAAAATAAACGAAGAAGACGAAGACAACAAGGAGGTAACACAGTGAGGGTATCTGGTCAAGGAGAGCACGCTGAAGGTAGTCCCACGGGAAATGAGTCAGGTACTCAATGATTACTGATGAAACCAATATGGGAGATAAATTGCGAAGGAGGGGGAGGACAACTGGTGGTGCCGCGGATTGGTTTACAAGGTATTTTAACAACATTGATGCTTTGTGAATTTGCACTAAGTGGTTAAAGAAGTGGCAGGGAGAGCGGTCATGGCAGGACTGGAGGTTGCACCGAGGCAGAATATAGAAGGAAAGCCTCCAAGCTCATTAGAGGAAAGAAAGAATTGCTAATATTGGGCAAAGCAGCTGGTAACGAAGCCGTAATGGGAGGTCAAGATGTGGTGCGGGAAAGGGTACCAGCAGGTAAATATCATTTCTTAATTGATTTTGAACAAGGACTGATTGAAATAATAGCTAGGGAAATAGGGCGGGGAGGAAGACGATGTGGGCAGTGTGGGGTGGAAAGGGAGGCGGAGGCATTTGATCGCAATGCAGTGGGGAGCCTCCTGTCCACATGCAGGTTGTGCCTGGTAAGATATTCCGAATTCTGTATCTGATTAAATAAGGGGATTAAATAGAGACTAACCATGGGGAAAATATAGACTGATGCACAGAATCCGCAAGGAGGAAATGCAGAAGTACCAGTTGCATATGTGCAGGTGGTTCCCCTAGCTCAGGCAGGAGAGGGGCAACAGGCACAGTCATGGGTGCCTTTGTCCTTTGAGTGCCACAGAGCTAAGTGGACAGGCCACGATCTTGGGAGGCAGGAAATAGAGTGTGCTGCCTGCCATGCTTTGCACTGGAGAGAGGAGTTAACCCCTCTCTGGTAAGTCTGTTTCCTCTGCCCTTTTGCTTTGCAAGTCTATTACTAATACTCATCTGTCCTCATACTTAGTCTCCTATGCAGAATCTCCACCCTCTGGACTTCTTCTCACTTCACAGCCTTATTTACTTCTCCTCCCTCCCTGGTAAGCTATATTGTTTTCCCTATTACTAATTTAACTAATTATGCTTCAGTTTCGATACTGCCATGTCCTGGTTTTGTGTCTTTCTCTCTCCTTCCTTGTATGTATTCTAAAACCTGTACCCTACTCCCTTCCTTCCCTTTGACACATTACTAATCTCTCATACTCTATATCTGAATGCAAGGCTTCGCTCTCACCTCTCTCCTTACTCTCGATTTAGAGACTGTTTACCATGTAATATAGATGTAGTATTAATCAATTGTCTTTCCACCAGTTCATAGTTCTTTGTGCCTTATAATCCGGCTCTTATAAAAGATGATTTATGTCTATATTACGTTTCATCACTTGTATGTAGCCTCTAGCATGCTTATTCCATGCCCTCTGCCCTCTCCCTCTACCTTCACACTTTGCTGAATCTACACATAACAACCATCACCACAAAGCTCTGCAACCATCCATGCTATTCACTCACACTCTTTTCCCAACCCATAAAACCAACCTATTCTACACAATACAGACAGAGACGAGCCGTAGGCCCGGGGATTCTAGTCTTATATGTACTGAGCAGTTTATCTCAAAAAACGATCTCAAAGTCTGATCTGATAAGCCATTAGTGCTGGAGGGTACAGCCCACAGTATTTCTGATCACACATGTGGGAGGCAACCCACAATGCAACCCACAATAAATGCGCGACAACGCACAAATCCTAGAGCCAAACAATGCCAAAGTTTTCTTTCTTGTTTAGCTCAGACTTATTCTCCTAACTCTATACTCGCCTTCTGCTGCTCACCTCCATGCTTGGTACACCTCAGAGAAATGCTGTCACAAGAGTACTAACTTCTTACATTCAGATCAACCCTGCATATCTTATATGACAGGGTAAAATGCCGATTCACAAACTACGAAACACACACACCCACAATATCCCAACATCCATATGACAAACAGTGATGGATATTCCGCGAGCCAGGTGGTATAACTCAATACTCGGTCATGACCCTTCTATGTCGAAAGTCTCGCAGGAAAATGCGAATCAACGATGGAAAGGGATGGAAATAGGGAGTCTTCTATACTGTATTCTTATCCACTAAGGCTCACGGGGGATCTTCGCTGACCTCCATCAAAGCCGCCGGGAAGATGTTAGTGTAAAGATTGGATGTTAATCCTAATACTGCAGACAAAGAGGCGAGACCCAGTGTCTCTGGCCCACGCGCGCTGCACACAAAGCAGTTATTATGCTGCTGTGGGAGCTGAACAACTTCAACCCCAACACGCCAAACAAATACGGTCAAGGCGACTCTCCAGAGGCGGCTATGAGGGACATGAAGGAATAAGCATGTCGTGGAATGATTGAAAGTCGCCCTTAATACTGAGAATGACTATGGAGATACACCACGCTGCAGAGCCACCCACGAGAGGTACAAAGGAGCCGTGATGATTTTGCCGAAGCGATTGGATGTCGATGCGAATGCTGCAGATGAAGATGGCAACAAACCTCAATTGTGAGCTGCCAGCGGGGGGCATGCAGGTGCTCCTGCAGCGGGAGGACGTCAACCCCAATACCTCAAACAAAAATAGTATAACACCAGGCTCCGTAGCAGGCTGGAAGCGAGATGAAGGTGTGGTAAACAGCAGTGCTCTCAATCGGGCAGCCAATCGGTCTTGAGCTACGACGAGGACCGAAGACCTTTTGTCGTCCCGTACGGTCCTCCAGCCAAATTGCCCGGGCATTCAGAGTTAAACACATCAGGCCCGGCAGTCCCCCGCACTCACCCACAGTGCCCCATAGTCCCACTCGGGATGTTCCCCCTGTAAGGTCTCTGTTGTGCTTTTTTGATTCATTGAGCGCGAATATGAGCCCACCTTGCACACCACTCAGAATACCCATAGTTGAGTTGCTGCTGTGACCGCAGGACTCCGCCATTCTCTGAATTTGATGTGCTTCTCGAGTGTTGAGTTAGGTATACTGGGAACCGTTCTAACATCACAATCTCAAACGGTTGTGAGTGATGTGAAATCCTCTATCCGAATCGATATACCGAATAGCTATTGTAAACAACATGGGGTTAAGCTAGGAAAAATAGTTGAAGTCAAACTTTGTACTAATTTGATGTAGACAATGGAACGTGTGGTTTTTACCCAGTACCAGGTTCTATTTTGAACAATTATGGACTTTCCATCCACTCACGATTCATTTCAGATTATCTGATTAACTTATTCCAGCTCTTGTAATTCAGTGGGAGCCAGGAATACCAGATCGCAGATTGGACTTTGTAGTCATCTAATCCACCAGTCCAGTTGATATGACAATTCTGGGATCATTATCCTGTACTCGAACCCACTACCACCCACAGTTTCCTGTATTTCATCGTCATTACCTGCATTGAACGAACGTCCCCAGCCATGCTCCGCCATGGCGTCCTGTCCCCAGCCATGCTCCGCCATTGCGTCCTGTCCCCAGCCATGCTCCGCCATTGCGTCCTGTCCCCGGTCATTATTCAAAGTGCCCTGTCGTCCTCCACCGTCTCCTGCCCTTTACTCTAATTCAAGCACACTGCCCTCGGTCTTCATGCACCCCCACCCATTATTGTCTCAGGTTGACGCTCCAGTTGTGCTACCCTAATAACTTGAATAAGGGAGAGGGGTCCCAGCACGTCTCAGTTTCCTATTGTGGTGGGGACGGGAGAAAATACCAGCAAAATAAAAGGACACGTTACTTAAAGAGGAAACTCAGACGGCCTAGGACCCCTTTCTCTTATTCATGTTAATACGGGAGATAATAACGGCAGTCTTCAGGTTTTACCAATAGGGACAGTACATTTTCCGCTCTCCCGCCCGGACCAGGAGTCTTAGGAGTCTAACCTAGATGCCTTGTCGGGCCCCTGGACAGTGGGGAATACTGGTGAATAGTTTGCAGGAATACTTCGATGTCGACTCTAATGCTATGGACAAATATAAGGAGACACCGCTCTGCTGGGCCGCACATAAGGGGTGAAGAGGTTGCTAGAATACTTGGATATCAACCCCAATCCTGCGGACGAAGATGGCCAAACATCAGTCTTGGGTACTGCTAAAGATGGGCACGGAGAAGTGGTAAAGATGTTGCTTGCGCGAGTGGATATCTACTCTAACACTGTGGACAAAGATGGCCAAACACCACACTTCTGGTCTGCCTAGCTGAGGCATGAAGAAGTTGTGAACTTATTCCTGAAGAGAGTGGATGTCGACCCTAATACTATGGACAAAGATGGCTAACAACGGCCATTGTGGGCTGCCCATCATGAGCATAAAGGATTGTAAATGGGTTGCTGTAGAGAAGGTGGATGTCAACCCTAACAGTGCAGACAAAGATGCCTAAAGACCAGTCTTCTGGTCTGCCTATCAGGGGCGTGGAGGAGTTTTCAATAGGTTGCTGGAGAGAGTGGATATCGAGTCTGATCTGCCGACACAGATTGCCAAAGACCACTTTTCTGGGTTGCCCACACCAGGCATGAGGAGTTGTTAAGACACTGCTGGAGCAAGTAGATGTAAACCCCGATATATCAGATCTCGCAGTGAAATAGCTCTCTTGCGAGCTCTGCAGCCCAGACATCATGCTGTTATAAAATTACTAACGGAAGCAAAGATTCAATTCCCTTATCAGTCAGCTATAAATATTCAATGTCCGTGTTACTCAAGCTGCGTGGTTTAGACCAACGCCCCTTCAAAAGGATATGCGGGTTTGGGTGTTTAATAGTGGTGCTCCCTCTATACTCTTGAAAAAACAATCAGACCACATCCCACAACCTCTGCCTCCCTGCACTATTCTCTGATTCTAGAATCTCATTTCAACTTACTTTATATTATTTGCCCCGGCGTCCCATACCTTTTTGCCCATCCTTAGTGCCTGTCGTATTACAAGAAAGATTATACCACTATGGTCAATAAAACTAAATCATGTCCGTTGTAAGAAGTATATGACAAAGACTCAATTGGGTTGGGCTGTTCCATTAGTCAGTATGTCTTTTCTGCCATCCACACCTCAACCATCTAGGTTCAACATAAGTCATTTTATTCTATTTTTTGCCTACAGAGATCAAGATGAGCCGTAGGCACAGGGGGCGCTAGTCATATATGTACTGAACAGTGGATCTCTCGGCGTGCGATCTAATCTTATCCAAATGTCCTGACATGAAATATCACTCATGTTTGTGCTCAGATAAATTTGTGGGTCACCCGTGAATGTTGTGGTCTCACCTACACCTGGCTTGGCAGTAACAACTTTTTCATCAAGAAAATTCTTTCACCTGCCTGCATCTCTCCCACCTACAACCACATCCCCCTTCTCCTCCCCCTCACATCCATTTTACCTCACGCTTCCAGTATACTGCATAAAACCACAATTATAGTATTCAAATAATTCTATCCTCCATGTGTCATGTATTTTCCCCTCCCGTTGACTCGTATGCCTGCTAACATATTGGCAGCAACTACTGCTTTATACAGAAAGTTCTTTTACCCGCTTGCTTCTCTCCCACCCACAACCACATCCCACTTCCCCTTCCCACCAGATGCCTTCTACATCACACTTCTGCTATAAGGCATAAAACTACAATTATCCCATTGAAATAATTCTATCGTCCATGTATCACGTATTTTCCCCTCCAGTTGACTCGCATGCCTGCTAACATAGTGGCAGCAACCACTCTTCTATAAAGAAACTTTTTTCGCCCCCTTACTTCTGTCCCACCCGTAACCATATTCCGCTTCTTCTCCCCTCCACATCGATTTTACCTCACCCTTCCACTATACTGCATACCACCACAATTATACTATTCAAATAATTCTATCGTCCATGTGTCATTTCATTTCCCCTCCACTTGACTGGCATGCCTGCTAACATATTGGCAGCAACAGCTCTTCTTTAAAGAAAATTCATTCACCAGCTTACTTCTCTCCCACCTATAACCATATCCCGCATCTTCTCCCCTCCATCTCTCTTTTACATCAAGCTTTGGCTATAAGGTATAAAACTACAATTATCACATTTCAATATTACTATCATCCATGTATCGGTATTTTCCCCTCCAGTTTACTCCCATGCCTGCTAACAAAATGGAAAGGATGTCCTCTTTATTCACCTCTCGCTGTTATTTTCTTACAAAACCATTTACTCAGACCCAATATTGGGCTTCTTTCTAAAGGCGAATTCCGTCCTGTTAGTTTGTTAATTCTTGTCCCACTATCCCATACTCCCTTGTACTGCATTTTGTTTTCTATCCTTATGACTGCCTTACTCAAGTGCCTACCATACACTGTACCCAAACCACACCACCCCTATGCGTAGGGCTGGCAGGGGTATAAGTAGGTAAAGTACCGAATGTTAAAAATTCAGTGTGGGATGAGTCATCTATAGTGAGGTAGCACGGTTTTGACTGTGTATTCCACCTCCAACATGAGGAACAACTGTTGCTCGCTCTGAGCGTAAATGAGACGCTTTTCCCCGTTTAAGGCAGTTCTTCTTAGAGGCTGAACAGGGTCCTCTATTCAGAGTTTGTAAAGCAAGCTCTTTCCCAAGCATAACGAACTGGTGATTTCCGACTGCGTACAGGAATCTCTTTTCTGAGCATAACTGAAAGCTTATTCCTGAGTCTAACGGGAATTAGATACACCCAGTCCCTCGCCTCGCACTCCTATTTGATATATAAACGAGTTTAGAATAGTAGCTAACTGGAAGGTCCAATAGAATTGTATTATGAAATACCAGAATATAATTGCTAAATAAGATACACCTATAAGTACTAATAATAGTATAATTTATTTTAATTGTATAATTAATTATAAAAGCTCCGACCTGGTTTGCGTGTAATATCTTAGCATAACATTCCATCATACACTGGGATACAGGTTATGTTATTAAACATAGCATAAAAGTATTATAAACAAATATTGTACTTAATATAATAATTAAAATTTTGTAATTCAATTCTGCTAGGGCTTGTAAATATAATCTTGTATCAAAGATTTTGTAATTAGTGCCATGACATAAGGCTTGCCATACTGTTTTCCGTTCAATTAACAATTTATCCTCTTAGTGTTGGTTTCTGTTCAGCTTTGTGGTCAACTATATGAACCACAGATATTGGATGATACAGTTGACAGCCACAAAGCTCGTATGGAGAGAGCTATTATAGCTTTCCGTAATGACACAATTGACAATTTCAATAATCTCTTGGTAGAACGGATGCTAGGAGCTGAGCACTGCTTTGAAGCTGCCAACTATATGGACATTGGTGAGAATGCTGCTATGGGTAAACCATTCCCTGTTGAGTATTTGCAGAGTATTAGACTTGCATTGCTTCTAGCCTGCTGCCTCCAACTTAAAATTGGTGAACATGTTATTCTCCTACTCAATCTATGTGCCTATGAAGGTTGATGCAATGGTATAAGCATGAGAGTTTTGGGAATCAGGCGCAACTGCATGGAGGTTGCCATTATGGGTAAAAGGTTTGATGGGAAGGTTTGCCTTCTCCCTAGGATTAAGCTCACGACTTCTGAGCAAGAACTTCCATTCATTCTGCAACAAACCCAGTTTCCCATTTGCCTCTGCTATGCTATGACTGTTAACAAGTCTCAGGACCAGTCTTTAGAGCATGTTGGTATTCATCTATACACATTAGCCTTCACTCATGGCCAGCACTATGTGGTATTATCTAGAGTCACCTCCCTTAATGGACGAACTCTTTCCCCTCTGAGCAAACTCTTACTCTTACTCAGATTATTGTCTACCTAGAGGTACATCTCTAATTTCTTGATTCTAAATCCCGCTTCATGATTCCTTTTCTTGTTCTGACTTTATCGCATCTACCGGTTCTATCACTCAGCCCGACCTTGCCCCTCCTATGTCTTATTTATTGACCTGGATTCGAGAAGAACAGACGGAACAAATGAAGAAGTACAAAGAAGCGGTGGAGGAAACAGCTGTATTTTCGCATCCGAGTTGCTTGTCTGTCTAGCTATGAGAGAAGTGGGGTTTATATAAGGAATACAAAGAGCATTCGTGAACTTCCCAACCTGCAGGAATCATTCCGGGAAAGGGCATAAACCAAGGAGTTCCTGTCCCTCTCGCATTTCAAAGCCCAATCATCCCACCGCCCTGCTTTCAGGACCCACCCAGACATATATGCGAACCCTTTGATATACTATACAAACTAGGTATCTCCGTTCCACCTCTTTGATTGATAATTATAGACAAAGGAAACTAAAAGGTAATGAATAACAGAATAGGAAAGACATGAGGAAAGAATCTTGCTAACGTGATAGAATAATATACACGAAGTAATGGCCTGCGCGGAGTAATTGCCTGTTAGGAGTGATTGCTGGTGATATACAACACTATGTAGCCTGCCCTTCTTGCCATTTCAGATTGTACATGCTTCCCCTCTCTGCTGACCTGGTATGCTCCCATCACCAAATTTTTGTGATGTCTACCATGATACTCTTCTGTTATACTAACTCCTCTCTGATAGATACATGACTCCTACTTCAACAACCTCTCATATATCATTCTTGTTTCTTTCTTACAAATACCGTTTCCTTCATCACTGTGTTTCCCACTCCGTTTGCAGGATTAAACAATAGCCATATAGTTTCTCCAATGTCAAGTTCTTCATGGTTTCTGGACGTATTGGATTGTTTGTTCTAATTTATCTTTAAGATCTTACTCTGTACCTCTTGTTTTTCATTTGTCTATTCTATTATTATAATAATACAATTGTTCTGTACTGTTCCATAAATGTTGCAGTTAGGTACATGGTAGTACTAGATACAACCCTGGCAATTTTAAGGGATGTTGCAGCTGGTTCAGACCTGCAATTCTCACTAACAAATATCACAATTTCGGCTATTGACATCTAAGCATATAGTAATCATCGAAGAATAGGCTTGACCCATCAGGAAATGGGCTACTCATTCAATTTTGAGTCATAATGTATGATATTCGGGTAATTTAAATACAAGCATACAGTAAAAATCAAAGCATGCGCTTGACCGGTCGGTCGAGGGGCTGCTAGTCTAATATGTACTGTACGGCCCTTATCAATGTTCGAAAATCCGCGTACGATCTGATAAGAAAATGTGATAAATAAGCACCTTCCAGATTAGGCCAGAAACAACTGCCAAGAGATGCTATTTGGCTTGGCAAAATGCGAGTTTTTTTCTCCTCTTAAAGGCCACTCTCACACTCAGGTTCCCTCTCTTAACCACTTGCATACAAATACATTTTCCTAATTTTCATCAACAATTTCACAAGGTATATTTTCCTTTACTGATCCTATTCTCTTTCCCAAAATTAATCAAGTACTAATACTTCCATATTGAAAAGATTATTATGGATACACAAAGATGTGGCCAGTGCGGAAGAACCAGACCAGTTATTGATTTTGATAATAATCCGCATGGATTATTAAATCGCTCATGCAGAACCTGTTTGGTATGTTTAATTTCTCTGAATATTCAAGCTGTTGATATTCTTAGTTTGAGCAAATTGTTCTAACTTGATACATATGAGAGTAGGAAAGAAGAAGAACTGCAAGGCAGAGAGTTACTCTTGAGCCACTGGCAGAACCTGTCAATAATGTAAGACAGGAGGAGCAATCTGAAGGTACCAGTAATATTTCTTTTATGGATTATCATTCAACTAATAATGGATTTAGGAAGTGATATGACGCACTTGCGTAGGTGTGGCAAGTGCAAGCATAATAAAAATACGACTGAGTTTGATCAGGATGGTAGAGGCAACCTGCGCTTAACATGAAGCGCTTGTTTGGTTAGTGACTCACTCTGTGGCATTATATTAAAAATGTTGAATTTAAAACTAATTTGGAATTGTATATAAATAGGCTGCTATAAGAGCTACAAGACAATCAGTCAGTCTAAGATCAGGAAGACGGCCTATTAGCAATATGCTCAGGCTGGCCTTCCTAGATCGTAGAGCACAATGGACAGCACATGACCTTGGTCATATGAATAGTAGTTGTGAGGCCTGTGGTGCTTATCACTGGTCCTGTGAGAAAGGCAAAAGCGGACTATCAATAGATCACCAAACATACGAGGCCTGTTGCAAGCATGGGGATGTTATACTGGACAAAATGCGGCTACTACCAGAGCCTTTGAATGGTCTAATATCTGGAGGGGATGCGCAGTCCATATCGTTTAGAGACATTCTACGCAGATGGAATAGTCTTTTTGCTTTCACATCCATTCGATATAATATGGATGATCGTCCAACTGCTATGGGAGGTGGATTCCAGCTGTTCCAGGTTCATGGTGCTATTTATCATCAACAAGGACCACTACTCCCACCTGCTGGACAAGATGCACTTTATTCTCAGATTTATCTCTATGATCCCACGTTGGCAATAAGGGCTCGATCTACTAGAGCACCTGAATTGGATGCTTCTCTTATTGCTAGACTTACCCAAATGCTTCAAACATCCTGTCCTTTAATTCAGCACTATCTCACTGCGAAGGAACGTTTTGCTGCACTGGAGGCACAAGAGCAGAATTTCCGTATCATTCTTGATCCACAATTATCTTTGATAGTGGAAACAGGAGCAGATTTAAGGCGAGAGAATCTTCCAACAGCAAATGAGATTGCGATGATATTGCCTGAGGAGTATGGAAGTAAAGGTTTTCGAGATCTGGTTTTAGCACAAAGGTCAAATGGAGAGGCCATTTCCAATGGGTTTTCTACAATTAACCCGAATCATGCCCTATATTTGCCACTTCACTATGTTCTTCTATTCCCATATGGTGAACCAGGTTGGCATTGGGGAAGGCAACTTCAGAACCAGGAAGGTAATCGGCAAAATACAAGAATGTCTCAGCGCTCATTTTATCGGTTCAGACTCCACACACGTTTAGATGAGCCACGAACACTATTTCAGGCAGAAAAGCTATTTCAGCAGTTTGTGGTTGATGCCTGGGCAGTCTGTGATCAGAATAAGCTAAGCTGGCTCAGGTCACATCAGAAAAATATTAGGTCAGACATCTATAAGGGATTGGTTGACATAATGCATGTTGGGAATGTGAATCTTGACGAGGTTGGAAAGAGAATTGTGTTACCTTCCAGCTATGTCGGAGGTGATCGGTTTATGCAGCAACTATATCAGGATAGTATGGCTATTGTACGACACTTTGGAAAGCCATCACTATTTATAACATTTACTGCAAATCCAAAGTGGATCGAAATTCAACAAGAGCTGCTACCGAACCAAACAGCTGCTGATAGACCAGATTTGGTAGCACGTGTTTTTAATCTAAAGCTGAAAGATTTGCTCAATCAGATCAGACATAAAGAGGTCTTTGGTCCCTGGCTTGGATGGGTTTGGACAATTGAGTACCAGAAGCATGGCTTTCCACATCTTCATCTTCTTTTATTCCTGAAAACCGATCCGGAGTTTCTTACAGCTGCCAATATCGACTAATTTATTAGCGCAGAACTTCCAATTGAGGAGGATTCAATTGGTTTGGAGCTTCGAGGAATTATACAGTCAACAATGGTACATACCCACTGTGCCGCAGGCAATGGCCTAGCTCTTTGTATGAAAGATCTCAATCCCACACTTGTGGCACAATGTCGTAAGGGATATCCAAGAGAATTTCAAGAAGAGACAACAATTTGCGAGAACGGTTATCCAACTTATCGCAGACAGAATAATGGCCAAACCTTTACTATTCGTCTACCCAACAGTGGTCCAAATATTCAGACAATTATTGATAATCGCCGTGTTGTTCCCTATAGTCCCTACCTATGTCATAGGTACAAGGCTCATATTAATGTGGAGGTATGTGGATCTGTGAGAGCAGTTAAGTACATTCACAAGTACATTTACAAGGGTGGTGATCGAGCAACAGCTATTCTGGACTCAGAACATGATGAGATTAAACGTCATCTGCATGGTCGTTATATTGGACCAACTGAAGCAGTATGGCGCTTGTTCGAATTTGATACACACGATGAGCAACCACCTGTTATACATCTGGCCTTACACCTACCAGGAGAACAGGCAATATACTTCACAGAAGGGGAGGATCCAGACCAACTGCGAGAACGTATGGATACATCAATTACAACCCTCTTAGCCTATTTTTCATACAATTTACAAAATGCGGATGGTCACTCATATATATATCATGAGTTTCCCGAACACTTTGTCTATGTAAGGAAGATTGGCTGGAAGCGCAGAAGTCAAGGTACATCCATTGGGCGAATGTATTCTGCTAGCCCATTTATGGGGGAACGCTATTATCTTCGATTGCTCTTAACAGTAGTCCGTGGCTCTACTAGCTTCGATAATCTTCGAACAATTGATGCAGTTTTACAACCAACGTTCAAAGCAGCTTGTATAGCCCTACGATTATTGGAAGATGATGGCGAGTGGGTAGCACTATTTACAGAGGGTAGACTGTTTATGACTGGTAGAGCACTACGACATTTGTTTGCTCTGGCTCTTCAACATACAACCCTTACAAATCCCACAACAATTTGGGAACAGTTTGCGGAGAGTTTCTGTCATGATATTCAACATCTTATATCCAGTGGCAGAATCACAAGACCACTTGGGTGGGAGGCGATAGGGGACACACTTTATTTGGACTATGGTTTATATCTTGTTCAACAGGATTTGAATGAATATGGAAAGGCTTTAAGCGATTTTGGACTATCAGATCCTATATTGAATTGGCAATATACAGTTGGGGCCACAGATAACGTGGTTATACAGGAAGAAATAGGATATAACCAGGAGCAAGAGCAAGAAAGATATGCCGAAATGTCAGAGCAACTAAATCTTGAACAAAGAGATTGCTTTAATGCAATTACTGCTGCAGTGGAGAGATATGAAGGGAATGTACGACAAGAGGAATAATCGGCCTTCTTTCTGCACGGACCAGCTGGAACTGGAAAGACATTCTTATACAACTGTCTTGCCAGCTTTTTCCGAGGTCAGGGCAAGATTGTTCTCTGTGTTGCATCATCTGGAATTGCTGCACAGCTATTACCTGGCGGTAGCACAGCTCACTCACGTTTCAAAATTCCCTTATCCAACGATATTAACGCAGTCTGCAATATTAGCAGTAACTCATTTTTGGCTCAGTTAATTCGCAAGACTGCTCTTATTATTTGGGACGAGGTTCCAATGCAACACAAGGCTTGCTTTGAAGCAGTCAATCGAACACTAAATGATATCTGCAAAGTGAGCGATAGCTGTACTTTTGGAGGAATCCTAACTGTCCTTGGTGGTGATTTTGCTCAGATACTGCCAGTTATTCGCCGAGGTTCAAGACAAGCAACTGTTCTTGCCTGTATTCAACATGGGTCAATTTGGAACAGACTTCACATTTTGAAGCTTAAAACCAGCATGCGAATTGTACCAAATTCTGCCAATCAGATATTTCTCAACTTTCTTCATGCTCTTGTCAACAATCCAAGCCTTTATGCTCAAGTCACAATTCCATCATACATTCGATCAGTTACTACTACTGAGCAACTATGTTGTTCAATATATTCAGACCAACTTCTAAACCAAGCTACTACTATGCATAAGTCTTTGATTGGACGTGCTATATTAGCCTTTCGAAATGAGACGGTTAATGAATTTAATAATATTCTACTTGATTGTATGCCAGGTCTTGAGCATAGATTTGAAGTGGTCAATCATGTTGAAATGAGGGAAGAGGATGCTGTATCTGAACCTTTTGCAGCTAAGTATTTGCAGAGTATTGAGTTAGCCTCAATTCCTCCTTCATGCTTGAAACTGAAGATTGGTGCTCCTGTCATTCTTATCAGAAATTTGAGTCCAAAGCAAGGACTTTGCAATGGTACCAGAATGCGAGTTCTGGGGATTGGTCGAAACTGTCTACAAGTTGCCATTCTTGGAAGCAAGTGGGATGGTGAAGTACGTCTTTTACCTCGAATCAAGCTTACTACCAGTGAGGAGGATTTGCCCTTTATTTTAGAACGAAAGCAATTTCCTATCAGATTATGTTTTGCAATGACAGTGAATAAGTCTCAAGGACAGTCATTGCAGCAAGTTGGGGTAGATCTTCGGACTAATGCTTTTACTCATGGTCAGCTTTATGTTGCTCTTTCTCGAGTTACTTCTTTGGATGGACTTACCATTTTGCTATCTCCTGGTACTGCAGCTTTAACTCAAAATGTTGTATTCCCGGAAGTCCTTCTTTAATATGTTCTGAATATGTTTCATTGTTCTTATTATTATATGTATACTACAATTCTTAACTAATATTCATGTACTTCTACAGAATATTCTAATTGAATAAAGTTTCATATGTAGACTATGATACAGTGATTCACAAAATTTTATTTCATCAAACTTGAATGATGTATCACACCAAATTAAAATTAATATCCTAAATATTTCTGACTGTTCGTACTTATTCTATAATCAAATTTATATATTCACTTTTGAAGTATTATCATATTGATACTTTATATTCATTCTACAACGAAGCTTGATTTCTAAGCTATTATAAGATTCACAAAATTTTATTTCATCAGACTTTAAATAAGTATTCTACAAAATTAATATTAAATTTATAAATATTTCTGAGTGTCCATACTTATACTATCAGCTAATTTGCACAATAGTTTGTGAAATAGTATGAGAGTGATACTTGATAGCTATTCAAATATAAAGCTTGATTTCTCAAATATTATTAGATTATTCACAAAATCATATTTATCAGACTTTCAAGCAGCATTGTACAAATTCGATATTAAATTTCTGAATGTTTCTGACTATTTAAAGTTGTATAATATATAAATTTATATATTTAATAATCACTGTACTATATTATGACTTCCTATTTGGGCCCTACAAACCCCAAACACATGTGACCAGACTTGGCAAATTCGCTTTTTTCTGACCTATTAAATTATCATTATTCTCCTTAAACACAATCAAGCCCTCTACTTTCTCCTCTACTTTTTTTTTTTTCCTCACCAAAAACATTATCCTACCTACAACCTCATCTTAGCGACTTAACTTCAATTCTGTCTTGATTACCTCTTCCACAATGACATTCAATCAAAAAACAACCACTCAGCAGTGGATCACCTTTCTTCAAATACTCGCAAATACCAATTCAACTTTCCAACAACCGGTTCTTATTTGTTCGAATCCAATTATGTACAAAAATGGCATTGCCAGACAGTTGTGGGTTCAGAAAGCCACATTGGAGGCAACTGCTGGTATGGCTGATGGTACAATGTCAGAAGAAGGGGGGGCTTCCTATGTTCAGAGTTGGACAGAAGGGCGTGCTCTGAGTACCTTTCAAACGATGATGCGAAGTTCAGGAACTTTGGCTGTGTTTACAAATGCTTTAGGTAATGCAGTTGAACAACAGGGAGAAAAGATAGTCGACTATCATACTTATGCGCTTTTTTACCAAGCGGGAATTCTTGGCATTATTGATCCAAGTTTTCAATTTGGGGATGAAACCTTTGATGGATGTACAGGGATTGCATTAGCTAAAGCCTTGGTCAAGTCACTTAAAGCAAAGGGCAGTAAGCGCAAAATCCAGGAGGTTTGGATTGGTGGGGGAGGGAATAAAGGAACAAGATGTCAAGAGATGACAAGAAAGTGGCTGGAAGAGGAAATCCAAGTCCACAGGGGATCCAAGCTTGGAAACTGGCAGGAGAGGGCTGGGTGGATTAGGGTTTCCTTTTAAAATGTTTTTTTTAAATGTATTAACTTTTTTGCATATCTGAATTAAATATTTTAAACAACTTAGATTTCTTGAACCATGGATCTCAAATGATATTTTCCTTATGAGACACCACCCTCGAGGTCTCGAGGGGGCTCCTGCTAGTACGATGTACAGTAGCACACTACTCATGCCGGTACACTGGACTTCTTTGGGGGGGGGATCGATCATGCTCACTACTACAAATAGGGAAACCAAATTTTGGCGTAGGGGCATGGGCACATTGACGGCAGAGGAGACGCAACTAGGATCCGACTGCTCTAGCAGACAGCCGACTTCAGGATTATGATACCGTATTTTACTGATAGTCGAGGGAGGTTGAGCGCCCAGCAATAATTAAACTGGGGGGTTAATAGTTTCTGATTGGACAACCCCATGTCCTCCCCGCACATGCAGGCGATGATTCAATCTTAATAAATAATGCGGGGTGCATTGCAATAGAGAGTCTACATGATAGATTCTTGGACATTTCGTGCAGCGCTTGCGGCATGGATTGCGCCTTCACCCGAGTATCAGTGTCTATTTTGTGTTCTATGATGGTGAACTCATACTGGTGTTTTACAGCAACAGATGTGCTGGTGTTTACTCAGCGGGAGATGATTGGATAATAATTTATGCAGTTGGAGCCGCCCCTTTTTCTTACGGCCAGCTGGTCCAAATTCTACACAACCTCCAATACCGTATCGCTACTATCTATATAGCATATCTACGCTCGACCAGGACTTCGGACACACCATGGACCACGCAGCATATTCGTCCTCGACCTCATTTGGTAACCGGAACGTCAACTGCAATAACGTAACGAATAATCACAAGATTGTCAATGTTAACAAAGTCATAGCCGATGAGAACCCGGGGGTTGTGCAGTGGCTCTCACCACTGGACCCCAGGGGAAGGCATCAGGATGTGCGTACCAACAGGCTCGATGGTGTGGGGAACTGGCTTTTAGAAACAAAGGAGTTTGGGGAGTGGCGGAGTGGTGAGGGTGGAGCAGACAGGGCTGTCCTATTTTGCTACGGGGATCCGGGGGTGGGGAAAACATATCTAAGGTAAGTGTCTGGTTCACCTAGAAGGAGTAAGAATTACCGCCGACGGCAAGCAATATTAGTTCGCTAGTGATCGACGCCCTATGCGATGAACCTAGCGAGGAAGACATTGCAATCGCGATGTTCTACTGCGACTTCCGCGACCAACAGAAGCAGACTACTACCAATATCATAGGAGCCATCCTTAAGCAGCTGTTAGTTAGGGGCGAGGTGCTCGAGGACGTACAAAAGGCGTTCCAAAAGGCAAAAAAGGAGGTCGGGGGTCGGGGTCTGCGACTTCCAGACATGGTGCAGATGCTAGAGCAGGCCATTGCCACATTACCCCAAGTGTTTATCTGTATTGACGCTTTGGATGAGTGCATTCCTAAGCATCTACTGGAGCTTCTGGTGTCACTGAAGGATATCATTCGGAAGTCACCGAGGATGCGAATATTTGTCACTGGGAGACCTCAGGTTGAGGCCGAGATCACAAGGCAGTTCACCAATAGTGTTATAGTACCTATTAGTCCGAAGGCGCACGACATAAAAAGATATTTGGAGAATAAGTTAGAGATGGACACAGAGCACTATGCGATGTCTGATGGCCTGCGAGCGGATATCCTAACAACTATTCCGGAGCGAATCTCGGGAATGTGCGTAGGAGCATCCATAGTTCCCACTTCATTATGCATGGTCTTGTATTGACTCGTTATGGTCTATAGATTCCTCCTTGTTTCGTTAATCATCGACATTATCCTTGGAGAGGTCACCATCTCTGCGAGAAGGCAAAAGTTGGGCGAGATGATCAAGGGCAATCATTTGGGGGATGCGTACGCGACAACCCTGGACCGAATGAAGACGCAGAGCGGAGGTAGATCCAGACTTGGAATGGAAGCCTTGATGTGGGTATCGAATTCAGAGCGACCATTACAGACTAGCGAGTTGTGCCATGCTCTAGGAGTAAAGAAAGGATCGACAGATCTGGACCAAGAGAACATTCCTGAAATTCGGGCTATCCTTGGATGTTCTTTGGGGCTTATTACAGTCGAGGCATCCACCTCTACGGTCCGGCTTGTCCACTTCACCTTGCAAGAGTATTTATCCGATAATCCAAGCATATTCCAAAGCCCACACTCGATGATAGCGGAGATTTGCTTGACATACCTCAATTTTCACTGTGTCCGGGGACTTTCGTCAACGCTTTGCTCTGCCCCGCCGACATTACCCCTTGTTGAATATGCTTCTTTCTACTGGGGAAAGCACATAGGAAGGGGGAAGGCGTCGAGTGTGACACCCCTTGCACTGGAGCTTTTAATCGGATTCGAAGAGCATATATCCTCTCAGCTGCTCTGGCTGCAGTACGGTAAGAATAGGTGGTGGGAGCCGCATTTTGATAAGAATAGCTCCCCTAATGGGTTTACAGGCCTCCATGGAGCCGCATTTCTCGGGCTTGGGGAGATAGTTGCTGCTTTATTGGCAAAGAAGGAATGGGATGTTAATGCAGTCGATGCCGTAGGCAGAACGGCGCTTGCATGGGCAGCTGCAGAAAGTCATGAGGATGTCGTGAAGGTACTATTACAGCGGAAGGATGTCAATCCCAACGTTGCAGACGCCAGAGATGTGACACCCCTCGAGTGGGCTGCGCAGCGTGGGCATGAGGGAATAGTAAAACTGCTATTGGAGCAAGAGGACATCAATCCCAACACTGCGGACACCGAATATGGTCGGACACCCCTCTGGTGGGCTGCGCAGGGTGGGCATGAGGGAATAGCAAAGCTGCTACTAGAACGAGAGGATACCAATCCCAACACTGCAGGCACCATGTTTGGCCAGACGCCACTCTTGTGGGCTACGGAGGGTGGACATGTGGGGGTAGCAAAGTTGCTATTACAACGAGAGGATATCAATCCCAACACTGCAGACACCATATATGGTCGAACACCACTCGGATGGGCTGCGAAGGGTGGGCATGAGGAAGTAGCGAAGTTGCTACTAGAACGAGAGGATATCAACCCCAACACTGCAGACACCATATATGGTCGAACACCACTCGGATGGGCTGCGAAGGGTGGGCATGAGGAAGTAGCGAAGTTGCTACTAGAACGAGAGGATATCAACCCCAACACTGCAGACACCAAATATGGTCGAACACCGCTCGGATGGGCTGCGGAGGATGGGCATGAGAAAGTAGCGGAGTTGCTCCTGGCACGAGAGGATACCAATCCCAACACTGCAGACACCGAATATGGTCGAACACCACTCGGATGGGCTGCGAAGGGTGGGCATGAGGAAGTAGCGAAGTTGCTACTAGAACGAGAGGATACCAACCCCAACACTGCAGACACCGAATATGGTCGAACACCGCTCGAATGGGCTGCGGAGGATGGGCATGTGGGGGTAGCAAAGTTGCTATTACAACGAGCGGATATCAATCCCAACACTGCAAACGCCGAATATGGTCGAACGCCACTCTTGTGGGCTGCGCAGGGTGGGCATGAGGGAATAGTAAAACTGCTATTGAAGCAAGAGGATATCAATCCCAACACTTCGGACACCAAATATGGTCCGACACCCCTCTGGTGGGCTGTGCGGCGTGGGCATGAGGAAATAGTAAAATTCCTATTGGAGCGAGAGGATATCAACCCCAACACTGCAGACACTATAACTGGATATGGTCTAACGCCACTCTCGTGGGCCGCGAAGGACGGGCATGAGCGGATAGCAAAGCTGCTACTAGAACGAGAGGATATCAATCCCAACATTGCGGATACCAAATATGGCCGGACGCCACTCTGGCGGGCCGCGAAAGGCGGGCGTGAGGGAATAGCAAGGCTGCTACTGGAGCGAGAGGATTCCAATCCCAACACTGCAGACACCAAATATGGCCGGACGCCACTCTGGTGGGCTGCAAAGCGTGGGCATGAGGGGATAGCAAAGTTGCTGCTGGAACGAGAGGATATCAATCCCAACACTGCAGACACCGAATATGGTCGAACACCGCTCGGATGGGCTGCGGAGGATAGGCATGAGGAAGTAGCAAAGTTGCTACTAGCGCGGGGGGATATCAATCCCAACACTGCAGACACCATGTATGGCCTAACACCACTCTTGCTGGCCGCAAAAGGCGGGTGTGAGGGAATGGTAGGGTTGCTATTGGAGCGAGAGGATATCAATCCCAACACTGTAGATATCGAAGATGGCCGAACGCCACTCTTGTGGGCTGCGGTTGGGGGACACGATGCGATAGTAAAGATGCTATTGGAACGAGAGGATCTCAATCCCGACATACCAGGCCTCACCGGTGAAACCGCCCTTGAGCTAGCTACGTCCCGGGGACATGCAGGAGTTGTGCAATTACTCTCCGAGCCTAAATCCTCCCTTCCCACCCCAGTAGATACTGAAAAGGTCCCGGAGCGCCTCTCGCCTGAGTCGTCGACCTGCCTTTCACCGCCAAAGCCCCTCCCCCCCGCCACACGATGCCTCCTCGCAATAGCGATTCCTTCCTTTGTCCTTATTTCTTCTATTTTTCTCTTCTATTTTCTCGCTCTTATCGGTCCTTCCTTATCAGCCCTCTCACTGTCGCTCTATAAATAATTCCTATATTATACATGCAGAGCGGATAGGGGCGAAAATGGCACTGCTCTTTATTTAACGCATATTATAGACTCGAGCTCATACACAAACATGAATGAAAATTAACCCCAGGTGTCTCCTGATGGGTTATAATGCATCATCTACATCCTCCTCTTCTCTTCCCTTCCCTTCTCTTAGCTGGTTCCCGTCTTTTTTTCTTTTCTTTCTTCGTCTTTCACCCGCACTGCTCAACACCGTTTGTCTTTTATAATTGGGCGACTCGTTTTCTTCGGTGGGGGGTTGATTCTTTGGAATGCTATATCATTGCAATGCATTATACTTTTCTTTACCTTTAGTGGTCTGCCGCTTATAGTGCATGTACAAAAGATGATGGCTTTTGGATAATAATTTGACATATAAGGTGCCCCGCTGGAAATTTAGCAATCTTACCAACCTTCCACATAGCTTCCATAAAGGAGCAACGATGATGGGGCCTAGTTAACGGGAGCATTCTCTGCCAGACACTGCTGTGCGCCGCTTAACGCTTGCACCTTCTACTCTTACTGTATCATACTAGTAGCGTACCTCTCTTTCCGCGAAGTCATTGCGAATAGAAGTGCACGCCCTTGGCTGTTGACTTTTTTCCCTCTAATACAAAATCTTCACTTCTTTGGAGTCGCTTCTCACCCTCTACTTCCATTTGATCTGTAAACTAAGTTCGTAGTTCTCTTCCTCATACCTCCTATATCCATATTTATTTTTTATATTACACTATTCTCTCGTTGTCGTTCAAGTCTTTCTCTCCTCCCTACCTTGGCGATAGGTTTCACGTGTCCGGAACCATACCCGTGGAATTCCATAAATATGGCGCGCGCCTTATTCAAGACTTGTGTAAGTTAAGGAGGAATGGTAGATTTGACCCATGAACAGGAAGATGTTGACGCTGTAGGTATGATTGTGGCTTCGCTGCGCTGCGGCAAGGAAGACCGACGACCCCTTCCGGCAGAGGGGGTCGCTCCCGAAGGCGCTGACTCCTAGCTTCCCGCTCACAAAAAAAAATGATCCCTTACCTTGTAATCATGGCCAGCGCTAGATACAGTCGCACCCCGCTATAATGGACCCCTTTACAGTGAAAAAACCGCTGTTACGAATGAATTGTGCTGGAGTTCGGATGCCTCATACAAATATCCCCGCTATAATGAACTTTATCAGGTAACGAATACGAATTGATTTTTCAGATTTTGTACCCTTGTTCCCATACAAATTTAATCTACTATAACGGACAACTGGTAACTAGTGAAGTAGGTTTGCGTATGTTTGGCTAAAGCCATGATCATACTGAGAGGGATAGAGATTTAGGTCCTGCAAGTCATATAGATGGGGGTACATATTGTGACGACTTGGACCCCCCTTATGCCCACCAAAACCTCTGCCCAGGGCTTCTCCCAACTCTTCCTCATCTTCAGTTATACTATTATGTTCAAGCCCTGTTTCCCCAACCCTCAAGCCCGGAATGCCGCCCTGTACCATTGTGCTCTGCTCCTCCGGCCCCCCACTTCCATCAAAACCATGAAATTCCCTGTCTTTTCCCTTTTCTATTTCCCTTTGCCAGTTACTTCTTAAGCTCATAAAACAAGGTTGATCAGCCTGAGGGTGTGCTGTGTGCTGAGACTTCGGCGGGGAAGATATTCGAGTAAAGAAGCTGTCAATTGTTGTTGTTTTTTTTTTTTGATTCTTGATAGCTAGTTGGGCAAACATAATTAGTAAAACAATAGTTTTCTTTCATATATAATAAAGAATTGAAAAATCTGATTTAGGAGAGAAGAAGATCTGAGAGGTATTCATCTGTAACTAGAAATAAATATTAACTTACCGGTGAATAGCTGAGGCTAAAAAGGTAGACTGTTCGACTATCGTAAAGAGTGAGATTGTCCGTCTAGTCACAGTTGGAAGAGAGCTCACTGGTAATGACTGCAGGTAGCGAGAGATGTTGTAGAGAGACTGAATGGTTTCGGTGTGTGATAGGAGCTTGGGAGGAGGTACACAATATTCATCCTCACAATCTCCTTTAGCATCAAGGTATGTTGTTTCCATGTCGTCAATATCTCGTGTAAGTAAATATAAATTAAGATATTCTTCAACCAGAGATGCTGAACTTGGGAGAATGGCTCAGGTATTGGAGAGGCCCTCTGCATCTTCTACACTCTCATCACGAAAATACCGTTGAAATCTTGAATCCAATTTGGCTTCTGGGAGTCGGGGATTCAGGATTCTATAGCTAAACGTGTCTGTGGAGAGGAGGCTATAAGGAAGTCTGAGTCCTCAGTAGAGGAGTAACCAGAACCAACCACACCAGCCAGCTTCTAGTGTTCGTTACAGGGCGCGGCGGGTCAGGTTTTCACTGGGCAGGCGCCGCCCGTTCAGCGGCCCATGGGCGATATTTCTTTTGGATATCCCTGCCCCACCCCCGTCCAGGGCCCACCCCTACTCATTCCCTGGATGGGGCCCGTTTGTCAGCACCAAATTTTAACAGGGACCCGTCTGGGAGGTGGGGTGGGTGGGGCCTGAGCAGGGACAAGGGCAGGGAATGCCAAAAATTACGCCACACCCTGGGCCATTGGGCGGGGCGGGGTGGAGAAACGGCCAGGGGCCCACAGTTTTCGGGGCCCCAGAGGCCCCGTAACGAACTCTACCCACTTCCAGCAGTTGGTAATGGTGGACATCGGTATTGACTCCCACGCATTGGCTATGAGATATATTGCTGAAAGCATATCGAGCTTTGGTGGTGCTGGGCTATGTCGATTGAAGTATTGAACCATGAAGTCTGCATTGTGCCTCCGGTATGCTGCTTTAAAAGCAGCAATAATACCTTGATCGAGTGGTTGGAGCTTCGAAGGTGTATTTGGAGGAAGATAAGGAAGGGTGATATTCATTACCCTTCTTGGTGGGGTTGGTTCTTGGTAGTTCTCGGGCGAGGAGTCAGGATGAGCATGGCTTGGACAGTTATCGATAATGAGGATAATATTGCCCCTCTGGATTCGCATTTTATGATCAAAATTGCGCAAATATTCATACCACAATCCACTCAACATCCAGGCTTGCTTGGTGTAGCAGTAAATAATGGGCAGATTATGAATATTGATTCTATTCCGGCGGAAAGCCTGTGGTGTTTAGAGTTCGTTACGGGGCGGGGCGGGGCGGGTTTTCACTTGCCAGGCCCCGCCCTTATAACGAGCCGGGGGGGTTATTTTGGAGGTGATCCCCACCCCGCCCCCGTCCGGGGCGAGTCCCCGCTCATTCCCTGGATGGGGCTCCGTTTCTCCCCACCTGTTTTAACGGGGACCCGTCTGGGGAACAGGCGGGGCCGGGAGCAGGGGCAGGGAACCGTAAAATACCACGCCCCGCCCCGGGCCGTTCAGCGGGGCGGGGCGGGGAATTGGGCCAGCAGCCTGCGTTTTTCAGGGCCCCAGAGGCCCCGTAACGAACACTAGTGGTGTTTCTGCCCGTCTAATGACCATTAAGCACTTTTTTTCAGTCCCATCCACATTGACTGTATGGAAGGATGTAATTTGAGTTTTATCCAGCTTGCCTTCTTCTAAAATCTTTCCATTTTCCTTTCTTACATTAGAGTAAGCTGGCTGTTTATTATATTGTAAGCCACTCTCATCACAATTCCAAATATGCTTTAGAGCAAAATGCCTTAGGCCCTGTTCGGCGCGCCACAATATAAATATATCTCAATAAAAGTTGCAAATGGCATATATGTTAAAACAAATTTATAGCATATTTCAGAAATATAAGGTGTTCTTTTGCACAACCAGGAAATAAATATTCATGCCAAGAAAACATATATTTGGTCATAGTTATATAAAAGTATGGTTAATAAATACCTGTTACAGCTGACAGAGTCTCATATAATAGTTATCAACTTTTATGATAATATAATGGTAAAAGGTTTTTATTTCTAGCCCTTAACCATCTACTTTGTTCTCAGGATTTATACTATAAAAATAATATATCGTAAAAATAAAAATATATCATGATATTTTTGTATGCAGAGAACACACCCCTATATAAAAAGTTTTAGTTGCCATAATTTATGCCATAAAAGTCACTATTATGCTATAAAAATAGCGCAGTGAACAGGGCCTTAACCTTTCCTGAATTTCCTCCTTTGCACTTTCAACCACTGCCAGATTGACACTTCCAGCCTCTTCATGCCTCTTAAGCCTTCCAATCATATGAGGATCCTTAAACCTTCTTAGCCATCCTCCAGAGAAGCCAAAATCAGTATACTCCTCCTCCCAGCCAATCTCAATCAGCTTCTTCTGAATAACACGAGATTGAGCTCGAAGCCCATCGTTGGTAACCGGTACTTTTCCCTCTTCAGCAGCATCAACCCATTTTGCCAGCAAGAATTCAAAAATTGGGTATTGCGCCTTCCTTGTCTTTTGCTTCCATGCTTCCGATCCTATTGCATTTAACTCAGATAAGCCTAATTCTACTATAGATAAAGACCTTGATTTGTACCATTTGGGTTTCCCTTTTGAACATGATCTTTCCACCCCCTCAGGTGCTCCGATAGGCTCGACAATGCCAATAGACCTCCATCTTGCCTGTTCGGACATTCCGGCAACTCAGCAAACTTCGCCAGTTTCATATCAGGATAACGGGATCGTAGGAGGCATAACTCGTATTTCTGAGTTTGAGTTAAATGTTTTCTGCCTGCTCTATTGGGAGCCATTGTGTGCTCGTGAGTCTCTGATCATATAAGAGAGACATCGCTGTTTTTTCCACTACTTTCCTTTACCCCGCTTACAGTTAAAAATTCTTCACCATTGTTGACTAAATATTCATGATTTCCAGTGTATCGCTATACTGAACAATCCGCTATTACGAATAAAAATGGCCTGATACTTGGCATTCGTTATAGCGGGGTGCGACTGTACTACTACTAGCTTATTTCAGTAATCGTGACAGGAAAAACGTTGTTTTAGAAGTGGTGTAGTGCTGGGAATCCCACATAATCAGTACCGTTCAGCATTGCCATGACGGAAACGAGAGTCTCTGCGTAGATTTGCTCCCAGATTCTAAAATAGGCTAATGGGCACCGGAAAAACAGCCAGCCGTGAACCCAATCTCACTTCGCGGCACGCTACGCAGCCATACCGTATTTTTTCGAAAGTAACTAACAGGGCCGGGCTCGGCGTGCATGACAACCACTCATATCTCATAGTTCTCATGCACGCCGAGCCTGGCCCGGTTCGTTATTTTCGAAAGAATACGGCGTAGACCGAGACCAGCTCGGGGCCGGCGTTATGCGGTACGTACCGTACAGCATTCCCAGCGGGCTGACTGGATTAGGTGTTTGCCAACAACGCAGCAAGGTGGTGACCCCCGCCCTTCTTCCACTACGTGGGGACACTATCTATTGACCCTACGGTACAGTACTCAAGAGCCCATCTTGAATCCTCTCCATCGAATCTGCAACCTTCCAGGCAGCAAAAAAAAGGCGAGGGAATGTCACGACCTCACGTCATGGAAAATAGCAGCCCTCACAACAACACCAACTCCTTTAACCCCCAAAACTCTTTTAATACATACTATAATGGGTGTAATGTGAATAACTTTAGCGGCGCCGACGAGAAGTCCAAGATCCTCGCATGGCTATCTCCGCTAAAGCCCTGGATACGGCACAATGATATTAGAGCCCGCCGAGTCAAAGATGTGGGAGACTGGCTCTTACAAACCAAGGAATATCGAAATTGGTTTGATGGTGTTCGCAGTGGGGAACCTGATAATTTAGCCTTGTTTTGCTACGGGAATCCGGGGGTCGGCAAGACCTACATAAGGTTAGAAAGCATATCCATCAAGCAAAGATGTTGCTAAAAAAACTGTGATTCTAGCTCCTTGGTGGTAGATACACTCTACGATTGGACAAAGGGACAGAATTCTGCGGTCGCGTACTTCTACTTCGACTTCGCCGCCAAGGAAGAGCAATCCCTAGCAAGCATCCTGAGTTGTCTCCTAAAACAGGTTGTTGGTGAACTAAAAGAGGTTCCAGCGAAGATCGCCCAGGTTTTTCAGGACGAGGTCGGGGGCCGGGAACTGGAACTCGGCCAAGTCGTAGAGATGTTACAGGATATCTCACAACCCATCTTCATATGCATTGACGCTCTGGATGAGTGCAAGGCGGAATGTCGAGCAAAGCTGCTTGATTCACTGAAACAAATTTTGCACAAGTCCCCAAGTACTCGCATATTTCTGGCCGGAAGATTGCATATCCGAGGTGAGGTGGAGAAACGCCTTGCTGGGAGGGTAGTAGCTGTATCCGTAACACCCACCCAGGATGATATCATTAGATTCCTTCGAGCGAAACTGGAGCAGGATACACATGCGATCGGCAAGAGTTTGGAGGAGGACATTATAAAGAAAATTTCTGAGACGATTTCGGAGGTGTGAGTAGGGAGCGGGGGCACTGGAAAAAAAATATCTAAAAGTTATGGGCTGACAGATCTGTGTCTAGATTCCTACTGGTTTCTCTAACTATTGAGGCGATACTACAGGAAGTGACAATCTCTCGGAGGCGAGAAAAACTCGATACAATGACAAGCGGCTCGGGCTTGGAGGGCGCATATGATACGGTCATAAAACAGATAAAGGAGCAAAAGGGGGATAGAGCAGATCTCGGGATGACCGCTCTGATGTGGGTTTCACATTCGGAGCGGCCGTTGAATGTTGATGATTTATGTCACGCCCTTGCGGTCAAGATAGGATCAAGGGATATTGATGTCGACAATGTGCCTTTAATCTGGACAGTATTAAGCTGTTGCCGAGGACTTCTCGCCGTCGATGAAGGGTCTTCGACTATTAGGTTGATCCATTTCACTTTCAAAGAGTATCTTTCTAGCCGCATGGATTTGTTTGGCAGGGCCCACTCGAAAATAGCCGAAACCTGTTTGACTTATCTCAACTTCCAGGCCATCAAAGATCTTTCGACTCACTGCTCTCCCGACCGCCCTCTCGACCGCTCTCTTGACCCCCGAGGCATACCCTTTCTGCGATATTCCTCTTTATATTGGGGAACCCACATGCGAATTGAGCTCTCGGACTGCTCAAAATGCCTTGCACTCGAGCTTCTTGACCGATACGATAATCACATATCCGCCGAATTGCTTTGGGAGTCAATCAACGAGTGGTCTCTTTGTAGCCACATTGATTCTGGCAAGCCGTTTTCTGCCCTACACTGCGTCTCGTATTTCGGAATTGCTGGGGTTGTAATTGATTTGATAGGGATGAAGAAATGGGATGTGAACCAAAGAGATAGCGCTGGCCTGACCCCACTCATGTGGGCTGCGAAGTGTGGGCGCGAGGAAGTAGTGGAATTACTCTTGCGACGCAACCATGCTGAGCCCGATATCACAGACGCACAATATGATCGAACCGCACTCTCATGGGCTGCCCGGAGTGGGCATGAAGAGGTGGTTAAGCTATTTCTCGGTCAGCTATTCGTCAACCCTGGGAGTATAGGCCAGTGGTGGAGAGGGACCCCGCAGGTGATGAGTCTACTATTCGGAAGGAGGTACATCAATCCCGACAGGCCAGACAAAGACGGCCAAACTCCGCTCTCCCAGGCTGCTGGGAATGGGCATTACAGAGTAGTGAAGCTATTGTTGGAGCGGGGGGATGTCAGCCCCGATAAACCAGAAACACGGCACGGCCAAACGCCGCTCTCGTTGGCCGCCGGGAACGGGCATGGTGGTGTTGTGGAGCTGATGTTGGGGCGGGAAGATATTAACCCCAATATGCCGGATAATGGTGGCCAAACACCGCTCTCGTGGGCTGCTGGGAATGGGCATGAGGGAGTAGTGAAGCTAATGTTGGGACGAGAAGACACCAACCCCGATAAACCAGACAATGGTGGCCAGACACCGCTCTCGTGGGCTGCTTGGAATGGGCACGATGGAGTAGTGAAGCTACTGTTGGAACAGGAAAATGTCAGCCCCGATTGGCCAGATAATCGCGGCAAAGCGCCACTCTCGTGGGCCGTTGGGAATGGGCATGGCGGAGTAGTGAAGCTGCTCTTGGGACGGGAGGATGTTAATCCCGATAGGCTAGACAATCGCGGCCGAACACCGTTCGTGTTGGCTATCTTGCATAGACATGAGGGAATAGTGAGGCTCTTCGAGGCCCGAAAAGCTGCAGCCCACAGCGTAGTGTGAGGTCTTAGAACTTCTTCTAGGATCTTCGAGCCTAGCCATGCGCCCCCCCCCCCCTATAGCATTAGCAGACACTTTACGACTCCTTGCTATCCTCACCTTTGATTCTCATTTAATCTCTCAGAGCGGTGAGATTGTCCTACGGACACCGCCGTCTATTAGTGCCGGAATTGTCGGGAAATAGGCAGGAGTTTGTGCCACCTAGTGAGATGTATAAACTACTTTCTCTTCTCTAGTTTCCCTTTTTCTCTGTCCGGCGTTTCGGGGACTAAAGTTAGAAGCTATCTTGGATGGATACCGTCTTCTACTACTCTTGTATTTCTCCGTCCTTTTGCTTAATAAGGGAGCAGACTTGGGTTGGGGTGGAGCACATTTCGTTATGGCAGTTTATTTTTGGGGGATTTCTCAGTCTCGTCTTATCCTATCCTATATAATATGTAATGTAGAATGAAAAGGCAAATATAACAATCTAGAAGACATATTCAGATCTGTTGCGCTCCTTTTTCTGCTCTATTCCCTCCCGCCTCCCAAACAGTGAGGCATACCAGGAAGGCCGGGTGGAAGGGGGGGCAAAAAAGGCAGTCAACAAATACCAGTATCTGACTTTATGGAAAACACAAAAGAAAAGTCCCCGTGGGATCTCCACACTATCTAGTGCTGGGGATCATTGAGCTGCAGACGCAAGACCAGCTACAAATGGAGCAGGTTGTTTTTAACTCCCTTAAGATCCCAAGGAGTCCGCTCTTGCATATATGCACTGCTTTCATATATATGGAACTCCTATTCGGTCGGGGATCTAGGCCACTTTGGACTAGTGAATACAGCACAATCCCAAATGGTGAACCCAATTTTGCCCCCGCTTATCCGCTTATTCACTTTTGCATGCTTCTCTAAGAGTTGAGTGAAAAGTGATGCCAAAATTCCAACCGCTCCCCAAACAACGCCGGGGCGGAGGGATTGTCCATCAATCTTTTTCCGGACGGTATTTGGTCGTGAGGACCATTTGCTGAACGGGGGTGTTTTCGATACTCTATCATACAAGCGTAGATTTCGGGCCCTGCGAACGTTTATCTTTTCGGGATTAGCATCCAGATATATCTGTCGTAAATACAATTGAATAATAATAACGCGAAGAAGAAGAAGAAGGAGAAGAAGAGTGGATAGAGGGGAAGACGATCAGACAAAGTTTTGTTAAGGTAGCGGTTGTTTCTCATCATTGTCGAGTGCCAGCGAGAATGCTGGCAAACGAACTAAAGCCAAATGCCTGATGGTCATCATGTCATATTGGAGGGGTGGAATTTTGGTGCTGGATATTTATTTTTTCCGTGTAAAGAGAGGGAATTGAAGGGGAGGTTATAAATACCTAATCAATTGTGCTCCACAGGTGATGCTCCCACTGTTGTATGTTCTGGTTGTGTCGTCGGAAGAGATAAATTGGTGCAAAGCTTGAAGGAGGGGAAAAAACTTTTCCGCCAAGACCACATTTTGGCCGCCCCCGACCGAATGGGGGACCCTAAACCCTTCCCGCCTTGCAGATGGGGGTTCCAAAGTCGCCCGTCGATGCGTAATACTTTGACAAACGAGTGACCGGGGGGAACATGGGGGAGTTCGTTAGCCGAAGCACTTCCAACTTTGGTGAAGTGACCAACTTCAAATTGCTAAGGTTCATTAACAACAGATTTTATTCTGCTTTCTCTCTATTCTTTGGTGGACAACGGGTTGGAGATTCTGCGGATAGAAAGGCATTTTTTAGAATATCTACTTTTGAGCGAGTTGTGGGAGTTTAAAGTCTTCATTAGACAACCGGTATCTTCCGAAAAAATCGTGCACTTTGACCAAAGTTGCTACCCTATCCGCGACCCAACATTACACGTGCTTCTCGCTTGCTCTGAGGAGACCCCCACAGCTTGCTAAGTGTGCAACAACTGGGGAGGCAGGACGCAAGCGAGGAAGAAAGGAGAGTTTACATAAACCACTCGAACGAGCAAAAAACACTACGGTGAGCTAATATGTGGAAACGAACGCTGAGGTTTGAGGTCTCGAGTGGAGTCTTGCCAGTGATAGATGCTGGGAACTAAATGTTGCACTTAGTTGTTAGCTGGAAGTTAACTCCCGTAATAGAGTCATTTGGCAACTATTTTTTTAATCGAAAATTCGCAAATTTCGAGTCGCCACCTCATACAAAGTGTGTCCGTGCACGCCAAGAAACTAGAAATTTCAACTCAGAATTTGAATTTTCTGAGTAAAAAAAATAGTTGCCAAATGACTCTAATAAGGCAGAATTAACGCTGGCAAAAGACGTTGGGATGTATTACTAAGCAAACGAATCTCTCGAGTACTAGTACACCTGTTTCGGGTTTCCCCCACCATAAATCGAAGGCGCACGCCAAGGATGATCAGAGTTTTTGCCCAGCCATCTCCACCCGACTGGTTATTAACTGCCACCCCCAACATCTCTCCCAATCTCCCCCCTCGCCCTCACTCGCAACTGGCTGGGAAGATTCTTACTTGCCTGTGTGGTTCCTCTTTTTCTCTATTCCATTAACAAAGTCATTCCTCTAGGGAAGGAAAAAACACTGGTACATCCCCCACAATTGTTTCACAATTTTCTTCCTTTCTTTCTCCGGTTGCTTTATCTCCTCCCGCCTCATTGCCGTTCGTGAGGAAGAGATAAGTGAGAGGGGGAAAAAAAACGGCTCAATTTTCACACATACCAGAGATAATAAAAAGCCATCATGCGATTCGGAAAAACTCTTCAAGCGTCGATTCATCCCCCGTGGCGTGATTATTACATCGACTATGCGAAGATCAAGAAACTCCTCCGCGAAGGGGACGATTCGGACTCCGAGCTGACTCCGGCCTCGAGAGCGGACCAGATGGAGGGGTGGACCGAGAACGACGAGTCGGAATTCGTGCATGAGCTCGTCAACGTTCAGCTCGAGAAGGTGAACAATTTCCAGCGGGAGATGAACGAACAACTCAAGTCCCGGACGGCAAAATGCGAGGCTCGGCTCGAGCAACTTGTCTCTACCATGCCGACTAGGGGTCCCAGGTCTTCTCTCAATCCCAATCCTGCCGGGGAACAGGTTGGCGGTGAAGAGAGGCAAAAGACGCTGACGCAGGTTTTGGAAGATCTTGACGGTATCACATCGGATATTAATGAACTTGAGAAATTCTCGCGCGTCAATTTTACCGGATTCTTGAAGGCTGCTAAGAAGCATGACCGGAGGTCTCGAGGGGGATCTAGTGCCAAGGGCAAGGGAAAGGGCAAAGGAAGAGGTGACACGAGTGGGGAGTATAAGGTTCGCCCATTACTGCAGGTGAGGTTGAGTGCATTGGAGTTTAATAGGGAAGACTATAGCCCACTATTGTACAGGTATGGTCAATTATCTCCTTGTGTCTATTATTGTTTGTTGTGGCAAGATATTTGGGCCGCTTTAAAGAGCACTTACTTATATTGGTTTAGACTATCGGCTATGTATGCTTTTGTGCGTGAGCACATCGATAGAGATGCCAATGACCATAGCCAGACCCGGACCTCATCTGTCGCCTCTGGCCCTCAACCCCAAGGTACCCGCAAGTATATATCACACAAATGTTTGTTTCTCCTTCCTTCAGGGCTAACTTCCCAATTCGCCAAACACGTCTGACATCTACATAGTCTGGGTTCACCCCGACAATATTCTAGAAGTGAAGACATTCGTCCTTCGTCGCCTCCCTGTTTTGATCTATAACCCTCAGCCCTCAAAAGAGGTTAATGCCAGCCGCCGTGATCCTACTATCAACTCCCTCTATTTTGATAATTCTCAATTCTCCTTGTATCATGACAAGCTTTCCAAGGCCCCCGAAGCCGCGTCCTTGCGCTTGCGGTGGTACGGACGCCTTTCCGACAAGCCTGACATTTTGCTTGAGCGTAAGACTATGCGTGATTCCGACTCTGAGGGTGCTGTTGAAGAACGAATCACTTTGAAAGCGAAATATGTGATGGACTTCATTAATGGGAATTACTCTATGGAGAAAACCATTCAGAAGATGAAGGATCGCCCTAACAAGAACGGCGAGGACGTGAACAAGTACGAAGCTTTGGTACAGTCGTTCCAGGATTTCATTCAGGAGAAGAAATTGGAGCCAATGTTGAGAGCGGTATATACACGCACAGCATTTCAAATTCCAGGTGACGACAGGGTTAGGGTTTCGCTGGACACAGACCTTGCATTGATTAGGGACGATTGTTTGGACGAAGACAGGCCGTGTAGAGATCCAGAGGAATGGCATAGAAAGGATATTGACGATGCTGAAATGGAATATCCATTCTCTGCCCTGAGAAAGGGCGAGATCTCGAGGTTCCCGTACGCGCTTTTGGAAATCAAGGTGCTTGAATCCGGGCTTCACGGAAGGAGCAAGGAGTGGGTCAACGATTTGGTGAACTCTCATCTGGTCAAGGAAGCCCCTAGATTCAGTAAATTCGTTCACGGTATCTCTGTGCTTTTCGATGACCATGTCAGCAGTTTCCCCTTTTGGCTAAGTGAATTGGACACGAAGGATATCCGGCAGGATCCTAAACAGGCCTGGGAGGTTGAACAACAGAAGGTCAAGAAGCAAATTGAGGATGAAACCATTGTAGGGAGTTTTAGGCCAAGCTCCAGGGATTTCGGCGGGAGGTCTGCCCCCCCGTTCACGGGCACCCCAAACAGGTATGGGGCCACACCGCCAATCGCTGAGCGGGGACTTCCTCAGATCGCTCCCCAGGGCGAGGGCGCAAAGAGGAGCGGACCTGACGAGCAATCGTCTGATAACAAGGACTCCGAAGAGGATGATAGTGATACGGAAGATCTTGCAGAAGTTTCGCAGAGCGCTGCAACAATTTCCGGACTTCGAAACCTTTTCCCGACCTTCTCGACGTCACGGTATGGCCGCGCTCATCGGAAGCCAAATGATCCCATCAAACTGCCGCCTGGCGTGCAGAAGCCCGGCATCCTAATCATGCACTCGGGCCCTGTACAGGTTGAGGCGAAAGTATGGCTCGCCAATCAGCGTACGTTCTTGAAATGGCAGCACGTTTCCGTACTCTTGGCTTCTTTGAGTTTGGGCCTTTACAATGCCGCCGGGAAACACAATTATATTGCCCAATGGCTTGCAGTTGTTTACACCGCCATCGCGGTCTTTGCTGCAGGCTGGGGTTATACCATGTATATGTGGAGATCAAGGCTTATCAGAGAAAGAAGTGGGAAGGACTTTGATAATGTTTTGGGGCCGGTTGTGGTTTGCGTTGCGCTCGCTGTTGCACTCGCTATGAACTTTGCGTTCCAGGTATGTTCCCTTTCTTTTCTTTTCCTACTCGCATGGCATTTTGTCAATAGAGACTAACTCTTCTTTTCAGTATCGGAACATGAAGGAAAAGAAGAGACATGCCCACCATCCACTCACCACTGCGATCCCGGAGATATTTAACATCAGCATCAACAAGGAGCGTATCGCGGGATTGATCCAGCAATGAGGAGGGCACCAATTAGAGATCAATAATTATAATGAGGCAAAAAGAAAATCGTTGTACGATTGCATGGATGGATTTGATATTACCTACCTGTTAGGAGGCAGCGTCGTGTTTCTTCTTTGTTTGTCGTGTTTTGGCTGGACTAAGTTGGGTTACCCGAGGGCAAGTTATGAATTGCGCAGCGATATCCTTGTATTTGTTTTCAGAGGGGGTTTTTCTTCCTTTCTTTTCTTCACTATTATTGATGTCGTAAGGGGGAGGCACATAAGAGAATGAAAAAAAACTATAGCGTTAATAGGGCAATTTTGGGGGACTTCCGACTCCAGGGGAATTTGGTTTCCCAGCCGTTTTTGGTCTGCTCTTGCTAGTATCATACTAGCGCAGCGCAGTGCCCTTGAAGTATATCTATGAACCCATCGCCCACCCTACCCATAGACTACCTGCTCCTCGTCCGCCTGCCCGAAAAAATTAAATATAGCAATGTAATGCAAGATTCCTACTTCAACCCCCCTTCAATACAGCATCAACGCAAGGTGTATCATTGCACAAGTACCGCAAATGCAACGCAACCAATGGCTCAAACCCCTGCCCCTTCACCGCCATCTTAGCGCGCCTACCACGCCACACACACACGATATAAGCGCCAACCAACCTCTCTCCTCTTTCTTCTAAAAGCGCCACCAAGCCACCTATGATGTGATACTATACCTTCTATTGCACCCAGCTATTACGAACCCCCATTATAGGCATAAGGGGGGGGAAGACGGCCATTATGGACGATTATCCCGGGAGTCCGATCTCGCCATACAAATTCCCCCGGCCATAACGAATAGCAAACCAGCTGTTTGCTATAGCGCCCCCCAGGAGTAGTGTGATATCTTCCAGAGATGATGTGCCCTGAGAGTGCCTACCCAGCTCTTTGCGGAGCAGCTGTCTACCGTGAGGCGTACTCTGATATGGTAGGGACCATTACACCCAATACTAACCATTGCTAATACGTGTTCAGGAGTTGAAATATGTTGCTGGCAGCGGGCTTCCTCCTCAACATCACCCCGTACCACACGTGGACGAGCATGGGGTACCATAGACCATCAGGTTGAGCGGACTACAAGCAATCCCAGCATCACAACTAAAATTTCAGCAATCAACTTTGACAAAATCGCCCCCCCCCTCCGTCAGCACTCCTTAGTGAACGCCCATAACCCGGTGCAAGGCTTGATATGCTACTTGGCACCCACTAGCGCGGGGCACAACCGCACAGGAGAATGCACCGCTTACACCCCCTTACTTGCTTATATACCATATCATACTCGCCCCAGGCTAGAAGAACCAGAAAACAGGGATTTAAAGAAGGAAAAAAAAGAATATATCGTAGAAAAAAAGGAAAACTTGGCGTATCTGAGCGCCGATAGAAAAACACACCTGTCTGCTTCCCTGTTTTTGGGTATGATACGAGGACCTCTGGCCTGGGGGCGAATGCTGTGCTCGGTGCTCGGGCTTATCTCCTGATCTGTGTGCAGATTTCGCAGCTTTTTGGCGTGATTAATGGCATATGTTAACCTTAGATCTTTTACCAAAGGGAGTATGGCCATCCATGGAGCTCTTGCTGTGACCTGACCAGTAGAAAAAAAACATCCCCGCGGTTGCGACACTTGAACTATTCCTAATCTTGGAATATTCTAGGGAACTAAACAGCGATGAATACAGACGAAGGGATTGGGCATCCCGGATTTTTTGTGCGTGGTTTTTTCCTGCTTCCCCTCCTCACCGCCACGTAGCCGGCCCGGACTCGGGTGGAGGGAAGGTTGGGTTGTGCTTCTGGAGTTATGGTACTGGTGTTGCGCTTTTGGGGCGAGTTGGGTCGGTGAAAGGGTGGGGGTTTGGGGAGTTCCGGGTGGGTCGGTATGATATGATATTGGGAGGAGATTTAAGTTTCAGTAAAGCCCTCAGCCTGTTAGGAAAGGGGAGGTGGGGGGGGGGGGGGAGGGGCAATATAGTGAGTCATTGGGTGCTGGTTTATTTTAATGAATATGTTACGTTATCATAGCTGTAAGGAGGGAGGGTGGGTGGAAGGGAGGGGGCGTTTTTTTCTGGGTGGTTTGATGATAGCTGGTGCAGCATGGATAATCACTCGGGCTTTAGCAAGGGGTTTTTTTTTCGTGTGGGGGGTGCAAAACGATGTACGGAGAGAGACTCTGGAATGCTTTGGGGGGAAGGGAGGGGGGAAGGGAGGCCTGTGCCTATTCGTCTATTATTGTAAACTTTCTATGGGAATTATTGCACGAGAACAGTGATATAGAGTCCTCAAGCAATATCACTCACTCCCCCCGATCGTACCATGCTAGTGCGGTACAAGTTCCAGGAGGTGTGCTTCAACACTCCTTGCCATCAGAGCTCACCGCAAGAGCTTACGAAAACCTACTCGTAAGTACATCTACACATCCTTGACCTCCGGTAAACCCTTGTACCCTCTAAGTTTGCCAAAGCCCCTGAGAAAGAGGCAAGGGACTCCTAAAGATCTTTTAAGCTTACTAAGGTATGGTTTCTTCACCGGAAATATCCCTCACTGAGTGGTACAGCATAACGCCTTTGATGATGATGGTGGTAGTAGTGCTGGCGGTGCACTTGACATGACACGCAAGTCGAAAATTACACCCATGGATGGGAAGTTTCGGGCTTAGAATAGACATACTGTGAGATCTCGCTTTTGATGAACGGCCTGGGCCGTGATAGTCAACAGATGGTCAACAAGCAGCCAAGTTTCTGGAGTTGAAAATAGGACAATTATCTTGCCTTCCAAAATTCTCAAAATTTTGTTTTCTTAGCACCTGTGATTTCGAAACGCTCTAGCCTGGGCTAGTTCATTTAAAAACGAGATTTTACGGTATCTGGCTATAATCGCTTGGCAAAAGCCTCCGCGAAGCGAGTCTCTCTAACGAAGGTTACAGTGGCCTAAGGGGGAGGGGGAGGGGGCATGCGCAATTGGAGGGGACTGTTCCCCAGGCAAGGAGAGATTCTCTTTTACAGAGACTTTCGTTGAGTGGTTGTATATTTCTAGCCAGTGAAGTTTGGTCAGGAGTTTGTTAAAGGCGAATCGGAGGGGAGTAGGCGATGCCCGGAGAAGTGCTCCAGGGAGGGGCGCGGGTCGGGTGGATATGCCCTGGCCGGATTCGAGCTCTTCGTCGTCGGGCGCTGCGCTTGTATCATATAGCGAGGGATGGAATGGGAGAGGAAGTCAGTCAATGCATGAATTCGCGCGTAAAGAGCCCGCTGCGTATCCGATGCCGTATTATCTTCTCGCCGACCCGATCCTACCCAATACAGCTCGGGATCTATAAAAATATAATCCCATCTTCAAGAAAAGAAAGAAAGAAATATCTCCCCACAAACCTGTACTGTACTGTACAGTATCCCAAAACTAGAATCTCGTTACGGATACCGATTGGCTCCTTATCCGACATGCGACCAAGTCCTCAACTGCGGGACAGTACTGCGCTACGCGATAGGCTATTTTCCCGCATTCAGCTAGATGGCTAGCCAGCTAGCCGTGTTAACCAACCAGACAACCACCCTCTCAGTCTTCTTCTCCTATCAGTGTGGGTTATCTGCCCCCTCTTTGATCGACCTGCGATCCGGAAAGCACATCCTTCCGCCGATCAACCTCGTGGCAATTACTATTCCCCCTCCTCCCCTCCCTTCCCCGCGTTCCAAATTGGGTGAATCAACGCGGGTATCGACAAGGATATATATCATATATCGAGTACAAGGTCCGGCAAGGAGTTACGGAACAGTTATTCAAGGTTAGCCAGCCAAATCTGTCCCTGCATGTCCGGTTAATAATTCCTGCCCTTGTACACATACATGTTCCCCCAATAACGTTGATGAACTGTCAACTCAGGTTAACCCGCAAGTGAATCCCTATTTTGTCCCAAGCCATTCCCCTAGAACTTGCATCTGCCACGTTTTAGAATCGCTAGCTAGTCCCATGCCAAGCGACAATGGCTTGAAGCGTTACTGGGCGAGTTGAGAGCGCAGGAGAATGGGGGGGGGGGGGGGGGGGGTAAACACACGCTATTTTTTTTTAAT
>Ga0307517_10000129_pt1 | contig 114359 bp, 83 predicted proteins | sample 23_EM_MG_FD_194515 | JGI IMG/M metagenome (GOLD analysis project Ga0307517, IMG submission 194515) | Populus trichocarpa ectomycorrhiza microbial communities from riparian zone in the Pacific Northwest, United States - 23_EM | ecosystem: Host-associated > Plants > Roots > Unclassified | place... | reverse complement strand
AGCAATAATCATTTTTTGACATTTGCACTGGAGCACCGGTAAAAACCTGATTGAATTTAAAAGCATATTAAGGCCTATGCTTAAAGTCTTGCCGGCCAGGAAGTTTTTTGAGAGAAGAGAGAATTAGATTGGAAAAGCTTTAATCCTATGGAAGTGGTATCCCCGCCAATCAAAAGCCGATGCCTCCGAGCAAAAAAATCGGTTGGTGCAGTACATCTTCTCAAAAAACAGATTGCATCCAGCGGGACATTACCTTTTTTTGCCTCCCCCGGTGCTGCTACTTATTAGCGCTAATAACAAGTGTTTTTTGTTCTAATCCGGCCGAAGTCGCTGTTAAGGTGATTGGTCCCACATGGTTTCCGTCCGATTGGATAATAACCTGGGCCAGACCATTAAATAGCTTTCTTTTCCAGGCCGCGGCAGGGGCTTTAAACTGGATTACGCCAGGGTCCTGGTTAGGGGTATCCCATTGGTTTTTCTTTTTTATCGGCAAGGCAACAATAACTATACTGTTTTTCCCCGGCTTTAAAAACGCTTTGCTAATATCAAACACATCCTGGTCTTTATGATAATCAACATTGGCAACCAACAAATGTCCATTGAAATATACCGATTGCTTACGGCCAATGCTCTTATAAAAAAACGTGAGCGGAAAACGCGTCATCTCATTCGTTAAATTAACGCTGCCGCGATAAACCCAGGCTTTTACGCTGGTATCGCCAATATTGGTAAACGCCTTTTTCCAGCTGCTATCGTCAAATGTTTCGGCTGTTTCGCTTTTGCGGATGGTGTCAGATACTGGCAACTCCTTCAAGTCCTCAACAGGCATATTTACCATCGTTTCCAGGTACTTATCAGGTTCAAGGGAGGTTGGGTTGCCGTTGCCTACCCCGATAATTCTGCCGGGGCCTTCAATTTTTAAACTTATTTCATTGCCGGCATCGGGTACCGCCAGTCCTTTTTTATCAATCAGGCCGACTGTAATCACGGCTACGTCCTGTCCGTTGGCTTTCAGGGTATTTTTGTGGGCTTCAAGGGTAATCGCTTGCGGGGCACCGGTAGTTTGCACGGTTTCAATTAATGCCTGTTTGCCGCCGGTATAACCAACGGCCTTCAATGTACCGGGGCTGTAGGGAACCGTCCACTCCAGGTGCCCGTTTTTTGCCATGGCTTTTTTGCCTTGTGTTTTGCCGTTTAAAAACAGTTCAACTTCATCGCAATTGCTATAGGCCCAAACGCTTATGGGCCGGTTTTCTTTGCCTGTCCAGTTCCAATGTGGCAACAGGTGCAGCACCGGCTTATTGCCCCACCAAGCCCGCAGGTACCAGGCATCATCTTTGGCAAAACCGCACTGATCGAGCATCCCAAAGTACGATCCTATTGATGGCCATCCATAAGGCGTAGGCTCGCCCCGGTAATCAAAACCCGTCCAGATGAACATACCTGCTAAAAATGGCCGTTTGGCATAGTAATTCCAACCTTCTTCAATGCTGTAAAAGCCGGGCCTTGGCTTGGCATCGTAAGCAGATTTGTAATGGAGCGAATCATTAGTAAAGTAAACTCCGCGGGTGGCAAAGGTCGATCCTTCCTCGGTGCCCCAGCCTTTTTGCTGCGGGAATTTCTGATGCTGCGCGTCGGGATTTTCCTGTGCTATGTAATTAAAACCAATTAAATCCATCACTGCTGATAAGCCCTTGCCCCAGCCGCCGCTAAATGCTGCTGTAACCGCGCGAGTGGTATCCAGGCTTTTTACAAAGGCCTGCATGGTTGATGCAATACGAGCGCCTGTCTCCGAGTTTTCAATCCCCCACTCCTCGTTACCTACCGACCAACTGATCACGCTTGGATGGTTGCGGTCGCGGTCAATCATTTTTTTCAGATTGCCCAGGTGATAATCATTAATGCCCATCAGACGGTTTTCGTCAATCACCAGCATACCCAAACTATCGCAGGCATCCAGCAATTCGGGTGCGGGCGGGTTATGCGAGCAGCGGTAAGCATTGCTGCCCATTTCTTTTAAACGGGCAATTCTGAAATATTGAAGTCCATCTGGTATAGCTATTCCAACTCCGGCGTGTTCCTGGTGATTATTGGTACCTTTTATTGCCAGCCGTTTACCGTTTAAGTAAAAGCCGGTATTGGCATCAAAACGCAGGGAACGTATACCAAAGCGCGTTACATATTCGTCAACAGGCACATTATTCACCAAAATGGTGGTAACCAAACGGTGCAGGTAAGGCGTATCAACTGACCATAATTTAGGATGCGCTATTTCCAGTTCACTGCTATACCCGGCCGTTTTAAAAGGTCGCAGGCTATGACCATCTGTTTGTTTGGTAGCCAACAAATGCCCTACCCGGTCGTAAACTTTTTGTACAATAGCAAAATTAGCTGCGCTCATATCGTAATTGCTTACATCGGTTTTAACCGCTAACTGCGCCTTGCCGTTCTCAACAGTGCTGCTCACAAATGTACCGTTGGCAGCAATATGGAGCGGCGATGTTTTTTTGAGCCACACATGTCTGTAAATGCCGGCCCCTTCATAAAACCAGCCTTCTTCCATGGTTGCATCTACCCTTACGGCGATGGTATTATCGCCGCCATAGTTTAAAAGCTGGGTAATATCATATTCAAATCCATTATAGCCGCTTAGCTCGGTACCCAGGTAGTGCCCGTTTACCCAAACGGTAGAGTTACGGAAAACACCGTCAAAGACAATCGTGATATGCCGGCCATAATCCTGCTGTGGGATGGTAAACTTCTTGCGGTACCAGCCCACGCTACTCTCTGGAAAGTTTCGGCCCAGGGCTTTAAAACCATGGCTATAGCTTCCTTTTTCGCTAAAGCCCAATTCGACCGCCCAATCATGTGGCAAATCAAGTTTGCGCCAGGGCCTGTCGTCAAAATCAGCGGCGGCGGCACCATCGCCGTAGCCCGCTTTGGCGAAATAGGAGAAATAGCCGGTGCCGTTGTTAAAATCCTTAGCGGCATCAAACGGATGGCCATAGGCAAACCGCCAGCCTGTATCTATACAAATATGCGCCCTTGATTTTTGCCTGCCGCTGGTTGTTTGTGCTGACACGATTAACGGACAAATCAATAGCAGCAGCAAAAGACGTAATGTTTTCATATATATTGGATAAGCACTGATTTTTTGAATTGGGGTTTATAATGTGCTTCTAAAAATAAATGTTAAAAACACAGCTATCTAAAAAAACATCACCTATGAAATTATCTGAGTAAATTTTGGTAAAATAGTATCAATATGTAAAACGGGTACTATCAAAAAGGCAACTTACTTAAAATCCGCATTGTCATTCCCAAACGCTTGATGATAACCGGATCTACAATTATCCGCAGAAAAACAGGTGCTTCCTTTTCCGGCTAAGATGCTTTGATAAATATCAAATACCTGAACGCGAATTGGTGCCTTGATGGATAAGCAACTCAATATAGTTGCGGATCAACTCACCTTTAAAGTTATAGTCTGAATCCTGTTCGGCAAGCATCATTTTGAAGATGGCGGTAACACAGGCTTTTTTTTCATCGGTTAATGGAATTACCGGCGTTCCTCCGGACTTAAATAACGGCAGCTCCTGCAAATTTCCTAAACTTTCATTTTTCTTAAAAAAGTTATCAGTGAAAACACAGGCATAGCCGCTGTAAACAGGCGAAACAAATTCCCAGAAGTAGGGAATCAGCGGATTGGCAAAAAACAAGATCGTGCCATCCGTTGGAATACTTTTGTCTGCATAGTGGATAATATTCTTCCCGGTATTCAGACAGATCTTGTAAAAGTCCCTCCTGTTATAGCTGGGTGCATTGTTAGTTCCGCTTTCTATTTCATAAACCTTAAATCCCTTAAGTTTAGGATCAGCTGGATTGAGATTGAATGAGGAAGGGTTTAGATGGTTACTCATCTTGAATAAATTAAAAAAGCAATCTTTTGTTGCTGTATGAGGGCAAGCGCTCCCCTGATATTCCAGCCCCGGAACGTAAGTTTGCCGGGAGCCGGAACAGGGGATTATTTACCTACCCTTTGTTGTAAATGTTCGGGATATCTGTCGCCTTCGATAGTAATATCATCAGCAGCGCGCTGAATTTCCTGAAGATCGCCGGCGGTCAGTTCAACATCTGCCGCACCGATATTTTCTTCCAGACGGTGTATTTTGGTAGTGCCAGGAATCGGAACGATCCACGGTTTTTGTTCAAGCAGCCAGGCCAGCGCTATCTGGGCAGGCGTAGCATTTTTTCGTTGGGCAATCTTACCCAATAATTCCACTAATGCCTGATTTGCCTTGCGGGCTTCGGGCGTGAAACGGGGTACGATATTACGAAAGTCGGTACTGTCAAATTTGGTGTCCTCATTAATCGCTCCGGTTAAGAAACCTTTGCCCAGGGGACTGAAAGGAACAAAACCAATACCCAATTCTTCAAGTGTTGGGATGATCTCCTTTTCAGGCTCTCTCCACCATAAGGAATATTCGCTTTGTAAAGCGGCTAACGGTTGAACAGCGTGTGCCTTACGGATACTTTGAACACCCGCCTCAGACATGCCGAAGTACTTTACCTTTCCTTCCCGGATCAGGTCCTTAACAGTTCCCGCCACGTCTTCGACAGGTACGTTAGGGTCTACGCGGTGCTGATAGAAAAGATCAATCCGGTCGGTTCGTAAACGTTTCAGTGAAGCTTCAGCAACTTCCCTGATGCGCTCCGGCCTGCTGTCTACGCCAGCCTTGGAATCGCCGCCTGCAAAACCGAATTTGGTAGCAATGATTACCTGATCGCGAAACGGTGCAAGTGCCTCGCCAAGTAATTCCTCATTCGTAAACGGGCCGTATGCTTCCGCCGTATCAAAAAAAGTCACACCTTTTTCAACTGCTGCTCTGATCAGTTTAATGCCCTCCCGGATATCTGTGGCAGGGCCGTAGCCAAAACTCAGTCCCATGCAACCGAGTCCCAGTGTTGAAACTTCAAGGCCGCTGTTTCCTAATTTTCTCTTTTTCATAACTTGTCTTTCTTATTATAGGTATAATATTGTTCGTCAGTTACTGGCTCTAACCATTCCACTATGCCTTTTTGGGTATTGGTGCTGATGGCAATATGCGTAAACTCACTGTCCGGAGTTGCGCCATGCCAGTGCACCAGGTCCGGTGCAATGGTCACTACATCACCCTTATTCAGCAATTGAATGGGTTTGCCTTTTTCCTGGTAATAACCGGCGCCATTTGTACAAATAAGGATTTGGCCGCCCGGATGACTATGCCAGTTATTTCTGCAGCCCGGTTCAAAAATTACGTTACCGATAGCGCTGTTAAAAACAGGATCGTTAGGTACAAGCATTTTTACCCATGCCGTACCTGTGAAGTAATCGGCCGGAGCCTGGTCGCCCTTAGGAAAGATATCTTGATGCTCTGATGTATTCATAAATTTTGCGTCTCCTTTTGGATAACACAAAGTTAAGCTAACAGATACGCTGGCAAATAATGATAATCAAACAAAAAAGTATGATTCTCAAGTAGTTTGAACCCGAAAGGATTTGGGTATAGTGCCTGTCAGTCTTTTGAAGTAATTATTAAAATAGGTTGGATATTCAAACCCGAGGGCATAACCAATTTCGGCCGTACTCCAGTTGGTGTGTTGTAATAGCGCCTTTGCTTCGCTGATAATCCGGTCTGCAATGTGCGCTGTTGTAGGTTTTCCGGTGATCTCTCTTACCGCTTTGTTCAGGTGATTGACGTGTACGGAAAGGTTGCTGGCAAAGTCTTGCGCATTCCTTAATCGGAGTGGCTTGTCCTGGCGCTCAATGGGGAATTGTCTTTCCAAAAGCTCGAGGAATAAGGAGGTGATCCGGGCGGATGCGTTCTTGTACTTTTGGTAATTTTCCGAAGGTTGCATTTTCAATGCCTCATGAATGACAAGGTTGATGTAGTTGCGAACGAGCTCATCCTTAAATACATACGCCGTGGTTTGTTCCTCGAGCATCTTTTTAAAAACATTGCCCACAAATTCAGCCTGTTGACTGTTTAAAGGAAAAACCGGGTTCCCGCCGATTTTGAACAATGGTGATTCCTGGAGACTTTCAGAACGTTCGTTGACAGCTAAAAAATCTTCTGTGAAGAGACAGGCATACCCCGCCTGCTCTTCGGATAGCAATTCTGGAGAATAAGGTATGTGAGGGTTGGAGAAAAACAAACAGGTACCATTCATTTCAATACTCTTGTCTGCGTAATGGAGGATACTCCGGCTAGTCAGTAAAGCAACCTTATAAAAGTCCCGACGGTTAAAGGCAGGGACCTTGGTGACGGTTTTCTCCAACTCATAAACTTTATAACCTTTGAGCTTTAACTCAACGGCGCTGGTATCACAAACAGGAGATAGCGCATTGTTTTCCATTCGGTAAAATTAAAAAAATTCAAATCAACTAATAATCAACAAATTCCAGACCACAATGTTCCGGCTGAATTATCAGCAGGAAATCAGGCGCACCAGCCGCATAAAGGCGGGAATTAAACGAACATTTTATTGGTGTTCCGAAATTTATTCAAACGTATTCAGTTTGTCTGTATTTACCTTAAATTTATTTACTGTTTGATTTTTCTTTCTATCCACGGCCTGGCACAATGTCTCTATGAATTAAAACTTATTATATTTTATGTCTTGAAAATACTGAGTTGCAATTTGATACCCTTACAGGCGTAACGCTCAAAGACCGCATCCCACTGATGCGATGATCTCTTCCATAGCCCCTTAGAATAAGAACTGCTCTTTAATGATTTTATCATCGTCAACAGTATATAAGGTAATTTGTTCCATCCTAATACTCCCGACCATTTTCAGCGTTACATCCATCGTAATCGATACAGCGAATAACTATTCCCACCTTTCTGAAGCTGTGTATTTTACTTCTTTAATTTCAATTTTGTGACAGAGCTTGCCCGAGCAGATTATTGATACACAGTTAAGTAACTGAATAACAGCCATAACAAATGCCATCTTGGAGACTTTTGCATTCCCCACTATAGTCTCCAAATCTGTTTTGGTAAGTCTTTACCCTCCGGGCGGTTCAGTTTTGAAAAGGTGTCAGAAATTGGACATCATTGCGTTTACAGGAATGTCAAAAAACTTCACCGGGCTGACTACGATTATTAAGAAACTAGGAAAAAGCCCTCCATTATAATTGCACCTCGGCCGACATGAAGACAGAATTTATCAGTGAGCCTTAACATTCTGAAAATAACTCGTTCAATGGTGATTCTAATTCAAAAGCTATGTATATACATAAATCTTCAAATGCATATTTATGTATATAGTAACCCGACATTTACATCTAACTGAGCGGATTTATCTCGGAATAAACCATGAATTTTGCGCCCTTTTTAGTATATTTGTATCAACATAGTTCTTTAAAATCAACTCAAAATACCTCAGATTATTCGGTGACCTAATCGGTGACTAGTGCGGTTGTTGTGTTGTAAAATATTGATAAATAGATATTTAAGTTATATATCTGCGGTCCCGTCCATTCCGCTTTCAAGATGTTAAAAACATCGTAAACCGCTTAGAATCAATGATTTAAGCGGTTTTTTTATTTCAAAAAATCTCGTTTTTCACCAACTTTTATGATGCACTCGGTTACCTAATAAGGCCCTGGAACAGGATGGCGAGATCATTATCCGCCTGGAAGACGAAGTTTTAACGATCGCCAACACCGGGGCTGAGTTCAACGCCAGGGGGATCGAGGCGATCACTACGATTGGATAAAGCGACAAGCAAAGCCAGGATATGATCGGCTTTAAGGGCATCGGGTTTAAGTCTGTCCAGGAGATCAGTGAAACGCCCCGCATCATTACGCGCTTCGGTTCGGTTGTTTTCGACAGGGCCGAAACTGCCAAAGTTTATCGACCTTGACGGCAGTTTCGACCTGGTGCGGGACGTTGTGGCCGGGGGCTTCATACTTAAAGAAGGGTTCTTATCGCTTCCTGATGCGAATGGCCTGGGACTAAAACTATTATCTGTCGGCGGATAACCTTGTCTGCATAATGCTTAATTTTGTATGATCAACATGAGCCGTAAAACAGTCGTCATCATTCATGCCACCTTTTGGACGCTTTATATACTGTTGGGTGTGCTTGTGAATGTTGCGGTTCATAACCAGTTAAAGGTCACCCCGGCGCTTTACAGGAAGGACATGTCTGATCCATTTACCTGGATTGGCTATGGGAGAACAATCGTGACCTGTTATCTTAGTCTTTGGGTTTTTAATTACCTGTTTAACCGCAAACAATATCTGGCTTCGCTTATTGCCATTGTCGTGCTGATCCTGTTTGATATAGGCCTGCGATATATAGTTGAGCAATCATTTATAGGCCCTTTGTTCGGGCTCTGGCAATACCAACAGGGCATTACTGCCAACGAATACCTCGTTGATAACATATTTTATAGCGCTCTCGGCATATTTATATGTTTCTTCCTGAAGATCATCAATGATTATTTTATCAATGAAAAAATAAGACAAGAGAAAACCTATATGGAGCTGCAGTTTTTAAAATCGCAGGTTAATCCGCATTTTTTATTCAATTCTTTTAATAATCTATACGGGTTATCACTGACGGAACCCCATAAAACACCCGATGCCATATTGAGATTAGCTGAACTCACCCGATATATGATCTATGAAAGCAACGATGAAAAAGTACCCTTGGCAAAAGAAATCACTTATCTCTATAATCTTATAGAACTTCAAAAACTACGTTACGAAGAAGTGGTAAGGATGGATCTTAATATAAAATTCGAAGACAGCGGACAGCTGATCGCGCCGCTACTCCTGATTGCCTTTGTGGAAAACGCTTTTAAGCATGGGGATGTCAATGATGAACTCCATCCGGTGGAGATCGTACTCACAATACAAACCAATCACCTGTATTTTTATGTATTTAATAAGATCAGTCACGCCAAAAACAAAGACCTGACAGGCGGAATAGGATTAATCAATGTGCGAAGACGGCTGGAGCTGCTTTATCCTGATAAATTCACGATAAATATTCAAAATGATGGGCAATTCTACACCATTGAACTGGATCTTATTTTAATTTGAGCTATGAAAAAAATCAAATCTATGATAATTGATGATGAGCCTTTGGCCATTAAAGTAATCCAAAGTCATATCGAAAAAATAAATTCGCTGGATTTGGTATTTTCGACGACTAAGGTAATGGAGGCCTTGGCCTACATCAACACCCATCCTGTCGATCTGATATTTTTGGATGTCCAAATGCCTGACCTCACTGGTCTGCAATTCATGCGTGTGCTTAACGGCAGGGCTAAAGTTATACTTACAACAGCCTACCAACAGTATGCTTTTGACAGTTACGAATATGATGTGGTGGATTATTGTCTTAAACCGGTTTCTTTTGAACGTTTACTTAAAGCAACACAAAAGGCATTTAACCAGGTGAATACAGCCAAATATTTAATGCCTTACGGAAATCCCCCCGAAGGGTCTGTAGCGGAGCAGGCGATCCCGGATTGCCTTTTTCTCAAAACGGAGTATAAACTTCAAAAAGTTTTTTTTCGGGATATACTTTACCTGGAAGGTGGAAAGGATTATGTGACCGTTTTTACCCTTATCGGTAAAATATTAAGCCTGGCCCCACTGTCAAGGTTACAACAAAATTTACCATATCCGCAATTTATGCGGGTTCATAAGTCTTTTATCGTAGCGCTCAACAAAATTGATTCCATAGAGCGCCAGCGCATTTATATCGGTAAAGAGATCATTCCTGTAAGTGACAGCTATAAAGATGAATTCGCAAAGCACATAAAAGGCGTTTAATCACTTTCCATTTCTACCATTTTAAAACCGGCCTTAATGACCTTTACTGCTTTATTTTGTGGGTAGCTATATTCGCCTTTTCGCGTATCAATTATTTTTCAACACTTGAAAGAAACGAAGATAACAATCCATTTCTATTTACCTCCGGTTCGCGGCTAAAATTTGTGTATTGGCAGATTTGAAATCGCCTGGTTTCAAAGTCCGGCTATCTTCACTGCCATATGACGACTATAAAAAAAGCCTGCCTTTTTGTTGCTGCATTGCTGATTTGTTCTATTCAGGCGGATGCATGTACCATTTTTATGCAGCACGAAGGCCACAAAGTGCTGGTAGGTAATAATGAAGATTATATCCCTACCGCCAAGTCCTGGCTTTGGGTGCGCCCGAGAACCGAGGTTGCAAACGGATACATCCTTTGGGGCTTTCAACAGAAATATCCTGAAGGAGGGATGAATGAAAAAGGTTTGTTTATTGATGCTGCTGCACTACCTGAAAAAATAGCTATTATCAGAGACCCGAATAAACCGGATTTTAACGGTTACATTACCGAGAAGATATTGCGGGAATGCTCATCGGTGGGACAGGCTGTAGCTTTAGTCAGTCGGTATAACCTGACCTGGCAAGAAAAAGCGCAGATCATGATTGTCGACAAATCCGGCGATTATGCTGTCATCCATGCCAATTACATCATCAGGAAATCGACAAATACGTTCGCGCTAACTAACTACAGCATCGGTGGACCGACGAAGAGTGATTTTACTTGCTGGAGGAGGAACACCGCTGTGGAAGAACTTAAAGACAATCCTTTTTCAGTAGCTCTTTTTCGGAATACGTTAGCAAAGATTGCTCAAACCGAACCTGATAATGCCACTGTATATTCCCAGGTTTGTGATCTTGAAAACGGGATAATCTATTTGTATCAAAAGCACAATTTTAATCAAGTAGCTACCCTATCTCTACCGAAAATACTCCGAAAAGGGCGCAGAGATATTGCAATCAATACACTTTTTCCGCGGGGTATTGGTGATATCTTCGCTCTGCAAATCGACCGTTCTGGTCTAGCTACGGCATTTAAAACTTACGCTCGCCTGAAAAAATCAGCTAACCATCAAGCGTATGATTTTTCTGAGGGAGAGCTGGATAACACTGCCTATAGCTTATTGAACAGGCAAAAATTTAAAGAGGCTATTGCCGTTTTTAAGTTGAATATACGTGCCTATCCCAGGTCCGCAAATGCAAAAGCAGGTTTAGCAAATGCATTTTTACTTCAGGGCAGTACTATGGCCGCAGATCAGGAATATCTGAAAGTACGACATGAAGATACGGCCAATCATTACCTCAATCTCTTTGGTCACCATGAAGATAACGTTATTTCGTTTGTAATCTCCGGATTTGACGGCGCAAAAGTTATTACCTTGTTTTTGAGAAACACCGTTTCGGGCACCCTGATAACTCAACACCTGAACAGGCTCAAAAAGGGGAAATGGGATGCCTCCCTGAAAGTGCCGCCGGGGCCATACACTTATTTATTTCGCGTTGACGACTCCTATATTATTGACCCCGGAAACCGTGTAACCAGTCCTGCCGGACGCTATTTGAATTCATTTTTAATTTCCAGATAATCATAAAACGATGAAAAATTTAAAATATCCCCTTTTTTTTACAATCTTTCTTTTAAGCGCTATGAGCTTAAAAGCACAGACGCTTCGTTACCGCTGGGACGAACTAACTGCAAGTGACTGGCCTATGGCATTAAAAATGTCAGATTCAACCTGTATACTACCTCTTGGCATTCTTGAAAAACATGGTCCCCATGCTCCTATCGGCACTGATCTGATCAACGTACGGGAATGGTCAGCAAGGGCGGCAGCAAAAGAATATGCAGTAGTGTTTCCCGATTATTTTTATGGCCAGATTAATGAAGGCAAACATCAGCCCGGTGCTTTTTCATTACCACCGAGGGTTGTTTGGGATTTATTGGAGGCTACATGCGATGAAATAACACGGAACGGCTTTAGAAAAATTGTGATCATCAATGGCCATGGCGGCAATCCCGACCTTATCCATTATTTTATGCAAACCCGCCTGGAAAAGCGAAGAAATTATGCGATTTACTTTTTTGATCCTGCGGATGATGCCGCTTACAATAAAAAAATAGCAGAGCTATCCGGGGCGCCAGCCACGGGCGACCATGCGGGAGCATTGGAGACCTCTGAAATTGTATATCTGCGACCTGAATTGTTGAAACTGGACAGCGCCCACAATGAATCTGGCCAAAAACAAAATAGGCTATATATTCCTAATGTCTACACACCTATATGGTGGTTTGCTGACTATCCTAATCACTATGCCGGTGATGGAGCCAAAGCGACAAAAAATCTCGGAGAATTTGAAACGGAATATACGATCGATACGTTCATTCAAGCATTAAAGGCAATAAAAGCAGACACTGTAACCAGAAAATTGCAGAATGAATTTTTCGATCGGATAAATCATCTTGAAAGATAAATGGTGGCGCGATATTGGCGCAAAAGTTCCAATCGAGTATAAGGCCATTACTGACCAGAGCCATATAAATATTGAGGGCGAGGCACGTGTCATGAACCATGGGTTATAAAATATTCGATAATCAAATTTAAGTGCATCTGGTCAAAGGCCTTAAAAACCACAAAATGAAAAATCAAAAACAGCTCTCAGACTATTAAAACAGCGCTTTCATCTAAGCCAATTGAGCTTAGCATCATGTAAATACGGTTGAATGTTTGCCCGTTGATATTCATTTACTTGTTTCATTAAACTGAACTCTTTGAAATACATGGAAATGAATAATTCTGACAATAAAACATTCTCCCGCCGAAGCTGGATGGGATCAGTTGCCAAGGCGTCATTAGCAGCGGGTTTATGTGCCGCATCACCCAGTGCTTTTGGCGCAGTGGCAGCTCAACAAAACGAAAAAAGGAGTAATAAGGGAACCGGAACTTACAATATTTGTGATTTTGGAGCCAAGGGCGATGGCATAACAACGGATACTAAAGCCATACAAGGTGCCATTGATACATGTAATGCTAACCAGGGCGGGATAGTGCTGGTACCCGCAGGCGTTTTTGTTACAGGTACAATTGAGCTAAAAAGTAATGTTACCCTTCACATAGCCGCCCAGGGCAAATTACTGGGCAGCGCCGACGGAAAGCAATATCGGGCAGCAGATGCTATTCCGCTTGATGCCGGCTGGACAATGAATGACGGCAATGTAGGTTTGATATTTGCGGCAAATGCCGAAAATATAACGATTGAAGGCAAAGGTACTATTGACGGGCAAGGGGCTCAATTCCGCAGTCCCAAAGGTATTTTGCCCCCGGCGGGCATTACCGGCAATCATCGCCCCCACCACGTGTTGTTTTACAAATGCACCAATCTAACAATAAATGATATTACACTGATAAACTGTGCATACCATTCGGTAAGGGTTTGTTTTTGCAAATATGTTAAAATATCGGGCCTGCATATTCACAGCAAGGTGACACATAATAATGATGGATTTCATTTTATTGCCAGTGAATATGTGCATGTTAGCAATTGCGATGTAGAATGCCAGGACGATGCCTGTGCTTTATTTGGCAGTTGCAAATTTGTTACGGTAAGCGATTGCTCCTTTAGTACGCGCTGGTCGGTTTTTCGCTTTGGAGGTGGTGAGGCCGAGAATATTACGGTAAGCAATTGCATTATTTATGAAGCTTACGGCTGTCCTGTAAAAATGCGATGTTCGCCAGGATCTAGGTTTGAGAATATATCTTTTTCAAACCTGGTAATGAAAGAGGTAACGGGACCAATTTCAATAGGACTTGGCCCTGAAAACCATCCCAACGACAAAACCGAAAATATGCAGCGGGCACCCGGAATTGTACGTAATATCTCATTCAATAATATTCAGGCAACAGTAGTTAAACCAGCTCAATTACGAGGGGCAGAGTTTACCAGCATTTATAATCCAGGTGAAATATTTTCGTGCATTGTATTGAACGCCCTTGATGAAGCTTACCTTGAAAATATCAGTTTTAATAATGTACATGTTAGTTTTCCGGGTGGCGGCACTGCTGAGCAAGCGGCCGTCCGCAACGTGCCGAAAATTATAGGGGAGTACTACCAGATGGGAATACCCCCGGCATACGGCATGTATGCCCGTAATGTACGCGGATTAACCATGCACAATATGCGGTTTGAAATGCAAACTCCCGATTTACGGCCCGCCTTAGTGTTTGACAACGTAAGTGATGTTTCGGTATTAGGTTTGAGTGCACAAGGAAATAATGCTACCGAACTGTTAAGGTTTACCAATGTGCAGGATACTTTATTGTCAGCAACACGTATATTGACACCTGCGGCAACATTTTTAAATGTAGAGGGTACCGGAAATGAAAACATCACAATAGATGGCGGCGATTTGAGAAAAACAACCAAACTGTTAAAGTTCGAAAATGCCGGTGAAGATAAATCGATTAAATTAAGGTTATAACCTGACTACTTAAGTATCCATTTCTTCGCAACAATTATTTAATTCATCCAGATCAACGGGTGCCTTACAGGCAAATTCCTTATCACCTCTTCTACTTGAGGGTTGTGGTCGAGGTGTTTCCAGGTATTGAGCCACTCCTTGTTATTAAAGGCAATGGCCCCAAAAACAAGCGAAGGCTGTGCCACAGGCCAGTTTTCCCAATACATTACATCATGCTTAAAAGGCCATTTATTTTTATCCGCAAGGTATGGATGCAAATACACGATACCCTTTTTTATTGAGCGCCCATCTGGCGTGTTATATTCCCATAGGTTATCTTGCGGAGTTGATAATATCTGGCAAAGCGTAGCAAGTGCATCCAGGTTAAATATGGAATAACCAAAAGGCTTGGTGCGTTTTAGTTCAAGCGGTAAGCTGCCATCGGCAGCCATCTGATTGGGCAAAAATATATTTTTAAAACGGCTGATACAGGTATCCGTCAGGGCAGTATTATGCGTAAACCGTGCAAAACAGGCAACCTGCATAGCCCAGCAAGTGCCATGATTGTTTTTTGCGGCCTTTTCTTCCAGGCCATTTTTGCTGCCGTTTAGCCAAACCAGGTATTGTGCAAACCAGTTGCGCACACCGTTCACAAATGTTTTATCCATTACCGGGGCGTCCTCAATCGCCATTAAACCCTGCACCACCTCCATTAGTTGAATGGTATCAATAATACCGATGCCCCTGCCGGTGGTAATACCTTTTATTGCCTGTGCATATTGCAGATTTGGATTCATTAAAGTTTCGGGGTTGGTGAACCAGGCCCGAAGATGTTCCATAGCTTGTTCAACATATTTGGGATCATGGGTAAGTTTATAAGCCGAAGCTAATGCACCTATGATCCGGCTAAAACGGATCATAGCCAAACGATGTGACACAAAATTATCGGGATTGGTGAGACCGTCTTTTTGTATGTATGGGCCAGCCGGGTTTTTAGGGTCGGGCCACCAATAATCACCTTCCGAATAAAAATCGTGCTTACCACCGGCGCACCGGCTACAGTTTTGCGCAGTAATGGTTACAGGCTGCTGCTGCATAGCCCAGGCAGCTTCTTCCATTACGCTTTTACACAGCATTGTTGTTATTTCCTGTTTAAAGTCAGCTTTACCTGTTTGTCCGAAGCAGTTAATACAGGTAATAAGAATAAACATTAACGGTAAGCAAACAAAAAGTCTTTTCACAATCACTATTAAATATTATTAATGAAATTTATAGCGGCACTATAATATAGATTTTCCCTTTTTCAGTCGCAAAATCAATAGTATACTCTTTTTTTTCAGATAAGTCAATCAGTTTTACATTTTCCTTTTTCTGATAAGCTGGTTTGGATTCATTCCTGTTTAATGGATTAGGATTGACCCCCGCAGCAGATTTAAAAGTTGTTCCTAAAACTTCAATTGGAACAGGGCTGCTTACTCTGCAGTTTCCGCCAATATTTGATAAAACAATTGCCTTTGTAAGCAAACCGTTATTCCAGTTGATGGCAACCTCAAAACTACCGCGTGCTTTAATACCGCTTATATTTCCGGATGGCCATGCATCCGGCAGGGCAGGTAATAATTCAATAGAACCGGCGTGGCTTTGCAGTAACATTTCCGTCATTCCGGCCGTACCACCAAAATTGCCATCGATCTGGAACGGCGGGTGTGCGTCAAATAAATTAGGATACGTTCCACCACCACTCATCCTCTCTTTTTTCATTAACGGATCGATGTAGTTAAATGCTGTTGCCAATATTTTATAGGCATGGTTCCCATCGTGCAACCGCGCCCACCAGTTTACCTTCCAGGCCATCGACCAGCCCGTACTTACATCTCCCCGAAAAATCATCGATTGCTTTGCCGCTGCTGCCAGTTCAGGCGTATTATCAACCGTTATAAATTTACCGGGATACAAGCCAAATAACTGCGAAATATGCCTATGGGTATCTTTCGAATCGTCCCAATCCTTAAACCATTCCTGGAGTTGTCCGTATTGCCCGATATGTAGAGGATATAGGTTAGCCTCAGCCTTCTTTAACCTCGCAACAAATTCCTGGTCAATGCCTAATAGCTGTGCCGATGTGATACAGTTATTAAATAACTCGCGAATAATGGACATATCCATGGTAGTAGCCATGCTGATTTCATATTCTTTACCATCCTTTTTAACCGAGTTTTCGGGCGAGGTGCCGGGGTTTGTAATGAGGTAACCTGTTTCAGGATCTTTAATTAACCAGTTGAGCATAAAAAGTGCTGCACCTTTCATTAAAGGGTATCCGGTTTGCCTCAAAAATACCTTATCACCGGTAAACAAATAATGGTCAAATAAATGCGTACTTAACCATGCCCCTCCCATAGCCCATGCCGAATACCTGGTGCTTGCTTTTGGGTCCTGATCATAGTTGCCGACGGTAGAAGTTTTAGCCCATATATCAGAGTTATGATGTTCAACCCAGCCCTGGTTAATATTGTAATTTATTTTAGCGGTTTTAGCGCCATTAACAGAAAGCTCTTTAATAAAATCGAACAATGGCTGATGGCATTCAGAAAGGCTTGTATTTTCTGCCAGCCAGTAATTCATCTCGGTATTAATATTGGTGGTATAATTACTGCCCCATGGCGGCTGTACGGCATCATTCCAGATACCTTGCAGGTTTGCGGGTGGTGTGCCGGGCCTGGAACTCGAGATAAGCAAATAACGCCCGTACTGATAGTAAAGGGTCTGCAGTTGCCTGTCGGGGTTAGCACTATCAAATCTCCGTAAACGTTCATCAGTTGGCTGCTTCAGCAGAAGAGTATCGGCCCCTAAATTAAATACTACCCGTTTAAATAACTTTTGATAGTCGTTGACGTGGGCTGATCTGAGTTTTTCATAGCTTAAACTTGTTGCCCTGTCCAAACTTGCATCTGCCTTGACCGAGGGATTTTTACCCTGTAAACCGGGAGATTTGTCAAATCCATTAAAGCTGGTGGCTTCGGTTAAATACAAGATCACTTCATCGGCGTCTGATATTTCCAGGGTATTACCATCAGCTTTAACATTACCTCCGGTGGTCCTAACTTTAAGGTCGATCTGAAAGTTCATCCCTTCTCCGTTTTGCCCGTCATACTCCACTTGTTTTGGTTCATATTCACGGTTGGCGACATACTTAGGGGCTTTTCCTTTTAATATTAACTGATCATTCCCCTTAGCAGTTACATTAAAATGCAGTTTGCTCGATAAGGCTGCAATAAAACTGACAGCATTTTTGTGGTCAGCCCTGATCCTGACGATCATTACCTGCGCCGGGTAGCTGATAAACGTCTCCCTGTTATAATTAACGTCACCAATTTTATACTTTACAGTAGCTATTGCATTGTTGAGGTCCAGGTCACGGTAATAATTAGTTGCTACAGTATTCTTTTGCTTAAAATCAAGTGCCAGATCACCTAATGGTAAATAACGTGCTGAATAAGTGCCTTGCAGTCCTTTTTTCCAAAGCGCAGCAGCTTTGTCAAGATCGCCTTCAAATATAGCCTTCCTTACCTGGGGCAGGTATTCAGGACCTTTCCTATTATTGCCTCCATCAGGATAACCAGACCACAATGTATGGTCATTTAACTGAAAATGCTCTTTGCCAACCCCGCCAAAAACCATGGCGCCTGTTGTGCCATTGCCTAAAGGCAGGGCCTCTTCCCAGGCTGCTGCAGGTGTATTGTACCATAGTTTTAAGCTCGGGTCATAGCTTTTAGTTTGGCCGAAAGTAGCCGAACTGCATATCAAAAAAAGGGCGATTATGTTTCTGTGCATTTTCATTTTTCTAAAGGTTTATAAATGCACCTGGCAAACCGGGAGAGTTGACTCCCACCACGCTACTGCCATTGTCAGTTTTGATGCGGATAATTGCCCGGCCATTGTATGCCTGCAATTTACGCGAGCCGGTTGAGGTACCCAAGTCATCAACCAGTGTCCCATTCCCAGCAAGCGAGAATTCTATATAGTTTTTTGCATCAAGGCATTGAATGTTATTTTTATCCAGCAGTTTAACCTGTACAGTTGCAATTCCGTTCTCTTCTGCTATTTTTTCAACGGTTAATTTTGCGGGGCTACCCCATTTATCGGTTTGATAAACCTGGTCTATTTCGTCGGTCACTATCTCCCTCTCTTTTTTGGCTATAACTTTGATATGGTTATTGCCTTTTTTGAAAATCACCATCCAATGCAGGCCAGTAGCGGGGAAATCCTGGCTATCACGTTTTTTAACCCCGCAGCTTTTACCGTTCAGGAATAATTCAGCCTCAGCGCAATTGGAGTAAACTTTTATCATTTTCTGCTCCCCCTCATCTCCCCATCTTACAGGCCAGGTGTGCCCATAAATATGCGCCATAAGCTTATCAGTCCAGTAAGACTGGAACACATAATATGATTCCTTTTTGGTAAGATCCCGCTCCACAACGCCTTTCTGATTAACGTATGGAATGGGATTATCGGGCCTTATTGGCGTGGCAAAGTCTTTAAATGTCCAGAACGCCGTTCCGGTAAGCCAGGGCATTGTTTGCTGCTCTTTTAATGTCCAGTCAAACAGGTCACAAATATAGCTTTCGCTCCAATCGCCATCTTTAGAAACATTTTGCCCTTTGCTGCGCAAATTAGCGTCACCAAGGCGTTCATCGGTCGTTTTACTGGATGGTATTTTGTTGATGAAACTATAAGGGTCTTCTGAATGCCGGAGTGTGTAGTTGTCGCCCCCCCATTCTACATGCAAAAAATGTTTAACCGTTTTAAACTCTGTTTCTGTTGCAGTTTTATAATCCTGGTAAACACCACGGTACCAGCCGGCCCATATTGATGGTGAATAGACGTCAGGGATGTCTTTACAAAAATCACATCTGCGGATAGCAGTTTTACGCGAAGGATCCAGAAGGTGAGCCCGGTCATTCTGCTCCTGCATAAAAGCCCGGATCTTTTGTTTGTCAAATTCAGGAAAATCGCCTGCCCAGTCATTCTCATTGCCGAGTCCCCAAATGATTACCGATGGGTGATTGTAATGCTGTTCTATCATATTGGTAAGCATATTACGGGCCTCACTCTGATACTCATTATTACCCAAACCCCCTCGGCACCATGGTTCTTCTTCCCAAACCAAAATACCCAGGCTGTCGCACAGGTTCAAAACAATATCCGATTGCTGATAATGCCCCAGGCGGATGAAATTGGCGCCCATATCCTTAATTAGCTGCATTTCAGTACCCATTTCCTGTTCGGTAACCGCGGCAGCAACTCCGGCCCCATCCTCATGAAGATGGGTGCCGTTTAATAACAGTCGTTTACCGTTAAGCAAAAATGGCCCGTAATCTGCAAATTCAAAATTCCGGAACCCTACCTTTTCTGCTTTTTTACATGTTCCGTATTCACTATTAAGGGTCACTTCAACTGTATATAATTGTGGCTGCGATGGCGACCATAAAAAAGGTTTTTTAATAATAAGCGAACCAAGCCGGGTATCATCATTCAATTTAGCTAGATCCGTTGTACTATTACTGATTACTTTCCCATCAGGACCAGTAACTTTTATAGATACATTGGCCTTTGTATTGGCTTCAGGATAATAAAAACGCGCTTTGATATCCAATTTACCCTGCTTGCCTTCTTTGTCAACCTGCGCAGATGCGAAAATCTTATCGATTGATAAAGCCGGAACATATACGAGATTTAAATAGCGGTAAATACCCCCGTAAACACAAAAATCGGACATACGCGATGGGATGCTTTCCAGGTCGCGGGAATTATCGCAACGGATTGCAATCGGTACTTTACCCCCGAACTGCTTTTTAAATACGTCAGTCTTTTTGAAATCTTTGACAGCTTTGGTTATATCAACAGACCATTCGTCGTAGCCGCCCTGGTGCGAACCCACTTTTGTTGTGTATATATAGACATCTGTATTTTGCCCGGCACCTTCAAAATGCAATATTGTACGGCCATTGTCATTGGGATTTTTAATATCCAGCTGTGTACGGTACCAACCTGGCCCCTGGTAATAATTGCCATCAGGGTCAACTGCATCACGTTCGTTAAAGCAATGCGGCAATGTTATTTGTTTCCAAAGCGGAAAACTTTCAGGGTTGCCCGGTGTTACTGGTCTTACGGCTTCCCATATTCCACCCAAATCCTGTTTTAAAAATTCCCAGTTGCTGTTTAAACGAGTTATTTGCTGAGCCGATGTTTGGTAACTATATATAAAAGCGAGTATTACTATTACGAATTTTATTGTCTTCATGTAAGGTAAATTGACTGATCATTAATATCATTTAAACCGCTTAATTAAGCTAAGTCTTTGACAGCCCTGCTAATACTTAAATTAAAGTAATTTTCAAATTTATCAGGGGAAAAGGGTTGCTCTTTATTTGAGCAACCCTTTTCCCCTGATAGCAATAACAAGGTATAGGTTGATTGTATGTGTTACAAATTAGGGTTAACATCTTGTTCCGACTGTGGAATCGGGAATAATAAATGACTGTCATCTACTGTAACGCCTACAGCAGCCATAGCCGGTTTCAACTTCCCTAAGCGTAAAAGATCCCACCTGCGCTGCCCTTCTCCGCAAAGTTCCCTTGCACGTTCGTTTAGCAAAGTATCCACAAAGGCATCGGTGGTGGGGGTATTAACGAGATTCAGTTGATCTGACACTAACGTAAGCCCGGCGCGCGCCCTTACAATATTTAACCCGTTAAATTTATTGGGATCACCCGGATTAATATTATTCATTGCCTCTGATTGTAGCAGGTAAACTTCGGCCAGGCGCAACACAAACCAGTCGGTTCTGGAGTTATTATCTTTTTTCCATTGGCTATCCCTGAATTTGTAAATAAAGGGAGGCACTGTATTGACTATTCCTTTACTATCAACAGCCTGGTTAGATACGCTATATGTTTGTCGCACGTCCCTACTGCCTGCCGGAAAGCCATTAGTGAAAAAGTTATTTTGAACAAGAAATGATCCGTACCCTCCTAAAATGGTTGGATAAAACATGCGCAGGGTAATATTACCTATATTGGGTGTTGCGCCAAAACGTATGGCAAAAATTACTTCTTTGTTATACTTATTATCTGAGCTGAATATATCGGCGTAGTTGGCCAGCAAGCCATAAGACCCTGCATCATTTATCACCTTATTGCACTCTGTAAGCGCATCCTGGCTATCGGTAGCTGCTGCGGCAGTTGATTTAGCACGTGTTAAATATACTTTGGCCAATAAAGCTGATGCCGCACCCGAAGAAACCCGCCCCTTATCAGACGCGGCAATGTTTTTTTCAGCGTAGCAGTTCGCCTCTGCATATTGAAGGTCAGTAATAATTTGACTATAAATAGCTGCAAGAGAAGCTTTTTTGGGATATAGATCAGGGTCCGTGGCGCTTACCGGTCCGAGTATAAGCGGCACTTCTCCATATGCGGTTACTAAATTAAAGTACCCCAGGGCACGTAAAAAACAAGCGTTACCAACGATGTTAGCTTTGCTGGTTGCGTCCATTGAAATAGGCGGCACATATTTAATTACATCATTAGCATTCTTGATCATTTTATAATTACTCACATACCAGTTGGTAATCTCGCCGTTCACAGCCGTAAATGTATGGCTGGTCAGTGAGTTCCTGTCGGTATTACTACCGGCGGGCGCATATATTAGGTCAGAAGCATTATCAGAAACCACGTACACCGTACGCTGATAAAAAGCCTGGGCTTGCATAACGCTAAAAACCCCGTTTAACGCCGCATTTGCATCTTGTTCGTTTTTGTAAAAGTTCGTTGGTGTTAAAAAGCTATAGGGCTTTTCGGTAAGGAATTTCTTACACGAAGCAAAGCTGAATATGACTATAGCAATAACTATCAAAATTCTTGTTTTCATAATATTATATTATTAAATATAAATCCTGTTTAAAATCCTGCTTTTACACCCAGCAAAAAAGTCCTTGACGGCGGATATGAATTAATATCAGCCCCGATATTTAAGTTCTGGCTTCCGGGATTCAAATTCTGCGTACCTGCGTTGAGGTTCTGGGTGCCAAAAGTGTTTACTTCCGGGTTGTAGCCTGTGTATTTTGTAAATGTGTACAGGTTTTGAACGGTAAAGAATACGGATGCACTTTTAAATACTCTTGACGTTTGCGGAACCGGTATTTTGTAAGCCAGTGATACCGTTTGTATCCTTAAATAACTTCCGTCTTCCAAATAATTATCCACTACACCAACGCTGCGTTCTGTCGAGCTAAAAACCCTTGGGATAGTATTGCTGGTTCCGGGGCCGTTCCAGGCACCAAGCATTGATGTAAATTCATTAGCAGTAGTCCCCCCGGTGTGGGCGTATTTGGTCACATTAAGGATTTTATTACCCTGCACTCCCTGGGCAAAAATTGTGAGGTCGAAATTTTTGTATGAAAAGGTGTTGTTTATACTGAAAATATATTTTGGGGCTGCTTGCCCAATAATTTCTCTGTCATTGCCATTAATAACCCCATTGCCGTCAAGATCACGGATAATAGCATCTCCCGGCACTACACCCGTTCTGCCTGCGGCTGCAATTTGTTGTTGTGTTTGCCACACGCCATCGAAATGATAGCCGTAAAAGGAGCCTATTGGTTGCCCTACACGCAAAATAGACGGTGCCAGGCCATTGGTTACAATGTACGGACCAGTACTGCCAACTAATATATTGTTGGTGCCTTTCATATCCAGTACTTTGTTACTATTGGTAGAAAAACTAAGGGTTGAAGTCCAGTTAAAATCCTTCGCCTCAATATTTCTTGAGGTCAGCGAAAACTCAAACCCCTGGTTTTCGACCTTGCCTGCGTTAAGCAGGATACTCGAAAAACCGGATGATTGAGGGATGGAAACATTAAGCAGGAGATTGGTGGTTATCTTGTGATAATAATCGGCGGTTATCGAAATCCGGTTATGAAACAAGCCCAGATCGGCGCCCACATCAAATGATGCTGTAGATTCCCATCCTAAACCGGGGTTCGCAATATTGTTAGGGGATACACCTACCACGCGCGATGTGTTCGTGCCCAAAGAATAACCATTGATAGCATATTGAGATAATGATTGGTATGAACCGATTTCCTGGTTACCCGTAACGCCATAACTTGCCCTGATCTTCAGATCGGATATCTGTTCAATGTTTTTGATAAACTTCTCTTCAGATGCCCTCCAGGCAACCGCCCCTGATGGAAAATAGCCCCATTTGTTGGTTAATCCAAAGCGGGAAGACCCGTCAGCACGCATGGTAAACGTGAACAGGTACTTGTTCATTAACCGGTAATTGACCCTGCCAAAATATGAAGCGATGGAATTTTGATAAGTATTTGACAGAGGTGTTAAAATATTGGCACCAATGGCCAGGTTATCTGTACCTAAATTATCCGTAAAAAAGTTCTGAGCGCCTGCGCTGTAAGCACTTGTTTTAAATTGCTGTAAAGAAAATCCCACCACAGCATCTATTGCATGTATATTGTTAAATTCTTTATTAAATGATAACGTATTTTCATTTAACCAGCTATAGCTTGTGGATGTTGATGAATAAGCAGCTCCCCCGGTAGCCTGGCCAATATAAATTGTTGAAGGTAGGTAGCTCTTTTCAATGGCGTCGCCGTAATCAATCCCGAAGCTGCTCTTAAATTTAAAGCCTTTAATAAATTCATATTCACCAAATGCGTTAATAAGTGCGCGTGAATTCGTAATGTTATCACTGCCATCAGCCACAGCCGCCACCGGGTTCCCAAAAGTGCCCACATATGGGAGAGGGCCATTTTGAAATGTATATGCCCCTGTAGTATCCCGCAAAGGCACTATCGGACTCATACTAAGGGCTACTCCTGCAGAACCGTAACCCACACCTGTTATTGTCGGATCGACTGCTTGTTTGCTGTATGATAGCTGCGAAGAAAAGCCCATTTTGATCTTTTCACCTATATTCCTGTCCAGGTTTAAGCGAACCAATTCGCGCCTGAAGCCTGTGTTCAGCATAATACCGTCCTGGTCAAAATGATTGAAGCTAAGATAATAGCGGGCTTTTTGAGTTCCACCATTGAAGCTAAGCTGGTAATTTTGGATAGGGGCCGCGCGATAAAGGGCATTTTGCCAATCAGTTCCGGTGCCTAATGAATTAATCTGTGCCTGTGTGTAGGGTAAAGCTACGGAAGTATTAGGATTAGCCGCATTAGCTTGGGTGAAGTAGTCGTCCAGGTATTGGGCAAACTGCGAGGCATTCATGAGACTTAGTTTTTTGGCCATGGTCTGCACACCGGTATAAGCATCAAAATTTATAGCATCTTGGCCTGCTTTCCCTTTCTTGGTAGTGATGAGTATAACTCCATTTGCTCCACGACTACCATAAATCGCAGTTGCTGAAGCATCTTTTAAAACTTCGATAGATTGTATATCACTGGGGTTGATTGAGCTTAGATTTCCAACCCCTGCAAAGCCATCAACAACATACAAAGGTTCATTACCTGAGTTGATTGAATTAGTACCTCTTATGCGAATAGATGTAGGACTGCCGGGCTGCCCGTCCGATTGGGTAAACTGTAAGCCGCTAACTCTTCCCTGTAACATCTGATCTGCGCCAAGCACAGGGGTCTTATCCAGGTCTTTTCCGCTTATAGATGCGATTGAACCCGTGAGATCGCTTTTACGTTGGGTTCCGTAGCCAACTACAACTACTTCGTTCAGTTTCTGGCTTGCTTCATCTACTTTTAATGTTATGTCAATTTGTGTCTTAGCACCAACTTCAACAGACTGGGAAAGAAAACCTATATAAGAGAATACTAAAGTGGCGCCCTCCGGTATAGATATCTGGTATTCACCGGAGGCACTGGTCACCGTGCCCGCACTTGTACCAAGCACCTTTACACTTACACCGGGTAAAGGCTGGCCTTTATCATCAACCACCGTACCCTTAACCGTAATATTCTTAATTACCGAACCCTTAAGGGCTATCATTACCAAACCTGCCTCAGATACCTGGTAATTAAGACCGGTATTTTCAAGCATTTTGTTCAGTATATCTAATAAAGGTTCATCCTTAGCGGTGAGGGTGATTTTTGTATTTTGCGGCAAAAGTTGTTCGCTATATAAAAAGCGTGTTTTTCCCTTTTGCTCGAGCAGATAAATCGCTTTTTTAAGAGTAACATCCTTCAGATCGAGACTCACCTTTACATTTTGCGAATAACTGTTTGCAGATACTTCAAGGCAAAACAGAAAACTTAAAACAAATGTCCAGTTAAACATCAATAAAAACTTTCGGTAATGGGGTGCAGAAAATACTTTATCATGAAGTATTTTTTTTTTCATAATTTTACAGTGTTTGTAATTAAAAAATCTGTTAGCTAAGCAACATTGTTGCTGGTTTAATGGATTGAAATACAGCGGGGAATATTCCAGTATTTCCCGTTTTTTTTGCAATCTCTTTTCTTAGTTAATGGTTACTACGTCATTGGCTGTTATATTAAATTTAAAAGGTCTGATTATTTGCATTTCTTTTAATGCCTGGGTTATGGTTTCATTTTCAAAAATTCCGGTAAACCGGTAGTCCTCAACGACTTGGTTGTTGATTTTGATGGTCACATTATACCATTTTTCCAATTTTGGGATTAATTCTTTAAAAGACTCATTCTTGAATACCAGCTTGTTTTGCACCCACGAGGTTTCTTCAAAATAATCTTCGTTTGATATTGCAACAGGTTCTATATTTTCAATAGTAAGCTTATTATGGATTTTAGGATCATTACTTTTATCCAAAGGCCCGTTCGAAACACTCTCGTTTAATGCAAGTTTTTCCTTTGGCCGCAGTAATATCCGTTGTTGCGGGTCACTATTAAGTGATAGTTCTATTATCCCTCTGATAAGCGTCGTTTCAGTAACATGGTCGTCAGGGTACGCTTTGACATTAAAAGCAGTGCCCAAAACTTTAATGGTTACCTTTTGAGTATGTATAATAAAAGGGTGTTTTTTGTCTTTGGCCACATCAAAAAAAGCTTCTCCATAAAGACTTACCTCCCGATGTTCTTTATGGAGCATTGCATCATCGTATTGCAGCTTGCTGTTAGTGTTGAGCCAGACGTTTGTACCATCCGGGAGAATTACCTGTTTACGTATTCGTTTACCGCATACTATTTCTGTAGTGGGTGCGTATGAAACACTATTTTTATGGTAAAAAAAATAGACAGCAAAACTGCTTACTACTAAAAAAGAGGCTGCTATCAGCCAGTGTTTAACATAGCTTTTGGGAGAAATGGATTCCTGATTCTTATAATCATCAAACTCATAGCCATATTTTTGTTCATGCTGCTCAAATGCTTGTTCTATGTCAATTTCTTCAGGAAGCTCATTCTTAAAGGTGATTTGCTTTAAAGTTTCTTCGTAATATAAAGCTTCAGGATATTTCGCCAGCAACTCTTCCAACTCATACAGTTCATTTGGAGTTGCTTCACCAGCCAATTTTCTTGTCAGTAATTGTATAATCCGTCTCTGCTCCATCACGGGGAGATGTATAATTGGTTTAAGCAGAAGACAATAAAATCAGGAATTCTCCCTAAAAGAAATTAATATTTTTTTACAGGGCTCAGATTAAACTCTTTCCTAATAGCGACAGAAAGACGCTTATTTGCTATAACAAGCTGAGAATCAACTGTTTTTGTAGATATATCCAAAATTTCGGAAACTTCCTTGTAACTCAATCCATCTTCTTTAACCAGCCTGAAAATGATTTTACATTGCGCCGGTAATCCGTTGATCGCATCATCGAGGTTTTTCCGTAGTTCATCATTAATCAATATCCATTCAGGCGTTGTATTATTAATGCGTAAATTGATAGAGACATCATCAAGAGAAATTATTCTGCCGCCAGAGTTTTTCTTTAAAATATTAAGAGAAAGGTTTTTGGCTATAACAAAAGCATATACTCTGATATTACTGATAGAAGCAATAGTTTTTCGCTTGCGCCATAATGTAATCATTACGTCGGACGCAACTTCTTCGGCTTGTTCGGGCGACTTTAAAAGACTATAGGAAAAACGTTTTATTGATGGGAAAAGTAATCCAAATAACTTTTTGTAAGCGATATAACTGTCGTTAATAGCTATAGCATTCACAATATCTGTTAAGTCAGATAAATTTTCGTCCATCGCGGCAATCTAAATTAAATAGGTCTATATAAGGCACCAGAGTGAGCGCCTGTTGATACAAATAAAAATAAAATAATTGTATTAAGCTAATGGTCCTGACGCGTCATTTTTACAGAAACTACAATTATTCAGAAATGCCAAATAATGAAAAAACTCCGAAAATGCTCAATACGGCTATAAAGTTGCTGGTTATATGAATGAGTATTCCAAAAATATAGCCGATCTGGCTTTGCAAAAAATAAGAAATATGCCAATTGAAGTGAATAATTAGCCAATTCATTTATATGCAGGCATCAACACAAAGGATTATCAAAAATGTACCGCCGAAAACGTTTTCGCAAATAATTACAGATCAATGTAGTACTAAATGTCGCTGCGTGTGTATTACTTATCAGAGTTGCACAAAAGCTTGCTTTTAGCCAACACCATTATAAACAAACCAACGCGGGTAATATTCTTCGCTGAAAACAAAAATTATGAGAAAACTTTTAATAGCTTTTTTGCTATGCACCTTATTTATACACGCTGCTTTCGCCCAGAAAGAGCTTACCCGGGACGAACGCATGAAATGGTGGCGCGAGGCCCGCTTTGGGATGTTCATCCATTGGGGCGACTACGCTGTATTGGGAGGCATGTATAAGGGCTATGAAGTAGGTCATGGCGGGGAATGGATAATGAACCGGGCTAAAATCCAGGTAGCCGAATATCAGCAGTACGCTAAAAAATTTAATCCGGTGAAATTTGATGCGGATGCCTGGGTGAAACTGGCTAAGGAAGCCGGGATGAAATACATTGTAATAACAGCAAAACATCATGACGGGTTTGCTATGTTTAAATCCAACGCCAGTAAATGGAACATTGTTGATGCCACACCTTATGGAAAAGATGTGTTAAAACCCCTGGCAGCCTCCTGCCGCAAATATGGTATTAAACTGGGGTTCTATTATTCGCAGGCGCAGGATTGGAATAACCCCGGCGGGGCAGCAGCGCGTAAAGTAAGTGCCGAAGGCTGGCCAAACCCTGATTCAGCAAGAATAGATGCTTACACCAAAGAAAATAATGGCCATTGGGACCCTGTTCAAACCTCGGTACCGGTGTCAGAATATATTGATAAGGTTGCTGTGCCGCAGGTAAAAGAACTGCTTACCAATTATGGGGAAGTCGCGGTAATCTGGTGGGATACGCCGACCGCTATGACTGATGAGTTTGCGCAAAAGCTGCACGACTTGTTAAAGCTACAACCCAATATTATAAGCAATGACCGGCTTAAACGTCCCAATTTTGTAGGCGACTATAAAACACCTGAGCAAAAAATACCAAACCTTAGCGAGCTTGATGGAAAAGATTGGGAAACATGCATGACCATGAACGGCACCTGGGGCTATAAAAGTTATGACCATAAATGGAAAACTCCTGAAGCTTTGATCCGCAACCTGGTTGATATAGCGTCAAAAGGCGGGAATTACCTGTTAAATGTTGGTCCTACCGCAGAAGGCGAGTTCCCGGAGGAAAGTATAACCGCTTTGAAAAAAATAGGGGCGTGGATGAAGGTAAACGGTGAAGCAATTTACGCCACCAGGGCAAACCCATTCCAGCCACTAACCTGGGGGCGCTGCACACAAAAACCCGATGGTAAAAATACCATATTATACTTTTCGGTATTTAACTGGCCGGCGGATGGCAAACTCATTATACCGGGATTAAAGAACGAAGTGATTAACGTCAAAATGCTCGCCGGGGGTGCCAGATTAACAACCAATTCAACAAGTGAAGGAATAATTATAGATCTGCCGGCTCAGGCCCCGGATAGCATTGCCACCGTAATTAAACTTGAGGTTAAAGGACGTATTGATACCCAGGCAGCCCGGCCGGATGGCAAAATGAAAACCGGTGCGCTGGATTAACTGCGCCATTATTAAGCACAAGATGAAAAATAGGGCTTTCTACAACGTTTGCGTAAAAATAATCAGCGGGTTATTAATCTGCTTTCACCTTAGTTGTTATTTTTATGTTAACCAATAGTAAATCAAAAATAGATGAAGCCAAAATTACTCAAAGTATTAGCTGGTCCTGCACAGTCCTTTAGTATACGGCAAGACCTCGTTCCAGGCGTTAATAGCCAATGGCATTACCATCCCGAAGTAGAGTTGATCCATTTTAAAGAAGGTAGCGGGACCCAATTTATCGGGGATAGTATACGGCAGTTTAAAACGGGCGATATTGTAATGGTAGGGGCTCATCTGCCCCATTACTGGCGATTTGATAATGTTTATTTTTCGCAGGACGATCATGTACCAGCTGATATCAGGGTCGTTCATTTTTGTGAAAACTTTTGGGGCGATATATTCCTGCAATTACCGGAAAATAATATGATTAAGATGGCTCTTGAAAAAGCCAGGCGCGGTATACAAATTACAGGGGAGACCAAAACAGTTATTGCCGAAATTATGGAGAAGCTCCTCGTAACTCAAGGGCCCAAAAGAATTATTTTACTGATGGATGCCTTAAATACAATTGCAGAATGCAGTGATACTGATATTCTATCGTCAATAGGTTTTAGTACAAATGCCGCAGAACCGCAGAAGGATTTCATCAATGTTATTTATGAATATTCATTGTCCAATTTCAAAAATAAAATACAAATGGACGAACTTGCGGACTTGGTTGGTATAAGTCCGAATTCGTTTTGCCGTTATTTTAAAGCGCATACACGCAAAACCTATTCTGAATTCTTGCTCGAAATTAAGGTGGGCCAGGCCTGTAAGCTGCTCATAGAAAATAAGCTGCCATTAAAGCAACTATGTTATGAAAGCGGCTTTAATAATTTCGCCAACTTCCATAAATATTTTAAGCTTATAACAGGCAAAAGCCCTTTAAATTATCAAAAAACATTTATTCAAGTTAACTCCTGAATTTTTAAGCCGGTTAACAGCGGACCCCTACATGCATAGAACTATATTTTTCATTTATATAATCCTTTTTTATTCTGCAGCGGTTGTAAATGCACAAGCTAAAGACCAGATAGTTATTTCTACAAAGCACATAAGCATGGTACTTACTATCGGTGCCAATAACAGGGTGTATCAATCATATCTCGGTGCGCGCTTCTTAAATAATGCAGATAACCTGTTAATTCCTGAGAGCAAACACGAGGCTTATATAGCCGGGGGGATGGAGGATTTGCTGCAACCCGCAATCCGCCTGATCCATAGCGATGGCAACCCATCGCTCGAACTAAAATATGTAAGCCACGCAGAAAGGAAAGTTGATGAAAATGTTTCGGAAACGGATATCATGTTGCAGGATCCAAAATATCCGCTCCGGGTGATACTGCACTATCAGGCCTTTAATAATGAGGATGTGATAAAATCATGGACAGAAATAAAAAATAGCGAAAAAGGTGAAATATCACTGGAAAACTATGCATCATCCATGTTGCATTTCGAAGCTAAAGATTACTGGCTTACACAGTTTCACGGCGATTGGGCTTCTGAAATGAAAATGCAGGAAAGTAAACTTACAAGCGGAATAAAGGAGATAGACAGCAAGTTGGGAACGCGTGCCGATATGTATCAAACTCCCGTTTTTTTCCTTGCTTTGAATAAGCCTGCCGATGAAACAAACGGCGAATTAATTGCCGGTACATTAGCCTGGACAGGCAATTTTCAATTCCATTTTGAAGTGGATGAACGCAATTCATTGCGGGTGATCTCGGGTATTAACCCTTATGCATCAGCCTGCAAATTGAAAAATGATGACAGTTTCGTAACCCCGGCATTTATTTTTACCTACTCAACTACAGGAAAAGGACAAGCAAGTCGGAATTTGCACAATTGGGCACGCAACTACGGTGTGCTCGATGGTAATAAACCACGCCTTACGCTGCTCAATAACTGGGAGGCCACACATGTTAATTTCGATGAAAAAACACTGGTTGCTTTATTTGATAATGCCTCAAGACTTGGTGTCGACTTGTTTTTGCTGGATGACGGATGGTTTGGTAATAAATATCCGAGAAATAATGATAAAGAGGGCCTGGGCGACTGGCAGGAAAATAAATTAAAACTACCTGGTGGAATAGGCTACCTGATTAAACAGGCCGAAGACAAGGGAATAAAATTTGGTATTTGGCTTGAACCAGAGATGGTAAACCCGAAAAGCGAGTTGTATGAGCAACACCCGGACTGGATTTTAAAATTGCCCAATCGCGACGAAAACTATCAGCGTAACCAGCTGGTACTTGATCTTACAAATCCTAAAGTGGCCGATTATGTGTATCACACGGTTGTTGACATGCTCACCAAAAATAAAGGGCTAGCTTATATTAAGTGGGATTGTAATCGGAGTATGAGTAATACCTGGTCGCCCTATTTAAAGAACAGGCAATCGGCTTTATATGTCGACTACACCTTAAGCCTGTATAAAATATTAGAACGTATAAGGCAAAAATATCCGCACCTGCCAATCATGTTGTGTTCAGGTGGTGGCGGACGTACTGATTACGGTGCCTTAAAATATTTCACTGAATTTTGGCCAAGTGATGATACTGACCCGTTAGAGCGCCTGTATATACAATGGGGATATAGCAACTTTTTCCCGGCATTAACCATTTCAAGTCATGTTACTTCCTGGGGTAAACAATCTATCAAGTTTCGCACAGACGTTGCAATGCTGGGTAAGCTGGGCTACGATATCAAGGTAAACAATATGACCGATGAGGAATTTCAATTCAGCAGGCAAGCCATCATAAACTACAAGCGGTTAAGCAACCTGATTTGGTTTGGCGATTTGTATCGCATCATTTCTCCGTACGACGAAAACCGCATGGTGGTCATGTACATCAATCAGAGTAAGTCAAAAGCGGTGCTGTTTAATTTCAATCTTGACACGCGATATAAAGAGGTATTCAACAAAGTGAGGTTGCAGGGATTGGATAGCCGGAAATTATACAGGATAACAGAAACAAATCTTATGCCCGGAACTAAATCAGCTCTTACAGAAAATGAGCACGTGTTCAGTGGCGATTATTTGATGACCATGGGTCTTAATTTGACCCCCGGGAAATTAAAACCATTAAACAGCATGGTGATAGAAATAAATGAAGAGAATTAAATAAAGGAAAATCAAAATATACTTATGTCGAAATTTAAACAATCTGCCATTATAATGCTGTTTACAGCGATAAGTTTGCCTGCTGCATGGGCGCAAAGCAAAACAGTTACGTTAGATTATTTTTTTAATAATGAGTACCGTAAAAATGCAGCCGGCGCTATGGAGCGTTTTCACTATACCTGGGAAGACACCAGGAGTTCCGGATATTCAATATGGGGAGATATTTTTAAGAAACACGGTGCAACCCTGAAAAGCCTTGCTGTTGAACCCAGTGCAGAAAGTTTGAAAGGATCGGACATTTATATTATTGTTGACCCGGATACTAAAAAGGAGACTGCCAATCCGAATTATATCGAAGCCCGGCATATTGAGGCCATAACAGCTTGGGTTAAAAACGGTGGGGTATTGGTCATGCTCGCAAATGACAGCGCTAACGTTGAGCTCCCCCACTTTAATCAGCTTGCAGAGAAATTTGGGATTCATTTTAATGACGATTTATATAAGCATGTTATAGACAAACAATTTGTAATGGGGGCAATAAACATCCCTTCGGATAATCCTGTATTTAAAACCGCTAAGAAGGTTTATTTAAAAGATATTGCAACCCTGAAATTATCGGGCAATGCAACACCGGTATTAACCGATAGCAATAAAGTAATTGTAGCCATTGCCCGCTACGGGAAAGGGATAGTGTTTGCAGTTGGCGATCCGTGGATCTACAACGAATACACTAACGGGCGGCTTCCTGCGTCGGATGGTTTTGAAAATGATAAGGCGGCAGAAGACATAACTAAATGGCTACTGATGCAGGTGTCAAACTGAAACTGATTTAATTAATAAGGGAAGGGGAATGACAGTTTCAATATATAAAATATACGAAGTGAACTTTTTATGGGTTTGTAATGGCGATTTTATTTAATTCAGGCATTTCGGCCTTGTGTGATTTTTATACATTTTTAAAGGGCAACGGGATGAAGCTTACGGAAACTATAAACCAGCAAAATTTCTTTTGAAATTTTAATACTAAAATTAAATGGTTTTTTTCAACAGCACATAAGACCAAGGTTAGTGTAATGAACAATATAGCAATATAGATGAATAAATTGCCAAACTGATTGTATAAATAAACTGCAATTATAGTTTAATTGCAGGGCCAATTATAAAAACCAATTGTAAAATACCAATTATAGGTAATGCCGATTTACTTAATGGTGACCTGTATTATAGTACAAAAAAATGCTATCTGAAGTAGAGTTAATAGCTTTAATTAAGCAAGGGAACATTAAAGCCTTTGACGAGTTTTACAAAAGAAACTGGAGAGGACTGTACCGGGTGGCCTATCGCGCAACCAGCTCAGAAGACGACGCCAAGGATCTTGTTCAGGCAGTGTTTGTCGGTTTATGGAAATGTCGGTATAGTCTTTGCCCCGATCAGTATAATGCATCCTATTTATTACGGGCGCTAAAAAATAATATTATCAACTTTTATAAAAAGGATGCGATCAGAAAAAGATGCTTTAATGAACTGCTGCAGTTGGATACCGGTAATGAATTTACCAGTGAAGATAGTTTGATTGCCAAAGAGCTCGCTATCACCATTGAAGACCGGATCAAGGAACTTCCCGGGAAAATGCAACAGGTATTTGTTTTATCCCGCCATCAAAACTTATCAATTAACGAAATATCCGAAAAGCTTGACATAGCACCCCGGACCGTAAAGAACCAGATTTCCAACGCTCTGAAAATATTACGGACAGGATTAGAGATATTTTTAATAGTATTTTTTTTTATTAAATAAATCTGGTACCAAAGCCAGGGAAGCTTGTATTACAAGTACCAACGCAGCAACTGCTTTGTTAGCTGTGATATTTTAAACCTCAAATACGCTTAATAAAAATGATAAAATGGCTAAGACCTGGCTCTAGGCCCAAAACCGGTGAAGATCATTTGCAGGATGAGGCGGCTATGCGGGCAATAGAGAAGGAGATGCTGAACAACATCCATAAAGAAATTTATGGCAAATGGTATTTTATAAAAACAACATCCGGCAGATATGCTATTGCTGCTTCATTTATGCTGTTATGCTTTTCCATCGTTTTGGGTCTTAAGCTTTCTTCTAAAAATAAAGTCACCTGGGTGCTGATAACTGCAGAAAAGGGGCATATAGATATAATTTCTCTGCCCGATGGTTCTACCGTTTGGCTAAATTCAGGTTCAACCATAAAGTATCCTGATAAGTTTGGCGATACCCGGGATATACACTTGGTGAATGGTGAAGCTTTTTTTGATATAAAGCACGACGACAATGCTCCTTTTGTAGTTCATTATGGCAGTTTACATGCGCGGGTTTTAGGGACGGCTTTTAATATAAAATATTTCAAAAACGTCAGCGATGTAAGGGTAACCGTAGCGAGAGGACGTGTTGAAGTTGGAAAAGGCGCTAAGAGTTTTGGAGTATTGGCACATGACAAAGAAATCTCTTACGATCAGCGCACCAACCATTACACACTACAGGAAGCGGATGCGGGCAAGGTAGCAGCCTGGAGAAAAAACGAGATCAATTTATACGATGTTTCTTTTGCCGAACTGATGCTGCGGCTGGAGAATACCTATAACATTCATATCACCTATCAGCATAATGTACTGGATTCATTACTCACAACCATTCATTTCTCAAATGCGGATAATTTACAACAGGTGCTTGAAATTATTAAGACTATACACAAGGTGAACTACACGATAAAAGGGAAGGAGGTTTTGTTGGAAAAGATACAAAGCAAGTGATAAAATAAAAAGGCAATGCCCATAAGCGGGGCTTTGGGCATTGACAGAGTAGTTAATGTAAGTTATTGGCAGGTTCCAAGCTAAACCAATGATTTACACAGTTTTTTAAACAAAAAACTTCGTAAAGATGATAAAAAAATTGACTAAATCTTTTACTTTTTTCATGAAAGTATCAATAGTTGTAATGGTTTGTGTGCTTGTATGTTGCCAGTTACTGCTTGCTAAAACAGCAGAAAGCCAGGCTTCTGCTACCCTTGTTAAAATTTCGTTTTCCAGGGAAAGCCTGCAAACCGCAATCAGCAAACTTGAGGCACAAACCAACGTAAAATTTTCCTATAACCCGGAGGATTTAAGGGATTATACAACAATCCCGCATAAGTTTAAAAATGAGCCGCTGGGTAAGATATTAAATTATTTGTTTGCTAAAACGCATCTTGCTTTTACAGAAATAAATACCGGAATAGTAATTTATGATAAAACAGCTTCACCGAAATCAAGCCAATTAACCAATAAAACCAATGAGCAAAATATTACTAGTGTAACCGCTGACATTACGATTAACGGTAAAGTTTCAGGTCCGGAAGGGCCATTACCCGGCGTTTCTGTAGTAGTTGAGGGCAGTAACCAGGGTGCCGTTACCGATTCAACCGGTAATTATACTATTAAAGCCGCCCCGGACGCATTCCTGGTATTTTCTTCGGTCGGATACAGAACACAAAGAGTTCCGATTAACAACCAGACAGTTATCAATATAACCATGAAAAGTGATTCTAAATCACTTAACGACATTATTGTGGTTGGTTATGGTACGCAGAAAAAATCGGATATAACAGGTTCAATTGTTTCCGTTAATGGGCAGGCCCTTCGTGATATTCCGGCTTCAAATTTGGGGCAGGCGCTACAGGGCCAGGCTGCTGGTGTTGATATTCAAAAAAGTGCCGGAAATAGTCATCCCGGCGCAACTCAATCTATTTTGATCAGGGGAACCAGGTCGAAAAATGCTTCAAATTCTCCCCTTGTTGTAGTTGATGGTATCCCATTAAATGGCAGCCTTAACGATATAAACCCTGATGACATAATTTCCCTGGAAGTATTAAAAGATGCTTCTGCAACCGCGATTTATGGATCAAGGGGCGCCAATGGTGTCTTGCTGGTTTCTACACGCCGCGGGAAGAAAGGCGCGCCGGTAATAAGCTACAGTGGATATGCTGGTTTTAGTAAACCATTAGGGCATTATGATGTGATGAACGGGCCTGAATTTGAAGACCTGAAAAAATGGGGTTTGATTAATGGGAACCCTGGTAAATATTCAGGCCTGAATGATCCGGCCTTTTTAACCGATGGCTCTTTTGCTCCGCAGGAGGTGCAGTCAATTCAAACCGGCCGCAGTACCGACTGGCAACACCTCATCTATAAAACCGGATTTGTAACCGATCATCAGTTAGGTGTGTCTGGTGGGAACGAACTAACCCAATATGCAATTTCGGGAGGATATTATAACGAGACGGGGATTTATTTCGGCCAATCGTTTGCACGTTATTCCGCCAAGGTCAGCATTGATCAGCAATTAGGCAAATACGTCAAAATGGGTTTGAACAGCTTTAATACGCTGACCTACACAAATGGCGAAAATGCAAACCCGCTTGGCCAGGCACTGAGGGCAAGCCCTCTTTCTACCCCTTATGACAATAACGGGAATTTGGTGGGTTTTACAGCCGGTAGCGCTAACCAGGTATGGAACCCCCTTGCCAATTTCGTTCCCGGTGCTGCTGTTGAAACCCGTAAACGGTTCGGAACTTTTACTACGGCTTATTTAGAAGCTAACCTGGCACCGGGACTGAAATACAGGTTTAATGGCGGTGCCGAAGTACGACCTGATGTTTATGGAAATTTTTATGCCAGTGCTACCACCAATAACCTGGGCGGGGCATCAACAGCAAATAATCAAACTACTTACAGTTATAATTACACGCTCGAAAATATAGTAACTTATGATAAAACAATTGCACAAAAACACCATATAAACTTTACCGGTCTTTATAGCTTGCAGGAGAGTGAGACCGAATCAAACTCGTTTAGCTACAATAATATTTTATCTGATGGTGTTCAATATTATAATCCGCAATACGGGTCCAATTTAACCGGCTCCGGATTATACTCAAAATGGGACATCATCTCCTATATGGCAAGGATAAACTATGGTTACGCCAATAAGTACCTGCTTACCTTAACTATGCGGTCTGACGGATCATCCCGTCTCGCCCCCGGCAACAAGTATCACGTATTCCCCTCCGCTGCTGCTGCATGGAACGTTACACAAGAGCGTTTTTTAAGTGATTCACACGTGTTGTCAAACCTTAAATTACGGGTAAGCTACGGAACGGTTGGAAATACTGCTATTGATCCATACCAAACATTGGGTGGGTTAACTTCGGTAAACTATAATTTTGGCTCCACAAATGTTACCGGTGCTTATCCAACAACAGTTCCTAACCCAAAACTTACCTGGGAGTACACTTCAACCTTAAATGCAGGGATTGATTTTGGTCTTTTTTCAGGACGGATAAACGGTACAATTGAAGCATATCATGAGTATACCAATTCATTATTGCTGCCATTGTCACTGCCTCCAACTTCGGGTATCCCCAGTAGTATTTTAACTAATGTGGGCCAAACACAAAATAAAGGTGTTGAAGTTAGCGTAAGCAGTATCAATATCCCTGGCAGTGGAAGGAATAGCTTTAGCTGGTCAACCAATTTAAATATCACTTTTAACCGCGGAAAAGTAACCAAATTATCAAATGGAGTAAATCAGGATATTACCAATAACCTGTTTGTAGGTCAGCCTCTCGGCGCAATATTCGATTATAAAAAAATTGGTATCTGGCAAAATACTGCCGCTGACACGGCTTTAGCTAAAAAACTAGGGCTTACCGTTACAGGTTCAGGGTCCGTTATAGGCACTATTAAAGTACAGGACATGAACAATAACGGGAAAATTGATGCAGGTGATAGGGTAATACTCGGGTCGGATCAACCAAAATATACCGGTGGATTTACCAATCGTTTTGGATATAAAGGATTTGATTTTACCGTTGTTGCTGTTTATCGGGTAGGGGGTTTAATCACCTCCAAATTATTCCAGAGCGGTAGTTTTATCAATACTTTTCAGGGTAATTATAATAATTTGAATGAAGACTACTGGACGCCAACCAATCATCAAAACTATTATCCTAAACCAAACTCTGCATCAACAAATACGCCTTACTCATCTACGCTGAGCTACTTTGACGGTACCTTTCTTAAAATCAGGAGTATGACTTTAGGTTATAACCTGCCCGAGTCTATCGTAAAACGCATTTCAGCAAGATCACTTAGGGTATACGCAACAGCACAAAATCCATTTATACTTTTTTCTCCGTACCGCAATACTTTCCATGGTCTTGACCCTGAAACAGCTGGGGCCTTAAATGTGGACACTCCTGCTATCCAGACATTTACATTCGGTATTAACATGACACTTTAAATTTAAATAAGATGAAAAGGATATATATATATTTATGCAGCTGTTTATTTTTAGGTCTGATAACTACAGCTTGTAAAAAGGCACTGATAGAAGCTCCTAAATCAACCCTTACACCTGCATTCTTTGCTACAAACCAGGGTTTTCAATCGGGCCTGGTTGCGGCATACGCCGGATTCAGAACAATTTGGGGACCTGATACCTATTTTGAAATGACGGTACCGGGTACCGACGAGTTTATTGCCGGTAACGATGGTAACAATGGCCTGGTAAAATACAACAGTAATTTCAATACAGCCGATGGTACAGTTGCAACGATCTGGAAAAATTGCTACACTTATATCAATACCTGCAACGGGCTGATTACTAACCCGCCGGCCGGCCTCGATTCGGCAACAAAAAAAACTGGTATTGCCGAAGCGAAGTTTTTACGTGCAAACTACTACTTTATTTTAGTGCAGTTTTGGGGCGATGTAACCTTAAACAAAACCTTTCAGGCTACCCCTACAACGTCTGCTACCCGCGCCCCAATGGCTGATGTTTATAATTTCATCATCCAGGATCTGAATGACGCTGTAGCCGCTCTTCCGCTTAGCCCCCAAACCAGTGGCGTTCTTCCCGGCAGGGCAACCAAAGCCGCCGCAATGCACCTGCTGGCAAAGGTTTATTTAACAAGGGCAGGTTCATCAGCCAAACAACCGGATGATTACAAAAACGCATATACCAATGCAATTAATTTGATTACCACTGTCGCACCGATAGGGGGCTTAAAGCTGCAGCAGGATTTTGGGAACGTATTTGCGCAGGGCAATGAAAACAACAGCGAAATATTATGGACTGTACAGCATACATCCACATTGGCTTACAACGGCTCGCCTACGCAAAATAACAGCGGCCCCGATAATTTGCTGTGCCATTTGTTTGTGCCCAAATATGAGGTGCAGCCCGGTATGCAGCGCAGCACACTTTACGGGCGTCCCTACATCCGGGTAGTCCCTACACATTGGCTTATTGATACGGTTTTTAGTGAGCGGATAAACGATCAGCGGTATAATAAAACATTCCAAACTATGTGGTTATGTAATAATGCCGCTTCTATACCTAACTGGCCTAATCCATTGCCGGCTGGTGCACCGGCAGGAGCTCAGCCCGGCGCGCCTAAATTTACCGTAGGAGATACAGCTATATGGATGCCGGGTTATGCGATGACCGCCGCTCAAATTGCTTCTTATCGTTACCAGGTCATTCCGCCAGGCAAATATAGTATCGCATTATCTCCGGCGCTGACCAAATATTTTGATACCAAGCGCCCGGATCAAAACTCGCCTTCCAGCAGGCCGATAATCATATACAGGTTAGCAGAAACTTATTTGATTGCCGCCGAGGCATTGTTTATGGATGGACGTGCCGGTGATGCCGTTCCGTATATAAATGCAGTACGCGAAAGGGCTGCTTATCCATCGGGTAATCCGCAGGCAATGGATATTACTGCCGGCCAGCTATCATTAGATTTTATTTTGGATGAACGGTCAAGGGAACTATGCGGCGAACTTGTACGCTGGATGGATTTGGCCAGAACTGGTAAATTACTGGAGCGGGTAAAGTTGCATAATTCGGATGGTAAGAATAACATTCAACCATTTCACGTATTGCGGCCAATTCCGCAAACGCAGATTGACGCAACAATTACCGGTTCCCCTTATCCGCAAAACCCTGGTTGGTAAAACCAGGGTTTATTTATGCATTAACTTATATAAAATATAAAGCAACAAAAAATCATATGAAAAAACATCGCATCGCATCTGGCATTCTTTTTTCTTTTCTTTTGTTTTTATACTGTCTTGCGGCTCAGGCCGGTATTGCACCATTAACCGGGGGTTCGCCTTATAATGTAAAATCGTATGGAGTAAAAGGGGACGGTAAGACTATTGATACCAAAGGGATCAATAAAGCAATAGAAGCAGCAGCTGCAGACGGCGGGGGTACTGTTTACTTTCCGGCAGGTAACTATTTATGCGGGTCTATCCATCTTAAAAGCAATATCTCGTTGTATATAGACCAGGGGGCTACCCTGATTGCCGCGCCGATTGCTGCGGGATCAGGATATGATGATCCCGAAGATAAGATAGACAACAAATACCAGGATTTCGGGCACCGGCATTGGCACAACAGTTTGATATGGGGTGAAAACCTGCACGATGTTTCCATATTGGGACCGGGCACAATATGGGGTAAAGACCTGGTAAGAAGCAATAAAGGCGAAGATGATAAACGCCCTAACAAATCTATCAGTCTTTATTTGTGCAGGAACGTGATCATCAAAGATATATCCATACTGCATGGCGGATGGTTCGGCATCCTTGCTACCGGGATAGACAATTTTACCATTGATAATGTAAAGATGGATACCAACCGCGATGGGATGGATATCGACTGTTGCCGCAATGTGCGTATCTCCAATTGCAGTGTTAACTCCCCTTATGACGACGGTATTTGTTTGAAAAGTACTTACGGCCTGGGATTTGCCCGTGCCACAGAAAATGTCACGATTACCAATTGCCAGGTGAGTGGTTATGACGAAGGCTCATTTTTAGATGGTACTTTTAAACGGAACGAAAAAAAATACTCAGATGGCAATCCCACAGGCCGTATAAAAATGGGCACCGAATCAAACGGCGGATTTAAGAATGTAACCATCTCCAACTGTGTGTTTGACTATTGCCGTGGCTTAGCCCTGGAGACTGTTGACGGTGCTCTTTTAGAAGATGTTACTATTACTAATATTACTATGCGCGATATTGTAAACGCTCCCATATTTTTACGTTTAGGGGCAAGGATGCGTGGCCCTGAGAATACCCCCGTCGGGGCACTGCGGAGAGTGATAATCAGTAACGTGGTATGTTACAATGCTGATAATAAATATGGTGCTATAATCACCGGCATACCCGGTCATGATATCGAAGACCTGAAACTAAGCAATATCAGGATATACCATAAAGGCGGGGGCACAAAAGAACAATCTGTAAGGGAAGTGCCTGAATTGGAAAAAGACTATCCGGAGCCTTATCGTTTTGGTATCACTCCCTCCTATGGGTTCTTTATCCGCCATGTCAACGGGCTTAAGGTGAACGACGTGGAGGTAAGCACTATTGATGCAGACTTTCGCCCGCCTTTTATCCTCGATCACGTGACCGGCGCAGATTTTCAGCATGTTAAAGCGCAGGTAGCGGTAAGTACACCGGCATTTGTTTTAAATGAAGTGAAGGACTTTAACATTTACAACAGCTTGCCGGTGCCAAATACAAAATTGGATAATGTAACCAAAAAGGAACTGTAATAAATAATAGCATGAAGAACAGACTATTTAATTCAGTAATAATTTTTACGGTCCTTTCGGTAATCATAACTCTTTGTGCCCTTAAACAGGCCGGCGAGGTAGTACCTGATGCTGATAATGCGGGTTTAAAACTACCGGCCGGATTTGGCGCATTAAAAGTTGCCGAAACCGGTGCAAAAACTAGGCATTTGGTAGTTACCCCACAGGGAGATATCTATGTAAAACTGGCAAAGCCAAAAGATGGTAAAGGGATTTTAGTTTTGCATGAAGCTCCAAATGGCAAGGCCGAACTTAAAGCAAGTTTTGGCACTTATGGCGGTACAGAGGTTTATTTAAAAAACGGCTATCTGTACGCATCTTCAAACACCGAGGTGTTCAGGTATAAAGTGAACGAGAATAACGAAGTGATTAATCCTGACATGCCCGAAAAAATAATCACAGGGTTAAAGGCGGGCCGTCAGCATGAAACCAAATCATTTGTACTGGATAATGATGACAATATTTATGTAAACATAGGTGCATGGTTTAATTCATGCCAGGAAAAAGACCGCGGGTTACATTCGCCCGGTATCCCGGGCTGCCCCATCCTTGATTCCATGGGAGGAGTTTGGCAGTTTAAAGCAGATAAATTAAATCAAACCTATGGCGATGGTGTACGATATGCTACCGGGCTGAGAAACATCGTAGGGCTTGACTGGAACCAGCAGGATAATCAGCTTTTTGTAATGCAGCATGGGAGGGATAACCTCAACAGTTCCTGGCCTGAGTTGTATACAACCAAACAATCCGCAGAATTACCCGCCGAATGTTTATATGCCCTTAAAAAAGGCGACAATGCAGGCTGGCCATATATGTATTACGACCAGGTACAGCATAAAAAGATCCAGGCTCCCGAATATGGCGGAGACGGAAAAAAAGAAGCCGATGCTAAGTTTATAGATCCTGCGGTTGCCTTTCCGGGTCACCTGGCGCCTAACGCATTGCTGTTTTATACCGGTAACCAATTTCCGGCAAAATATAAGAACGGGGCCTTTATTGCCTTTCATGGTTCATGGAACAGGGCACCTGAACCACAAGCCGGATATTTTGTTGTTTTTCAACCATTTAAAAATGGAAAACCCGATGGCGACTGGGAAATATTTGCAGATGGGTTTTCGGGTTCACCGGAAAAAACAGCGGCTGGACGTGCTGATCACCGCCCCTGTGGTCTTGCACAGGGGGCAGACGGTTCTTTGTATGTTACTGATGATTCAAAGGGCACCATATATCGTATTATCTACAATAAAAAATAAAGCAAAATGAATAAGTGTATCATGATAGTTATCCTGGTTTTTGTCTGTATGCAATCAATGGGCCAGATTAAACCCCAAACCAAAGCACACAGGAAGGCAGGCTCAACTACTCTGGCGGTAAACGGTAAAGATGTATATGTACAATATTGCTTAGCCTGTCACCAGGCAGACGGAGGCGGAGTACCAAATATGAACCCTCCATTAAGTAATACATCTTATGTGTCGGGCGATAAAACCCGTTTGATAAAAGTTGTGCTTAACGGCTTTGCGGAAAATGTTGATATTGACGGCGAATCCTATTCCAACGTAATGCCTGCTCACGACTTTTTGAAAGACCAGGAAATTGCAGCCGTGCTAACCTATATCCGGAAGAATTTTACAAATAAGGCAAGTGCAATCAGTGCAACGCTAGTGAAGGCAGTACGTGCAACTAACAAAAAAAGTAAATAGTTGATTTAAACAGACACACAAACAATAAACAAATAGCTAATTATGAAATCGTTTTTATACTTACTGCTGATCGTTTGCTCAACAACGGCATTTGGGCAGAACACCAACACAGAGGAAGTTATTCGCAAGGTTGCCAATAATGTAATTCAAAATACCTCTTTTAAGTTTATCAATACGACAACCAAAGAAAAATACGATTCGACCAAAGACTTGGCTTCATCACCGGATATTAAAGCGGATAGCAAATACAATAAATGGGCTTATGTAAATGGCGTTTTAGCTATAGCTATGATGCAAACTGCCGATGCGCTTAATGATAAAAAATACTCAGATTACTCTCTCCGCAATTTTGCTTTTATTTTCGATAACCTTGGTTATTTTGAAGTACTCCACAAGGCAAAAACACCAAAAGTGGAGTACGGGTCGGTCTTCAATATCACCAACCTGGACGCTTGCGGGGCAATGTCTGCCGGGTTGTTTGATGTAAATACCCTGGCAAAAAGAAAAGATTACGAGGCTTATTTAGAAAGATCTGCCGCCTATATTTTAACCAAACAGATGCGCTTGCCCGACGGTACATTGGCCCGTCCCCAGCCCCGTCCGGGTACCCTTTGGGCCGATGATATGTTTATGAGTATCCCGTTTCTGGCACGTATGGGGAAGCGCACAGGGGATAGCAAATATTTTGATGATGCTATAAAACAGGTAGAGAGTTTTAACAAATATCTTTATGATCCGGCAACAGGCCTTTTCTTTCATAATTATTATTCCGATGATCAAACCAATGGTGTAGGTCATTGGGGGCGCAGCAACGGCTGGATAGCCATGGCACAGGTAGAACTGTTAAACAATTTGCCGGTAAACCATCCAAAACGTTCTGAACTGATCAAATTACTGCTGAGGCAAATAGTAGGTTTTGCACGCTACCAGGACCAAACCGGTTTATGGCACCAGTTATTGGATAAACCGGATTCATACCTCGAAACATCAGTTACAGCAATGTACACTTATGCGGTAGCAAGGGCGGTAAATCAGGGCTGGATAAATGAAAAATATATAGCCATAGCAAATGAAGGATGGAAGGGGCTAACAACCAAAATTACAGCCGACGGACAACTGCAGGATGTTTGCATTGGTACAAATATGGATACTGATATTAAATTTTATTACACCCGGCCAACTGAGCTAAACGATACACATGGACTTGGCGCCTTATTATTGGCCGGAACCGAAATACTTAAAGCGGAAAAGAAAAAGTAATGGGTCATACCTTATTAGAGTAAATTAATTAATGACCGGGATATAATGAAGGCGAATACTTACAAAATACTTTCAATTTTCTTGATTTTCCTGCCCTGGTACCCGGTTTACGGGCAGCGGGTTGCTTTAACCGGACAAACAGACCGCTGGGCTATCCAGCCTGACGGAAGCATCAAATGGACTATTGACAGCAGACTGCCACACACAGACCATATTGAAATGTCCGGAGAAAAAGTATCCATTTGGGTTCAGTACGGATTAGATAGTGCCGGCAGGTCATCTGTTTCGCGAACGGTGGTGTTCCCGACATTCAGGATGCTGCCGGATGCCACGCGAAGCCATATTGATTATACTTTTCAGGATGACGAATTGCCCCGGTTCTTTATCAATAACAGGCGCTTAAAAACCGATCTGGCGGGCGGAAAAAAATCGGGCGATCTTTCCTATAACATCAAAAGCATCAGTCATAAGGGTATTATGCGGATAGATGCAACGGCGGGTAATCCGGCGCTGGTAAAAATTGAACGAAGTATTTTTCCATCGGTGGATAAACCCATGGCTATTGAAAAGTTTGAGTTTACTAATATCACAGATAAGCCGGTCAGTATTTCTATGGAATACCTGAAGCGCGAAGTGAGAACGGATAGTATCCGGAGCAAAGTTAGGCCCCACACAATAATAATGGCAACCGCTGATGACGGTAGCCGTACGATACAGCCAGGCGAACATACCGCTTTTGCTGTTTATTATCTGGCGACAGATTTTCCGGCTCAGCCCATTGTGGTTAATGCCGGTGCGGAAGAAAAAGCACGTGAAAACCGTATCAACGCTATTTTATCACCATTGCAATTGCAATCGCCGGATACTTTACTAAATACCGAGTTTTCATTTGCCAAAATCAGGGGAACAGAGAGTATTTACAAAACTAAGGTAGGTTACCTGCATGGCCCCGGCGGACTTGCTTATTATGCCGCTATCTGGGCGAATGACCAGGCCGAATATATATCCCCCTTCTTTGCGTTTTTGGGCGACAGTATCGGTAACCTTTCGGCTATGAACTGTTACCGTTTGTTTGCCCGGTATATGAACCAGGAGTACAAGCCCATCCCCAGTTCAATAGTTGCCGAAGGTGATGCTGTATGGAAAGGTGCGGGTGACAGGGGCGACCAGGCCATGATAGCTTATGGCGCTTCACGGTTTGCATTGGCTTACGGGCATCCTGATTCGGCAAAAACACTGTGGCCGCTCATCACCTGGTGTCTCGAATACAGTCGGAGGAAATTAAATGACCAGGGCGTAGTTAACTCAGATCATGATGAACTGGAAGGACGATTTCCGTCCGGCAAAGCCAACCTGTCAACAAACAGCCTTTACTATGGCGCGCTGATATCCGCGTCTTATCTTGGTAAGCAATTGCATCAGCCTAAAGTACAAACAGATGGGTATTTAAAACAAGCTGCAACACTCAAAAGTAATATTGAAAAGTATTTTGGAGCCAACATAGAAGGATTTGACACTTACAAATATTATGAAACCAACGATGTGCTGCGTGCCTGGATATGTTTGCCTCTTACCATGGGTATTTTAGACCGCAGCGAGGGAACGGTCAACGCCTTGTTTTCGCCGAGGTTATGGACGGCTGACGGCCTGGCGACGCAGGCAGGTAAAGAAACTTTTTGGGACCGGTCAACTCTGTATGCCCTTCGCGGTGTATTACAGGCGGGTAAAACAGAGAAAGCGATGGACTATCTGCGCTATTACTCGCGCAGAAGATTGCTTGGAGAACATGTGCCATACCCTGTAGAAGCCTACCCGGAGGGTAACCAAAGGCATTTATCAGCCGAGAGCGGACTTTACTGCAGAATATTCATCGAAGGCCTGTTCGGTATGCTGCCTACAGGTTTTAACAGCTTTGATTGTACGCCGCGTTTACCTGCTGGATGGAATGAAATGGCGCTCAATAACGTCCATGCATTCGGGCATGTATTCGACCTTAAAATATTACGGCAAAACAGGGAAAAACTGATCATTGCAGTGACAGAGGGCAACAAAACAATCAGGTATAAAATAAACGAAGGCGCTACACAGTCTGTAACGCTATAAACATTAAATGCCTAACATCAATGAGTAGATTTTTTAAATGTATCATCGCTGTTTTAATAACTGTCGTGGCCCAAAAAGCTTATACACAAACGCATAAGCTGGAAAAACTCTGGGAAACCGATACTGTGGTTAGGGTGCCGGAGTCGGTATTGCCGGATTTTAAGAAGGGTATATTGTATGTATCAGAAATTGACGGAAATCCTAACGCCGTTGATAGTAAAGGAGGTGTTGCCAAAATTACGGTTGACGGAAAGATCATTGACCTGGATTTTACAACCGGTTTAAACGCACCCAAAGGCCTGGGACGGTTTGGAAATGAATTGTACGTTGCAGACCTGTCGGAAGTAGTGGTTATTGATATCAATACAGGCAAGGTTAAAAATAAGATCGCCATTGACAGCGCTAAAGCCTTAAACGACATTACCGTCGATGATAAAGGAATCGTTTATGTGTCAGACAGCAAAACAAAAAAGATACACAGGATCGAGAGCGGCAGAGTGATTACGTTTTTAAGAAATATCGGCGGCGTAAACGGGCTTAAAGCCATTGGTAGCGATCTTTACATACTGGGCGGCCAAAATTTTATGAAATCAGACAGCCAGGGAAACTTAACACAAATAACCGTATTAAGTTGCGGTGGAGATGGTCTTGAGCCTGTTGGTAATGGCGATTTTTTGATCACCTGCTGGTCTGGTCATATTTTTTATGTAACTGCCGATGGCAAAATAGAAACACTGCTGGATATGCAGGAGAAAAAAGTCAACACTGTCGACCTGGGTTACGATCCTGTAAAGCACATTTTATATGTACCAACCTTTTGGGGTAAAAAGGTAATGGCTTATAAGTTAATAACAACCCAATAGGATAGCGTCCCGAACCATTATACATGCGTAATAACATGAAAATATTAAAATATCTTTTACTGTTTTGTTTGTTGGGTGATCCTGCCGTGAAGCTTATGGCTCAATCCATTAGCTGGACAGAAGTGGAGCCCGGGATATGGAAGGGTGTTATCGGTAAGCCGGAGGAATTTGACCTGTTGAAAGTAGCCGGGGTGCAGCCTTATCATGCCGGTTTACAGCAAATGGCGAAAGCCGACTTCCCCTTATCACGCCAGGAAATTACCGGCAGGGTGCGGAATGGTAAAACATACCTGCGCTTTCCGCTGGAAAGGAAAGAACAATTGTTTGGATTTGGCTTAAATTTTCAAACAGTGTTTCAGCGCGGTAAAGTACTTACGTTGCACGTGGATAATTACGCCGGTAAGGACAATGGCCGTACCCACGCGCCTACCCCTTTTTACGTATCATCCAATGGTTACGGCGTATTTATCAATTCGGCGCGGTATATCAATGTATATGCCGGTACAGCGGTACGGCGCGACAGTAAGGTTGCCCCGGAGATAAAAGACAGAAATCTTGATAAAGACTGGAGTTCGCACCCATATTCTGACGGTGTGGAAATGCTGGTGCCGGCTGCCGGTGTTGAGATATACGTATTTGCAGGTCCCACCACATTAGATGCTGTAAGGCGGTATAATTTATTAAATGGAGGAGGTTGCTTGCCCCCGCGCTGGGGCCTGGGCTTTACGCAGCGTATGCAACGCTTAACCGATGCGAAGGGCGTGGAAGATGAAGCAAAAGCATTTGAAGAAAAAGGCTATCCGCTGGATTTTATCGGGCTTGAACCCGGCTGGCAAAGTAAGTCATACCCATGCACCTTTGAGTGGGACAAAACGCAATTTCCGGATCCCAAAGGCCTTGTGCAGGAAATGCTGGGAAAAGGCATCCGGCTTAATTTGTGGACAAACCCTTATATATCACCAGAATCGCCTGTTTATAAAAGCATTCTGCCTTATAGTGGTTCGCATACCGTTTGGAATGGTATAGTGCCCGATATCAGTATGCCCGAAGCCCGGCGGGTCTTTTTTGGAGAACTGGAAAAAGGCAAAATAGATATTGGTATCAGCGGTTATAAAATGGATGAAGTAGATGGCGGCGATAATTATTTATGGCCCGACGTATCTTCCTTTCCTTCTGGTCATGAAGCTGAGCAGATGCGCCAGACTTACGGATTGATGATGCAGCGTTATACCAGCGAAATTTACCACCAGCGTAACCAGCGTACATTCGGACTTGTTCGCGCATCAAATGGTGGTGGCTCGTCATTCCCCTATGTCATTTATAATGATTATTATGACCACCGGGACTTTATAACTGCATTAGTGAACAGTGGTTTTGCAGGCGTGTTATGGACACCCGAGGTGCGTTCGTCAAAAACAGCCGAAGAATGGTTACGCAGGTTTCAGTCGAACGTTTTTTCGCCAATGGCTATGATCAATGCCTGGGCCAGCGGCACCAAGCCGTGGTCTTTTGCCGAAGTTGCCCAACAGGTAAAAGCTATGGCCGATCTGCGTATGCAAATGATGCCTTACTGGTACAGTGAATTTGCCAAATACCATTTTAAGGGCACCCCTCCTTTCAGGGCTATGTACCTGGAAGATGGTTTTGCAGGTGCTGAAACCAAAACCGGGGACAAAAAAGTGAACCTGGAAGAAAACCCATATGAAGAAGCCTTGAACAAGGAAGTTAAAGATCAGTATATGGCTGGTGAATATTTACTGGTGGCCCCAATATTTGCCGGGCAAACCAGTAGAAAAATCATCCTGCCCAAAGGTAAGTGGTATGATTTCTATACCGGAAAATATGCAGGCGACGGAGAAGTAATAGACGTTACGCCCGGCCTTGATAAAATACCGGTTTATGTAAAAGATGGCGGTATTATACCGATGATGCCGGTAATGCTGCATGCGCCAAAAGGTGGGCAGAAGGTTGATCTGGAGATCAGGTATTATGGCAGTAAACCAGGAAATTATTCCTTATATGATGATGATGGTGAAACATTTGACTATGAAAAAGGTGAATACAGTTTCAGGGATATCAGGGTTGAAAAGATCAACGGCAAGATTGCCGGGCGAATTAGCAGTGCTGTAGCCGGTAAACCTAATACTGTCGGTAAAGTAACATTCAAAATGATGACTGAATAAACCGTTTCCCGGCAGAGTTTATTTTTTAACCGGTGTGGATGAGTTACGGATAAATAATTGTGTGGGTAATACCTTGGTTTCAAACTCTGTTACGGGCCTTTTACTTTCGATCAAATTTATCAGCATTTCTGCAGATGTTTTACCAATTTCAAACCCCGGCTGGTAAATAGAACTGAGTGACGGATTAAGAGCCTCTGCAAGCTGTGTATTGGTAAACCCCAATAATGCTATTTCGTCAGGTATTTTAATTTTGAGTTCGTGCAACAACAAAAGGGTGGTAACTGTAATTCTGTCGGAAGAAGTAAATATTGCATCGGGGCGGCCGTTCATTGACAGCAGATCGTTCAGTGCATTTTTGATTTCAGCCAGGTCCCTGCCACCATGAGGGCAGTATTTTATATAATTATCATTTAGAACAATACCGTTATCATCCAGCGCTTTCTTGTACCCGCCTAGTCTCTCTTTCGTAATAGAACTATTTGCTGAACTGGTTATTTGCGCTATCTTTTTATAACCCGATTTAATTAAGTGAGCAGTACCTTCATAGGCGCCGGTGTAGTTATCAGCGATTACTTTGTGTGTATCGATATCTTCGCTTATGCGGTCAAAAAAAACAATGGGTAACCCTTTTTTATGCAATACATTTAAATGCTCTACATCATTCGTTTCGGTTGAGAGCGAAATCAATATTCCATCAATTGATCTGAAGGTAAGATGTTTTACATTTAATACTTCAAGATCATAAGATTCATGAGTTTGGGTTATGATCACATTGTAGCCTTTGCTATAAGCTACGGATTCGATCCCATTGATCACTTGCGAAAAGAAATTGTTTTCAATCGTAGAAACAACAATGCCAATGGATTTGCTATTACCCTGTTTTAAACTCTTAGCAATAGGGTTGGGGCGGTAGTTATTTTTTTCAGCATACTCATTAACCAGCTTTTTAGTTTTTTCGCTGATTTCATAACTATCGCTTAATGCTTTCGAAACTGTCGAAATGGAAAGCCCAAGTTCCCGGGCAATATCCTTTATGGTGATAGCATTAAAATTCATTCAGGCAATTTAAGCAGTTTAGACTAGTCGCTGACGGATTTGTCAGGATTAAAGGTATATAAAAAAACGGGTTGGTTGCAAGACGAACTTTGATCAGGGGGCTCTTATAATCACAATATTACCTGCCTGGATTTGGCGGTAAGGATGCGGATGATGGCCCATGCAGTAATATAAGCAAGTGCACAGATAATAAACATAATGCCATAGGCTATTTGCGGAGTGGCTTTAAAATGGTCGGTTAATCTTCCTGCAAGCAGCTGTAAAAGTACGCCGCCAATACCGCCTGCCATACCCCCGATGCCCGTAACTGAACCTACTGCTTTCTTGGGGAACATGTCTGACACGGTTGTGAAAATATTGGCAGACCATGCCTGGTGTGCCGCAGCCGCAATACAAATGAGCCCTACAGCTAATACTATAGCCTCATTTCCAAAAAGATCCCTGTTGCCAAAATGTTGTGTGGCGAGTAATACTAAAGGGAACAAAGCAATGATAAACATTGCTGTCATCCGGGCTTTATATACAGGCATGCCTCTGTTAATGAGTAATAATGGTAAGCTGCCGCCAAATGTACTCCCCAAAATTGAAACACCATAAACTATAAATGTTGGCAGCATTATTTGTTCGCCTGTTAAGCCAAATTGTTTCTTCAGGTAATCAGGGAGCCAGAATAACAAAAACCACCAGATTCCGTCGGTAAGAAACTTCCCGGTAAAAAAAGCCCATGTTTGCGGATATTTTAACAATCTGAACCAGGAGGCTTTCGGCTCTGTTGTAACGCCATCGGATGATGCATCAGGGATTATTTCATCATCGCTGTGTATATGATCGTATTCTTCGTTTGAAAGGCGTTTTGACTGTTTGGGTGTGGTGTAAAATGCAAACCAAAAAATAAGCCAGATAAATCCCGATGCTCCGGTTATCAGGTAGGCCATTTTATAGCCCGTTTCATTCCCCCAGTACAGCATACACCATGGCACAAAAATAGAAGCGATCATTGCACCCAGGTTAGCTCCGCAGTTAAATATACCGGTTGCCAGTGCACGTTCCTTTTTTGGGAACCATTCGGCAATTGTTTTGATTGATGCCGGGAAATTACCTGCTTCACCAATGCCAAATAAACTACGAATAATGGTATGCAATACAACTGTACTGCCGGCAAGCGCATTTAACATACCAAAAACCGACCAGATGATTAAAGAAAGAGCCAGGCCCAGTTTAGTCCCTATCCTATCAATCACCCAACCTGCAAATATGGTGACGCCGGCATAAAAAGCGGTAAAAAAAGATGTTACATAGGAGAAATCAGTATTGGTCCATCCAAAACCTCCTTTTGATACAGGGGTTGAAAAGTACTCCTTCAGGTAACTGATTACCTGGCGGTCCATATAATTTATAGTAGTTGAAAAAAGCAGCAGTACAGCAATTACCCACCTATACCTGCCCGTTGCATTTTTTCGCATCGTGATTATACTCCGCTAAAAATTGAAAAACCACCATCAACACATACCATTGAACCCGTAACAAACGCCGAGGCATCGCTTAAGAGCCATACTAGGGCGCCTATTAATTCCTCCGGATTCCCGAATCTTTTAAATGGTGTATTCCTTATCACAGATTCTCCTCTTGGTGTATAACCTCCTTCTGGCCTGGTTAATAAATTTCTATTCTGTTCAGTCAGGAAAAATCCGGGAGCAAGGGCATTCATCCTGATCGCATCCCCGTAACGGTTTGCCAGTTCGACCGCAAACCATTGGTTATAGCAATCAACGGCGGCCTTGCCCATGTTATAGCCCAGCACTTTGGTAACTGCGCTTTTTGAGTTCATAGATGATATATTTACGATACTCCCTTTGCCGGTTTTAGCAATGATCTCTCCAAATACCTGGGTAGGTAATATTGATCCCCAAAGGTTTACTTCCATCACCCGTTTCATACCCTCAAGGTTCATATCAAATATTTTTTCATCGGGCTGCAAAACCCCTTCGGGCATATTGCCACCTGCGCCATTAACAAGTCCATCCATGCGTCCAAAGGCATCCCATATTTTCTTCCCGGCATTCCGAAGCTCCGTTTCATTTAGAACATCAGCAACAAGAGCAATAGCTTTCCCGCCTTTGCGATTAATAGCATTGGCTCTTTCTTCAGCTACTTCCTTATTGCGGCCTAATATGCCAACAGCGGCACCGGCTTCAACAATCCCGTTTACAAAGGCATTTCCCAAAACACCTGTGCCGCCCGTAACCACAATTACCTTGCCCGCTAAAGAATATATACTTTCCAAATTTTAATGAATTTTATTAATTAAACTGTTGGTTTATCGTAGATCTGCTATAGTCAATGCATCCATATCAGTATAATCCAGGTTTTCGCCAGCCATGCCCCATATAAAATTATAGCTTGAAGTCCCGCTGCCGGCGTGTATACTCCATGGAGGGGAAACTACTGCATCATGATTTTTCATCCATATATGCCTGGTTTCATTTCCTTCGCCCATGTAATGAACAACCCTGTGCTGCTTGTCAAGGTCAAAATAAAAGTAAGCTTCCATACGGCGGCCGTGCACATGTGCAGGCATGGTATTCCAGATACTGCCCGGACTTAAAATAGTCAGGCCCATTACCAGCTGGCAGCTTTTTATTCCGTCAAGATGTATATACTTATTAATAGTGCGCAGATTCGCAGTTGACGCGTCGCCAGCCTTTACTTTTGCCGCTTCGGCATGCGTCATTAATGTAGTAGGATATGAAGCTTGTGCAGGCGCCGATAAAAGATAAAACACCGCCGGTGTGCCGGGATTGTCACTTGAAAAATGAACTTGTTTAGCCCCTTTACCAATGTAAAGGCAATCCAGCTTTTTTAGGTCGAAGTTTTGCCCGTCGACTAGTATTGTGCCATTACCACCAACATTGATGATCCCGATCTCTCTGCGTTCCAAAAAGTATGAGGCCCGTAATTCCGTATAGTTTTCCAATTCAAGTGGCTTTGTAACCGGTTGGGCCACTCCGATGATCATCCTGTCGTAATGAGTGTACACACAGTTTACCTCATCGCCATTTACCAGGCTGTCTAAAAGGAATCGCTCCCTGATTAAAGCAGTATCGTAAGATTTAAAATCATCGGGATGGACAGAATGCAGTACTTTCAAGACTTAACAGGTTTGAATAATTCAATTGCAATTGTACAATCTTGGTTGTTATATCCGAAGCATTAACGGTATTATTTCTACGCAAACGTTGTAGTATATCCCTTTTGAAAACCTAACTTAAAATACAGAATAAATCACAAAAATCATTCTAAAACGTTTTCGCAAAAAAATAGCTGTAAAAGCAGGTTTAATAAATAAATAGCTTGTAATATTGATTTTAGCTCGTAAAAAAAGCGAATCACAAATTCCAATAAACTAACCTATTTATGAAAAGATGGCAAGCATATTCAAACAGGATCATTTTAATCTCTTTGGTTTTAATCACTAATAGTATGGCGCAATCCCAGAAAAAAAATCCAGATAGCTGGACAATTAAAAGTGCTAAGAAATGGGTGAAAAGCAGGGAATGGAGCAGTGGGCTGAATCTGAAAATAAATTCAGCAGTCGATAATGTTGAATTTGCCAGGCAGTATCACGCCAACAAAGTTCTGTGGGATAAAGCTTTTGCTTTCATGCGGGATGAAAAACTGGAAGATATTAAACCTGGTAAGTACCCAATTGATGGCGACAATGTATTTGCCTCTGTTACCAATGCACCTTCTAAAGAGTTTGAACATTCAGCATGGGAATCACACCGGCGCTATATTGATTTGCAGTATGTGATCAGCGGAAAAGAAAAGATCGGTGTTTCTCCTTTGTCAGAAGCTACAGTAATTAAACCTTATAATGAAGCTAAAGACGGGGCTAATTACGACGCTGCCGGGAAATATTACATCGCAACGCCTAAAGAGGTTTTCCTGTTTTTCCCCGGTGATGTGCACCGTCCTAATATTAAAGTTGCCGGATATGATACTGTAAAAAAACTGGTTATTAAGATTCGGGTTAGTGACTGATAAATATGGATCTTATAATTTACCGAATTTTCAAAGACCATTAAAAACATAACGTATAATCTGCAAAGAAGAGAGAACATAGCGTTTGACTTTGGGGAAAATGGCAGTAAAGTACGTCACGAGCATAGCGAACTTCATTTCTGGCGCGATAACAGCTGGAATAAGGCGGCAACTTTCGACACATCCATTTGCATCAAGAAATAGTATTTTGTATTTTTAAGTCATAAGATTTGTATTGATCTGCGTCAAATAATTGGTGCGTAATTCGGTGCGTAGCTGATTGCCGTTCACACAAAATACTGTGAGTCAACAGGCTGGGAATCATGTTCGATTCCCCTACGTTATGCAGCTGATAACAATTACAGGTTGGCCTCTTTTCTATTGCATCAGTCTTTTGAGAATGTTTTAAAAACGATCATTCAGATTGTTTCGGGTTACAGACTGCAAACCCATAACCTGTCAAGGCTGCTGCGATTGACTTTATTATTTACAGATGCATTCAAGGATTGGTTTTACATTTCCCCATGGATTTTAGCTGGAACGAATCTACAGGCCAATTTCATGTACCTTGAATTGGCAATGAAGTAAGGGTACCATCGATGCTTTATTTTCGCCGCAGCTTTGGACAGCAGACGGTTTGGCTACACAGGTAGGCGATAAAACGTTCTGGGACCGATCAACCTTATATGCCCTCCGTGGTGTGCTTCAGGCCGGCGCAACATAGACAGCGATGACTTTTCTGCAATATTACTCGCGCCGCAGGTTGCTGGGCGAACACGTACCTTATCCCGTAGAAGCATATCCTTAAGACAATCAAAGGCATCTTTCTGCTGAAAGTGGTTTATATTGCCGGATATTTACAGAAGGCCTGTTTGGGATAAGGCCAACAGGTTTTAATAGTTTTAACTACACGCCCAGGTTACCCGGCAATTGGAATCAGATGGAATTACGTAATATTCATTCATTCGGGACGATCTTTGATCTGAGAATTTCCCGGCAGACAAATGGAAAGATATTAGTTAGTGTTTTAAAGGAGAAAAATCTGCATACTTATACCCTTACAAACGGGGAGACAGTCAATGTTAAATTATGATAATTTCTTAAACCAACGTTTCTCCTTATGAAAGGAAAAGCATATTGTTGTTTTTTATTGACTGTGCTACTGCTGAATGGCAATGCGAGCAGGCTTTATGCTCAAAAACTTTCATTGTATCCTTCATTCGAAGATCGTAAACATTCCCCCGGTAAAACCACCTATTATATTGATCCGGAAAAAGGAAATGACGAAAATAGCGGTACGGGTATAAAAAATCCCTGGAAAACCTTTATACGGGCTAACCAGCTGATATTTTCAGCCGGAGATAAGTTAAAGATCGTGGCGCCCGGTACGTTTCATCAGTCGCTCATGATGATGGCTAACGGAAATAAAACATCTCCTGTAACTGTAAGCTTCGCGCCTGGCAGGTATGATTTTTACCCTGACAGCGCTTATAGAACCCGCTTTGATATTTCTAATACGAATGATAGTCCTTGGGCCTTAAAAGCCATTGTCCTATATTTTGTTAATTCAAAATATGTCAGGTTGAATGCCCCGGATGTTAAAATAGTTTTAAGGGGCAAGATGATTGAAACCTGTATTGATAAAAGTGAAAACATCGGAATTCATGATATTAGTTTCGATTATGAGCGACCGACGGTATCAGAATTAAAAGTGATAAATGTGGGTGAACATTACGCTGATCTGGAAGTTCACCGGGATTCAAAATATAGTATTAAAGATAGTGTCCTTACCTGGGAAGGAGAAGGCTGGCGTTATCAGCCGGGATGGTACTGGCAGGTATTCGATCCCAAAACAGGAGGCCTTTCGCGGCTTGATATGGATTTTGGCAAAGTAAAGTTTGCGAATAGTGGCGGAATGGTGAGGGCCTTTTTTGCACAAAACCCAGGCCTTAAAGCGGGTTTGGTTTATCAGACACGAGATGTGACACGGGATTGTGCCGGTATATTTATGCAGCGGAGCAAAAATATTTTGCTGAAAAATATCCGTATTTACTTTATGCATGGCATGGGGGTTGTAAGTCAATTTTGCGAAAATATCAGTATCGATTCCCTTGTCGTAAAGCCTGATGAAAAGTCCGGAAGAACTTGTTCAGCATGGGCCGATATTCTTCATTTTTCAGGTTGCAGGGGTGTGATCGATATAGATCACTGCTTTTTGTCTGCCGCTAACGATGATGCTATTAATGCGCACGGCACGCACTTGAGAATTAAAGAAAAATCCTCCCCTAACCAAATAAAGGTACGCTTTATGCATAACCAAACTTATGGCTTTGATGCGTTTAAAGCAGGTGACAGTATCGATTTTATACACTCAGCAAACCTGCTGGCCTTTGGGATTAATATAATTACTGCCACAAAAAGGCTAAATGATAAAGAGATACTTTTAACACTTCAAAAACCAGTCCCTATTGATATTCTTACTAATGATGTAGTGGAAAATATCTCCTGGACACCGAAACTGTGGATTCACAACACGACTATATCCAGGATTCCTACCAGGGGTGTTTTAGTTACTACACGTCGCAAGGCCATTATCGAAAACTGCATCTTTCAACACATACATTCCAGCGGGATATTGGTGGAAGATGATGCGCAAAGCTGGTATGAATCGGGAATGGTTAAGGATCTGACTATACGTAAAAATAACTTTGTTGAATGCGGCGAGCCGGTCATCAGTATTCATCCAGAGAATAAAGTATATGAGGGGGCTGTGCACCAGAACATTTCGATTATAGGAAATAAGTTTATTTTGAAGGATACATGCGCAATGAGCGCGAAAAGCACGTCACATATTTCGTTTTCAGGAAACAAAATTAAAACCCATAAAGTTGTAACTATAAATGGTCTGATAAAATTACAGGATTGCAGGGATGTTAAGCTGGCGGGTAACATTATCCGGCCAGAATGAAAATTTTATACCTTATTTTTTGTGGATAGTTTTACTGAAATTTAGCACTCTTTCTCATCGGATAGAGCGAGTATAATAGTCTCTGATATGTAAAAAGCTTTCCAAATTAGCATTCGATCATTCAAATATTATTAAAAAAACATGTAATACACGCAAAGAATAATTGAAGCTTGTCTAAAACAACTCCTTAAGTGTTTTAACGCCATGGTTATCTGGTTTTCAACTGTTCTTTTAGATATTCCCAAGCGGCCGGCGATTTCCTGGTTGCTTAGGTTATCCATACGGCTCAGGTAAAATATTTCCTGGCAACGTTTGGGTAACTTTTCCAGGTAGTGACTTAGTTCCAGTAATAGTTCCTGATTTTTGATGCGATGGTCGCTCTGGTTGTAGTCGGGCAAGTACCCCATTTCCAAGTCATTTAGCACTAAAGTAACAGGCGGCTTTGAAGCGCGCATGCGATTATAAACCTGATAACGGATGGCCGAGAGTAGAAAATTGGGGACGGATTCTATTTCCAATTGACACCTGCGACTCCAGATATTCAGGAACACATCATGAACAGCTTCTTCGCTGTTTTCCCGGTCTTTCAAGTACCTGAGTGCAGTTTTATACAATCTCACCCAGTATCGATCAAAAAGCATAGCAAAAGCATGCTCGTCGTCATTACGCACGGCAAGCCAAAGTTCCGAATCGCTAATATGGGAATTGTACATATAACTGGTTGGATAAAATTAGGAATATTTCAACATTTAAGACAGGTTGTAAAAAAAAATCAAAAATGTATGTGTGTGTCTACATGAAATTTACACTAACACACTGTAAACCTGCAATCGTAACCTGATGCTAACCAAAAACGAGTTCCTGGCGCTGTATGAAAAATACATGAGCGGACAATGTACTGATGCCGAAAAAAGGCTGCTGGATACATGCCGCGATGAAATGTTATTGGCCGATGAGGGATGGGATGATGAAGAGGCTAATGAGGCTGATGTACGCGCACGGATTTGGCAACGCTTAAGCGAAAACCGTAAAGTAGTGCCTATAACCAGATATAAAATCTATAAAAGCAGATGGCTGCAGGTGGCCGCAGTTTTACTGATGGGTTTATTGGCCGGGTTGCTTTTTATCCCCGCTAAAAAGAATCAGCGAACTGATAATGTAAATCAGACAGCAATTACCCACCCAAAGCCTATTGTTCCCGGTGCTAACAAGGCATACCTTACATTAGCCAACGGATCAAAAATTGTGCTCGACGATGCAAGAAATGGCGACCTGCCAACTCAACCGGGTGTCAAAGTAAGCAAAGCAGGAAATGGCGTACTGGTATATCATTTCACCAGGTCAACCCCCAAAACGGATAATACTTTGCCCGAATTTAATACCATTACTACTCCCCGGGGCGGCCAGTACCAGGTTGTGCTTGCAGACGGCACACATGTTTGGCTCAATGCAGCCTCATCTATTCGTTTTCCGCAGACTTTTAACGGTCATGAAAGGCTGGTTGAGTTGACCGGCGAGGCTTATTTTGAAGTTGCTAAAGATAAAACCCACCCGTTTATTGTACAGGCCAACGGTACTAAAGTGCAGGTTTTGGGCACCCATTTTAATATAAACGCTTACTCCGATAACAATAATGTAACCACCACCTTACTTGAAGGTTCGGTACAAATGAGCAACAACAGCCGGACAACAATGCTGGTTCCGGGTGAGCAGGGAGTTTCAACAAAAACAAGCGGTGCCATCAACGTTGGCAAGGCAGATATACAACAAACCATGGCCTGGAAAAATGGCTTCTTTATTTTTCATGATCTTAATATAGTTGAGGTAATGAAACAGGTAAGCAGGTGGTACGATGTGGATATCGAATATCAAAACGAGGATGTAAAAAACAACGAGTTTGGCGGTACCATATCCCGGTACAAAAGCATAACAGAGTTGCTTGATATTATGCAATTAACCCGATCAGTTCATTATAAGATAGAGGGAAGGAGGGTAATCATTATGAAGTAGGTTTCCTTACTAATAAATAATGTTTGCCTGTTTATAACCAGGAGCGTTCGCAGCGCCCCTGGTATAAAGCTTTGAATAGCTGTCAGGTATCTAACAATAATCAATATTTCTCATAACCAATTATTTAACCTAACATTCAAATGTATAAAAAATCTATTGCAATAAGATGCAAGGAGTTGCTCTGCATCCCACTTAAACTATTTCTGATTATGAAATTGTCGGTCCTTTTGTGTTTGGTTTCCATATTGCAGGTAAGTGCTGCACCCTCTTTCGCACAAAAGATCAGTCTTGATAAAAGCAACGCGTCCCTTACCGAAACCCTAAAAGAAATTCACCAGCAAAGCGGTTTTAACATTTTTTACAATGCCAAAATGTTAAAAAAAGCAGTGCCCGTAAATGTACATCTGCAAAATACCGATCTGAGTGAAGTACTGAAACAGTGTTTTAAAGATCAGCCGTTTGGTTACCTGATTAACAATAACACCATTGTGGTTATTCCCAAACCGATTGAAACCAGGCCTGTGCAGGACATTATTATCGTCGGCCAGGTAAAGGATGAAAAAGGAGTGTCTTTGCCGGGCGTTACCATTAAGGTAAAAGGCACCAATACTGGCACCCAAACCGGAGTCGACGGTAGCTATAAAATATCAGTAACCGATAATAATGCCGTATTGGTATTTAGTTTTATTGGCTTTGTTAGCCAGGAAATTCCGGTAGGCAATCAAACCAAAATTGATGTCGTGCTTAAAGAAAAAACATCGGCACTTAACGAAATTGTGGTAGTAGGTTACGGTACACAAAAGAAAGTGAACCTTACAGGTTCAGTATCGTCTGTCACCGGCGAAACGATGAATAAACGCCCTGTTGTGAACACGGCTTCTATGCTGGAAGGCCTGGCACCTGGTGTGCAGATCAATACAGGGTCTGGCGAACCGGGGAATGAGAGCGTATCCATTCGTATCCGTGGCAACAGTACATTTAGCGGCGCGGGGTCAGATCCATTGGTATTGATCGATGGTGTCCCCGGTAGCTTCAGTGATCTCAACCCAACCGATGTCGAAAATGTATCTATCCTGAAAGACGCGGCTTCTGCAGCCATCTACGGTTCACGGGCTGCCAATGGAGTGGTGCTGATAACAACCAAACAAGGGAAAGCCGGACAGATGTCAGTTACTTACAATGGTAATTTAGGGTATGCCAGCCCGACTAAAATGTATAAACTGGTAACCAACTCCGCCCAGTATATGGAGATGTTTAACCAGGCACGTATTAACAGCGGAACAACGGACCCGAACTCGCTTTATCCGCAGGATCAGATCGATTTGTACCGTAACAGCGCAGATAAGCTTCACTATCCTAGTACCGATTGGCTGAGCCTGATATTCAGAACTGCGCCTACCCAAAACCATAACCTGGTATTTACCGGCGGTAATGAAAAAACCACTTACAATGTATCACTGGGCTATGTTAACCAGGAGGGTATTGAAAGGGGTTTTGATTATAAAAGATATAACGCGCGTATCAATTTAACTTCGAAAATTAATGATCACATTAAATTCGGGACTAATGTATTGCTAAAATCAGGTACCAGGGGAGCCGTTGCCGGTACCCCTTCGTCGCCCAGCAACTGGGACGGTTCTTCTATGGACCTTTTTCTTTCGGCTATGTCGCAAGCGCCTACTTATGGCCCTTACCTAAGTGATGGCAGCGGACATTACACCTACAAAGCTTATGACTTTGAGTATAATAATAAGAACCCGATAGCTGTACTGGATCAAAACTTTAGGAGGATTACTAATGATTACGCTGTAAATGCACAGGGCTGGTTTGAGGTTCAGTTTAATAAAGACATTTCCTGGTATACCAAAGGTGCTGTGAACTTTAATATGGACAAATACAAGGATTTTAAAGCCACCCTTGATGAGTACAATTTCAAAACCAATCAACTGGAAACATCGCTTGACCTCGGCAAGGGTTTAACCGATCAGGATGAACAAACCGTTTATACCAATCTTTACAGCTACTTAAATTATGCGCATAATTTTCACGGGCATAATATTAAGGCGCAATTTGGTTACAGCATTGAGCAAAGTAAATATCAATACTTACAGGGATATCGCAAAAACTTTCCTGACCTGGATTTACAGGAACTAAATGCAGGGGGGTCTGACATTCAAAATGCTTATGGCACATCAAATCAGTGGGCCTTGATGTCCTACTTCGGCCGTTTAAATTACGATTATAAAGGCCGCTATTTGTTAGAGGCCAATGTTCGTGATGACGGAAGTTCAAGATTTGACGGCGCCAATAAATGGGGTGTGTTTCCTTCGTTTTCGGCGGGCTGGCGTGTCACCGAAGAGCCATTTGTAAAGGCAATGAACCTAACCTGGCTGGATAATTTTAAGTTAAGGGGATCATGGGGACAATTGGGTAACCAAAATGTAGGTAATTACCCTTACCAGGCTCTGTTGAATTTGACCGGAAATTATTCTTTTGATAACTCAGCACTAACAACAGGTGTAGCCCAACAGGCATTGAATAATCCGGTTATAAAATGGGAAACTACCACCATGACTGATATTGGTTTGGATGTTACGCTTTTCAAAAACTTTAATTTAACGACCGATTGGTATAATAAAACCACATCTGATATTTTAAGGCAAGCCCAGGTTACCGCAGTTGTAGGCTTAAGTGCACCTACTATTAATGATGGGGTAATGAATAACAGGGGTATCGAGCTTGGCTTATCATACAATAACGTAGTAAGTGATGGTGCTTTAAGCGGCCTTGCCTATAACGTAGGTGTTAACGTTGATCATAACCGTAATAAGCTGGTGAAATTTGGTCAAACGGAAATAGGAGATTATACCATAAACCAAAATGGGCAGCCATGGAATTCATTCTATATGCTGCAGGTTATCGGCATATTCCAGTCGACAGCGGAGGTAGCCAGTTCCCCTAAACAGTTTTCGGACTCTACCTTACCGGGCGACCTGAAATATAAGGACGTTAATGGTGATGGTAAGATTGATCAAAATGACAAAACCATTATCGCCGGTGCTTATCCAAAACTAAATTACTCATTTAACTTGTCGGCCAGCTTTAAAGGTTTTGATCTGTCGGCCATGATGCAAGGCGTTTATGGCGTAAAATCATACGTATCCGGGTGGGGCACTATACCTTTTGTGCAGGGAGCTTCACCAACTACAGATTGGTTAGATGCCTGGACACCCGAACATCCTTCAACCACTATGCCGCGCCTTTACTTTGGGCAAAGCGCGCCGGATAAGATCGGTCGTCGGTCTTCCTTCTTCCTGCAGGATGCATCTTATTTAAGACTTAAAAACCTGGTGTTTGGTTATACTATTCCGTCCCAGGTTACCAGGAAGATAGGTATCGACAGGTTAAGGGTCTATTTCGCCGGCGACAACATGTTTACCATAACCAAATATAAAGGTCTTGACCCTGAACGTTACGGCAACGGCGACCTGCAGTATCCGCAAAATAAAATATACTCTTTTGGTGTGAATGTTTCTTTTTAATTAGCCCACATGAAAAATCGAATTATAATAACTATCATATTAATTACATCGCTCTTTATAGGTGCGTGTAAAAAGGCCCTTGATCTGAACCCTTCGGATCAGATCGCCACTTCAACCTTCTATAAATCAAAAGCCGATTTTGACGAGGCTCTGGCAGCCGTGTATGCTTCCCTTCAGCCCGAAGAATTTGCAGTGGGCATAGGCTTCAGAGATGGCTTTACCGATAACGGCTACAATCAATTCAACTCAGGCAGTGCTAAGGATTTTGTTCAGGGTAACTTTAACCCTACTACCGGAGGTTATGAAACCGCCATCTATAACGATAGCTATACTGGCATTGCAAGAGTGAACCTGTTTCTGCAAAATTTAACTAATTACAAGGGTGCGGATATTTCTGATGCCCAGCGTAAAGTATATGAAGGCGAAGTAAGGTTTATCCGTGCTTTTTTTTACTTCCAGTTATATAGTATTTATGGCGATGTACCACTGGTACTGCAACCACTTAATCTGAGCAATCAAAAGCAACCTAAAGTACCTGCCGCACAAGTACTCACTCAGATCACTACTGACCTGGATTATAGCATTTCCAATTTGAACACAGCTGCTTATTATGCCAATGGCGGCCATGCTGCGGCATCGTCTGCAAAGGCTTTAAAGGCAAGGGTTTTGTTGCTTGCTGCGTTTGGTAACACAGGTACACCTGATCCGGCCATGCTAACCCAGGTGAGAGACCTTTGTCTCGATCTTATGGGGCAATACAAACTGAGCGCTAATTTTGAGGATATCTTCAGGGATGCTACCCAGAAAAACAATACGGAAATCATTTTCTCTATTAACTTTCTGGCACCAAATAACACTGCTCCCTGGGATATGTATTATGGCGACTGGGATGCCTGCGCACCGCTTCAGAATATGGTGGATGCCTTTGAATGCACCGATGGGCAGCCTTACGGTGTTTCGCCGTTAACTGATGCCAGCAACCAGTTCAACAACCGCGACCCAAGGCTGGCTAAAACCGTGTATAATGATTCTGTTTATTTTGGCCCCGGCAAAGTTCACCATCCTTCAAACCTCAGGCCTACAGGTTACGGAGTGATCAAGTTCCTGGAGCCTAATAATATCCCTTATGGTTTTTCGACACTTAGCCAACAGGATGCGGTTATACTGCGTTTGGGCGAAGTACTGCTCATGTATGCGGAGTCCCAAAATGAAATTGCAGGTCCGGATGCAACAGTTTATAAAGCCATGGCAGATTTGCGTGCTCGGGTAAATATGCCCGCTTATCCGGCCGGATATACCCAGGTTCAGATGCGTGACCGTATCAGGCATGAACGCCGTGTTGAGCTTGCTTTTGAAGGTCTGCGTCATTATGATTTGTTAAGATGGCATATAGCCGGTCCGGTGCTTAACGCTGTACAAACCAGTCTCATTAACTATCATTTTGAGGATAAATTTTACCATTGGCCGCTTCCTCAAACAGAAATCGATAAGAGCGGTGGCGTACTGGTGCAGAACCCGGATTATAATTAAATTTGGTTAATATAACCGCCGGGGAATTGAGATTAACTCCGGCGGTTTTTTAATTTTACCTTATGCTCTTAAGCTTTCGGAATGGTATATTTCTACAGGTAGCTATACTGGTGCTGGGGTTTTGCTCAATCGCAAACGGCCAGGTTATCGATGGTTCAAAAATAAAAAGGGATGATTTGCCCGTTTCTGATTTTTACCACGTCAGAAACGGACTTGTCCATTTTTATAAAAAGCTAAATAACCAAAAAGAAGTGACCGTCGCCTTTCTGGGTGGTTCAATTACCTACAACCCGGGGTGGCGTCCAATGGTATGTGATTATCTTCGGGAACGATATCCCGATGTTATATTTCATTTTATCTCTGCAGGTATTCCTTCACTGGGCAGTTTACCCCATGCTTTCAGGCTGCAGCGTGATGTGCTGGATTCGGGTAAGGTCGACCTTTTATTTCTGGAAGCTGCAGTTAACGACCGGGTGAACGGGACCGACAGTATTACCCAGGTACGCGATCTTGAGGGTATTGTAAGGCATGCAAGAAAAAGTAATCCCCTAATGGATATGATCCTGATGGAATTTGCCGATCCTTATAAGAACAAGGATTATGATGAAGGGAAAGTGCCTGTAGAAGTGATGAATCACGAGCTTGTAGCAGATCACTATCATATCCCCTCTATCAATTTGGCAAAGGAAGTGCATGATAGGATTGCCCATCACGAATTCAGTTGGGAGGGGGATTTCAAAGATCTTCATCCTGCGCCATTTGGCCAGCATTTGTATTTTGAAAATATTAAAAGCCTGCTCAGTGACTGTCTGAATGCCTATTTATCAGCACCTGATAAACCAGTTAGCCGGTTGCCTTCACCGCTTGATGGCAATAGTTTTAACAACGGAATTTATCTCGACGTAGCTGACGCTCAGTACCAGGCAGGGTGGCAATTCATTGCCGACTGGTCGCCTGCCGATTCCGCGGGTACGCGCCCTGGTTTTGTTCATGTCCCGGTTCTGGCCAATATGGCAATGAACGAAGAACTAGTCCTGCCTTTCCGCGGCACAGCGGTTGGGATCGCGGTTGTCTCAGGGCCGGATGCAGGGATAATTTCCTGGCGGATCGACAAATCGCCGGAAAAAACAATAGACCTTTTTACGGAATGGAGTCCGGGCCTGCATTTGCCATGGTATGTGTTGCTGGGAAGTGCATTAGCACCGGGCAATCATATACTGCATATTAAGGTGGCGAAAGATCACAATAAGAAAAGTAAGGGCGCAGTATGCCGGATCGTCCATTTTCTTGTCAATAAACAATGAAGAATTTTATACACATCTACATGAAAACATATTTTCTGCCAGCTATCGTCGTATTATTGGTTTTTAACACTGCTGCCAAAGCTCAATCCAACAATGCCGTATTATGGTATGATAAGCCTGCCAAAGTTTGGGAGGAAACACTACCCCTTGGGAACGGTCGCCTGGGCATGATGCCTGATGGCGGCATTAACCAGGAAAAGATTGTCCTGAACGACATCACCTTATGGTCGGGCTCAAAGCAGGATGCCAACAATTATGATGCTTACAAATCTTTACCTGAAATACGGAAATTAATTTCCGAAGGCAAAAATGATGAGGCACAGAAGATCGTCGATGCCAACTATATATGCAAAGGCCCGGGGTCAGGCAACGGGGACGGCGCCGACGTTCAGTTTGGCTGCTACCAGGTTCTGGGGGATCTCGGTTTACGGTTCAGTTACAAAGGCGCGACGGTGGATAGTACCAGTGTAAAAAATTATAAAAGAACCCTGTCCATCGAAGATGCAATTGCAACCTGCTCTTATACCGTGAATGGCATCACTTATAAACGCGAATATTTCACAAGCTTCGATCATGATGTTAGCATTATCAAATTAAGTGCTGACAGGCCGGGGCAACTTAATTTCAGTATTTCATTGTCAAGATCAGAGCGTTTTACCGTTACCGCGGAAAATGACATGCTGAAAATGAATGGACAATTAAACAGCGGTACCGATGCGCCCGGTATGCGTTATTTAGCACAAGTTAAACCGGTTCTGACTAGCGGCACAATAAAAATAGCTGACAATCAGCTAATTATTAAAGATGCAACATCCGTCATACTTTATATCTCGGCCGGAACGAACTTTAAGAACACCGGTTATAAAGCGACCGTAGCCGGAAATTTGAATAAAGCTGTTAGTGCGAAGTACCAGGCAGAACTGGAAAAACATTTTACCAATTATCACAAATTGTTTAACCGCGTTCACGTATCCCTGGGAGCTAACAACGTCCCAAACGTGCCTACGAATGAGCGCCTGGCTAAATATTACCGGAATCCTGCCGGTGACACTTCCTTTCCTGTGTTATTTTACCAGTTTGGCCGTTACCTGACTATTTGTAGCACACGTGTCGGCTTATTGCCTCCTAATCTCCAGGGCTTATGGGCTAACCAGGTACAGACCCCCTGGAACGGTGATTATCACCTGGACATCAATGTAGAAATGAACCATTGGCCGGTTGAGGTCGGCAATCTGCCGGAACTCGATCTGCCGCTTGCTGACCTGGTATCGGGAATGGTTAAAAATGGAGAAAATACCGCCAAAGCCTACTACAAGGCCGACGGGTGGATAGCGCATGTTATCACCAATGTATGGGGATTTACAGAGCCGGGGGAGAGCGCATCCTGGGGCATTGCCAAATCGGGCTCCGGATGGTTATGCAGCAACCTGTGGGAGCATTACGCTTTCACCCAGGATAAAAATTATCTGGCAAAGATCTACCCCATCTTAAAAGGATCGGCGCAGTTTTACAACAGCACCTTAGTACCCTATACATCCAAAGGCTGGTTAGTAACCTCCCCGTCATCATCACCGGAAAATAGCTTTTACCTGCCAAATGGTAAAACTGCAAGCGTTTGCGAAGGGCCAACAATTGATAACCAGATTTTACGTGAGCTGTTTACGAATGTAATTGCTGCCTCTAAAATACTTGGTAAAGATGAAGACTTCAGGAAAATGCTGTCGGGCAGGTTAAAGCAGCTTCCGCCCGTGGGTCAAATAAGCCGGAGCGGGCGTTTGATGGAGTGGCTCGAAGATTATAAAGAGCCGGAAGAACATCACAGGCATATCTCTCACTTATATGGTCTTTACCCGGCACCCCTGATCACACCGGAAGGTACCCCGGCGCTGGCCGAAGCCTGCAAAAAGACACTCGAAGCCCGTGGTGATGATGGACCGGGGTGGTCGATTGCTTATAAACAAATCTTTTGGGCCCGGTTGAAAGACGGTAACCGGGCCTTTAAACTCTTCACCGAATTAATGCGTCCTGTCTTTAAAACGAATATAAACTACGGAGCAGGCGGAGGTGTTTATGCTAATTTACTCTCAGCAGGGCCGCCGTTTCAAATCGACGCGAACTTTGGCGGAGAGGCGGGAATTGCAGAAATGCTGATCCAGAGCCATGCCGGATATATTGAGTTGCTACCAGCTTTACCAGACGCCTGGAAAAAAGAAGGCAAAGTGACCGGAATGAAAGCGCGCGGCAATTTTACCGTTAGTTTCTCATGGAAAGACGGGCGTATCGTCAGCTACCATATCGTTTCCCCTACAAGTAAAAAAGTAAAGATTAAAGTCAATGGTAAATTGAAAGAGATTAAAGTTTCCAATAGCTGATAACATGGCCGCGCAGGCCGATCCGTGAAGGATTAGTTTGAGAGTCAAGAGTCAAGAAAAACAGGTAGAACGTGAATACCACAAGTGATTAATTGGGTAATGGGTCCGGTGGTGCCGGTTTATGCGGATCAAAAACGGCTACTCCTACTTTTGAGTCGGCACAGCCATAATAGAGAAACCATTTCTTCTTAAAGTAAACCATTCCTTCAATAAAAACGGTTCCGTTCACATATTGCCCGCTTTTTTCAAACGATGCCATAGGACGCAAAAAAGGGACATTCAGGCGATCAATTGCTTTGGTGGGATCAGTACCGGAGAATAAAACCTGGCCCGCACAGTATGAATTTCCGTTAAAACGTTTATCACCACCATCCCCGGGGTGATTTTTACCGTTATAAAACAGGATAATCCCTTTGCTGGTCATTACAGCGGGTGGCCCACATTCAGTAAGGTCGCTGTCAAAGTAATTTTTCCGGGGGGATATCAGCTGTTTAAGTTCGCCTTTATTATCTACTACAGGGGCCCAGTCTACCAGGTTTGAGGAAGTGGCCGCGAATACATGCAATTCTCCCCAATACATCCAGTATTTGCCATTGACCTTTGCGATAACCTGTTTATCGCCCTTCAGTTTGGTTAGTATGGAGGCCGACTTATGCGGAATATTAAAAAACTTCCCATTATAAGCTTTTCTGAATATAGGCCCGTGCTTTACCCAGGTGATCAGGTCTTTCGAAGTTGCCACGCCCAAACGCGGAACCTTTCGGTTCCATTGGGTGTAAAACATTACATAAGTTCCGTTTTCGGTTACTGCAACCCGCGGGTCTTCACAGCCTCCGGGCCATTCAAATTCCTTTTGGCTGTCATTGCCCGGGAACAACACTGGCTTGCTTTTCCTTTCAAAGGTAAGCCCGTCACTGCTTTCGGCATAACCGATGCGCGAGGTGCGGGTACCTATTTCGACGCCGGTTCTGTCTTCAGATCTGTAAAGGACTACTATTTTGCCTGACTTAATAGTGGCAGCGGGGTTAAATGTATAATATGCTTCCCATCCTACCTGTTTTTTCGACATCGGGTCAAGAAATTTCGCAGTGGAATCCGGCGAAATAATAGGATTGACTTTTTCTGCCCTTACAAATCCGCCAAACGCCCATTTGGGAAGAACATTTTGTCCTTGTGCCCGGGCAACTGAAAAGTTAAAAAGCAACAAACAGGCTAAAACTCCTGAGAGTTTAATGAATCCCTTCTTCATTAAAATTATCTATTTAGGTTTTATACTTGGTTTCAATCCATCCGGTTTGCAAAACCGGTTTTATGAATTGTTAACAATAGTAGTCAATAAAAGCGGTTTTGTAAAAAGACCTTTTTGGCTGGAAAAGTGTGTAGCTGGTTAGCGGGTAAATATTGCATTTTGAGCCGGGGATTATGCGGATGGCGGATGCGAATAAGAGGCCGGAGGATTAGGTTGGAGAGTCAGGAATCAAGAGCCATGGATTTAAAAGCTTTGATATTCAGCAATTTCTTTACACCCCGTCGACAAATTTTGGAGCGTTTGTGCGTATATTTGTGCGTTGAAGATTTGTAGCGATTCCTTTCATTTGACCGCATCAGCTTTTAGCTATTTCCGCTTTTTTAAGCAATATCACTACGCGCATTTTAGGGTTCACAGTCTTTAGCACTCACAAGAAAGGTATTTGATAAATGAGACAACTTAAAATAAGTCAGTCGATCACTAACCGTGAGTCTGCGTCATTGCAACAGTATTTATCGGATATTGCAAAGATACCGATGGTGACGCCGCAAGAGGAAGTGGTCTTAACACAAAAAATAAAACAAGGCGACCAGGCAGCTTTGGAACGCCTGACAAGTGCGAATTTGCGATTTGTAGTTTCAGTTGCGAAACAGTATGAAAGCTCCGGGTTTACTCTTGGCGACCTGATAAACGAAGGGAACCTTGGACTGATCAAGGCGGCAAAGCGATTTGACGAGACCAAGGGCTTCAAATTTATTTCGTATGCGGTTTGGTGGATCCGGCAATCCATTCTTCAGGCTATTAACGACCATGCAAGGATAGTGCGTCTTCCGGCAAATAAAGTTGGGGACCTGAGCAAAATAAGTAAAGCCTCGTCGGAACTGGAACAGCACCTTGAAAGGGCGGCAACAGTAGAAGAAATTGCCGAAATTTTAGAAGTACCAGTTGAAAAGGTAACCGGAACGCTGGCAAGCGCAAGCAGGCATGTATCTGTTGATGCACCATTTTCCAGCGAGGAGGAAAATACGCTGTTAGATGTGCTGCAAAACCCCGGATCAAGTACGGACAAAGAAGTGATGGATGATTCGCTGAGAACCGAAATCTCGCGCAGTCTTACTATGCTTGAAAAAAGGGACAGGGAAATTGTCGAAATGTTTTTTGGTTTAGGAGGTTCGCAGCCTTTAAGTCTTGAGGAGATAGGCGAAAAATACAACCTGACCAGGGAACGTGTAAGGCAGATAAAGGATAAAGCTTTGGCGAGGATAAGGCATAGTGATAGGGCATATAGGGAATTGAAGAGTTATTTGTAAAGGGATAACTAATATCAGACAAAAAGGCCTTTAGCGGTAAGCTAAGGGCCTTTTTGTTTTTAGAGTAGTTGGTAGCTCTTTGTGCTCGTACCCGTCAGCCGGCGAACGCAGGATTGCTTCCAAAACCATATAGCACAAATTATTATTGGCAAAAACCGCCAGCCTAAAAAGATATTTTGGCAGAATTCGATTTCGAACCGAATCTTATCAGCGCTATTTGCAAATATTACTTCAATAACTATTAAAGCGCCTTAGCCTACTGGTTATTACTTAAAATGCTCAATATCTTGCAATTATCAGTTTTTAACAGACCGTGTACCGTTCTAAGTTTGACGTGTAAATATTTTACAAACAGGGATAACCGAAAACCTGGAAAATAGAGTAGGCAAAACTTAAAACTTTTCAAAATGGACTTCAAGATTACAAAAAAGTATGAGCATTACTTTTTACGAAATGCTTTATGCATTATTTCACTGCTGTTTATTTTTTCGTCCTGCAAAAAAGATATCATATCTTCATCATCAGGGAATCACTTAAAAATTGCTGTAATTACCGACATTCATTACCTTGACCCTTCGTTGCTTAAAAATGGTGCTGAGACGGGAAAGGCATTAATGGACTATATGAATAGAGATCCGAAAATGATCCCATATAGCGATCCCATTTTTAGAGAAGCAATAGAAAAACTCAAAGCTGAGCATCCTGATATCGTGTTGGTTGCAGGAGATCTTACCAAAGACGGAGAAAAGGTCAGCCATTTAGCTGTATCCCATTTCTTTCAAGAACTTGAGAACGAACATATAAAGGTACTTGTAGTGCCGGGTAATCATGATATTAATAATCCTTTTGCTAATAGCTACAATGGGGATAACGCCTACCCTATTGCTTCAGTTACGGCGGACGAGTTCCGACAAATCTATTCTAATTTTGGTTTTTTCAATGCCCTATCAAGAGATCCGAATTCCTTAAGCTATATCTCCCAGCCGAGTCCGGGTTTATGGGTACTTGGCATAGATGACTGTAAATACAAAGAAAATAAACCTGACAGCGATGTTACTGCCGGAAAAATAACGCCTCAAACCATGCAATGGATACATGACCAAATGAAAATAGCGAGGCAGAAAAATATCATGGTTTTGGGTTTAATGCATCATAACATGATCGAGCACTATGCCGGGCAAAGTGTACTTGACCCCGACTATGTAACAGATAACTGGGAGGCTAACGCGGATACATTAAGGGCATGGGGAATGAATATCATATTTACAGGACACTACCATGCAAATGACATCGCTTTACGCGGCAGTGGCAGCACGAGATTATATGATATAGAAACAGGTGCCCTTGTACATACACCTGTATGTTACCGGATTGTGGACCTAAGTGTAAAGAAAAAAGAACTTGCCGTTACGACCAGGTATATTACATCTATCCAGGCCAGTATTCCAGGTGGACTAGACTTTGTCGATTATTCAAATAACTTTTTTTCTACACGCCTTGATGGCATATTTAGCTACCGGTTAACTCAACCGCCATTTCTGTTTACGCCGCAACTTGCAGTTGCCTCCGCTCCAACATTCAGAAATGCATTTATAGCGCACACAAACGGTGACGAAAAAATATCAGCGGAAGAGCAAGCAAAGGTAGATGCATTCGCTCAAATATCGCCGATTGGTTACCAGGCACTCATGACGCTGTGGACTGACCCTCCTCCTACGGATAATACTTTAAATATTAAATTAACTACCCCATAATTCTTTGATGAAAGTGAATAAGTAATTAATCAGCTTCAAGAATCGACATTTGCCGCGTTCCTTTTACAAAGAAAGTCAGAAGCCTTTAGTCGTCCCGATAACTATCGGGAGTCTAAAGGCTTTTATTTTTATGACAGTACCTCGCGGGAGCTCGAGACCCTGACACAAGTGCTCGCGCTTTTGAAAGTATCGTAAGCATGTCTTGAGTATTTTTATGTGTAGTTATTTAATAGCCGGCCTTAACAACAATGAGGTGGTAGATCCCAATAATGCACCACCAAAAACATCGCTGGGATAATGAACGCCCAAATACATACGAGAGTATCCTACCGAGCCGGCCCATAAATAAGATGGAACTATTACGTACCATTTTGGGTAAGATCTGGACAATGCGGTCGCTACCGCAAAACTTGTTGATGAATGCCCTGAAGGAAACGAGGTACTGCCGGCATTATAAACTGCTACGATTTTTAAATTTTGCACAAATGGCCGGCGGCGCTTAAATATAGTTTTCATTAACAAGGTAACACCCAAAGTTACGGCTGCGCTGCTGCCCACATATAAGGCGTTCTGGCGCATCTGGCCATCGTGCCGCACAATGCCACCAACCATTAGTGCTGCAGGGATGCCGTAGGAGACATACCCCAGTGAATTAGATAAGAACAGCATTTTTTTTGTCTCGCCATCATTGCGCTCCAAAGCCAGGTTGATTAAAAATTTATCATCAAATCGCTGAATAACGTTATTTACTTGCGCTGCCTGGACCTTTACTTGTGTGGTGGTTTTGGTTTGTTCCGGGGTTTTTGGTTGCTCTTCTGTTTTTACCTGCCCAAAAACGCCCCCCGCAAAGGGTATGGCTATTATTATTTGTAAAACGAATAACGCATTGACTAACCTTGCACACTTGTTTATTCTCATAACAATATCAGTAGGGGCCTGGAAATTTATTTTCAACTTAAAGGTATTTACCTCAACTTAACACCGATTTAACAATAAAGCATTTGAATTGTTAAAATTTATCAGTCATAATCACCTGCTTTAAGTAAAACAAACTGAGCCAGTTTGCCCTAAGAGTATCCGGATCTCTCCATTTCGTTAAAATTGCTGGAAATAACTGACTTTAAAAATAATATGATCTTCTACCTGCGTAATTGCTTGTGGCGCGGTTAATTGATTATTCACCCCCCTGTTATAAATAAAGTAAACATAGCTAAGCGGCGAAAACTCCCATGCCAGCCGCAAATTATAAGCATTCGAATTATTTACCGTGTTCTTTTGGTAAAGACCGGTAAATTGCAATCTTGGATTAAGTGCAAGCCGCGCCTGGAGTATCAATAAATTAACTGTTTTTGTTGTATTGTCGATGCCAACCCTGGTGAAGTAATTTTGATTCCATTCTGCCAGGAAGGAAACGTGCGGGCTGGGGGCAAATTGAATTTTGTAGTCACCGCTGGTCAGTTTACCATTAAAATAGGTGCCTGTTAATAAAGTAATATTAGCGTTTATAATTTTTGAAGGGTCCGTTTGAAGAAATAATTGTTGATTAAAATAGTGATAATCGCCCGGAGCAATAGTTACATCCAGGGGAGAAAAGGCTGCAGTAAGGTGCTGCCAGTAAGACCCAATACCATATCCGAAAAAGCCACCATCTTTGAAATTGAACCATACGGGGTAAAAAGGCAGATCGGCTTCCGCAAATTTTCCGGTTGAACTTGTAAAATAGACCTCGGGCAAGATACCGGGCGAGTAGGCGAGTAAAAAGCTTTTAAATGGTAATAGCTTCCCCCGGTAAAAATAATTGATCCCGGTGGTGGTTGCGATGACGTCGCTGCGTGATATAAACCCCATTTGCGGATCAAAGTTTTTTGTAACTATCGACTCGGTCCACCATATTTCATGACTGTTTGTATTATTGAAATATTGCACAATTCCGGCGAAGCCTTTCGCACCTGTATTTGTGGTTGTTGATTGCGTAAAAATCGCATTGACCGAATTGGATTCATCAAGGCGAAAAAATCCATCTAACGTCGATTCTATATTAGCTGCCCCCGGTTGCTCTTTGAGCGAAACCATTCCTCCTACCCGGCTCTGACCGCCAAAATTCTGAGAAAATCTACCCACAAAAAAATTAGTTTCGGGCCCACCGCCGTACCCCTGCTGACGGATAGCAATCGCACCATAATTTGTGGATGAAGATCTGTGTACAAACCTTCCCCCGCCTACTATTGGGATGGGGTTACCACTTGTGTCAAGTCCGATGGTTCGGCTGTTGAAAGGCTGATAGTGCATCGACCCACCCGCCGCATCTGCATTTAAAGTAACCTGGACTCCAAACAGCGATGCGTTCTCCAAAAAGAACTGTCTTTTCTCCGGGAAAAAAACATTAAAACGGGTAGTGTTATTCACTTCCTGGTCGGCATCAGCCTGGGCAAAATCAGTATTAGCTGTTAAGTCGAGCACGGAATTGGGATTAATAGCCCATTTCAGATCGCCGCCAAACTTCAGGCTGGACGAATGGGTTGGCTGAGTTGGGCCAAAATTGGAATAATGGTCGTTTGATACCAACACATACGGATCGACTATGATATTAGTCGATGGCGGGGGTGGTTGCAGGTTCGTTATTACCCCCGCATAATTCATGTGACTTGCTGTAAATATGCGCGGATAAGGTGAAAAGGCACTTATTTCGTTTGACTGACGCCTGTTACGATATGCATTAAAGCCCCAGCTCTGGATGCTATCCATACTCTTCGGATATCTCAATGTTTTCCATGGGATAGCCATTTCCGCAACCCAGCCACTGTCGCTTCTCGTTGTTCTTACATTCCATAGGCCGTTCCAGTTGATATCGTAATAAATATCATCAAAAGAGAGAAGGTCACGCTGTACTCCGTAGGCATTGGTAGCAAACACGACGGCGTTTCGTTGATCGTTAAATGTATCAAAAGCCAGGTCGACCAAATCATGCCTCATGATATCAAAATCACGGGCAAAATCAGTCGCCATAATTGCCTTTTTACCTTGAGGGTCCTTGCAGATAACGCCGACATATAGAAATTTTTGATTGTAGAGAACCTTTATAACCGTGACAAATTGAGATGGCTTTCCCTGCATCGGCTCGACCTGTATAAAATCGGAGGCGCCTTTAGTTAAGTTCCATTCCGGTTCGCTAAGTTCCCCGTCAATTTTCAAACTATTACTGATTTTGATAGCCTTCAATTCCCGTCGTAAAGGATTGGGTTTAAAAAAATCAGCATCCTGGCAAAAAGCCCGGGATGCGATTGATAATATTAAGATTAGCGTATAAAGTTTAATCACATTATGACAGGTAATCGGTTTGTAGTTTAGGGGTAATGCCGCAATTTATCAAATTTATAAACATAGCGCGTTTTGTTAGTATCATCCCAAAGAAAAGGCGACCGGAAAACTCCCTTTGCAGGAGATGTGAGCCTGGCAGCCTGGGCAATACGAAAATGCTTCCCGTGACTTTATAGTATAACCCGGTAAATGCGCTGAGAGAGTTCGGGTCTCTCTTCGCCTGAACACCTGTATTTTTTCTACTGACACTAATTTGTCAGTAGCATTAAAATATTAAATGGCTGATTATCAAAATGTTCATGAGCGTTCACAAGCGTTCATGAGCGGTGAACATGAACACTTATCAATAAGGGTATTTTATCAGCCCTATCTTTTAGCTTTGTATGTAATGAAGAACTACCTGAAAATTGTTGTTGTTGATGAGTATTCGATCACACCCAAGTACCTGCAAGTAGTCAATTCCATATTGAGTGGTATCGAATCGGGCAAAATAGAGAAGGGTGACATACTGCCTTCCATCAACGATTTCAGTATTGGTTTGGAAGCTTCGCGAAATACAATAGAAAGAGCCTATAAAGAGTTAAAGAAATTAGGCATCATTGAATCGGTTGCAGGTAAAGGATATTTTATAACCAACACCGATTTTAAAAAACCATCGAAGATTATGCTGCTATTTAATAAACTGAGCAGTCACAAAAAGATCATGTATGATTCTTTCGCTACTACGCTGGGCAGTAATGCAGCTATTGACTTTTACATCTATAATAACGACTTCAATTACTTTAAGAAGTTGCTGCAGGATAAGATTGATAGTTACTCTAAATTTGTAATTATACCCCACTTTATTGAAAATACCGGAAGAGCATATGAGGTAATCAATGATATCCCGAAAGAGAAACTCATTTTGATGGATAAGCTGGAATCAGGTGTTACGGGCAGTTTCGGAGCTGTTTATGAAGATTTTGAAAAAGACATTTATAAGGCGCTCGAAAAACTGGTTAATAAGTTGGGTAAATATCACACGCTAAAGATCATCTTCCCGGAACATTCCTATTATTCAAAAGACATACTTAAAGGCTTTTTAACGTTTTGTCGCCAGTACGCATTTGAGTACGCAATCATTCACAGCCTTAAAGACGAGAATATTCAAAAAGACACTGTTTACATTAATTTGATGGAAGACGATCTTGTTGAACTGATTGAAAAGGCCATTTCATTAAATCTCAAAGTAGGCAAGGATATCGGCGTTATTTCATACAACGAGACACCCATAAAAAAAATCATCCTAAATGGCATAACAACTATCTCCACCGATTTTAAATTAATGGGTGAGAAGACCGCCGAACTTGTATTAAATAATTCTACCGAACACATTGCCATCCCTTTCCTGGTGACCGAACGCAACTCCCTTTAACCAGCATTCGAATATTAATTTCCTGCCCTGATTAAGGATAGTTAATGATAGAAGGGGATAGTTGAGGACAGTTGAATGTTTTCTTACCTTTATCATTGTCCTATTGTTATAAACCAATCTATTTCTTAAACCATGCAGGTAATCTTTGGTATCATCTTCCACTTTATCGGTGGCTTTGCCTCAGGCAGTTTTTATATTCCCTACAAAAAAGTAAGGGGCTGGGCCTGGGAAAGCTTCTGGATAGTTGGCGGGCTTTTTTCCTGGCTGATCGTTCCGCCAATTGCAGCATGGCTTACCATACCCCATTTCACCGAGATCATCAAGGCGACCAATGGGAATATATTGTGGTTTACTTACTTATTCGGTCTACTGTGGGGAATTGGAGGGTTGACTTATGGCCTCGGTGTCCGGTATTTAGGCGTATCATTAGGTAGCACCATTATATTGGGCCTTTGTGCGGTATTCGGCTCTATTATCCCATCGGTTTATTATAATTTCTTTCCAAAAACAGGCAAAGATACCTTTAGTATGCTGCTGCACAGCCACTGGGGACAAATGGTATTGCTGGGCATTGCAGTTTGCGTGATCGGCATTATCATATGCGGGAAGGCCGGCACAATGAAAGAACGCGAACTTACCCAGGGCACAGCCGACGTGGAAGACAACAAAGATTATCGTTTCAGCCTTGGGATTTTTGTGGCGATTGTATCTGGTGTATTAAGTGCCTGTTTCAATTTTGGAATTGAGGCCGGTAAATCAATGGCCGATACGGCTAATGAATTATGGAAAGCTGCTCACCCCGGTCAGGGTAATTTTCTTTTTCAAAACAATGTCACTTATGTGATCATTTTATGGGGAGGCCTGTCCACCAATTTTATCTGGTGTATGATACTGAATGCCCGCAATAAAACATTTGGTGATTACACTAACAAAAAACAGCCTTTATTAAAAAACTACCTGTTCTGCGCACTTGCCGGGACCACCTGGTTTCTGCAGTTCTTTTTTTATGGTATGGGCGAAAGTAAAATGGGCAATGGAGCCAGTTCGTGGATACTGCACATGGCATTTATTATCCTGATCGCCAACACTTGGGGCTTATTTCTGAAGGAATGGAAAGGCGTGAGTCGTAAAGCTATAGGCACTGTAGTGGCGGGAATTGCGACGATTATTATATCTGTTTTGATCGTTGGTTATGGGAATTCAATAAAATAGTTTGAAATAAAGCATTAAAAAGAACAACAATATGTCTGCAAGTACAAAGCAATTTAAGCATGTAAGTTACTTATGGGAGGATGCCAAAGCGGCCGAATTGGTCGGTGATGAAGTAGCATTATTAATATACCGCTCCAACTTATTGGGGGCCGATCTGCGCCTGACTAACTATGGCGGTGGTAATACCTCCTGTAAGGTGATCGACAAAGACCCATTAACCGGAAAAGAGGTTGAAGTAATGTGGATCAAAGGCTCAGGCGGCGATATCGGCACTTTAAAGAAAAGCGGGTTAGCGGCTTTATATGTTGATCGCTTACGCAGTTTAAAAAACGTCTACAGGGGTATACAATTTGAGGATGAAATGGTTGAGCTGTTTAACCATAGCATATTTGATCTCAACTCCAAAGCACCGTCTATTGATACACCCCTGCATGGCTTTTTACCCTTTAAACATATCGACCATTTGCACCCGGATGCAGCTATTGCGATCGCGGCAGCAAAAGATGGTAAAAAAATCACTCAGGAACTATTTGAGGGGTCAATTGGTTGGGTAGAATGGCAAAGGCCTGGTTTTGATTTAGGCCTGCAGCTGAAAGAATGTTTGGATGCAAATCCGGGCATACGTGGCATTATGCTAGGTTCGCACGGTTTGTTTACGTGGGGTGATACTGCTTACGAAAGCTATATCAATACATTGGAAGTAATTGAAAAATGTGCCGAATACCTTGAGGAAAACTATAACAAAAAAGGCCCTGTTTTCGGCGGACAAAAAATTCAAAGCCTGGCTGCTGAAAACCGTAAAAAGCAGGCTGTTGCTTTAGCTCCTGTACTGCGAGGTTTCTGTTCGTCCAAAACAAAGATGATTGGCCATTTTACAGATGATGCAAGAGTTTTGGAGTACATCAACTCAAATGACCTCGATAGGTTAGCGCCTATGGGCACCAGTTGTCCCGACCACTTCCTTAGAACAAAGATTAGTCCCCTGGTTTTAGCACTATCGGCTGATGCTGATCTGAGCGATGCTGCCGCAATAAAAGAAAAGCTTGCCCCTACATTTGAGGCCTACCGCAAAATGTACGGCGATTATTATAACACCTGCAAACATCCGAACAGCCCGGCTATTCGTGATGCCAACCCGGTAGTAATACTTTATCCGGGTGTAGGTATGTTCACCTTTGCAAAAGATAAACAAACGGCTCGTGTCGCAGCTGAGTTTTACATCAATGCCATCAATGTAATGAAAGGCGCTGAAGCTATTTCTGAATACACTTCTTTACCACGCCAGGAAGCATTTGATATTGAATACTGGTTATTGGAAGAAGCCAAACTGCAGCGTATGCCGAAGCCAAAAGCTTTATCTGGTCGTATTGCTTTGATCACTGGCAGCGCCGGGGGTATCGGTAAAGCTATCGCCAGAAAGTTTGTGGAAGAAGGCGCCGTAGTTGTTCTGAATGATATGAATGCCGAACGCCTGGCAGGTGCCGGTGAAGAATTTAAAAAACAATTCGGTAAAGATGCTTATGCAACGGCTGTATTAGATGTTACCAATCCGGCACAGATAGAGGAAGCAATGGCTACCGCTATCCTTGCTTTTGGTGGTGTCGACCTGGTAATAAACAATGCCGGATTATCCATTTCCAAAACCATCGGCGATCACACCGAAAAAGATTGGGACCTGCTGTATGACGTATTGGTAAAGGGCCAGTTCATGGTTACCCAGGCTGCCGTTGCAGTTATGAAAAAGCAGGACATTGGGGGTGATATTTTGAATATCGTGAGCAAAAACGCTTTAGTGAGCGGGCCGAACAATGCCGGATACGGAAGTGCCAAAGCTGCCCAATTACACCTAAGCCGTTTGAATGCGGCTGAACTGGGCGCCGATAAAATACGGGTAAATGTTGTGAATCCGGATGCCGTGATCAGCGACAGCAATATCTGGGCAGGCGGCTGGGCCGAAGGCCGCGCAAAAGCTTATGGCATTACTGTAGAAGAACTGCCGGCTTATTACGCCAAAAGGACTTTATTAAATGATGTGATTCTCCCTGATGATATTGCTAATGCCTGCTTTGCTTTTGTAGGCGGTCTATTAAGCAAATCAACCGGGAATGTATTGAACGTAGATGGCGGAGTAGCAGCAGCGTTTGTCAGGTAGATTATGGTTCATAGTCCATGGAGTATATATTCAGAATGAAATAATTATGCGGATAGAAAAATATCAGATAGACGAACATAACCAACAGCACCTGGCTCAGCATAAACGCCAGTTTGAATTTGTTGCTGAAAGTGTTGCTGACATAAGCGATGTAATGAAAAAGCTCCAGGCTTTTAATATCGCTATACCCAGCTGGGCATTGGGTACGGGTGGCACGCGTTTCGGCCGCTTCTCCGGTGGAGGTGAGCCGCGAAGCCTGGAGGAAAAAATTGAGGACGTGGGTGTTATCCATGCCCTGAACAAATCAAGTAATTCCATCTCCTTACATATTCCCTGGGACATTCCTGAAAATGCGGGTGCTATCAAGTCTTTGGCAGCACAATTGGGTTTACACTTTGATGCGGTTAACTCCAATACATTCCAGGATCAGCCCAATCAAAAACTGAGCTATAAATATGGTTCACTTCACCATGTGGATAAAGCCGTTCGCAAACAGGCCATTGAGCATAATATCGAGGTGATCAAATATGGCGTTCAACTAGATTCCAAAGCGTTGTCGGTATGGTTGTCGGATGGCTCTAACTTTCCGGGGCAACTGAACTTCCGCAAGGCATTCCAAAATACCTTAGAAAGCTTGCAGGAAATCTATCAGGCCCTGCCAGATGACTGGAAAATGTGGATCGAATACAAACCCTACGAGCCAAATTTTTATTCAACCACTATCGGAGATTGGGGTCAATCTTATTTATTAGCCAGCAAGTTAGGCTCAAAGGCCAGTACTTTGGTCGACTTAGGGCATCACCTGCAAGGAGCCAATATTGAGCAGATCGTATCCCTGTTGCTGATGGAAGGCAAGTTAGCAGGCTTTCATTTTAATGATTCCAAATATGGCGATGATGACCTAACAGTAGGCAGCATCAACCCTTACCAGCTATTCCTGATCTTTAATGAACTGGTGGAAGGCATGGATGCCCGTGGTATGAATCATGCCACATCCATCGGCTGGATGATCGATGCATCGCACAATGTAAAGGATCCTATTGAAGACTTGCTACAATCCGTTCATGCGATAAAGATCGCCTATGCACAGGCTTTATTGGTAGATAAGCAGGCACTGCAATCAGCACAAAACAATAATGATGTAGCCCAGGCGCAGGAGATATTGCAGCAAGCCTACCGCACCGATGTACGATCACTGATCGCTGAAGCGTCTTTACTTTCAGGCGGTGCGTTGGCACCGGTGGATGCTTACCGTAAGTTAAATGTGAGGGAGAATTTAATAAAAGAAAGAGGTTTGAAAACGGTGGCGACAGGGCTGTAAATTGACGAGCAATGAAAGCCAAACCCGTTATTGCCATATTTGACGTTGGGAAAACCAATAAAAAGCTTTTCCTGTTTGATGAGAACTACCAGATAGTTTTTGAAAGAACCGCACGTTTTATTGAAACGGTTGACGAGGATGGCTTTCCCTGTGAAAACCTGGAAAGTCTCCGGCTATCCGTATTTGATTCGCTGAATGAGATCTTCAGGCTAAAGGAATTCCAGGTAAAGGCTATTAATTTTTCTTCTTACGGTGCAAGCTTTGTACTTGTGGGTGAGGATGGTAAACCAGTTTGTCCACTATATAATTACCTTAAACCCTACCCGGAAGAATTACTTCAAGGGTTTTACAATAAATATGGCGGCGAGGAACAATTTGATATTCAGACAGCATCACCTTCATTAGGCAGCCTTAATTCGGGATTACAGCTTTACCGGCTAAAACAGGAACAACCAGAACTATTTAACCGTACCAAATATGCGTTGCATCTGCCCCAGTACCTAAGTTCTTTGTTAACAGGCAAATATTGTTCAGACCTGACCAGCATTGGCTGCCATACTGCAATGTGGGATTTTGAGAAAAACCGGTATCACGAATGGGTACAACATGAAGGGATCGCCTTAAAATTAGCACCAATAGAGCCGGCAACCAAAATCCATAAAGCACTTTCACCCGGCAGCAACTATAACATCGGGATCGGGGTACACGATAGCTCTGCCGCACTGATCCCCTACCTGGTTAATTTTAAAGAGCCTTTTGTTTTGATTTCAACCGGTACCTGGTGCATCAGCTTAAACCCATTTAATCGCTCCCCCTTAACTAACGATGAGTTAAAAAAGGATTGCCTGCAATTTTTAGATTATCACGGCAAGCCAGTGAAAGCCTCGCGTTTGTTCTCTGGGTATGAGCACGAACAACAAGTAAAGCGCATTGCAGAACATTTTAACTGCGATGCCATTATTTTCAGGACATTGAACTTCGACCCGCGGATCAATACGCTGCTTAAGTCAAAACATGAACAAAATTTAAATTTTGCTGAAAGAGATTTGTCAGCATTTAAAAATGCAACTGAGGCTTATCATCAGTTAATCAGGGATTTAATTAGATTACAGGTATCTTCTACGCTCTTGGTCCTTAAGGGTACCCCAGTAAAAAGAATTTTTGTTGATGGCGGTTTTAGTAAAAATAGTGTATTTATGCATCTGCTTGCCGCTTCTTTTTCTGACATGGAGGTTTTTGCCGCTTCTATGGCCCAGGCTTCAGCAGTTGGCGCAGCATTGGTGCTCCACCAAAAATGGAACACCAGGAATATTCCTAACGATATTATTGAACTAAAATATTACTCGGCAAGTCAAACAATAGCTATATGACCGTCGGACTGTTTATTCCCTGCTATGTCGATCAGTTTTATCCCGGTGCCGCCATTGCTACTTTACAACTGCTTGAAAAATTAGGTGTAAATGTAGTCTATCCCAAAAATCAAACCTGTTGCGGGCAGCCTATGGCCAACTCCGGGTTTGAACATTGGACAGGTGGTTGTAACGATTTATTTCTAAAGAACTTTTCAGAATTTGATTATATCGTTGCCCCTTCGGGCAGTTGCGTTTTACATGTGAAAGAACACCTACACGATGATACCGGCAAAGCATCGCTGAATCAAAAGGTTTACGAACTGACCTCCTTTTTAACCGACGTTCTGAAAGTCACTGCCCTGCCTGCAAAGTTTCCGTTTAAAGTGGGCATGCATCAGAGTTGTCACGGGCAACGCGGGCTTCACCTTTCGCAAATGAGTGAATTAGTGGCGCCGGAATTTTCAAAGCCGGGAAGTTTATTAAATATGGTGGAGGGTATCGAGATCATTCCCTTAAACCGGGTTGATGAATGCTGCGGGTTTGGGGGCACTTTTTGTGTGGCTGAAGAAGCTGTTTCCTCAAAGATGGGAATCGACCGCGTAGCAGATCACCTCGACCACGGTGCAGAGTATATTACCGGGGTTGATATGTCATGCCTGATGCATATGGAAGGCATTTTAAGACGCCAGGGAAGCAAAGTAAAAGTGATCCATATAGCTGAAATATTAAACGCAGAGTAAGATGTCAGAACACGCAACAAAAGACCACGCTGAACTTGCCCAGGATTTTAATATAGACGAGAACCGGGTAGACTGGCACGATGAAACTTTGTGGTGGATCAGGGCCAAAAGAGATAAAGCGGTTAATCAATTGCCGGAATGGGAAGCGCTCAGGGAAGCAGCTTCTTTGATCAAACATAATGTACTTTCTAATTTAGATACTTACCTGCTACAATTTGAGGCCAATGCCATTGCAAACGGCATAAAAGTACACTGGGCGGCGGATGCGGCAGAACACAATAAAATAATCCACCAGATATTAAAGGATAACCAGGTAACCCGGATGGTAAAAAGTAAGTCCATGCTTACTGAGGAGTGCGGGTTGAACGAGTTCCTATCCAAAAATGGCGTTGAAGTGATCGACTCAGATTTGGGAGAAAGAATAGTTCAACTTGCCGAAGAACATCCAAGCCATATCGTATTGCCCTGCATCCACAAAAAGAAAGAAGAGATCGGCGAATTATTTCACAAGCACTTGGGTACCCCTGCGGGCAACTCTGATCCGCAATTTTTAACAGACACAGCAAGGGCTCATTTAAGAGAAGTTTTTTTGACGCGGAAAGCTGCGCTTACCGGGGTAAATTTTGCCATAGCAGAAACCGGTGAAATTGTAGTATGCACCAATGAAGGAAACGCAGACATGGGCGTTAACCTGGCAGATGTGCATATTGCCAGTATGGGTATCGAGAAACTCATTCCCGAAAAGAAGCATCTGAGCGTTTTCCTGCGCGTACTAACCAGGAGTGCAACAGGTCAGCCGATCACTACCTATTCAAGTCATTTTAAGCGACCTGCTCAAGGAAAAGAAATGCATATCGTTTTGGTCGACAACGGGCGCACCGAACAATTAGGGCGCGAAGATTTCCGGAACTCTTTAAAATGCATCCGTTGCGGGGCCTGCATGAATACCTGCCCGGTATATAGAAGAAGCGGCGGCCATAGCTATCATACTGCTATCGCAGGCCCGATTGGCTCTATACTGGCACCCAATCTTGACATGGAAAAGTACGGTGATCTGCCATTTGCTTCTACCCTATGCGGCTCCTGCTCAAATGTTTGCCCGGTAAAAATCAACATCCATGAGCAATTGTATAAATGGCGTCAGGTGATTGTAAAAGCGGGTCATGCACCGGCAGCCAAGAAAATATCCATGAAAGCAATGGCTGTTACATTAGCATCCCCTTCGGCCTATAACATGGCAGGAAAAACTGCGCGCTGGGTTTTAAAGCATGCCCCTTTTGCAGTAAACAACAGCTTTAATCCATGGTACAAACACCGTGACATGCCTGAAGCCCCCGAAATGTCTTTTAAAGAATGGTATTCGGTTAATCGTAAATCAAGCAAGTAAAAACTGATGAGCACATTGAGCAGCAGAGAATTAATAATAGAAAGGGCCACTAAAAACAAGCCTGAGCAGTCGGCACTACCGGATATCAGCTTATTTGAAAAGAATAATAAAGGCGACCTCACCACCTTTTCAACGGTTTTAAAAAACATCGGAGGTTCGGTACATCTCATCCATAATCTTGAAGAATTGGTGTCGATTGTAATGGAAAAGTATGCAAAAGATAATCGCTTCTATTCACCAATAGAAGAAATACAGAAACTGATAAACCAAACGCCTGATAATTCAAACGACGGACATGACCTGGAGAATGTCGAACTCGCTATTATCAAAGCCCATTTTGCTGTTGCTGAAAACGGTGCCGTTTGGGTAACGGACGACTTGATGGGAAATCGCGCGCTTCCGTTTATATGTCAGCACCTGGCTGTTATCGTAAACGAAAATGATATTGCACCTACCATGCACGAAGCTTACCTGCAACCCAGTCTGAATGATTACAATTATGGTTCATTCATTGCCGGTCCATCAAAAACTGCTGATATTGAGCAATCGCTGGTATTGGGCGCACATGGCCCGAAAAGCATGACTGTATTTGTGGAAGTAAACTAAGGCGTCGCCGTTTTTCCGGGGTATATTAACTTATTTTGGATATTGCCATTTTAGCCAAGCAACATTAAATTTAGAGGATTCAAAAAAAAACATGGATATTTAGCTCTGATAAAATCCTATCACAAACTTATATGAAGAGACTGAGTTTACCAGGCAGTGTTATTGATACAATCTATGTGATTTTTGGCATCCTTTTCTGCGGATTTGCTTTAAAGGGTTTTTTGGTGCCAAATAAATTCTTTGATGGAGGCGTTACCGGTATCTCCCTCCTTGTTCATGAATTATACGACCTGAACATAGCTTACGTGATCGTACTGGCAAATATCCCCTTCATTATTATGGGCGCTTTGCAGGTAAACAAGCTATTTGCTTACAAAACTTTTGCGGCAGTTATCGGCCTTGGTTTATGCCTGCTTTATATGCCATACCCGCAGGTAACGTCAGATAAATTGCTGGTATCTATTTTTGGCGGGGTTTTTATGGGCATCGGGGTTGGTTTATCCATCCGCGGCGGATGTGCGCTGGATGGCATCGAGGTACTGGCACTTTATACCGGCAAGCGCATTAGCTTTACCATCAGCGAGATCATATTGGGGATCAATGTTATTATTTTCCTTGTCGCTGCTATTGAGCTTGGATTGCCTACCTCTCTTTATTCCATCCTCACTTATTATGCAGCTTCGCGAACGAGCAACTTTGTGATCGAAGGCCTGGAAGAATATACAGGGGTTACCATCATTTCTGCACATAGCGCTGTTATTAAAGAGCGCCTGGTAATGGAGCTGGGTCGTGGCATCACCGTGTACAAAGGCGAACGCGGCTTTTTGAAACAAAGCTTTGAAGTGAGCCAGCCTGTCGATATCGTATTTACAGTAGTAACACGATTGGAGGTAAGGCGGCTAAAAAATCTCGTACATGATATAGACGAGAAGGCCTTCATCTTTACAAGTACCATCAAAGAGGCTGCCGGAGGCGTACTGAAACGCCGGGCAAGGCAACATTAGTCCTTCAAGGCCTAGCTCATACAAAGAAATCCAATAAACGATTGCATCATTTATTTAATCGAATTAATTGATGCTAACTATCTGAATTCTTTATTTTTATAGCGAATCATTACATTTATAGAGGAACTTCAACCCGAACCCTCTTTATGAAAAGGATTTTGCTTATCACTACCTTGCTGGTATCTTGTGGTTATTCGGTTTTTGGCCAGAAACCAAATATGGACAGCCTGCAGAAGGCCTATAACAAAAACAAGCAGGATACAACGCTTGCCGAAATTTACTACTATAAAAGTGTATATGTTTTTCTGACAACGAATGTCGATTCGGGGATGATCTACTCACGAAAAGCACTTGATCTCTCACGTAAAATCCATTTTAAATTAGGTGAGGTGCAAGCACTATCCTCTATAGCTACTTATCAAAACCTCAGCGGTGATTTGCCCGGAAGCTTGAAGACCACTTTTCAGGCCTTACCAGAAGCTATGCAGATTCATGAAATGCATGTGGTGGCTTCCTGTTACAATACACGTGGGCTCACCTACGCTACCATGAATGAACAGCCCAAAGCACTTGATAATTACTATGTGGCATTAAATATAGTCGAGAAATATCACTATATCGACATAAAGGTTACTATGCTGAACAACATCGCAAGGGCCTATCTGGACATGAATAGGCCCGATTCGGCATACTATTTCACTAAACGCGCCTATGATTTTGCACTGGAAAAGAAAAGCATGAAGAACTTTGGATACCTGATCCGGAACTTTGGTATCATCGAATTCAAAAAAGGCAATAATGAAGCTGCTATAAATTATTACAAAAAAAGCATCAACGACTCCACTTCAAAAAATAATCATTACCTCTTCAGTGAGGATTACCGCAGGATAGCCGAGGCCTACCAAAAAATGAACAAGTCCGACTCTTGTATCTTCTATGCCAAAACTGCCCTGGGGCATGCAAGGCTCGACCGTAACCCCGACCAGGTGCAGCGTACTACTACCCTGCTGACAAACGAGTACAGAGCGATCAATGACTATAAAAATGCATTTTACTACCAGGAAGTCACCCAAAAGGCCAGGGATAGTTTATTCAGTCAACAGAAGACCTTGCAGGTACAAAACCTGGTCTTTAACGAGCAGCAGCGCCAGCAGGATACCCGTGCAAAAGAAATAGCGTACCAAAACAAGGTCCGTTTTTATGCATTATTGGGTGTAATCGTGGTATTTATACTAATTGCTTTTATATTGCTGTATGCAAATCAAAAAAGACAAAATGCAAATCGTTTACTTAAGCAGCAAAACGAGCAAATTCAGAGCCAGCACAAAGCTTTGGAAAAAACTTTAAACGAACTTAAAAACACGCAAATACAGCTTATCCAATCTGAAAAAATGGCCTCGCTTGGCGAGTTAACAGCCGGTATAGCACATGAGATTCAAAACCCGCTCAACTTTGTCAATAATTTTTCGGAGGTAAACACAGAACTGATTGAGGAGATGCAAAGCGAAATTGGAAAGAAAAATTATGATGAAGTAAAAACTATTGCCACTGATATAAAAGGCAACCAGCTAAAAATAAGCCAGCATGGCAAACGTGCGGATTTTATTGTAAAGGGGATGCTGCAGCACAGCCGGGTAAGTACAGGCGAAAAGCAGCTCACCAATTTGAATGTGCTTGCCGATGAATTTTTCAAATTATCCTATCACGGTTTAAGGGCAAAAGATAAATCCTTTAATGCGGAAATGGTCACCAGTTTTGATCCTAACCTGCCAAAGATAAATATAGTGCAACAGGATATAGGACGTGTCCTGCTCAACTTGTTCAACAACGCTTTTTATGCTGTCAATCAGAAAGCCAAAGTTGCCGGGCCGGGTTACAAGCCGGAGGTTTCGATAAGCACATCAGCGGCTAATGGCCATGTTATCATCAGTGTAAAAGACAATGGGAACGGCATACCTGATTCTATTAAAGATAAGATCATGCAGCCATTCTTCACTACTAAACCAACAGGCGAGGGCACAGGATTAGGGTTATCATTAAGCTATGATATTGTAGTGAAGGGACATGGGGGAAATATACAGGTTGATAGTAAGGAAAGTGAAGGGTCAGAATTTATTATTAAATTACCAATCCTAACTTAACGGATCACATGAAAAAAGCACTCGTATTGCTTGCACTGATTTCCTGTTTTACTCGCGCGTACAGCCAGGAGCAAAGAATTAAAAAAGTTGAGCAGGATATAAAAGAGCATACGCAGGCAGATACCCTGCGGGTAAACCGGCTTAATGAATTACCCTTTTTAATAACCTTACCTGTTGGAAAAGTGGATACTATGGCCAACGAGGCCCTGTCCATTTCGCGCAACCTTCACTATGAAGAAGGAGAAGTGGAGGCATTGATTATACTTGGGAGGGCCACTTACCGGAAAAATAATTTGCCCTTGGCGTTTACTTTAACACAGCAGGCTATCACACTGGCCGAAAAACTTAAGGATAAGACCCATTTATCAAATGCCTATGCTGCGATAAGCGGACTAAAAAATATTACTGGTGAAGGTAAGCAGGCATTGGCCTATGCTTTGAAGGCAGAGACTGCCGCCCAGATAACCCAGAATAAAAGCCTGATTGCAAGGCGTCAAATCGGTGTTTCGGGCTTATATGTAAACTCGGTGGGCGATTATACCAAGGGAATGGAATGGGTATTAAAGGGTGAAAAAAATGCCGAAGAAGCAAATAACCTGGAAATGTTAGCCCAGGCGTGGTCAGCAATGGCTTCGATTTATACACCTATAGGAGACCAGGCAAATGCCCTTATTTATTACAAAAAAGCCTTAGCAGCAAACAAAAAGCTCGGGAACAGGAATTTGGAATTTAACCTGCTCAACCGGATAGGGGAAATGTATCGGCTTACGGGTCATTATCCTGAGGCCATAAAAGCCTATCAGGAAGGCCTCTCAAGGCCTCAAACACCTTATAATACCGAATTGACAGAAAGTAACATGGCCGACGTGTATGTAAGGCTGGGTAACCTGCCTATGGCTTTTAAATATGGTTTCAAGTCACTTAATTCTGCAAAACAAATTAACGATACTGAAGGCGAAGAATGGATAGAAGGTATACTGGCGCGGGCCTATTTAAAACAAAACAATCCGGATAGTGCAATTTACTATGCACAAATAGGGTATAAAAAGGCTAACCAGACCAGCACCATAGAATTTAAGCGCGATAATAGCGAAGCATTGACTAATGCTTACGCCATGAAAAAGGATTTTGCTAATGCTTATAAATACCATGTACTTTATATCAGCTATCGCGACAGCATGTCGAGTGCGCAGGTAACCAGTCAAACCAGCCTGTTGCAATATAATTACTCACTTGCAAAAAAACAGGCCGAGATCACGTCGCTTAGCCAGGAGAAAAAAATGCAGTATTATTTCCTGGCAGGCTCCCTTGGTATCCTCATTATTATTGGCATAACAGGCGTGATCCTTTATAAAAGTAATCGCCAGAAACAAAAAGCCAATATACTTTTGAGCAAGCAAAAGCAATTGATAGAAGAACAACGCGATCAAACCAACAAGGCATTAGCCGATCTTCAGCTTACGCAAAGGCAACTGATCCAGTCCGAAAAAATGGCCTCACTTGGTGAGTTGACTGCGGGCATCGCCCACGAGATACAAAACCCCCTAAATTTCATCAATAACTTTGCCGAAGTAAACCATGAGATGCTTGACGAGTTGGCCGATGAATTAAAAGGTGATAATAAGGATGCGGCCCTTGTCCTGGCAGCCAGCATTAAGGAGAACGAAGAAAAAATAATTCACCACGGCAAACGTGCCGATGGCATTGTAAAAGGCATGCTGCAGCATAGCCGGGCAAGCAGCAATGTGAAGGAATTGACCGATATCAATAAACTGGCTGATGAATACCTGCGCCTGGCTTATCACGGCCTCAGGGCAAAAGACAAATCGTTCAATTCGGACCTGGCAACAAACTTTGCGCCAGAGTTGCCCGAAATAAATACCGTACCACAGGATATAGGCAGGGTATTGCTCAACCTTTTTACCAATGCCTTTTATGCCACGCAACAAAAGAAAAAATCCGGAGCTGAGGGCTACAAGCCAATTGTGGAGGTGAGTACTTCGCTAAATGGCAAATCAATTCGCATCAAAGTTAAAGACAATGGTATTGGTATACCCGACAATATCAGGGATAAAATATTACAGCCATTTTTTACCACCAAACCCACCGGCGAAGGCACGGGCCTCGGGCTGTCCTTAAGTTATGATACCGTGGTAAAGGGCCACGGCGGTAAAATAAATATTGAAAGCAAAGATGGCGAAGGCTCAGAATTTATAATAGATTTGCCTTTAGCGTAGTTTTTAAAGGGTATTATCATAACGAATGGAAATTTTTTATTTTATAGCTGCTTTTTTACTTATCAAACGATTACAAAAATCGTTAAAAACGTCTTTCCTGCTTTATCCCAAATGGAAAACCATGTTAATTACTGCAAGCTGGCTCGTAATAGTCATTTATGTGGTAACCATGATATTTGCGTCAAACCTTACATCTTCTGAAGATGCAGTAAAGGATCTTGTCGGGTCGGCATTATTATTTGGACTGATTTATTTTGCTAATAAGGAGCCGGATTTTGAATCGCAGCGTGTTTATTTATATGCCAATATTCCTTTAGCAATAGTAGGATTTGTTACGGCTATAGCTGAATTTATCGCTCCCGTTTTTGCCAGCGGCCAGGAAAACTATATTGCATTGGCAATTATAGCTGCCTTTTTCTGGATATTCGGCAGATGGGCAACTACCAAAAAGCAATCAGAAGAATTGCGCATCAGCGCGGAGCGCAAGGCCGAACTGGAGGTCCTGGTGCAGGAACGTACTTTGGAATTGCAAAAACAAAAAGATGAACTGCAGGACACATTGCAGGAACTGAAGACCACCCAGGCACAATTGATACAATCTGAAAAAATGGCATCCCTGGGTGAACTGACTGCAGGCATTGCACACGAAATACAGAACCCACTCAACTTTGTAAATAATTTCTCTGAAGTAACTGCCGAACTGGTAGATGAAATGGAACTGGAACTGAATAAAGGAGATAAAGAAGAAGCTATCGCAATTGCCTCTGATATTAAACAAAATCTTGAAAAAATAATGCATCATGGCAAGCGTGCAGATGGTATAGTAAAGGGGATGCTACAGCACAGCAGAGCGAGCAGTAATGTGAAAGAGCCTACTGATATTAATAAACTGGCTGATGAATACCTGCGCCTGGCCTACCATGGATTAAGGGCAAAAGACAAATCATTTAATGCCGATTTGGTAACCCATTTTGCTGAAGGATTACCTGCAGCGAATATGGTACCCCAAGATATAGGCCGGGTATTGCTCAACTTGTTTAACAACGGCTTTTATGCTGTAAAAGAAAAACAGAAAACAGCAGGTCCGGATTATAAACCGGCTATAGAGGTGACGACCTCATCAAAAGGGAAATCGATCGAAATAATAGTAAAAGATAATGGCGTAGGTATACCCGACGAAATCAAAGAAAAGATATTACAGCCTTTTTTCACTACAAAACCAACCGGGGAAGGAACTGGATTAGGTTTGTCATTGAGCTATGATATTGTAGTAAAAGCACACTCTGGTAAAATTGATGTAAAAAGTAAACCAGGCGAGGGTTCTGAGTTCAAAATAAACATACCTGTATGAGTTTATTATTATATTTAGCAGTAATATGAAAATACTTGTCGTAGATGACGAGGCTGACGTACAGCCGCTTTTCCTTCAACGGTTCCGCAAAGAGATCCGCGAGCATGAGTTTGAGTTTGATTTCGCCTTATCGGGCGAAGATGCACTCAGTTATCTGCATGATAAACATTCCGAAGTAGTGCTTATCCTGTCAGATATCAATATGCCGGGCATGAGCGGATTGGAGCTGCTATCGCGCATCAGGCATGAATACGATACACCGCCCCCTATGGTAATGATGATAACAGCCTATGGTGATGAGGAAAATCATCGCCAGGCAATGGAACGGGGGGCTAATGATTTTTTGACCAAACCCCTTGATTTTAGCTTGTTAAAAGAAAAACTTAAAACCTTAATTTAACCTTTAACAAATAATGGCCAAGATACTAGTTGTAGATGATGAGGCGGACCTGGAGGCACTGGTAAAACAAAAATTTAGAAGAAAAATACGCGAAAACGTATACGAATTCGTTTTTGCGCAAAACGGGGAGGAGGCGTTACAAAAAATATTTGAACATCCTGACCTTGATATTGTGCTTTCGGACATTAATATGCCCATAATGGATGGCCTTACCCTATTGAGCCGCCTCCCCGATGCAAACCCTGTATTGAAAGCAGTTGTAGTATCGGCGTATGGTGATATGCAAAACATTAGGACTGCTATGAACCGCGGCGCCTTTGATTTTGTTTGTAAACCGGTTGATTTTGAGGATCTTGACCTGACAATGGAAAAAACCATCACCTATGTAAAGCAGTTGCATGCCACCATGCAGGCTATTAAGGAAAACAATATCCTTAAAATGTATGTGGATGATAACGTGCTGAACTTCATGTCGCACAAGGAATTTGAAAGCAGCCTCCTGAAAAATGAGGTAATGGATGCCACCGTAATGTTCATCGATGTATGCGGCTTTACGGCAATAACAGAACATGTTCCGCCCAATACAGTAGTAAATTTGTTAAACGGCCTGTTTGATAAAATTGTAAAAGAAGTTATCGCGCAGGGTGGCCATGTAGATAAATTTATGGGCGATGCAGTAATGGCGGTATACCGGGGCGATTATCATCTTGACCGTGCAATTGATACCGCAATAGCTTTAAGAGCAGAGCTGGCAGATATGGAGCCGATAGCTATGGGCGACAGATCATTTAAAGCCGAAGTATCGATCGGCATCAACTCCGGCGAAATGGTATCCGGCAATATAGGGTCTGCGTCCCTTAAAAGACTGGACTATACCGTTATCGGCGATTCGGTAAACCTGGCCCAACGTTTACAATCAACCGCGAAAGCAGGCCAGATATTAATAACAGAAGAGGTTTATGAAAAGGTAAAAGAGTCGTTCAAATGCGAGAATAACGGTGAGTTTATGCTGAAAAATAAGGAAAAGCCTGTTAGTACCTATACAGTGATCGAATAAATTCTCAAAATTATTATAGCCTCTTAAAGCATCAGGAAACACTTCCCTTAATCAATTCGGGGGAGGCTGATTATTTTTCATTGTCCTTGCGATGCTTATTGAAGCCGATCTTAATTTTTCCGGTTGAGTCAGCTTTGGCCTGGAGATGCAGAACGATCCCCTTATACCGCTTTTTCTCTAATTTTTCAGGATCTACGATTGTCGTATCTTTTTTGGGATTTCTTAGCGGAATATCCATTGCCAGATCAGTACCCCTGCTCAGGCCATATACTCCTGCTATATCCATATTTATAGCGCTGGAGCTTAATTTCATAGGATACACTGTGATCATATCCCCGTTCACATCAAAACGCGCATTCAATTCGCGTACTTGTATATTCTTCAGATCTCTGAAAGGGAAAGCAAATTTGCCAACGCTATAAATAGGCTTAAAATTGATCAACGCCCCCTGCTGCAGATTTACATCAAGCGTGCCTACAATTGAATTTTTAACTAAGTGCCCGTCATCAGTTAGCCCTGCCGTTATCTGTGTTTTGGCAGAAAGAAAACCTTTTAAATTATCAGCAGTAAAATCGCTTAACCCGAAATTATCAAATGCCTCAAAAAACTCATGCACATCTACGTGGCTGATGGTTGTTTTGAGTGATAGCTTATTCAGATCGCTCCCTTTCTGGATAGAACCATTTAATCTCAGAAAGCCTCCGGCATGTTTAAGCCCTACATTCCTGATAACAACAGCGTCTTCCGAAGTAAGCAGGTTAGCATGTACATCAGTCGCCAGGAATTTAAAATAATGCACTTTAGCTACTTCCAGGTGCATGTCTGCGCTTCCTTTTTCCAACACGTTACTCAACTGATCAATTGCATTGCCACTGTTTACTACCGGTTTAGGTTTTGTAGAAGGTTTCGCGCCGCTTCCGCTTAAAAAACTAAGGAACTCGCCCAGGTAAAGTTGCGGGCTGCGTATTTGCCAGGTCAGTAATATCTTTTCCGGATCGTCATAATACAGGTTCATGAAGTTTTTAACCTTTCCGTCCATTGTGATTACACTCCTACCGCTCTGTAGCCTGATATTGTTCAGGATAAGGTCATTCTTTATAAAATTTAGCGATAAAGAACTATTTATCACCTTCAGCCTTTCGGGTATATAAGTGATATCTGCATTTTTGATATTGATGTAACCAGCTACCGTCGGTTTATTCAAACGATAGTTAACAATATCACCCTTATAACGCAGGGATAAATCAGCTTTACCCTTGGTAAAGCGGGCAATTTTGTTTCCCAGCAATTCATTCATGTCAGCTACCGGGAAATTTGCACGCAGATTGCCGGTAGCAATGGTTTTATTCAGATTAATGATACTGCCGGTATCTATTGTGAAAGGAATATGCAGATAGCTCCCCGTTAATTTAATAAGGCGTATTACGGAATTATCATCATTAAAACCCTTACCATCCTGGTAATTATTAGTAAAAATGCCATTAAAACCGCAATTCTCTAATATTACCGCCGGTGTAGTTATTTTACTATCGCGTACTTTAGCGGTAACATAAATAAACGGATCGCCACCGCCAAAACTGCCATTGACACGCGCTGTAATTGCCAATGGCTGGCTGATGTTATATTGATCCAATTTCTTTTTAATGTTATCGGCAAGAAGTTCGGACGCCTGGCGCCACGTGATCTGATCGCAGGTTAGATGAATAGCAAAATCGGCTGGCCTTTTATTTGCGCCAAACACAGCATCCAATTTAAATGTGTTTTGGTCTATCGTTAGTGCTTCTGATTGCAGATTTATTTTTCCATCATCATCCCCTGCTGCGGTGAAGGTGCCACTGATCCGCTTATTTTTTATAAAGCTTCCATGGCTTGTTTTGAAGGACATATTATTAGCCAGCACATCAAGATGAAAATTCCCTTGCCAACCGCTATCGGTGCCCGACATTTGCCCTTTCAGGCTATTTACATGAAAATAAAACAGCTTCCTTTTATGCCGGTCGTCAACCTTTAGTTCCAGTTGCGAAAAACTGAAAAGTTGTAATTCCGGCGGCGGTACTCCCTGATCCGGGGCCTTTTCCTCCTTTTTGCTCCCTTTTTTAAAAACACTTAAGTTGCTATAACCGGTACTATCCGTATACAGATCAGCGGCAGCGTGGTCAATGTCAACACGCCCAATACTTGCCTTGCCGGTTAATAGCGAAAAAGCATTCAACGATACATAGAATTCCTTAGCATCAAGCAAAGTATGATGGTGCTCAGCAAACCGGCGGTCGCGTATCTGTACATTTTTCAACTCGAGCGAAAACTGCGGGAAGTGCTTAAAAAATTGCGGTTTAAGATCGCCTATGGTTATTTGACCATCCATTTTTTGATTAAGCTCAGCGCTCACCACCTTTAATACACGGTCTTTATTGTAGGTAACATACAACATAGCGCCCAGTACAAGCAGCACTATTAGAATGATGAGCCCTGCGAATATTTTCAAACTGATTTTTAACCATTTAGGCATAAGTTTATGAATAATGGCTGAAACCTTGTTTTTGTTTTAGGTATAAACTTAGCCCAATATTTATGATAAAGAAAAGAACCTGCTTTTTAGCTTCAAATAAGCCATAAAGGGTAAGCTATTTAATACAGATCCGGTGAATAGTAAAAAAAGACCAGAGTACATTCCGTATTTATTGAGTATAAAATGGCCGAACAGCAAAACAAGCAGCGCGCCAAAAGCACACAGATAAAATGGCAAAAACCCGTTCCGTTGTTTAGCTGCACGGAAAATTGAATACAGATTGATACCGATAATCAAAATTATAATCGGAAAAACAAATTTGGCATATGGTAGTAATTGCATGCCGGTAATACCTAAAAGACTAAAATATGCTGCAAAACACAAGGGACATTTAGGGAGAAATAAGACCAGGGTTGGGAAGACTATCGACGAAAAATTTTGCCAGGCAATTTTTAACCGGGAGCGCTTGATACCTTCACCTTTTTTAGTTGAAAGAACATCTTTTATATGGCTTATGATATCCTGGTTGTCTATTTTTTGTCTCTGGAAACTCATTGAGATATTCCCATGCTCATCCAGGAGGTATAATTCAATGATGTGCCTGTTTACAACCTCGCCCGTATAATTTACCCCAAGATCAAAATACTGCTTCAACGTTTTATATCCTGATGTAACCCTGAACATACGGGCGCTTTCATTTAATTTAAGTCCGCGAGCCTCCCCATAAATTTTTATGCGAAAAGGAAGATCGTAATTTGAATCGTAAGTAATTGCCGCTAAATTGATCTGTTGCGATAACCCTTCTTCACTGAACAGTTTCTGCAAATTGGCCATGTTGCTTATTGTAAGAGAGCATTTCAGCGGATTATCACAACGGGTATAAAAAAAGGCGACTAATGTATATTTTTGCGTGAAGGCATCCTTAAAAGGCAACTTTTGACCCTCATGGTCTTCTAAGCATACATTTGCGACTTTATGTTTGAGTGTCGATGCATCTAATATCTCTCCCGGGTTAAATTTTCTACATGAGTTTTCAGAATTACAACAACCCGTATCCACCACTGTATCATCATTCCCGATGGACTGAATTGCTTTCCCAAGCAGGGAAATGGCACGCTTACCTAAACTATGATCCGCATTTAGTTTCAATTCCGCCAAATCAGCCAAATAGGGCTTTGCGTAGCAACCAAGCCAATTTAACGTGGCAATAAGCTCATAGATCGCTGTTGTATATTTTCGTAACGGCCATTTGGGGGTGTAACGTTCAAATGAGATTGGTTTGTCGTAAAATTTTATATTATGGATAGCGGTTAAAACATAAGAAGCCATCTCAAAACGACGGGTTTTTGCCCCCCTTAATGCTATTGCCGCAGCAGCAACCAGGTAAGCCTCACGATCACTTTCCAATTCTTCATATACATAGATCAGTGCTTCGTCCGGCAAACCCGTCAGCCAAAAGGCTTGCATAATGTACCCTCGCATGCGGGTAACCGCATTAGCACTTTTACCATCATACATCGGATGCTGTTCTTTCAGTAATGGAAGAAGCTTATATCCTGTTCCCGACGACTTTTTAATATCATCGACAAAAGAAGCCAGTTCCTCTTCATCGGTTATGTTAGAAGGATTTATCGCTGCCCCGGTACCCATTGAAACAACGGATGTTAATTTTGCTTTTGCCCCTGGTTGGTTAAATAGTAATCCAAAGCTTTCTTCAACACTGCTGATCCAACCTTACGCCCTATTTTTTTAAGGTGCTCGGTAATGTCAGGATTATTATAGGAGCTTTCATTGTTGCTGTGGGCTAAGGCATTTATGCTTATAGCACGAATGTTTGGATTTTCTTGGTCATCAACAGCGGTGCTCGTCGCCACCCTGTTAAACTCCTCGGGGTGGTACGTCTTCAATGCCATAAGGCTATTTTTCCTGACGCCATACCGCTCTTTTTTATTGTTATATACTTTTAACAACAGGTCCTTTGCATCGGGCTCACTACCCAGGATATGAATAGCCTCCATCCGGCTATAGTTATTGCTTGATTTTTCGACAATATTGCGAAGTATAGGGTAAATCCCCGCGTGGATATCATATCCTAATAGATGGATCGCCTTTTCTTCGGGAAGCAATGCTTTTGCCGGCTCATGTATACCCTCAAGCAGCTTTCTCTGCACATATTCATCCTTTTCCTGTGCGAGGTAGCTAATTACATCCTCACGTATTTTTTGATTTTTGTCTTCAACCAGGCCTTTAAATATGTCTGTGATCTGGGTCTGTACTGATGCAATTACAGGAGAACTGAACCGGATTGACTGTATGCAGCTAAATGCAGCCTTGCGAATGTCACCCGGTAGGTTTTTGTTCTTCAGCAAACGCAGCACATATAGTATCAGATTTTTGTCTGACGCTATGGCATGGGCCAATTTATACAATGCCAATACCCGCAAACCGGGATCAGCCTTGTCATCCTTTAATATGCCCGTAGCTTTTTTGACCGACTCCTTATCTGTAAGTACACTTACATTGCTTAAAGCCTCTCTTATTTCATCCTGATCTGAAGAAGAAACGAATATTTTCCTGTAATTTTCGTCGGCAGTGGCACTATCCATCATTTGTTTTCTCAGATCACTCATGTATTTTCTTTTGTCAGTCATAACCCAATCATTTTAATTGATAAATGGAATAGTATCATAATCAAATAACAGATTCTGTTTATTTGTTTTACCCTGGTAATCTATGGCGTCGCTAACCTTAGGTGTCTTTCCAGGGAAAGCAGTAAACGGCGAATTAATCATAGTGCCACCCGGTGCTGTGTGCGGACGCGGACGTGCCTTATCCTTGTCCCACGGCCATAGAGTATCGTCTACATTGTCGCCTATCCGTTGCGCTCCCGGTGCACCTGCATCTCCCTGGAAAAAGTAGGCTTCCTGATCTGTCGGATCAATACGGTCATTGGCATTTCCTGCAGCCTGCCATGTGGCCCATAGCCTATCTACATTTGAATGCAGCATAAAAAAAAGCGGGTCTCGTGGCGCTATTGTCACATTAGTTATTGGGCTATTGCCGCTAAAAGAAACATGTGCTGAACCATGCGGATTACCTTCCATCACCCTGAAGTCTTCAAAATTTGGCCCCCTTCTTAATGTTGTGGTTTCGCTTTCAACGTTGGCTTTATCTGTCAGTGTATCAAATTCAGGTGTCCTCACCAACTGAGGTGCTCCGCTTATATGCCAGTTCACTAAAGGGTTAGAACTGTTAAATTGCAAAGCAGAAACTCCAGTTGATGATGGGCGCCCCATAAAATCAAGTGTAAATACGTTAGGTGCCGGATGCTGGAAGTTCCAGTACGGAATAGTTACACTTGCATCTATAGCTTGCAGATGCCGTTCCAAATCTAAAACAAACATCCTGTGCCACGGGAGAAATGAAGATCTTCCGTGAATTTCGGGTGATGCCGCTGCATTATGCATATCCAGAAAGTTCTTATAACGCCCGGATTCCAAAAACTTTACAAAAGCACTTAGAAACCTGTCGCGCTCACCTGGCGTCAGGTTATTGGCGTCCTTTCGTACCCTTACCATTAGCGGCACTATCTTTAATGAGTTACCATTATTGACAAAATTTATTGCAGCATCACCGTCTTCAGTGCTCGGTGCCTGAAATTTCCCTCCTATAAAAAAGCTTAATACCTTCCCGTCCCCTGGTACCGGTAAAGTTAAGGTATCAGCTTCCCGCGAATTTAGATCCTTGTAAAACTCAATCTGTCCGCCTTTTCGGGTATTATTACTCAATGTAATATTAACGGGAGGGGAGCCAGCGGCTCCGTCTTTAATTTTCAGCGTACAGGCCACCGGAGCATAACCAATATAATACGGGCCTTTGGTCTTTTTATTTATTGCAAATTCCAGGTTCATAATAAGGCAAGTATTTGATGAAACTAAATGATAAAACGATTCTATTTTATATAGCTTAAAACGTTATTCTTCAAAATGATAAGGCAAGAAAGCCTTTTAGTAAGATATTTAGGGATTTATATAGTTAAATAAAATTAAATCTATTTTACAGGAATAAAAAGCGTAAAAACACGGTATTTCGTACGGTCTTTTCACTGTATTTTTAGGTAAAATGACCTATTAAAAAAGAAGAGTTCCTGATGGGCAGGAACTCGTTCAACCAATTATAAAACCTAAGAGAGAAGAGAGAGACGCAGAGGACGGGATCGAACCATCAATATGCTGCCAAACCAGCACCCTGCATTATATTTGAGTGATGTTTAACAACGATCACGGTTCAAATATAGAAATAATTATATATAGTCTATGGGAATTATAGAATTTATTTAAAATAATTATTCTCCTTAGAGGCCGGCATAAATAATTGATTTATTCTCAATTATTTATGCCGGGAATATAAGCCTAAAGTTACTACCCACTCCTGGCTCTGATATAATTTCTATCTGGATCCGGTGAAAATCGGCTATTGATTTGACGATGGGCAAGCCGAGCCCGAAGCTGTCCTGTTGAAGCGATTGGCTGAATTTCTTAAAACGATTAAAGATATGCGGAATCCGCTCAGGACTAATTCCGACACCCGTATCTGCAACATCAACAATAAATAACTTTCCGCCTGTACGTCCTGTTATTTTGATGTCGCCACCCTTCTTGTTGTATTTTATAGCATTATTGATCAGGTTAAAAAACAGGTTGAACAGCAGAAATTTATTAACGTGTGTCAACATCCACTCCTGCGGTATATTAATTTCGCAGGTAATATCCTTCTCCTGCAGCCGGATCGATATTTCATCATAAACCTCATGAATAAGGTCTGATAATGAAACAGTATCTTCTTTTAAAAACTGATCATTTTCAATCTGTGATATCAGCAATAATGTTTTTGTGATACTTTTTAGCCTGTTCAATATCTTCTGCATCTCTATTAAACGCACCTTGGTGTCGTCTGCAATATCCTCCCGCTCAAACATATTTTCTATCTTCGACTGCAAAATAGATATTGGGGTCATCAGCTCATGCGATGCATTTGAGATAAACTCACGTTCCTTTTGAAACGTGCTTTCAATGGTCTGGATCATTTTATGTATGCTGATGTCCAGGTATTCAAAGTCAGTGGTGGTAGTCCGCACTTTTTTATAAGGTGTGTGATTTGGAAATTTGTGCCCGATAAGCTTGGTTTTAATGATCATTCCCAATGGCCTTAAAACATATGTGGAGTATATCTGGTCGGCAAGGATGGTTAAAAGTACCATACCTAAAAGTATTTCAAAAGCTATACTTTGGAGCGGAGCTGTGGTCTCGTTGATTGTATCAACACTTTTTCCTATTTCGAGCAGATAGCTTTTCTTACCAACTTTAAAATTATGGCTCAATATCCTGTACTGAATGGTGTCCCCTTCAACGAGGCGGCTCTCATTAATAATCGTATCGATATTATTATTCAATGAATCAACATCAAGACTAACATATTCTTCCTTAAGCAAGGCGTTGTAGCTTCCGTAACTCTCTCCGTTTTGAATATAATTATTTATTCCCGGGCCCTTCACAATTTTCAGCACCTTCTCTTCCTGCCTTCTTAACCAGTTATCCGTATAGCTGCGGTTAATATCCCTGATCAGGGTAGGCAACAACAAAACAAAAAGCACCACAATTACCAGTTTTGAAATGGTATTAAATAGTGTCAATTTGGTGCCAAGTTTCAAGTGTCTAGCTATTAATATTTATTCGGTACCCCAGCCCTCTTACAGTTTCGAGCCAGTCAGGGGGGCTATAGACGTTCAGTTTTTTTCGGATGTTCTTAATGTGCGCATCGATGTAATTCGAGTCGTAATCATCATTTACAATGCTGCCCCAAATATGCTCACTCAGTTGCGAACGTGTCAGTGTTCTGTTTTTATGTAATATCATGTAAGCCACCAGGTCAAACTCCTTTTTTGTTATAGCCCCAACAGGGTGGCTATTGTGGGAGATGGTACGGTTAGTAAGGTCGATCACAAAATCACCCAATAATACAACAGAGTGTTTCAGCCCAAATTTTCTCCGTGTTATAGCCTGCATCCTGCTTTGCAGTTCCAATAGAGAAAATGGTTTTGGTAAATAATCGTCAGCGCCAAGATCAAGACCTTTTATCCGGTCGTTAACTTCTGCACGGGCGGTTAATATGATGCAGGCCGCTTCAGGATTATACTTTTTGGCCTCCTTTAGCAGATCAAGGCCCTCATAGTCTGGCAGGCCAAGGTCAATTAAAATAAAATCGTACAAATTTGTTGCGATCTTTTCGGAAGCAGATGTGCCATCAAAACATACTTCACAAATGTAGTTGGAATTGGCTAAAAATATCTCCAACTCTGTGGTAAGGGCTTTTTCGTCTTCAACAATCAGAACATTCATGCCGGTTTAATAAAAAACATAATAAAATGTCAGGTTATAAAACGATTCTTTATGGTTTCTTAATATACCTTCCACGTTTACAGGGATCGAATATTTGTATGAAAACTCAAACGTATAATGCGGCCGGTTATAAGCTATTGGAATTTTAAAGCTATAATTTAGCATATCCAGGTCACTATTGTGCCCGAAATACTTCGCTGTATTAATAGGTGGCCCGATCGGCTCATTATATCCCAGATGCCCGGGGTGATTTACCGAATATTTCTGTACAAAATTCTGTGTACCTACGATGATGTTAAAAGTTGGCTTAAACGACAAGTAATCCTTGTCGTCAAAAACGCTCCAGTTGGTCTCAAAGTATTTATAATTGCTTATGGTGATAAAAAAGTCGTTCGACTCGCCAAATAGATAATCAAATATTACACCGGTTTTGAACAGTTTCCAATCAAAGGTATTATTCAGATTGATATCATTTGATGAAGCTGATTTAATGATCAAAGCATTCCTGTCAAAAATAAACCTGGTATAGCTTACATTTCCTGAATATAGTGAAGATAGATGATACACATATCCTGCACCCAGGTCGATCTCATCAACAGTAGGAATTGATCCTAAAACCTTATACGCCGATCCATAAACAAACACCCCTGATTTAGCATTATATATTACATCTGAATTTAAAAAAGGATATCTAACCGGCCCTGTACGCCCAAAGAAACTCGCATCGCTCCCATAGCTTATCCCCGCCGATACTGACCTTTTCCTCACAAGAGTATCAGAATCTGCAGTTGTCCTTGCCGGACGATCTATAAAAATGCGGGGTGCGGGCGTAGTAGCACCGGCATTCAGATAAACAGTCAAAAAAAACAGGGCGCAAATGTATTTCATTTTATTAAATACGGAATATAACTTATTTTGATACTGTTAATTGCCATTTCTTCTCGGTATTTCAGGCGGACGCTCTAACCCCGCAGGTCGGCGCTGCCTTTTTGGTTTCACTTTTGGCGGGGAATTTGCACTCCCGGATTCATCAACTTTTTCTGGTTTGGGCAAACGCTTTGCTTTAGCAACTTCCTTTATTTTCTTCTTTTCCTCAAGTTCCTGTTGCTTTTGCCTGGCTGTTTTATTTATTGTAGTATCACTATATAGAAATTTTAATAATGCCAGATTATTCTGGTGCATTTTGGGCGCATCGTGATAATAGCCAACATTGATTTTAGCGGAGGATAAACATGGCATGAGTATCAATATCAGGACAATATACACAAACCACTTAATCATTTGGAGTAGAAAAACTTTAAAAATTTTTTCAAATGCTTTTAGTCAAAGTTAAACTGTACCACGGTGGCACTGCCCGGGTATTTGCAACTATATACTTTATCTATCAAAAATGGAAATTTTTCAGCATTATAATCTGGTGGAGAGGAGGAATAATGCCCAACTATTGTAACAATCATATGGTTTATAATATCCGTGTAACAAGCGGGCTGTCAGGGCATTTAAGAGAAAAATCCTATTTAGCAAATTTTACTCAATTGCAGAATAAGAAGGTATTCCGAACTAAGATAAATAGTTAACTTCTTTCGATGTATAAACCCGGTCGTGATCGTCAACTATTACACAGGCAAGCTGCTGTAATTGATTGATCAGGTATAAACCTGCATTTACGCCCATTGCCATTACCGGTGTAGCCATCGCGTCAGAAAGTTCAGCCGTTGGGCTAACTATGCTCACACTTTTAAGTACACTAACCGGAAAACCTTTTTTGGTATCAACGTTATGTAAATGTTTTCTATTGCTGATGGTAACATTCTTATCAAAATTACCCGATGTAGCAATCGCCATATTGCTGATATTAATATTTGAGAACGGCTGAACCTCGCGGTTCGGATCAGCTGAAGTGATGGTCCATGGTTCATTATCCGGCTGCAGTCCCCAGGTAAGCAGATCACCACCAGCATTTATCACACCGCTGCTTACACCCATCATTTGTAAAATATACTTGGCCCTGTCGGCGGCGTAGCCCTTACTCATGGCGCCAAAGCCAACACGCATTCCTTTTTCGGTCAAAGCAACCGTCGTATTTACTTCGTCGATCTTTACATTAGTATAATTGGTGAATTTTACTGATTTACGCTCAATCTTCTGCACATCCACGTTTTTATCGGCAGCATTATATGTAATGTCGAACGTGCCATAGGTAAGTTCAGATATTTTTAACGAGCGTTCCACCAATCTAAATATCTCGGCATTCACCTTTACTGGTTTTATCCCTGCATTGCGGTTAATCTCGTTTATCTGGCCATCCTCGTTAAAGGCGCTCAATAGTTTTTCAACCCGGCTGATCTCTGCTACCGCAGCGTCAATGCAATTATCTGCCCAAACAGGGTCATTGCCAACTACACTAATCTCAAAGCGGTTACCCATCAAACGCAGGGTGCGCCTGAAGATATTTAAGTCGTTGTTATACGTTTTAACAGCTAACATGGGCTAAATGAATTAAGACAAACATCATTTATGATTATCAATGATGCACACGCAGGGTAATTACATCATTTAACCCCGAAAGTAAAGTCTGTTTATGAAAATAACATGAAAAAGCAATTTTGTTTAACATTACGTTAAACTTTTAAGGAGTATTGACTGAAAAAAGACAGTTTTAGGCGATAGTTCCTTCTTTCAGTTTTTCTGCATTCTCTGCAAATTGTAATGCTTCCAGTATTTCCTGTATGCCGCCATTCATCACCTCAGGTAAGTTATAGATAGTTAGGCCTATACGGTGTTCTGTTACACGTCCCTGCGGATAGTTATAGGTGCGTACTTTGGCCGAACGGTCACCAGTTGATACCATGGTTTTACGTTTTTTGGATATCTCCTCCAGATGCTTTTGCAGCTCCATTTCGTATATCCTTGAACGCAATACCTGTAAAGCTTTATCGTAGTTCTTTAATTGTGATTTCTGATCCTGGCATTGCGCAATTATACCGGTCGGTATATGCGTCAATCGTACTGCAGAATAGGTGGTATTTACAGATTGTCCGCCTGGCCCCGAAGCGCAAAATAAATCCTTTCGGATATCGCTTACGTTCAATTCGATATCAAATTCATCAGCCTCAGGCAATACCACCACACTGGCCGCCGAAGTATGTACACGGCCCTGGGTCTCCGTATCGGGTACCCGTTGTACACGGTGTACCCCAGATTCGTATTTTAATGTCCCATAAGCATCCTCTGCCAATACATTAAATACTATTTCCTTATACCCGCCTGCGGTACCTTCGGTGTAGTCAACCAGTTCGGTTTTCCAGCCGCGTTTTTCACAGTAGCGCATATACATACGGTAAAGATCACCTGCAAAAAGGGCAGCTTCATCGCCACCTGTACCGCCGCGTATCTCCACTATAGCATGCTTGGCATCCTCCGGTTCTTTAGGGATCAGCATCAGGCGTATCTCTTCTTCCTTCTCGTCCTGCTTCATCAATAGCTCGTCCAGTTCTATTTTAGCCATTTCACGAAATTCCTCGTCCTTTTCAGTCGACAGAATTTCCTTGTTTGCATCGATATTACTGATGATATTTCGGTAGATATAGTATTCTTCTACCACTTTGGCCAGATCCTTATATTCCTTGTTCAGCTGAGCATATCGCTTCATATCCGACATTACATCCGGATTGCTTAATTCTGCCTCAACATCCTTCCATCGCTGATGGATCGCTTCTAACTTTTCTAACATAGTTTTATACTCCTGTACTGCGATTTTTGCCGTGCAGCAAAAAATCGCACAAAAATACGAAATTTTAAGGACTTTTTAGGGACAGACCCGGAATAGATGCTGTTATTACACAGAAGCCACAATTGGCTTTTCAAAGTATTTCAGGTGAAGCTCCTGACCGTCAAATTCGGCATAAGAGTAGGTCTTTACCCATTCGCCCAGGTTGACATAGCGGCTTTTTTCGGTGATCATCACATCCATTGTCTTGTGCCGGTGCCCGAAAATGAGGTAATCGAAGTATTGTGTTTTCAGCAGGTCCTGGCAAAAAGCTACCAGCCATTCATGCATGCCGGGTTTCGGTTCATCCTTTCCTTCGTTGGCAATACGACTATGCGACGACCAGTAATTGGCGACACCCACCCCCAGGTTGGGATGTATCCGCGCAAACAGCCATTGGCATAAGGAACTACGGAAGAATTTCTTTAATATCTTATATTTTCTATCACCCGGTCCAAGTCCGTCGCCGTGATGCAGGTAAAATTTCTTCCCGTTCCGTTCTATTTCCAACTCATCACCGATTATAATAGCTCCGAACTCCCTGGTAAAATAATCGAACATCCACATATCATGGTTGCCCTTAAAAAAGTAGATTTTGATACCTGAATCTGCCAGCTCGGCCACCTTGCCCAAAAAGCGGATATACCCTTTGGGCACTACAGTTTTATATTCAAACCAGAAATCAAACACATCGCCCATCAGGAATATCTCGGCAGCATCTGTTTTGATCATATCCAGCCAGCGTATCAAACGGTCCTCACGTTCGCGGCTGGTAGCATAGCTTATAGCGCCTAAATGGATATCAGAAGCGAAATACAGTTTGTTGCGGGTTGACATGCGCTCCAAAAGTAAGGTATTGGAGCGAATTGAGAAAGAGGTGTTTGATTTCGGAATGCGGAAGTTCGATTTCGGAATTAATTGATTGAGGTAAATTTAATGTTGCATTGTCACATTATACTTCAATATTTGATATTCAGCATTCATCATCCGATATTTAACTTATGAGCAGCATCCTACATATCCTCAACGGTGATTCCACAGCGTACAGTTTTAAAGATACCGGCCTTGATGGTGATATACTGGTTTGGCGCGAGGTCCTTTCCCAGGGGCCACTACTGGAGGATATTTCATCAGCAGCTTTTTGGGAGGCCCGCTCTGCGTGGATACGCAAATCTTTTAATGAAACATCGGAACAATACGAAGAAAAGGTGATTAAGCCATTGGAAAAACTGAGCAATAACTACGACGAGATCACTTTGTGGTTTGAGTTCGATCTGCATTGCCAGATAAACATGTTGGGCGTAATGGCCATAATGCTGAAACATACCGACCTTTCGATACCTAAAATCTACCTGGTATGTCCTAACGAATGCGCAGGGGTAGAAGACTTCCGGGGGATGGGCCAGCTTAATGGTAAACAGTTAGCTGTTTTATACGATGATCGTTTCCGGCTTAATGATTGGGATTTTACTTTAGCCGCGCAAGCGTGGAAAATATATGTAAGCGGTGATGATATAGCGCTTGAAAAATGGATAAATGAAAATACTTTCTGGGGCAGTCTACATCTGCTCAAACCAGCCCTGCAGGCCCATCTGAAAAGGGTCGGGCTAAATGAAAATAGCTTGAATCATATCGAACAAAAACTGCTGGATATTTACAACAGCGGCATCAAGACAAAATACGCCATTTACGAGGCCTTCTGGAAAACAGAAAAAGTATACGGTATGGGTGACATGGAAATAGATCTCTATCTTAAATCGCTCACGGACAAAAAGTTAATCGATATAAAAAGCTAATTTATTTTTTGCGTGTATGGCAGGTTTGTCGAAACAGCAATTGTTGGCGTCGGGTCACTTTCGTTTTTCATACGGTCAAGCGCGGTTACCACATATAAATAGGTCTTACCGGTCTGTGCGGTTTTATCCTCGTACATTACATCGGTATTATATTGGATATGTAAGATGTACTTCGGGTCATTTAAATCAACCTTCTCCGTTGTGTCAAAACGATATATCACATAGCCATAAGCTCCGTCCCCATCCTTTGCAGTATCGGGCATCATCCAGTTTAATCTTATGCTATTACCTGTGAACTTGGCAGTAAGGCTTTTAGGCGCATTCGGAGGAAGCGAATCCAGCCATAACATTGGCGGGGGGAGTGCCGGGTATCTATAATAATTTTTCCTGAGTGTATCGGTAAATCCATAAGCATTATGCATTAATGAGTTAGCGCTGAAAAACACACTACCCTCCACACGCATATTGTTCCGCAGGTATTTGATCTGGTTGGGCAATTCATACGGGTTTTGAAACGCACGGGATTTAGGCTCAAGCGCGCGGTATGCGGCATGCCCGATATACAGATGATGACCGTAAGTATTATCGCTCCACCAATCTACCAGTTTACCATAATCCATCAAGCGGTCGTTTGTAGGGCGATAAAGCTGAGGTACAACGTAGTCAATCCAGCCTTCTTTCATCCACTTGCGGGCATCGGCATAAAGTTCATAGTAAGTTTCGAGCCCATGCGTATCAGAACCTGCCGGGTTATGTCCTTTATTTGCCCACACACCGAATGGACTTACGCCAAACTTCATGTAATATTTATGGTCGTGAATACTATCGCCTAACATCTTAATCAACTGGTCCACGTTATTACGTCGCCAATCGTTAATATCTGCGAAGTCACCTCCATAAGTTTTGAAGGTTTGTGCGTCTTTTATTTGTTGCCCGTCAATTTTATAAGGATAAAAATAATCGTCCATGTGTACGCCATCGATGTCATAATTATCAACCACGTTTAAGATCACTTTGACTATATAATCGCGTACCTGCGGTATTCCCGGGTCAAACAACTTTATTCCACCATAAGTAAAAAACCAACTTGGTTGCTGATTGGTAATATGACATTGACAAAGGCTTTTGAAATTGCTATCAAAAGTGGCCCGATACGGATTGAACCAGGCATGCAATTCCATGCCGCGTTTATGGCATTCCTCTATGGCAAATTGAAGAGGATCGAAGTTAGCACCCGGACCCACACCTTGTTGTCCTGTAAGCCATTTTGACCACGGTTCGAGGCTTTTTGCGTAAAAAGCGTCAGCTGCCGGCCGCACCTGGAGCATAATCGCATTAATACCTATACGCTGATCGGCGTCCAATATAGTTATCAGGTCCTGCTTTTGCTGTTCAACTGACAGATGCCCTTGTGTTGGCCAGTCAATATTTACTACCGTAGCTACCCATACCCCTCTAAATTCGCGCTTAGGCTCAGTTTTTACCACGCGACGAAGCGTATCAAGCTTTATTGCACGTGTAGTATCAGTTTGTGCCTGTGTTTTTAGAAAAATAAAAAGTAAGGGGACAAAAAGTATAAAATATTTGTAAAGACGCATTAGAAGAGCATTTTATTAAAAGCTGTAAAGATATAAACTACAAATGTAGCCTTTTTATTATTAAGCAACTTTTACGACTATTTGTTCAAAGTGTTTCTCTTTGCGACATTAATAAAAATAAAAGATTATCAAGGACTTACTTCTTTACCCAACCATCCTTCAGCGTCACTGTACGGTTAAACACCAGGTTATCGGGTGTTGAATGTTTATCCAGCGTAAAATAGCCTTTGCGCATAAACTGGTAGCCTTTGCCTACTTGTGCATTTGCCAGGTCAGGCTCAATGTATACCTTCGGCAATACCTGTAAACTGTCCGGGTTCAGGTATTCTTTAAAGTCACCATCCTCATTGGATGGGTCATCAACCCGGAATAAGCGGTCGTACAGGCGCACCTCGGCAGTTTTGGCATGAGCCACACTTACCCAATGGATAGTGCCTTTTACGTTAATGCCGCTGGTATCATTTCCCGATTTTGATTCGGAGAAGTAGGTACAATGAATTTCGGTAACCTTACCGTCTGCATCTTTCTCAAAGTAATCGCACCGTACAATGTATGCACTTTTCAACCGCACCATCAACCCAACACCCAGGCGGAAGAATTTCTTCGGTGGTTCTTCCATAAAGTCTTCACGCTCTATCCACAATTCGCGTCCGAAAGGAATATTACGGCCACCATCGCCGCCTTCAGCTTCGGGGTTATTCTCACTGTACATCTCCTCAAACTGATCTTCCGGATAATTGGTGATTACCATTTTTATAGGGTCAAGCACGGCCATGCGGCGCCAGGCGGTTTTGTTCAGGTCCTCGCGGATGCAGAATTCCAGCAGGCTCAGGTCGATCATGTTCTCACGTTTGGCCACACCGATGCGTTCACAAAATTCGCGTATTGATGCCGGTGTGTAACCCCTGCGGCGTAACCCACTGATAGTAGGCATACGCGGATCGTCCCAATCCTCAACATGCCCTTCCTCAACAAGTTGTAGCAGCTTACGCTTGCTCATCACGGTATAGTTCATGTTCAGGCGGGCAAACTCGTATTGTTTGGACGGGAATATTTCTAATTTCTCAATAAACCAGTCATACAAAGGCCTGTGCGGAACAAATTCCAATGTACAAACTGAATGGGTGATCTCCTCAATCGCATCCGACTGCCCATGAGCAAAATCATACATCGGATAGATGCACCATTTATCACCTGTACGGTGGTGGTGTGCATGTTTGATCCGGTACATGATCGGGTCGCGCATGTGCATGTTTGGTGATGCCAGGTCAACCTTAGCCCTAAGCACTTTAGCACCATCAGGATATTTGCCGGCTTTCATTTCCTCAAACAGGCGAAGGTTCTCCTCGATGCTACGGTTGCGGTATTCGTTACCAACACCCGGTTCAGTGGGCGTCCCTTTTTGAGCGGCTATCTCCTCTGGAGAACTATCATCTACATAAGCCAATCCCTCACGAACAAGTGTAAGCGCGAAAGCATATAACAAATCAAAATAATCAGAAGCATATAACTCATTGGCCCATTCAAATCCCAGCCAGCGAACATCTTCCTTAATACTATCTACATACTCCACATCTTCCTTCACCGGGTTGGTATCGTCAAAACGAAGATTGGTCTGGCCGCCATATTTCTGGGCTAAACCGAAATTCAGGCAGATTGACTTGGCATGGCCGATATGCAGGTACCCGTTAGGCTCTGGCGGGAAACGGGTAAGTACTCTACCGCTGTGCTTGTGGTTACGTATATCCTCTTCAACTATTTCTTCTAAAAAGTTTAATGATCTTTCTTCGCTCATGGTATAATAGAATGGGGCAAAGGTACGAAAAAGTGCGCAAAGGATTTTAAGACCAAACCCAATCTGCCATCCTCACATTTTCTTCTTACTTTTACGCCAACCAATACGGTTTACATGAGTAATACCTTTAACCGCCCCATCCGTGTGTTAGTTGCTAAAGTAGGGCTTGACGGACACGACCGTGGTGCACGCATTATCGCCACCTCGCTGCGCGATGCCGGCATGGAAGTGATCTATACCGGTTTGCGCCAAACACCCGAGATGGTGGTGAACACCGCCCTGCAGGAAGATGTGGATGCTATTGGCATTTCTATCCTATCGGGTGCACATATGACGGTTTTTCCGAAGATCATCCAGCTAATTAAAGACAAGCAAATGGATGATGTTTTGGTAACGGGCGGTGGTATTATCCCCGAAAACGATATGCAGACGCTCAAAAAAATAGGCGTCGGCGAGCTTTTTCCACCGGGTACCACTACTAAGGACATTGTAAAATACATTACCGATTGGGTGCATCAACACCGCAATTTTTAAATATTATCTGCCATGTTTCAAAATCTTCTCATCGACTATAACGGCGCTATTCAGCATATTATCATCAATCGCGAAAGCAAGCTGAACGCTCTGAACAAGGAAACTCTTGCCGAACTGCACACTGCTATTTATGATGCCTTTAATAATGAACGCGTGGGTGGCATCATTATCACCGGGGCTGGGCAAAAGGCGTTTGTAGCAGGTGCCGATATTGCCGAATTTTCTTCTTTTGATTCATCTAAAGGGGAGCAACTTGCCCGCAATGGACACAGGTTGGTTTTTAACCAGATAGAGAACGGTAAAAAGCCGGTCATCGCGGCAATCAACGGTTTTGCCTTAGGTGGAGGACTGGAACTGGCTTTAGCCTGCCATATTCGTGTAGCATCCGATAATGCTAAAATGGGTTTACCTGAGGTAAGTCTTGGATTAATCCCCGGTTACGGAGGCACACAACGCTTGACTCAATTGGTTGGAAAAGGCAAGGCTTTTGAAATGATATTGACGGGTGATATGATCAATGCTGAAGATGCCCTTAAATGGGGATTGGTTAATTATGTTGTTCTCCAGGATGATTTGCTCGCCAAGGCTGAAGAGATCATGAGTAAAATATTATCCCGCTCTCCTCTGGCAATAGAAACGGCTATCAGCGTAGTCAACGCTGCCACTCAAACCGGTGTCGACGGATATGAAAAAGAGAT